>Ga0307933_1001331_pt1 | contig 19709 bp, 20 predicted proteins | sample OrgLakmetageno88_FD_201811 | JGI IMG/M metagenome (GOLD analysis project Ga0307933, IMG submission 201811) | Saline water microbial communities from Organic Lake, Antarctica - #88 | ecosystem: Environmental > Aquatic > Non-marine Saline and Alkaline > Saline | place: Antarctica: Organic Lake...
GATATTTACTCATAAAGCCCTTCATTGGGCTTTTAAAAAATGGTGACATGGTCTAATTGATTCGGACACACCGGTTAAGAGATAATACTTAAAACCGGAGTGCATTATGACTACTAGAAAGAAATATTCAAAAGAATTTAAGTTAGACGCCATCAGCTTGGTGCTTGAACAACAATATACCAGAGCAGAAGCAGCAAGAAGTTTGGACATAAATCCAAATATGATAACTCGCTGGGTCAAAGAGTACGAACAAGATAATGACGGGCAAGCGTTTCGTGGAAATGGCAAGCTCACGCCCGAGCAAGAAGAAATCCGCCAGTTGAAGGCAAAGGTTCGTCAACTTGAAATGGATAAGAATATTTTAAAGGAAGCGACGGTCTTCTTCGCCAAAGAAATGAAATAAAGTACGACTTTATTGCCCAAAAGAAGAAGACCTATCCAATTGACAGAATGTGTCAATTATTGGGAGTTAAGCGCAGTGGTTATTACCGTTGGGCAAAGCAGCAAAATGACAATATTTACCCGCTTCATGACGAAATGTTGGATTGGGTTAAGAAGATAGCGAAAGGTGCTGAGAACGTCTACGGCAGCCGCAGAATGAAGCATGCGATGAACTGTTTAGGTTTCCCCATTAGTCGCCAAAAGGCGCGTAAACTAATGACTGAGGCCGGTGTGTGGGTCAAATATCGCAAAAAGTATAAGGTCACCACCGACAGCAATCATAATAAATCGTTGTTTAAAAACCTGCTAAAACGACAATTTGATGTGGATGGGCCAGACCTGGTTTACGTGGCTGACATTACCTACATATGGACACGTGAAGGCTGGTTATATCTAGCCGTGGTGATTGACCTATATTCGCGCAAAGTGGTGGGCTGGAGCATGAGTTCGCGCATGAAAGCGCAGTTAGTGGTAGATGCCTTGAAGATGGCTATTTGGCAACGCCAACCCAAAGAAGGGTTAATTATGCATACTGATCGTGGCTCACAATATGCCAGTCATCAATACAAGACCTTGCTATTGGCCCATGGCATTCAAGGCAGTATGAGTAGAAAAGGCGACTGCTGGGATAATGCGGTTGCAGAAAGCTTCTTCGGGAGTTTAAAACAAGAGCGTGTGCAGTGGCAAAACTACCAAACACGAAGTGAAGCGCAACAGAACATCCTGAATTACATTACGATGTTCTATAACAGCCACAGGCTGCATTCATATCTTGGGTATCAAAGCCCAAATCAATATGAGCAGAATATGGCTGTATTACAAAAAGCTGCTTAACTGGTGTGTCCGAATTATGTTGACCACGTCAAATCGGGTCCCACTGCAGAACAAGCGACATTTAAAACGCCGATGATAACAATGACAAAAGATTTTTTAATGCTCCAAATACGAACGATCTGTCTTTTGCAATTTTTAAAAAATAGCTTCATTTATCCTTGCTCCCATTATCACAAATTCTATCTTAATAAGTTGTTTGCAGCTATTAGGGGTATACGCAAAGTGCCTGTGGCTGACACTTAGTAGGATCAAAACAGGCTTTGCAATTTTCCAAATGACACCAATACCGACAGTATTCGAGATCTTCGTCACCACCGTGCAAAAAGACGACTCACCTTACTTGCCTCTGCGGTTTTCGAACATAGGCGTTTGGGCCAGCATAAGAAGCCGCCTTCCCTAGTTGCTGTTCTATACGCAGCAATTGATTGTACTTTTCCACCCGCTCACCACGGGCAGGTGCACCGGATTTGAGATGTCCGGTGTCCAAAGCGACCGTCATATCTGCAATAAAGCTATCCACTGTCTCACCCGAGCGGTGCGAGACAAAAGCGCCCCAACCGTTGTTACGCGCCAAGCGAGTGGCGGCTATAGTCTCCGTCAAGGTGCCTATTTGGTTAAGTTTGATAAGAACGGCGTTGGCGATGTTTTGTTCAATACCGCGAGCAATAAGCTTAGGGTTGGTACAAAATATGTCGTCGCCTACCAGCTCGATCCGATCTCCTAGGGCTTGGTTGAGCTTACCCCAGCCTTCCCAGTCGTTTTGAGCCATGCCGTCTTCCAGCAGCACTAGCGGATAACGGTCAAATAACTTGACGTAATAGGCTGACATTGCAGTGGAATCGAGGGTTCTGTTTTCGCTGCGCAAATGATATTTACCGTTTTCATAAAACTCACTGGCGGCCGGATCACAGGCAATGCCCACATCTTGCCCCGGTTTTAGACCGGCACTTTTGATAGCTTGTACGATCAGTTCGAAAGGTTCTTCGTTAGAGGATACCTGCGGAGCAAAACCACCCTCGTCACCAATACTAACCGACAGACCCTTGTTCTTCAGCAAGCCTTGCAGGGCATGATAAATCTCACTGCCCCACTCGAGCGCCTGACAGAAACTGTCTGCGCCGTAAGGAGCTATCATGAATTCTTGAAAGTCTGCTCCCTGCCAATGGGCATGAACCCCGCCGTTGAGAATATTCATATGCGGCACCGGTAGACGCGAAGCACCCGTACCTCCTAAATATTGATATAAGGGTAAGGTGCTGGCGTTGGCGCCAGCACGGGCTGCCGCTAAAGAGACACGAAGGATGGCATTTGCACCCAGGTTCATCTTGTTCGGAGTGCCATCCAAAATAATCATTATTTGGTCTATCTCAGCCTGTCGGCGCACGTCGATGCCCAAGAGTGCTGGTGCTATGATCTCGTTAACATTGGCAACCGCCTTTAAAACACCCATGCCGCGATAGCGGTTGACGTTAGCATCACGCAACTCCGCCGCTTCGTGGCTGCCGGTTGAGGCCCCGGAAGGAACCGCAGCGCGGACAAAGGTCCCGCCTTGCAGTTCACAGTCAACCTCCACAGTGGGATTCCCACGGGAGTCGAGGATCTCACGAGCCCTTAACGAACTGATAGTAAATTGACTATTCATTTGTTACACCTTTTGGTAGCGCCTAATCTAATTATTTCTAAGATTAATATTTAGCCAAAATGAGTCGAACAGCCTCGTCCACTTTCATTTCTAAATTGTCGTATGTATTTTGGTTTACTTTACCAATGGCAATTCCTTCCCACACAAGACGTTTAGTTTTGCGGTCAATAACATCAATATTGAGTGTTCCCTCGATGTACTGCGTAACTCTTTCATCAAAATAGGGATAATCATCCCAAACGGTATAACCTCTTCTATACATATAATAGTCGGGGGCTGTATAGACGTTTTTTATTTTAATCTTATCTTCTACATAAACATTAAAACTTAGCCAAAGATCAGGATTATCCTCATAGCGATAGCCCTTATTTGTCATTTCGGCTTTAATTGCAGCTTTGATATACCCATTGGTTGCTGAATCATAGTCATCGCCTTTTAGTTCAAGTCTCGGGTAAAATCCATATGTTTTATACGTATTAAATTTTACTGACTGGTCTTTTATAACGTGAATTTGCGGAACAGATTGGCAACCCGAAATTGCCAAAATTAGAAAGAAAAATAACCCAACAAGATGCGAGCGAATATTTATTTTCATGATATGTTTCCGTTAAAAATTATTTTAAAATAAAGCAGGGCAAAGGTCACCGCTTCGCTTTGCAGCTTATCTGCACAAAAACATAACGAACGGTTCTTGACATCACATCGCCAGCGTCTGTATTCAAGCTGTCATGCCCATAAAGACATTTGAGTAATATTTCATTTTAGACATTATTATTTGCTCAAAATAAACTATGGTAAAGCAACAGTTGATTGCTTTAGTGCTTTATTACCGTTTGAATGACACAAAGTTTATCTTTGAGTTAGCATTAATGTTATTAGAGATTCTTCGTACTGAGTTGTGATAAACCCGTAGGTATTTTAATTTGAGTTTATTCGCAAATTATGTCGAGCCTTGTGCTGTTGTTATTCAATGCTTTGAGATACGACCTTACCAACGAAATATTCTATTGGCCCTAATTGCTATGCTAGCTTATTCTTCATTGCCGTTGACACCGCTTGAGGCCTAGTAGGCAAATCTCTTACCCTAGCGCCGGTAGCATTAAAAATAGCATTGCCAATAGCCGGTGCTACGGCAATTAGCCCTGGTTCTCCTAAACCTGTGGGAAATTCGCTATTTTGCATAAAACTGATGTCGAGTTCAGGCACGGCGTTCATGCGCAAAGGCATATAAGTATTGAGGTTGCGGTCGGTAACCTGACCTTGTTTTATTTGCGTACCTTCAAACAAGGCTAAACTAAGTCCCCACAAAACTGAACCCTGAGTTTGTGCGAGGGCGCCATCAGGATGCACAACGGTGCCACAATCCAGAACACTCGTTAGCTTTAAAACACTAACCTGCCCGCTTGCGGGATCCACTTTGACATGCGCTACACAGGCTCCCCAGGTAGGCATAGTGCGCTCTTGCCCAGAAGATATTGCTAACCCAACACCCTCGTTTTGCGCTAAGGGCATACCCCAGTTAACGCGGGTTTTAATTTCTTGTAATACTTTAACCAAGCGCAAAGCGCCACCGACCGATTCCGGCGCTTTACCTGCATTCTTACCAATGGCCTTGAGCAACGATAATCGAAAATCAATAGGATCCATATTTTGTTTGTGCGCGACTTCATCCATAAAGGATTCTACCGCCCAGCCTATCCAGCCCGGACCCACAGCTCTTAACCAGCCGGGTACAAAGGTTTTTGTGCCCGGGAATTGTTGATTGCCCGAACCCGATGGTTGTCTAGGGTATACCAATGATCAGCACCTGAAATCGAAAGCGGATCAAATTTACCTTTTTCATCTATTCCCTCTGGCATCAGACCAGGCGCCATGGCTAAGGTCGGCCAGCCCGCCGCCGCGCCATGTTCTATACCCAGTAATTTATTGTCAGCATCCCAGTATGCATTCATTTGCTGCACAGATGGCGACCGCACGCAATCAAAGCGCGCGTCGTCTTCACGCGTAAATACCAACTTGACAGGTCTACCGATAGCTTGAGCAGTCAAGGCCGCTGGCACCATGTAATCACCCGCTAGGCGACGGCCAAAACCACCTCCTAAGTAGTACTGATGAATAATGACTTTGTCTTCGCTTATGCCCAAAGAATTGGCAACAACTGGTAAAAATAATGACTGCCATTGGTTCCCACAGTGCACATGACATATTTCGTCTATAAATTCCACCGCTGCGTTGACAGGCTCCATGGTAAAATGCAGTACTGTGGAGGTACGGTACACCGACTCGAGAGACGCGTGGGCTTCTTCAGCGACTTCGCCTATATCACCTTCTTCAACAACCAAAATACCAGAGGTTTTATCTTTAGCTAACGATTCTCCTTTGCTAATAATATCTTGCTCACTAACATTGGCTGTTTCTCCCAATTCGTATTCAACCTGCAGTGCGTTGCCCGCTTTAATCGCCCCGTAATAACTATCGGCCAAAACAGTTACCCAGCCTTGCACCGTATTACTCGGATCTTTAAGTATCTGATAACCTTGGTAACCTTTCACTTTTTTAGCACTGCTGTCATCCACACTTATTACCACACTTGCGTGACGTGTGGGCGGAACTATCGGTCTGGCATACAGCATATTGTCAAGTTCAACATCAATACCGTATAGCGCCGTGCCGTTGATTTTAGCCGGAATATCTAGGGCCTTACTGGGTTTGGCTATAAGCTGCCTATCGGCTGGTTTTTTTGGGGTGAAATTAGCCAATTCATCTGCTGAAAATACCCTATCAATTTGGCCTTTTGCGACTATTTCACCAAAGCTTATTGATTTTCCGGTAGCCAATACCTGACCGTTTTGTGTCCGGCATTCAGCTCGACTTACGCCCAATAACTTGGCACCGGCATCGATCAGTACTGTGCGCCCTGCAACACCCGCTTGCGACATAGGTAGGTAAGTCTGGAACACCGACCACGAGCCGCCTGTTACCATGTAACCCCATTTCAGATCGGTATCCACATGTTTGATTTCGACTCTATTCCAATCTGCCCCAAGTTCCTCAGCCACGATGCGCGCAAGCGCGGTACCCACGTGTTGACCCATTTCGGCTTTGGCTATGTTTACCAAGACCTTTCCTTGGTTATCAATTTCAAACCATATCGTGGGGCTAAATAGCTTGCCTGCCAAGCGCTCGCTTACGCTGCCGGTTATCACCTCCATAGCGCGCAATGTGGGTGCAAATGCCATCAGAAGACTGCCGCCTACTGTGCCAATTAGAAAATGACGACGGCTTTTTTCTGACATAGGTTTATTTACTATTTGAGTCATGTTAACTACCTCCTTGAACAGTAAAGGCTTCGCGCTTAGGATCATAAACCTGCACTATGCTGTCTGATTGGTTAGCAGTATCTCTAATCGCTTGTTTAATGCGCGGGTAAGTCATGCAACGACACAAATTACCACTCATATAGTTATCAATGTCTTCATTTGATGGACTAGCATTGTTTGCCAACAAAGCAGCCGCCTGCATTATTTGCCCAGATTGACAATATCCACACTGGGGCACCTGGTGCACAAGCCAAGCTTTTTGCAGAGGATGTTTGTTTTCCAAGCCTTCAATAGTAAGAATATCACCGTTAGCTATGCTGCTTAGCGGCAAGATACAGGAACGAATTGGGGCGCCATTAAAATGCACGGTGCATGCTCCACACATCGCGATACCGCAGCCAAACTTAGTACCTTTAAGACCCAATTCATCTCGAATGACCCATAACAAAGGTGTATCTAGTTCGGCATTAGAGTTAAATATTTTTCCATTTAATGTAAATTCAATCATGCTACCTACCTGTATGCGGCTATAAAAATGACTTTATATGGCGATGACAGCAACAATTTTGGGAGCAGCCAAACGTAAGAATATTTCCGTAATTGTACGCCAGTGCAACACTGTGATAAATAAGGAATACCCGCAATTTGCTGTGGTTAATACTTATGGAATCAGAATTTTATTAACAGAAAGTGGATCATTGAAAATACGCTAACGGTCGTATCTTTGCTTTTCTTAATAAGTACTTATAAGGTATACAAGTTCAACAACCTTAGTTATTTGTTGCTGTGTATTTTTTTATGCCTACACGTCTATGGTTCAAAGTTTACCTATGCCGAGAATCCTTTTGGGTCTTGGGCATAGGATATATTTAATTCGCCCAGAAACCAATATGATAGGCTTGTGCGCTTTAGCTTCGGTTTTTTACTTTACTATTCCATGAAAGAGTGCTTTTCAAAATGGTTAAAATACCCTGATCGTATTGCCTTTTTTTGCCTGTAGCCTTTACACTTTCTGTCAGTGCAATTTATGAAATTATAGAATGGCTGATTGCTGATATTTTGTTTGTAGAACAGGGTATTTCCTATTTAGGCATGCAAGGAGATATATATTGGATGCGCAAAAAGATGTGCCCATTGCATTTGTGAGGGTATGCAAAGCGGCATTATTGTTCTACGTGTTTAGTTGGTCGTCCTCTTTAAACGAAGTAAAGTAAGAAAGTGATTAAAGCTGAGTACACCATTAATAATTTTTCCTCAGTAAACTTTAGTCATTTCCGTAGCGCCCAACCAATCGCAATCAAGGCCCCGCCATCGACTAATAAGCTAATGCCCACATACAGACCTACCAAATACAGGGAAGTGGCAGGCCAGCCAAACAAAAATAGAGAGCCGAGTAAAAGCGACGTAACAGCATTAAAGCTCATCCAACCCCAGCCTTTCGAGGGATGAATAGAATGTGCCAAAACAAAACTACCAAAAGCGTCTAGCAAAAGATAAAGGGCCAGCAAAAGCCCTAAGGCTTCTATACTAGACATAGGATAACTCATCATCAAAACACTAACGCCAACAAGTAGCGCCGATTTAATCCAACTCATAATACTCTTTGCATCGTGGTGGTAGGTATGAATACCCCACATAACACCACCAAGAAACAACAGCCAAGCGGAAAAAATAACGGCGCCCAACGACATCAATACCGGCAGTAATATACCTGCAGTTCCCAGCACAACAAACATTATCCCTGTAATAAATGTATAAGGCCCGAATTTACTTTGAATATTTTTATCCATGCTAAGTAATGTGGTCATAGTCGTCCTTTGTGGTTTTTTGATAGGCATTAAGTTGTGCTCAATCGGTACAAGGTAGTTGTTTTTTACAACAGTTTCTGAACACTAAGTGAATGTCATTATGTTACTAACAGCACATTTACGTAATTGTGAGTATCCACACCTAGCTAAGTGTTATTCCCAATACCAAAAACACGTTAATACGCTTAGAATATGAGTCCACTTTTTGCAATATGAAAGCACTTAAACTGTTGCAATGTCGTCTTTAACAGGATTGGAAATGATACCCATAAAAGATGGTAAAAATGTTGATATGAAATATTTATCACATAAAAGGCTCATTTACCTTCTTTCAATCTTAAGCTTATTATGTGCTTGCGCAGCGCCTGTTCGTACTTTAAGTCATCAACAATTAATCGACAGTAAGGACGAGTTTGTAAGCAATTATCAAGAAGACCTATTGCATATTGCTAATAAAGGGATCGCACGCCTTCATCAAGAATATGTAAGCATGTCTGACACAAAGCAAAGTTACGATGTTTTAGTTTTATCTGGTGGCGGTGAGTTAGGCGCTTTCGGTGCCGGTTTTCTAAAGGGATGGGGAGAAATTAAGCAAGGGGAATTTCAGCGGCCCGATTTCGATAGCGTTAGTGGTATTAGTACAGGTGCTTTAATTGCTCCTTTTGCTTTCGTTGGTTCACCAAAAGCTTACGATGATATTGTTAATATATATCGAAATCCAGATAATGATATGGTGATCAAACGAATGTTATTGGCCTTTTTAGCGGGGAATGATCCTTATTACGACGCGACCAAACTTCATGAGAGAATTCAAAATAGTATTACGCCCAATTTTGTAAAGCAAATTGCGAATAACGCACATCAAAACAAATTGCTTATAGTCGGTGCCACAAATTTGGATTTTGGCGTTATGCGGGTGTGGGATTTAGGCGAACTGGCAATGGATCCATCAGAGAAACAAGCGAAAGAAGCTATTACCACTCGGCTAATAGCCTCATCTGCTATACCAGGTGCTTTTTCGCCCGTTATGATTAACAAATACCTTTATGTTGATGGTGCTGCATCTATGCAGATGCTCAGCGGGATTGATGATGTAGCTTGGTTATATGATAACAACACGCAATTTCCATATATACAAGCCAACAAATCAATGAAAATACGGGTATGGATAATCATCAATAACAAACTGCTATTAGATCCTAAGATCACTAAACCAACGTGGTCTGAGATTGCAAAAAGAAGTCTTGTTTCATTGTTGCAAAGCTCGGTTCTGCAAACTATCCAAGGCGTCGAGACTTTTTCACGAATGGCCAATGAACGCGCAGAACTAGATGTTCAAATGCGTTTTGTCGCAATTCCTCAAGACTATCCAATACCGCTTACAAAAAAATTGTTTGATCCCGACACAATGCAGGATCTAGTCGATTTAGGCAAAAAAATGGGAGCAAACCCGTATAGTTGGAAGCAAAAAGCACTGCGCCCCGGCGCTTCAATAATTGACGTAAACAACTAAGATTAGCTTTCAGCGCTATGCACCGCCGTAGAAGGTTGCAGTATAAGATGACGAAGTGCAGTAATCACAAAAATCAGAGGATAATTACTATGCGATTAGAAAAACAAACATTAATTAAAAACGGCCCAGATCACCAACATACGATCCGTCATCTCAAAAACAACGACGCTCATTTTGTCGAATTGTTTGATAGCTACCACGAACTAGAGAGTGAAGTTTACAATATTGAAAAGTGCAGCTCACCTGTGGTAGATGTTTACATAAGATCACTCAAGAAACGCCGCCTTGATATCAAAAATGAATTATTTGATATCATTCAAAAAACCGAACGCACGATTTTGTCTGAAATTTTGACGCGCTCCATAAAGAGTCTACAGGTATAAGAAGCATAGAAATGGCCTAACGTGCTAACATAAAATTTGCTGTATCACTAAAACCTTGTACCGCTCAATTGGCATCCGTTTGGCGGCAATACAGATTTAGTCGATAGCCTAGCGCATCAATCTACCGAATAAGGTTACACAATGAACAATAATGTAGACATCAACAATCGCCCGGATTATGACCGTGTTATCCAAGACATTGCTAACTATGTGTTGACGTTTGAGGTCTCTAGCGTAGAAGCTTTAGACACTGCTCGGAACTGTTTAATGGACACCTTAGGTTGTGGAATGCTAGCTTTGCGTTTCCCTGAGTGCACGAAACACCTCGGACCTATAGTTCAAGGCACGCTTGTGCCAAACGGCGCCCGAGTGCCGGGAACATCGCTGAAACTAGATCCAGTAAAAGCCGCCTGGGATATTGGTTGTATCATTCGCTGGCTCGATTACAATGACACTTGGTTGGCCGCTGAGTGGGGGCATCCATCGGATAATTTAGGCGGCATTCTAGCGGTGGCGGATCATTTTTCTCAAGTCAGACTATCGAAGGGCGAAAAGCCTCTGATGATGCGTGAGGTACTTGAAGCCATGGTCATGGCGCATGAAATTCAAGGTGTGATCGCTCTAGAAAACTCCTTTAATCGAGTAGGTTTATGTCATGTATTGTTAGTCCGAGTTGCCTCAACCGCTGTCATCACTAAAATGATGGGCGGCAACAAAGAGCAAATCATGGCGGCAGTATCTCAAGCTTGGGTAGATGGTTCGGCACTTCGTACCTATCGGCACGCACCAAACGCGGGCTCTCGCAAATCATGGGCGGCGGGCGACGCTACCTCAAGAGCCGTTCGCTTGGCAGACATGTCAATGCGAGGCGAAATGGGTATACCAAGCGTATTAACCGCACCACAGTGGGGTTTTTATGATGTATCATTCTCAAAAACAAACAAAGACCAAGCGCTTAAATCTGAGGCCGAACGCCAGTTTTCGTTTTCTCAAGACTATGGCTCTTATGTAATGGAAAACATCTTGTTTAAGATTTCATTTCCCGCCGAGTTCCATGCGCAAACCGCGGCAGAAGCTTCGGTTATTTTACATCCTAAGGTAAAAGATCGTTTAGAGGATATTGAGAAAATCGTTATCCGCACGCACGAATCGGCTATTCGCATTATTTCAAAAACGGGTTCTCTTGCCAATCCTGCCGACCGCGATCACTGCTTACAATATATGATTGCAGTTCCATTGGCATTTGGGAGTTTGACCGCCGAGCACTATGAAGACGATTTTCACGACACACATTCCATCATCGATGAACTGCGCGAAAAAATGGAAATTGTAGAAGATAAACGCTTTACGGCCGAGTATTTAAAAGCCGAAAAACGCTCTATCGCCAATGCAATTCAAGTAAGCTTTAAAGATGGCAGCTCTACACAAGAAGTGATTGTAGAATACCCAGTGGGTCATCGTCGCCGTCGTGCAGAAGGAATTCCGTTGTTGGAACAGAAATTCAAATCCAATTTAGCATCGCGCTTTCCAAGCCAGCAATGCAAAACAATATTTACTCTTTGTAAAGATCAAAACACACTAGAGAACACGCCAGTAAACCGCTTTATGGACATGTTTGTTATCGCTTAATTTTTTAAAAATATTCCGCGCTAATTACTCCCTAAAAGCTAGTGCGGCTTGCCTTTAACGACATCGTTATTACCGACATGATGCCGAGTATATACTGGCCGACCCTATTCACGGCTGCCAGCATGACTATCATATCTTTACGTTTTAAGAAAAATCTAGATTAACACAGTCTTCTTACATGGATTAAGCATTCTCCCTGAAGAGGTCCTTCGCCATGGTACCAAAGCATTATTAATTAACGATAAATCTGTTGCTGCTTTATCGGACGATATTATTAATGACGCGAGTCAAAAAGGCCTAAAATAAAACAGCTTAACGTCGGCGGTGAATGCAGCGCCACGCCAGCAGCAGTATTGGTTGACACCGCAGTGATTACGCGAGCGCCTGTTCGATTTTTAATAGCCGGCATGGGAGACGCCTTTATAACTTAGTTTGAAGCCGAAGACTTTCGCATCACACGTGGTGCGAATATGACCGGTAAAGTTGGCTCGATGACTGCCTATGCACTAGCTCAATTATGCCACGAAACACTTTTAGAATTTGGCACGTTTGCAAAAATAGCGTGCGAGAACGGTATTTTTACGCCCGCACTTAAGCATATAGTAGAAGCAAATACATTATTAAGTGGCTTGGGTTTTGAAAGCGACGGACTTGCAGCAGCTCATGCTATTCATAATAGCTTAACCTCTATTCCCAAAACGCTCCCCAATGTGATCATTTCCCGTTATCAAGGTTTATTTTCCGATGGTACTTGATCGGGTTGCGTGTGTTGTAAATAAGAGAACAGTTCACTGTCGGTCGACAACACCAAGGTAGTATTTTGACCCAGCGTTTGCGCAAACGCCTGTAAAGAACGCGTAAAGGAATAAAAAGCCACGGCTTGTTCATTTTGATTGTAAGCAGAGGCGTAAATAGCGGCTGCCTTGGCGTCGGCTTTGCCTCGAATTTCCTCTACCTCACGATAGGCCTCAGACTGAATTTTGTCCAAGTCTCGCTCACGGTTCCCTCGTATACGCGCAGCCTCACCTTTGCCTTCTGACAAAAATCGCTCGGCTATTTGACGACGCTCACTTATCATACGCTCGTAAATTTTAGGTCGAACACTTTCGTTATAATTAATACGTTTGAAGCGGATATCCATGAGCTCAATACCGAACACCCTGACTTTTTCTGCCGCGGCCTTGAAAATATCTTGCTCAACAACTAAGCGGCCCATACTAATAGGCACCAAACTGCCAATATTTTGCTCTTTCTCAGCCTCGGTAAGCGATGCGTCTCGCAGAGGTTGGCGATCTTTAGTCGTACGAATAATTTCAATTAACTCGTGTGTGGCTACCGCGTTACGGGTCTCACTGCCAAAGATATCATCCAGTCTAGATTGAGCGCTGCGCTCATCGCCCAAGCGCAAAAAGTATTGCAATGGGTCAGTTACCTGCCACCGAGCATATAGACTCACCGAAATATACAATTTATCTTTAGTCGGCATATCTGAGGGCGTCCCTTCCCATTCTAAAACGCGCTTGTCGATAGAATTGACCTGTTGAATAAAGGGCGTTTTAAGTCGAATGCCAGCATCTCTAATAGGCTCTCCTACCGGCTTGCCAAACTGAGTGATAACGACCTGCTCTACTTCGTTTATGGTATACAAAGCGCTGTATAGTGTTACCGCTATAAGCGCGGCTAAAATGCTGCTGCCTATTACTAGATAGGGTTTCATGGTTGTTCACCTGTTATTCGTTGACTTGCGGACGGTGTTAAATTTAATAGAGGTAATACGCCCATCGCTTCGCTATCGATAATGATTTTTTCTTTAATCGTTGGCATAACTTCTGTCATTGTCTCTAGATATATCCGCCTTCGCGTAACCTGCGGTGCCTTTTGATACTCATCAAATAAGGCATTAAAGCGCAAGGCGTCGCCTTGCGCTTCATTAATACGTTTAAGCCGATAACCGTCAGCTTCTCTTATGCGTTGGTCGCGTTCACCCTCAGCAAGCGGGATAATGCGGTTATAGTCACGCCGTGCCTCGTTAATCAGCTTCTCTTTTTCTTGCTGAGCTTGGTTGACTTCATTAAAGGAAGCTTGCACTGGTAAGGGTGGATTAATATTCTTTAGCTGTACCTGGTCAATACTAATCCCCATTACATATTTACTCGCCAGAGCCTGCATCTTCCTTAATGCTTCAACTTCAATCTCTTGCCGGCCTATAGTGATCACTTCATCCACCGTTCTATCGCCTACCACTTCACGCATGACTGATTCAGATACATAGCGTAAAGTGCCAGCAGGATCGCGTACCTCAAATAAATAATTTTTGGGGTCGGCTATACGATATTGGATCACCCATTCGACCAGCGCGGTGTTTAGGTCTCCCGTCACCATTTGGGTTTCTTCGAGCTGATTATTTGCTGGTGAAATATTTGGCGCAAATGAACGGATATTATTGTTAGGGTTAATATTTTGATAAGGGTCTTTGGCCCCTGGGGTAGAAAAACCGAACTCCTGCTTTAGCTGGCGCTTAGTTGGCACTATCGTGACATGGTCAACCCCCAAGGGTATTTTGACATGCAGGCCTGGTGGCATGATTTCTTGAAACTTACCGAACCTTAACAACACAGCAACTGAATCGCTGGGCACTGTGAAGACTGCGGTATAACCTGTAATAAAGATCGCTAAAAAGAATATAATTGTAAAAATGGTGCCGCTTTTGCCACCCGGCAGCTTCTTATATTTTTGCAACAGTTTATTCGCTACTTTATCAATATCTGGCGGTCCATCGCCATTTTGTGAGTTTGCATTATTCTCATTTTGTGGGGGCATTGCGTGGTCCTTTTTTAAAATCCAAAAGTGTGGGGCCTTACAACTACTGTTGGAACCCAGATATCTTGACTACCATTCACTGGCTGCGTGTTTGAATGCCTTTAAATACTAAAGTGAGTTAAATTTTGTATTCTTACCTTTGGGTCACATAAAGTGAGTTGAACAAGAACTCGATTCGCAAAGGATAAAGTAATTCGATGACTGAGTCTGTGCGGTATAACACCTAGGGATTTTCGAGCAAGACGTAACGGTTGACTCAACATTACAATTGATTAAAGAATATGGAGACAATATAAACCGCAATCAAAATATCAACAATGGCTAGAACGCTTGGTAAAAAACCACCTTCTATTACGGGTTTTCCACATTGTAATACGAGTAATCTCCAATAACGTTGAAACGAACTTAACGCTAAGCTGTATATGAAATACACAAGCTCTCATCACCTAGACTTTAGTAACACATTAATTAATTGGAGCACAAATTATGGGATCTAACGAAACTGATCAAAATAAACAGAGTATTGCACACTTTGTGGCCTTAGAGACTGCCATAGCAAATGGTGAAGAACTTTTGGTAAAAGAATTATTAGGAAACCATGCGATGCCAGACATTGAAAAAAGCTATCTTGTTGACTTAGCCAAACTTAGCAACAAACGCTCCATAACAGAGCTAATTGAAAATATTCCTTTAAAGGAATAGTTGTGGAATGATCCAACACCAAGCGCATTGCACTTTAATCACATTTTGATTCGCGAGCTTACTTGACGATGAAATACAGAAAACATTTATTTTCTTTACGAATTGGTCATGCAATTAGAGAATCCTTAAAAGAAGCTCCTTACAACGTCAATGCCTTCTCGAAAGATTTGCTAGCCGGTTTAAGCATTGGCATTATTGCTATTCCTTTGGCCATGGCACTTGCGATTGCCATTGGTGTTGCGCCTCAATACGGGTTGTATACAGCCATTATTGCCGGTTTTATTATCCCGCTTACCGGTGGATCATGTTTCAGTGTGTCGGGTCCTACCGCCGCATTCGTGGTAATTTTATATCCTATCGTTCATCAATATGGCCTCGCAGGTCTGCTGCTTGCCAGTCTTTTATCTGGACTTATTTTAATTATCATGGCGCTATTGAGGTTGGGACGATATATTCAATATATTCCCGAGTCTGTCACTTTAGGTTTTACCGGCGGTATCGCCATAGTGATAGCAGTACTGCAAATAAAAGGTTTTTTCGGCTTAGCTATTACCGAGATGCCAGAAAGCTTTTTAGGTAAAGCTATTGCCTTAACACGCGCGTTTCCTGCATTTTCGGTTCCGACGCTGCTGGTGGGATTAAGCGCATTAGTGGTATTTATTTTTTGGCCAAAATTAAAACTGCCCGTTCCTGCGCATCTTCCCGCAGTTATTGTTGCCAGTTTTATGGCGTTTATATTAAACCAACAAGGTTTTGCGGTAGCAACGATTGGTTCCACCTTTAGTTTTACTTTGCCCGATGGCACCTTAGGTGCCGGTATTCCATCTATTTTACCTGACGTTCAGTGGCCTTGGCTGCGCGCCCAAGCGGGCGAAGTACCCTTGGTGTTGAGTTGGCAATTAGCGAGTGATTTGTTGTCTGCGGCATTTGCGATTGCCATGTTAGGTGCAATTGAGTCGCTATTATGCGCTGTGGTGCTCGACAGCATGTCAGGTAAAAAACACAGTGCCAACAGCGAATTACTCGGCCAAGGCATTGGTAACATTATCACGCCATTTTTTGGGGGTATTACGGCTACGGCTGCTGTTGCTCGTTCGGCGGCAAACTATAAAGCTGGGGCGATAAGCCCAATAGCAGCGATGGTGCATGCGCTAGTGGTACTGGTGTCTTTGCTATCGCTTAGTTCTGTTTTAGCTTACATCCCTATGGCGGGCATGTCGGCATTACTTATAGTGGTGGCATGGAACATGAGCGAAACCCCTAAAATTATACATTTAGTAAAAAAATCCCCTGCTAGCGAAGTACTGGTATTAATAGTGTGTTTATTATTAACGATTTTCTTCGACATGGTTATTGCGATCAGTGTTGGCATAATTTTGGCATCACTTTTGTTTATGAAACAAGTGGCCGATATGACCAAAGTGCGAGACATTAGCGAACAAAAAAAGCATGTGCATGTTACGTTACCGCTAGGTTGGAAAGTATTTAAAATCAATGGACCTTTGTTTTTTGCGGCCGCCGATAGTGTCTTTGGCGAGTTGGCGCATTTAAGTGGCGAGCAAAATGGGGTTGTATTATATTTCGACGGGGTGCCTATTTTAGATTCTGGTGGCGTTGCTGCGCTATATAAATTTATTGATATGTGTAAGAAAAAGAATACCCGTGTACTGCTAGCCGATTTTCAATTTCAGCCACTTAAGACCTTAGCCAAAGCCGGTTTTAAGCCAGATCCCTCACATTGCGCCACTTATTCGACTCTAACTGATGCGCTAAATGATGTAGTGAGTAAAACATGAACAATTGCGCCCTGGCTACCTTGCGCACTCTTCCTTAGGAAATTGGTCAACAATGATGGCTGGTGCGCCGGTTGGATGAAAAAAGCGGGATAAATAAAATACTTATTCCCATAAAAGTATAGTCGAGGCTAAACCTAATAAAAAATATTAGATGTTTTAAAGACCGATTTCCGATTAGTGACAACTATCTATGAAGCAGACAAGTTTCTATTTTCAACTTACACAAAACCACACTAGATGACAAGCAATCGCCGTACTGCATTTTTTTATAGGCCTACGGTTTTGCTTGGCCAATTTTCATGAGTGTTTTATGGATAAGCTACAGCACATAAAGGGAGGTCTCATGGGTGATTCTGTTGAATAGTATCTACGTTGCAGGTTATCACACTTACTTTTTGATAACCTACTCTAGTAAGCCGTGATTTTCATTTAACTCGCTTGCTGCAATACTTGAACTTATGCATCTTACATTGGCCGCAGCTTCATGCAGTAATTCGGGAATAGTCTTTAACATCATTTACGCCTTTTCTTTATGTTCAATTATAACAGTTGCTTGGTTTGAAAATACTGCAGAGCGCACAATCTCATTGCCTCATAGTATTGACGACAAACAGTGCTTAGTCATTAAACATATGAAAGCACCAACTAAAGCGCTTGCAGATTCAATTGAACAATGCAACATATATCCCCAAACTTTGATTTTCTATTGCGAGAAAACGATGATATGGCTTGTGAAAAGGAAATATCGTCAAGTTGGGGTTCTGGGGACATTCCGTCCTAATGTGACACTTATCGCTACAGCCCACGTCTCATAGGGTATCTAGAGGTGGCTTGCTTTTTAAAATCGCTGCAATATCGCAATTATAGTAATATTCAGGCTTTTGCGAGAAGTCTATGCCTTACAAAGAACGCCTGACCATACTCCACACAGCAGAAATTAACGATTTATATGGCATTCCCAGCCTGTCACTGGAAGAAAAACGTGTCAACTTTACACTGAATGAGCTAGAGCAGGATGTCATTAAATCCATCAGGGATCGCAATCATAAATGCTATGCCATTGCTCTGCTGGGTTACTTTAAGATCAAGCCCATCCAGTTCAATCCGACTTACAAGGAATTGAAGGAAGACCTAACCTTTATTGCTGAAGAATATTTTCCTCAATTTAAAGCCCCTCGCTTTAGTGTTAGCCGTAAGCAGAAAACACGTATTTACGACAAGATCCTTGGTCTGCAGAACTTTGGTGCATGGGATGCAAATCAACATCAGGAACCTCTCATTGCCTATTTGCAACAGGTTGCTAAGTCCTGGGTTGAGCCACGCTTTTTATTTGATGCCTGCATCGAATACCTTGCTCGAAATCATATCGCCATTCCCAAATATACTGCGCTTCAGCGTATTATCAGTCGGGTAATTAAGCAGGATCGAAAGCGTATTTCTGACACATTAAAAATGACGATATCCGCTGAGTTGGCTGCTAACCTGGCGGATTTAATTGATGGTAAAAACACATTAACCGTCAAAGAACTCAAGCAGGCCGCGAAAAGTTTTAATGCCACTGAATTGGAAAAAGAGTTGAACGTCAATAAACTCATTCAGCCTTGGATGAATGAAGTGCATAAAGTTGTCTCTGCCTTGTCATTATCGCAACAAAACCAGCTGCATTATGCAACGATGGTTGATTACTACTCGATCACAAAACTTAAACGCTTTGACCGTGTCACACAGCAGCTCTATTTAATTTGTTATCTACAAGGGCGGGCACAAATCAATATTGAACGTTTGGCCGATGGATTTATCTACCATGTTCGAAAGTTGCGTGAAAAGGCCAAAGCGTATGCTAAGGAGATGGCCTATAAGGATTGGGAAGGTGCGGCAGCCAATATCAGCAAAGCCGCCGAGTTATTATATTTTTTTATTGACGATACCATTGATGAGCAAGTGTCATTCGGACAAATAAAACGGAAGGCGAAAGACTTAATTGGAACACGGGAAATAGAATCATTGTGTTTGTATCTAAAAAAACAAAAACGCACGAAAAATGATTATATCTGGGAGTATTATGACCAGCATAAGGATTTAATTCAGCAGTTGATACGGCCACTGTTTTTGTGCCTAACATTTGAGGGTTCAGACAATACACAGGCTTTAGCTGCACAGCTTACAATAATGAAGAAGGGGCTGTTAGAGGCTGGTGAATTAGCATCAATAGATCGACGATTAATTCCAGCTAAACATCAACTGTATGTGATCGATGTAGATAACAATATTGTCTCTAAGCGTTTCGAGATGATGCTGTATTTAGCAGCCCAAATTAAGTTGGATGGTCAGCTTTTTATACCAACGGCTATCAAATATCGGGCATTAGTTGATGACCTGGTTGGAGATACTTCTTGGGTAGAGAAAGATAAACTACTCAAAGAGTCGCTGTTAGACAGCATGAATACCAAGCCTGCCCAGCTTATCAGATCAATGGAACAAAAAATGAGTGATAAACTCGAGCGGGTCTGCCAGCGAATTGATGATGGCGACAATCGAAATGTGATATTGCGTAACCGCTCGGGGAAAACTCAGTGGCGGCTGCCGTATTCCGGTTCCAAATCAGCCTTAAACAACCCCTTCTTTGATCGGATGAAACCTATCAACATTGCAGATGTATTGCGCTTTGTTCATCAAGAGACAGGCTTTCTAAAGCACTTTGAACATGTTCGTCAGGTACAGTCTGGACAGAGCGAACATTTGAATGATTTGCTGGCAGCTGTTATTGGCAATGGAACTTATTATGGCTTGCATGGCATGGCTAGTATCTCTGATCGGTCAT
>Ga0307933_1001332_pt1 | contig 19704 bp, 20 predicted proteins | sample OrgLakmetageno88_FD_201811 | JGI IMG/M metagenome (GOLD analysis project Ga0307933, IMG submission 201811) | Saline water microbial communities from Organic Lake, Antarctica - #88 | ecosystem: Environmental > Aquatic > Non-marine Saline and Alkaline > Saline | place: Antarctica: Organic Lake...
GGAAGGGCATCCCGATAAATTGGCCGATCAAATCTCTGATGCGATTGTCGATGCAATGCTTAAAGATGATCCAGAAGCACGTATTGCCGTAGAGACCATGGTAAAAACGGGCATGGCCATCGTGGCGGGGGAAGTTCGAACGTCTACATATATAGATTTGGAAGAACTCATTCGAGAAGTGATCTTAGACATTGGCTACAACAGCAGTGATGTAGGGTTTGATGGCGCATCTTGTGCCATTATCAATGCCATAGGTAAGCAGTCATCAGATATTGCGATGGGTGTTGATGAGGCAGATGATAAGGCGCTAGGTGCTGGCGACCAAGGTTTGATGTTTGGGTATGCCAGCAGTGAAACAGAAGTGCTCATGCCAGCACCAATTTTCTATGCGCACAGATTGGTAGAACAGCAATCTAAAGTAAGAAAAAATGGCCAGTTGTCGTGGTTACGCCCAGATGCGAAAAGCCAGCTGACCCTCCGGTACGTAGATGACAAACCCGTCGGCATAGATGCAGTAGTACTATCAACACAGCATGATCCATCCATCAGCTTAAGCGATTTGCGCGAAGCGGTAATGGAAGAAATTATTAAGCCAGTACTTCCAAGCGAATGGTTATCCAGCGATACAAAATTCCATATTAACCCAACAGGCAACTTTGTTATTGGTGGCCCTGTCGGGGATTGCGGCCTTACAGGCCGTAAGATTATTGTGGACACGTATGGTGGTATGGCACGCCATGGTGGTGGTGCATTCTCTGGCAAAGACCCATCAAAAGTAGACCGCTCAGCTGCCTATGCTGGCCGCTATGTAGCTAAGAATATTGTAGCCTCAGGTTTAGCGGAACGTTGTGAAATTCAAATCTCTTACGCGATTGGCGTCAGTGAACCTACTTCAATTTCGATCGACACGTTTGGGACAGGGAAATTAACGGATCCCGAAATTTCTCTGCTTGTACAAGAGCACTTTGACTTAACCCCCGGTGGGTTGATTAAAATGCTAGATCTTAAGCGGCCAATCTATCAACAAACGGCTGCATACGGACATTTTGGCCGTGAGCTACCTGATTTCACTTGGGAAAAGACCGACAAAGCTGATGTACTTCGGAAGGCTTTGTAGAAACCCTTCAGAAGTTTAAAGGCCACCTTTTGCACTTCATTACGATATTATCTTTCACGGCTTTTATGTTATCGGCCATTTAGGGCGCTCAAAAGTCTTAAGAAGAGAAAAATAGACGCCCCTAGCAATAACAATATCAATAGCTTAGATGGGTATTTGGGGCAGGGGCATGTGTCGGAGGCGACATTGCGCCTAGTATACACTCTTCGTCAGATCGAGCCCGACCGTGATCACAGGGCAATCGCTTTTGGATTTTGAACGTGAACGTACTGGGAACGAACCGTGCGTTCTCGTTGCACTCGCAGGCTAAGAGTGTCGTTTTGCGCGGTCATTGCGACCTTTCGGTTCCAAAAGCGATTCTCCTGACCGTGATCCTCTCCGACCTATCCGTATTCCATTGTAAATCTTCGCAGACCCATCTTGATACATCGAGGCCGTCGGGGGCCGATCTCATCACCCGAGCCAATATAGATTGCAAATAACCCAAGGCCTTTTCCATGGATTCTTCTCTTAATATTCAGTACGGCTGTGGCTTATCCTGCCCAGATGGTTGGCTCAATTTCGACGCTTCACCACGGCTTAGAGCAGAGAGAATGCTTCTGCTTGGTTCTGCTTTAGACACAAGCGGCAAACGATTGTTTCCCAAGGCTGTACGCTATGGTGACATTGTGAGGGGTCTACCCGTGCCCAAGGCGAGCGCTAAAGCGGTATATTGTAGCCACGTGCTTGAGCATATCGATCGGTCCGGCATAATCTTAGCGTTGAGAAACACTTTCGATATGCCGCGGCCAGGTGGAGTCTTCCGGCTGGTAGTCCCGGATCTGGCTTGGCGGGCCAGATCTTACCTTGACGCTCAGGCGAATGGCGATTCGGTGGCTGCAGATAATTTCATGCGCGCCTGTTATCTAGGGCAGGAAACGCAAATGAGGGGGCTAATGAATTGGCTACGCCTTGCCCTCGGCAATGCCGATCACCGCTGGATGTATGATGAAGCTGCTATGAGTGTGCTATTAAAATCTGCAGGGTTTACGGACATCCACCGTACCACCTTAGGCACTGCCGAGGATCCTGCGTTCGCCCTTGTCGAAGAAAAGGGCCGATTTGTCGATGCTGGTCATGATGAACTGGCGCTCGAGGCCCGGCGGCCTAAATGAGAATCCTCCTCACTTCTCCTGCAGGCGACCCTGATGACGCGCGAACTTGGTCGAACGCGCCTGCTCACATCGCGCGAGCCCTGCGTGTTCGGGGGGTATCGGTGGAAGGGTTCGATAGTTCAAATTTGGGTTTGCCTTTCAAGGCAGCGCAGGCCGTTGGCAGTCTGGCCCGCGGATATCCTTGGAATGCGATCTCCTTGTTCGAGCCGGCCAGGCGTCGACGCGCGGCGGCGGTGGGGGCAGAGGCAAAGCGCAAGGGCGTGCAGATAGTGCTTTGCACCTCGACGCTCGATGCACCGGTGGATCAGAACATCCCCTATTGCATCTGGATCGACAACACCTGGCATCTGCTCGACTCCTCTGCGGTTTCGCCTGGATATGCCCCTGCAGCCTCAGCCGAAATTGACCGCCTGGAACGGTATACGCTGCAAGGCGCACATCGAGTCTTCGCATTTTCCACCCATGTCCGCGACGATATCGTCTCACATTACGGCGTTGCCGCAGAGCGGGTGATAGCCGTGGGCTGCGGCGCCGGCTTTTCGCCGCCATTCACTGGCGAGAAATGCTTTGAAAAGGGGCACCTTCTTTTTGTTGCCAAACACCTTTTTTCCAGTAAAGGCGGCGATCTCGTGCTCGCGGCGTTTCGCAAGATCCGAACCGCCCGGCCCGAGACCAAGCTCATCCTGATCGGTAACGACGAGGCGCAGGCGACGGCTGCCGGAATGGACGGAGTCGAGGTGCACGGGTTCGTCGAGCGCGATGTCCTGAACGGCTATTTCCACGGTGCCTCGATGTTGGTCCAGCCGATGCTGGCGGATCCGTGGGGGCAGGTTTACCTGGAAGCAATGAAGGCCCGCGCCGTGGTCGTGTCTTTGCATGTCGCGGCGCTGCCGGAAATGACCGATGACGGGCGCCTCGGAGTCTTGATATCCGAACCAGACCCGGATCTGCTCGCTCAGGCTGTTCTTGCCACCTATTCAAGGCCGCAGGCGGATCTAGACGTGCTTACCCGTGCCGCTCAGGCCCGGGTACTTGAACGCTACGATTGGGACGCGGTGGCAGGCCGGATGCTTGCCGCATTGGACCGGGTTCAAGAAGGAACAGTGTGATGCTTGTCATCTGCAATGGAATGCTGCGCTCGGGCTCGACCCTGCAGTATAATCTCGCATCCGAGGCTCTGGAGGCGGTGGGTCACGCCACGCGGGTCGGCTATCTTGGAGGCTTTCGATCGCCCGAAACCAAGGCACGACTGGAAGAGATGCGCGAGGCAGAGAGCCTTTATATTCTCAAGACCCACGAACCGCCGCTTGAACCAGCCTTCTACACAAACCGGGTAACGCTCCTCTTCACCCATCGCGACCTGCGCGACATCGCGGCGTCGATCCGAAAGAAGTGGAACAAGAGCTTCGATGAGATCCTGAGCGACCTCGATGCAATGATCGACATTCATGTGCAGATCGCCGCCCTGCCACGTATCCTGATTCAGCCTTATGATAGGCTGTACCACGCGATGCCCCAGGCTCTGGAAGAGATCGCCGCTCATCTCGGTACGTCGCTCACGCCAGAGATCCGTGCCAGGATCCTGCAGCACAATGCGCTCGAAACCGTCTCTGAACATCTCGCCGCGCGCCGCCGCAACCCTCTGCTGACTCTGCTCGGCCGCCTGTCCGGCCGTTTCCGGATTGACCGCAAGACGGAGTTGCATTCAGACCACATCTCGGAAACCGGCGGTCGCGACGGGGACTGGCAGCGCCTCTTTGGTACTGATGAAAAACGCGCTTTAGAAGATCGAATGCAACACTGGCAGCATCGGATTGGCGAGCTGGGATCTGAAACGGGCATGGGGGCAACACGATGAACGTGGACTTGCTAGCTACTTTGAAATTGGCCAAGTCAGCTCAGCGCGAGAACCGCTGGGTCGGGTTGGCGAAACGGCCCAACAGGATCGGGGGCCCTTATCTGTTGCGCCGACTGGGTATCGAGGCGCCCCGTTTGGCCGAAACCTTCTTCGGTCGGCGTCAGAATGTGGTCCTTCCAGATATGGTAAGTGTTAATATCTGGCGCTATGGCTACTTTGAGGAAGACGTCGCCTTTTACCTTCTGGCCTCGTTGCGACCGGGCGGAACCTTCATCGACGTCGGCGGACACTTTGGCTTTTTTTCAATGCTTGGTGCCGAGCTGATAGGGGCCGACGGCACAGTGATCACATTCGAACCGATGCCGAAGACGCGCGAAATTCTGGCAGGCAACATGGCGAAGCGTTCTGCACCCTGCCACCACCACTTGATCCCCGCGGCCGCCGGGCGCGAGGCTGGAACGCTTACCTTCAAGGATTTTGGGCTGGTTGGCTCGGCCTTCGCCACCTCCGAAGCCGAACGTAGTGGCGCCTTCACCCCTCGAGGGGACGTCGAGGTAGCGATGCGGCCTATAGACCAGATCGTCGGGGATCTGGCTCTGGACAGGCTCGACCTTATCAAAATCGATGCGGAGAATGCCGAGGCGGACGTCCTGGCCGGAGCCGAGTGCACAATAGAGAGCCTGAAACCTGCCTTGATCCTGGAGACTGGCGACACCGAGGGCAGCGAGGCGCATCCGCTCATCGAAAGTCTCATCGAGCGCGGCTACCGCGTCTTCGAATTCGAAGACTTCGCCCTCAAGCCCCACATCGTCGCGGATAGGTACGGGTATCAGAACCTTCTGCTGGTACACACCGAGAGGCTGGCCGAGGTTGATGGCACCCGGGGCTAAATTCCTGCGCTCGCTACGCACCCTGATGCACTCACCCTCGGCCATCGTCGTGGGCGAGACTGCCTGCGTGGCATTCCTCCAGTTCGCCATCTATGCGGCGCTCATCCGGATCGCCGAGGCGGAGGCCGTCGGGCTGTGGGTGCTGATCAATTCGATCCTGGGGTTCTCCCGGGCCGCCGACTTCTGGTCCCGTGGCCTGTCGAGCTTTGTGGCCCAGGCACGGGGCCTGGGCGAGCCCGAGCGCGCGAGTGCCTATGCGGCCACCGCCACGGCGGCAGCGACAGCGGGATATCTTGTCATGGCCCTGTTGGGCTATGGCGCAATTCATCTCTTCGCAGATCGGCTGGTCGGGCCGGAGCAGGTGGAAGTCGTGCGCCAGATCCTACCGCTCATGACCCTGACCTTCTGGATGATGAGCGTTGGCGGTACGCTCTCGCTTGCGTTCCTTGGATTCGAGCGGATCGCCGTTAAGGCCTCTCTCACAGTCGGCGGAGCGCTGGTCTTCTTTCTTCTCGTCCTGATTATGGTGCCCCGTTTCGGTCTTTGGGGGGCCGTCGCAGCCCAGGCGTTGCAGGCTGCCCTTGTTCTTCTGGTCGGGCTCTGGCTTTGGTGGCAACTGATCCTGCGGCCCCATGGCGGAGGGCTGCGCCTGACCTTGCTGCGCGAGATGTGTGTCTATGGCGCAAAATCTCTGGCCTTGAGCCTCTTCCAACTGGCGATCGAGCCGCTTTCGCGACTGATCGTCAACGCGTATGGCGGGCTCGCGGCGGTCGCTCTGTACGAGTTGGCAGCCCGACTGGTGGTGACGGCGCGCAGCCTTGTCCTGTCGATGGGCCAGTTCCTGGTTCCCGCCTTTGCGCGGTTGGGGCATGAGGGCCAGAATATCGCAGGGCTCCTACGCCAAACCGAATGGCAGTTTCAGCTTTTGGGTCTCGTCACATTCTCTGCTCTGCTCGCTGCCGGCCCCCTGCTTGCGACCATAATACTGAGTGAGCCGAACCCCCTGTTCCTTGTCATGTTGTGGCTCTTATCAGCGGGCTGGTTCACCAATCTTCTTGCCGCACCAGCCTATTTCCTGTTCCAGGGCCGTCGCCAGCTTCGCCCCCTCTTCGTCTCACACATCATCATGACACTCGGTGCGCTCGGTCTGGGAGTGCTGGGGGGCAGCCTGTTCGGAATTGTTGGAGCACTCACCGGCATCGCGCTGGCGCTCACGACGTCGAGCGCACAACTGTGGTATGCTGCCGCCCAAGCCCGATCGGAACAGACCGGTTCCGGCATCCGGCCACCTCTTTTTTTGCCACTGCTTACAGCCGCCGCTTGCACCTCGCTTCTCTACATTGTGGACCGCGGAGGATGGACACAAACCGCAGAGATTGCAATTCAGGTGCTTCCGGTCTTTGCAACGGGTTCCATGATGTTGGCCACTCTTCCCTTGCGAGCACTTCTCGCAAGCCTTTCCCGAACAAAAGGTCACGCAACGCCATGAATTTCATGACTAAATTTGTAAACCGACCAGCCAAGGCGGCGCTCAGCCGCGCCTTGAACCCCTTTGGCTATGACATCCAGATGCGCTCCATGATACCAGAGGCACTCTGGTTGGGACTGCCCGATCGGCCGTTCCGGGCGGTGCTTGACATCGGTGCCTGCCGGGGGGGCTTTGCCGAGTCCATCCTGATGCCCCGCTTTCCCCGGGCAATCATCCATTCCTTCGAACCGACACCGGATGGCTTCGCGGCTCTCAATGGACGCGCCGAAGCCTCGGGAGGACGGATCGTGGCGCATAATTTCGGACTGGGTGAGGAAGCAGGTCGGCTTTCCTTTAACCTCGCCCCCAATGCACTGCCTGCCTCCTCGCTCCTGGCCGGTACGGCACGTAATGCAAAAGCCTTCCCCGAGACTGCAGAGACCCGGAAGATCGAGGTGGAAATCCGGCGGCTCGATGACGCCGTGGCCGACCTCGACCTTGATGACGAGATTCTGGTCAAGATCGATGTCCAAGGGTTCGAGGACCGGGTCATTCGCGGCGGCTTAGAAACGCTGGCCAGGGCCACAGCTTGTGTTGTAGAGATCCAGTCGGCGGAGCTTTACGAGGGCCAGCCGGATTTTCACGATGTTTATACACTGCTCCACGAGCTTGGCTTCCGCTTCGAGGGATGTCTCCAGCAGCATGCAGCGCCGGACGGTTCGGTGCTGTACTACGACGCCGTGTTCCTGAAGACTTGAACCAGATGACATCCGCAGTCCAACACTTCGGCTACCAGGGCACACAGCCTGGACACTCCGCCCGCTTCAGTGCGTCGGGGCTGCGGTTGTTATTTCTCTTTGCCGTCTATGGCCCCTCCTTCTCCTTCGCGGGGCAGCTTCGCTATGTCGAAGCGATCCTGATCCTTTGGTCCGCCTTGCATATCAAGCGGCTCATGAAGGAGATGAAGGGCTTCAACGCCATCTTGATTTATCTTTTTCTGATCTCTGGTCTGATGCAACTGGTATCAGGTCTGATACACGGATCACCGGGTTCCGCCATCATAGCAAGGGCGGGCACATATGTGATCCTGGCCATCCTGCTGCTGGCCGTACAGGGCATGATCCGTGGCAACATGAAATGGCTGATCTACATTCTGGCCGGCTACTGTCTTTCCTACATCTTCATCTTGTTGACGGGCACCGGCGTATCGCGAAACTATCAAACAGTGCCTTGGCGACTTGGGCTCGGCTTTGCTGCGATGATCGCCCTGGCGCTTGTCTTTGCCGTCAAACCACGATGGCAAAGACTAGCGCCTCTGGCATTTATCACTCTGGCTGGCGTGCATATCATGATGTCGAGCAGGTCCCTCGCAGTAGTTGCGATCGCTGTGGCTGGTGTCACGTTTCTCGCTCAGTTGCGGCGCAGGCAGCACCCGAGAGATTTCCGTTTTCTGATCACGGTCGGTGCGGTGGCTATGATCGGTTTCATCGGCTGGAGCGGTCCGAAAGTCTTGCTCTCTCTGGCCGAAAATGGTTGGCTGACAGAGGAGATGACGCGGAAAACGCTGAGCCAGGCCTCGGTTTCATCAGGTTTCTGGGCGGCGGCGCGCCCTGACACGGTCACGGCGATCTATGCAATCGGCCAACGACCACTTCTGGGCTTTGGCCCCGGTGTGGTAGATCCGCAAATTTATAGCTTCTACGCGAGGATAAGCGCGGAAGCATTAGCGGGAGGCAACGAACGCGATGCTGATGCAATATTTCAGAGCAGGCAGGGGAACGAATGGTCCCTCGGCACCCCGAGCCATAGTCATCTTTTTGGCGCATGGGCCGACGCTGGCCTCTTGGCAATGCTTTGCTGGCTCGCAGTCTTGGGTCTTGCCATCTATATATTGGTCCGAACCAGCGGTTTCCGCCACCCTTTGACGCCGCTCTATGCCCTGATGGCGCTGTCAACCATTTGGGACGTGCTGTTTTCTCCAGGACCGCATCGGATGGATATTGCGCTCAGGATCGCTGTGCTCGTCTTTGCAATGCGGCATTTTCAGTTCATTGATGCTCAGCACGGGATAATGAAACAGTTGCAAGTTACATCCAAAAAGTTTGTACGCTCATGAGACCAAAAATCTCCATTGTCACAATTTCATTCAATCAGAAGGAATATCTTCGAAAATGTATCGATTCTGTTCTTTCTGAAAAGGACGGGCAGGTAGAATATATCGTGGTCGATGCCGGTTCCACGGACGGCAGCCGGGATCTGATAGAGAGCTATGGCAACCGCATCGACCATGTCATCTTCGAGCCCGATGAAGGCCCGGCCGATGGGCTCAACAAAGGTTTTGGGCGCGCAACTGGCGATATTGGATATTTCATCAACTCCGACGATTTTCTCCTGCCAGGAGCTGTCGGACGGATGCAGCGTCTCTGGCAGGGTTCCCCGCATATCGACATCCTGCTCGGCGGCGCTTGGATGGTGGATGGTGCTGGCGAGCCCCTGCGGGAAGTACTGCCAACCCGTCTGAGCCTGCCCAAGCTACTTTCCGGACAGAGTCTTATGGTTCAGCACGGCCTCTCGTTCAGAATGGCGGTATTTAACAAGATTGGAGGATTCAACTCGAGAAACCGCACTTGTTGGGACTATGAATTACTATGTGAGATGCTGAAGCAATCGCAACATTTTAAACTGACGGATGAGAAGTTTGGTGTCTTTCGATTCCATGATACCAGCCTGTCTGGCGGAGGACATGGGGAGATTCATGAAAAGCGGTATCTCAACGATCTTACCCGCATCCGACGTAACCATGGGTTCCCCTTGAAGAGTTCTGGTTTTCGCCGTGTCGGAAAGTTTATCACAGATCCGAGATGGACCATGAACTTCATTGCAGACCGGCTCCTCGTTAGTCGCCGAAAAACAAGATGGAATGCTGATACAAACGGAAGGGTAAGCGTCCGTTGACCCTGCTTGTAATAGCGGCCAGTGGCTTTCCGGACTATACTGCGCGGCTTGTCAGGCAACTAATCCAAGACTTCGACGGGCGCGTTGAGGTCGTTGCCACACGACCGGATGTTCCAGTAGAGGGAATGGAAAAATCCCTTGGCAAGTCTGTGCACTGGATAACCCCTGCAGATCGAGGCATCAAATGGGATGATCTTGGACTGCGTCCACCTGATTACCTTCTACTGGGCGGCTTCTTTGTGCCGTCTTTCTGGGCACTGAGTCAGCAGGTCCGACAGGCTGGTGGACATTTATTTCTAGCGTCGGACAACAATTGGACCGGATCATTCCGTCAAAAGTTTCTTGATAACATTCGTCACCGGCTGATGCTTCGGCGTCACTTCTCTGGTGTTATGACGGCAGGCCGGTCTGGAATTAAGTATTCTAGCGCCATGGGATACCCCAGCGAGCGCATCGTGCCCGGAATGTATGGGGCTGATCCCGCACTATTTTTTGATGGTCCCCCCATCACTGAAAGACCTAAGACGTTCATCTATATTGGTCGGCTCATCCGGCGTAAGAACGTATTGGGCCTGGCGCGAGCCTTTGCAAAGTTCCACGAGGTGAAAAGCGATTGGACTCTGGAGATGTATGGTGAAGGTCCGGACCGTGAGGAAATACCAGAGCACCCAGCGATCAAGGTACACCAATTCCTCCAACCAAAAGATGTGTCCGAAAAGCTTCGAAATGCACGCTGCCTTGTCCTGCCATCGCGGCAAGAACATTGGGGAGTAGTCGTCCATGAGGCCGCGCTTTCCGGATGTGCGCTAGCGCTCTCTAATTCGATTGGATCATTGGAGGATTTTGCAACACCTGGAAATGCTGTAACGTTCCCTTCAAATGACGAGGAAAAAATGGCCATTGCGCTGCACAGGATTGCCGGTTTTTCCGAAGATCAATGGGCGATCGCACAGTCTATTTCGCGAGAGCGCGGCACACAGTTTGGCCCCAAACGGTTCTCGGCAGAATTAAGGCAGTTGATAGACCTTACTGCCGCCGCTTTGCGGCCTAACCAATCGAAGACTACAAAATGAGCGACTTTTCTACCTACATCGACCACACTTCAAGCGACCGTAGCCTTAGAGCACGGATCCGCGGGAGCGTGTTGAATACCATGGGCCTCGTCCAGAGAGCCTCAGGAGCACGCCAGCATCTAAAGCGCGGGCGCGTTCACGTTCTCTGTTTTCACAACATCTTCGCCGATGAGATCGAACCTTTCCGAAGAATGGTCTCGGCGCTGTCAAAGCATTCTACTTTTGTCTCATTTAGCGACGCCGTCTGGCGAATCGATTCTGGGAAGCTTGACGCGCCTTTTCTGGCCTTTAGCTTCGACGACGGTATGCGCAACAATTTGCGGGCCGCAGCAGTGCTTGAAGAATTTGGGACAAGGGGCATGTTCTATGTATGCCCTTCGATTGTAGGTGAGAAAGACCTCCACAAGATTGAAATCTTCTGCCGAAACAGGTTGCATGGCCCGCTCGTTGACTTTTTAGACTGGGCCGATCTAGAGTCCCTAGTCAGTCGCGGGCATGAAATCGGCAGCCATACTATGAGCCATCACCGACTCTGCCAACTTGACCAAGACGCTCTTCGCGACGAGCTCTCGACCTCCCGTCTTGTGTTGGCGGACAGGCTCGACCAAGGCGCACATTTTGCATGGCCGTATGGTTCGATTAGGGACATTCCTAAAAACCTCGGTGAATTAGCCAAAACGACGGGATATAGAACCTGTGCTTCAGCAATCCGAGGCTGTCATGTGGCGCGCTCCGAGACCACGCCAGATGTACTTTGTATCCGGCGCGAGAACGTTCAGGCCACATGGCCGATTGAACATTTACTTACTTTTCTCTGCAGAAGCAGTGGCTCAGCCAATTCTGAATCCAACATTTGGCCCTCTCTATAGTAAGAAAATTTTATGCTGAATTCGAATGAAAAAATCGTAATAGAAATTTGGAATGATCGCTTCATTGGGGCCGCAGGACAACTTTATGCTGCTGAATATGGCGGCGATGCCAAGGACCACATTGCCCGATTTTGTAAAACCTATGACCACGACTTCCAAAAGAATCGTGAGATGCGTATTGTAGCGACCCAAGGCGACAATCTAGTCGGTATCCAATCTCTTTTTTTCTGGCCATACACGCGGGAAGGCCAGACATACAACGTTCTGCAATCAGGTAATTCGATTGTTGCGCCGCAATGTCGAGGTCAAGGTGTATTTGGAAAAATACTAAAGGAACAAGATGAAATACTCAAGCAACGCAAGGACGTCGACTTCCTGATCGGGTTTCCTGTTGACGCATCGCGAGGCAGCTTCCTTAAGAATGGCTGGCTGCCGCTTGAGGGTCTTTCTTGGCGCGTCAGAATCCTCAATCCGCTTGGCTTCATCATTCCTGCCAAACCGGAATCGGTCATGGACCATCTGGCGTTACAAGCAGAAGATGAAGAAATTCTCGATTGCGATCCCACCAAGTTTAGAATTGCCAATGGGCCCCAGTTTATGGAATGGCGGCGCAGTTTTCGGCAAGAGCACGAACTGATTGTTCCCGTTAAGGTCGCAGGAGGACGCGTCAGCTTCCGCCTCAAGATCGAAGTTAGACGAAAAGCTCCAGTAGCCATTATTGGCGATGTCATGTCATCCACCGATGATATGGTTCTAATTACAGAGGCGTTTTCTAAGCTGTTTCGAATACTTAAGCGATCAGGAGCTGCGGCCGCAGCGGTATGCTACAATCCACTGGCAGCTATTAGCGCGAATGCCGTGATGGATCGCGTTTTCCCCTTCAAGACAAAGAAAAGCGTGAACGTTATTGTGAAGCCAGTCAGGCCTAATATGCCTGAAATCAAAAACTCAAAGAACTGGGTGCTTTATCGCGCCGACATTGACACATGGTAGTTCAGTCAAATATTTTTTTCGCATTGTGGAAAGTCGGGCGCGCTGGATGGGCATCACGAGGGTCCAGCGGTTGAGAGTACTTCACGTTATCGCTTCGCTCTCACCCGTCCACGGCGGGACCACGTCTGCCGTGTTACAGATGATCGAAGGGCTGGAAGCCCAGGAGATTATCTGCGAGTTAGCTACCTCGGATGACGATGGGCCAAGTCGGCGGCTCTCAGAGGATGCGCCGGAACGGCAAATTGCGGGCCGACACTATTTCGGAAAGCGCTCAAACTTTTATATCTGGACACCGTCGATGCGGCCTTGGCTTGAAGCACACGTGTCAAACTACGACCTAGTACACATTCACGGCCTCTTCAGTCATGTAAACAGCCTTGCGGGGCGCATCTGCCGCCACAAGCGCGTTCCCTATATCGTAACTCCTCACGGCATGGCTAATCTCTACGGCATGCAAAACAAGCCTTGGCGCAAGCGCATCTCCATGGCCTTTGTCGAGCGCCCACTTCTGAACGGTGCTGCAATTATACATATGACGAGTAGGGGCGAAGCCCGAGAATTCGGGGGGCTTGGTGTCACAACACCGGTAGCGCGTATTCCGCTCGCTGTGTCTGTTGAACCACGCGGAGATCCAGCAGGCTTTCATACCCGTCATCCGGAGACAGTTGGCAAGCGCCTGGCAATCTTCATAGGTCGCCTCAATCCGATCAAGAATTTGGAAGCAGCGATTGACGCTCTGGCACTTCCTGGAGGCACCAGCTTTCACCTCGTTGTCTGTGGCGACGGCCCGGCAGATTATACCGCAAGTCTCAAGGCGCGAGCAGAAGTACGGAACGTGGCGGACCGCATCACCTGGCTGGGGTTTGTCTCTGGCAGCAAAAAATCCGATGCACTGGCGGCCGGCGACATCTATATTCAGGCTTCGTTCTCGGAGAGTTTTGGCATGGCCGCTGTTGAGGCGGTCTCTGCGGGGTTGCCAGCCGTCCTTGGCAAGGGCGTGGCAATTGCCGAAGACCTGGTCGAGGGGAACCTGGCTGTTCTCGTCGAGCCGAACGGGAAGGAATTGGCTGCTGGTATGAAGAATGCCGCAGATATGATCTCTTGTGACCTTGATCGCGAGAGGGGCCTACGATTTGTGGAGCAGCATTTCTCTCCGGCAGCCATCGGCGCGGCCCTTGCAACTTTGTACAAGGAGGTGTGCCAGCCTTTCAGGGGACTGGCCACATGACGCGTGCGCTCGACATTGAGGCCAACCGCAAGGCAAAAAAGTGGACGTCAAAAGAGCAGGCGGGCCGAGTTATTTGGGGTATGATGAGTCCACTGTTTGCGTTCAGCCCACGTCCGCTTTGGGGATGGCGCCGGTTCCTGCTTCGTCTGGCAGGCGCGAAGATCGGCAGGGGGGTGCATCTTCATCCTTCGGTGCAAATTACAATTCCATGGAACATCACGATTGGCGATCACGCTGGTGTGGGCGACCGAGCAATCCTTTATTCTCTCGGCCCAATCACGATTGGCCCGAGAGCAACCATCTCGCAGCTTGCACATCTTTGTGCCGGCACTCATGACTGGCGAGATCCTTCCATGCCCCTAGTCAAGCCACCGATCGTGATCGGGGCCGAAGCCTGGATCTGCGCAGATGCTTTCATCGGCCCTGGCGTCAACATAGGAATTGGAGCGATCGTCGGGGCACGAGCTGTTGTTACCAAGGATGTGGCTCTAGGCACAATTGTGGCTGGAAACCCAATCCGCGAAATAGGAAAACGTGAAATATGAAAGAGCAATCTTCCATCTCGGGTTACGCGTATGCCAATGCCCAAAATACTCACGCTCACGCTTATCTTTTGCCTTCAGTGAACGCAGAGTTGGCGATGCTTCGCGAACGGCACCCCCCCCCCCGGCTCTTCGATCTGGGCTGCGGCAATGGAAGTGTCGGGGCACAACTCGCAAAACAGGGCTGGTCGGTGACGGGGGTTGATCCATCGGCTGAGGGGATTGCAGAGGGCCGAAGGGCCTACCCCGATCTGCGGCTTGCTGAGGGATCGGCATACGACGATCTTGCTGCGGAGTATGGGCATTTTCCCGTCGTCTTGAGCCTTGAAGTGGTCGAGCACGTTTATGCACCCAAGGACTATGCAAGAACGCTTTTCGACCTCGTGGAACCGGGAGGTACGGCGATCGTTTCCACACCCTATCACGGGTACCTGAAAAACCTCGCCCTCGCCGCCACTGGAAAGATGGACAGGCATTTCACGGCGCTCTGGGACCACGGGCACATCAAGTTCTGGTCCATTCCGACTTTGACCACATTGCTAACCGAGGCGGGCTTTCAGAATATTTGCTTTCACCGCGTCGGTCGTATTCCGGCGCTGGCTAAATCCATGATTGCCGTTGCGGAAAAGCCGCTCACATGATGATCAGTTTGCTTACTCAAACGCCGGCGGCTGCCCCAAATGCCAGATAACGCACTCTCTCGATCCATCCCCGTAACAGTCGCCATCCCCGTCAAAAACGAGGAGGCCAACCTCGCGCGCTGCCTCGCGCGATTGACCCGGTTTGCAGACATCGTTGTGATCGACAGCGGATCGACAGACAAGACCCGCGCGATCGCCCAAAGCTACGGGGCGCGCGTCGTCGATTTCCGGTGGGATGGAAAGTACCCAAAGAAACGCAATTGGTTCTTACTCAACGAGCCACCACAGCAGCCCTGGGTCCTGTTTCTGGATGCGGACGAGTTTGTGGATGACGCCTTTTGCGATACAATTGCGACCGCGGTGCAGGATAATACGAAAAGCGGTTTCTGGCTCTCTTACACAAACTACTTTCTGGGCAAACCGCTCAGGTATGGTCTGGCACAGCGCAAGCTCGCGCTTTTCCGTGTCGGCAAGGCGCTCTACGAGAAAATAGACGAGGATGGCTGGAGCCAGCTCGACATGGAAATCCATGAGCATCCCCTCGTTGACGGCACGCTTGGCGAGATCACCTCCCTAATCGATCACCGTGACTACAAGGGCTTGGGGAAATTTATTGAAAAGCATCGCGACTACGCCCTTTGGGAGGCGCAGCGCTATACAAAACTCCATGAGACCCCATCGGCTTGGGGGCACTTCACCGGGCGCCAGAGGTTCAAGTACCGGCACCTCGCAAAGTGGTGGTACCCGTGGTTCTACTTTACTTTCACCTACTTTGCGAAACTTGGCGTCCTTGATGGGGGTCCAGGGTTCCACTATGCCGCTTACAAGGCATGGTATTTTCAAACAATCCGCCTGCTGATCATTGAGCAGGCAGACGCCGCGCAATCAGAATAAACGAAAAAAGGAAATCAATTGGCCCGACTTTACGATAGCCGCAAACGTATTCTTGTAACGGGAGGCGCAGGGTTCGTCGGCTCGCACCTCATTGATAGATTGCTCGAAGAAGGACACGAGGTCATTTGCGTCGATAACCTCTTCACGGGCAGCAAGCGCAATATTGATCATCTGCACAATCACTCACGATTTGAATTAATGCGGCATGATGTGACGTTTCCCCTCTACGTCGAAGTCGACGAAATCTACAATCTCGCCTGCCCGGCATCGCCGGTGCACTACCAGCACGATCCAGTGGCAACCACCAAGACCTCGGTCCACGGCGCGATCAATATGCTTGGCCTTGCAAAGCGGCTGAAGTGCAAGATCTTCCAGGCGTCGACCAGTGAAGTCTACGGCGATCCCGCCGTGCATCCGCAGCAGGAGGGGTACTGGGGCAACGTGAATCCGATTGGTCCGCGCTCGTGCTACGACGAGGGCAAGCGTTGCGCAGAAACCCTGTTTTTCGATTACCACCGCCAGCATGGCCTGGAAATCAAGGTCGCACGGATATTCAACACCTATGGCCCCCGCATGCACCACGCCGACGGTCGGGTGGTGTCAAACTTCATCGTGCAGGCAATACTCGGTGATCCGATAACAATTTATGGTGACGGCCAGCAAACCCGTTCATTCTGTTACGTTGACGACTTGGTTGATGGATTTATTCGGCTCATGGACACGGACACGGATGTGACCGGCCCCATCAATCTCGGTAATCCTGGAGAGTTCACGATGCTCGAGCTCGCACAAAAGGTCATCGCCCTGACCGGTTCAAAGTCTGAATTGCTGTTTGGTGATCTGCCTGAGGACGATCCCAAACAACGCCAGCCAGACATTGCGCTTGCAAAGCGAGAACTGGATTGGGAGCCGACGATTTCTCTCGATCAGGGGCTGCGCTACACGGTTGATTACTTCCGTAACCGCCTGAAGGATTTGTCGGCGGCCTGACCCTTCGCTCATCTGACGCACATACTGAATTGATCTTTGAAAGGGCGATAACATTTATCGCCCAAGGAAACCTAATGAAAATAGCTGTATTGGCCTCGGCTACGTTGGCCTCTCAAACGCGGTCCTTCTGTCACAGGACAACGATGTCGTCGCCGTCGACATATCTCACGAACGGGTGGCGATGTTACCATCAGGCCGCCGACAGCGCCTTCGGGGGCCCTGAAGCCATGCGCATCACCGCTGCAACCTTCTCGTTATAGCTGTTGAAAAGACAACGTGCGCAACCACGCCGCGAAACGCCGACGGCGCACACATCGGCGTGGCCTGTACGTGCTGTTTAAACCGCCCTCAAGCAGACGCTGGAGGCGTCCGAGACCATCCCGTGAATAATGCGAGTTTATGGTCAGGGCTTATCTGCTGCAAACACATGAGATGCCGTTCGATGCGCATTGGCACGGGTTTCGCGTCTTCGAGGACATTCCGGGTCGCGGCATTTACGATAACATGAAGACGGCGGTGGATCGCATCGGTGTGGGCAAAAAGCGCGATATAAATGCGCGCTTTCTCTCCATGACCAGCCATTATGTATTCGAGCCTGAGTTCTGCAATCCAGCCGCAGGGTGGGATCGACGTGGCTGGTTCACCGGATACCACCTCCGTTAGTGGCGCGGTAAGTAAGAACTCACATTAATATTGCCACATAATCCGGCGTGTAGCTGAACGTATACCGCCAGCCTGCTGGAATGATGACCGTTGCGCTGACACCGTATCGGGCGGCAGCGATCATGATCCAACCTGCGCCCGGGGCGGCTCCGGACAACCTGCACTGGGAAGAAGATGTGTCGTGATAGGCGATCAGGATCGGACGGCCGGTTTCGTTGAGGTATTCGGCACCACCCTGTCGGTTGACCTGTGACCAAGTTTGGCCCCAGCCAATTGCATTGGCCAGCATATGCTGCTCGACAGAGGCGGCGCTCATGAGCTTTTCGACTGCAGCACCAGCACGCGCCTCGGCCAAACTCGCGACATCTGCAGCGATGGTGCGATTGGCACCGAGATCGCCGCCGCCTGTGAGGCCAATGCCAGTTTCAACACGGCGGCTGCCACTGACCATGGCATCCAGCGCCGTCTGCACGGCGGTGGAGACCGGCTTGTCCCGATCGGCCGTGTTGTTCACCTGCCCAAGGCCAATATCTGTGGCGGTCAGGATGATCTCACCGGTCTTGCCCGCCACGGAACGGACGGGTCCCAACTCCACGATTGTGAAGGTGCCGTCGCCATTGGCTCGTTTGAGATAGAGCTTGCCATCACGGGTGTTGATGGCCAATTCCCCGAGATCAATCTGGGCTGTTGTCGGCACCTTTCCGGGCACGGCGGAGCGTTTGCTGAGCAGCTTTGACGTCATGGTCCCACAGACTCCTCGGCTTCGGCAAATGCGATGACCTCATTCGGAGTGCCATCGATGACGGCCCGCGCCACTGCGCGCTCGGCATCGTCTCGGACGACCGCTGGGTTTGGCACAATTATCGTCACGGTCCTCTCGCCTGTCGCATCATCGTAAACCGGCTGCTCAATCTCCAGTGGCAGCGGATCAAGTGCTACCTGCACCACGACGGCCTCCGTCAACGGCTCGCCAGTTCCCTCTTCAAACACGGGCTGGCCCTGTGTATCGATCGCCTGCTGCTCTTCGGTGACCTCCGGTCGCCCGTGGGCCAGCCGGTAACGCACCAATCGTGCCTGCGCTGCCCGATAGGCCACGAGCTGGTGGTTAAACAGGTTGTTTTCGCCGTTGACGAAGTTGTCGGCTTCCCAGCCCAGAGCAAACGCCTCGTAGGAGACGTGCCCCAGCGCCTGAACCACATCCAAGAGCCTGGCGGGCAAGTTCTCGTGCGGGACAACACGCAACAATTCCTCATCACCTCTGCGTGCGCCCGCCAGGGCAAGATCGGACAAGACGTAGGCCATCCCCCGCTTGGTGGCCTGACGCACGCTCAGGGGCGCGTCGCCCTTTTGGATGAACACGCTCATGGATCAGACCTCCCGCACGCAGATCACGCCGACGTCCACCGTGGCCGGGGCCACCGCGAAAACCAGCGAGTAGATGAACCCGTCGTAGCTGACGGTGTAGTCCTCGCCCGTGCCCGGACGCCGCAGCGCGCCGTCCACATAGGCGAATTTCGGCTTCCACCCGCGCGGCAGCGCAAAGGTGGTGGTCGCCCCGTCGCCAGAGAACCAGAAGGCCTCCTGCGCGACACCGGCTGCGACCTTGGCACGAAGAGCGGCAAGCTCCTCGCGCAGGTTCTGCTCCGGCTTGGAAATGTTAACGGTCATGTCGTCATTGCTCCGCGATCAGGCCGTTGACCGCCGCGATGGCAGTCCCGACCGGGGTTTCGGTGTTGGCCACACGTTGGAGGCCGTCGAACACGCTGCGGCCTTGGTTGGTCCCGACGTGCAACAGGTTGGTCTTGGGATCGTGCGCCAGCGCCGTGACCGCGTCCGAGGTGCCATGCAGGGTGCATTGCGCCCCCGGCATGAACAGCTTGCGCTCGTCCTCGTAGATTTTGGCGATCTGGTCGGCTGTGGGGATTGTTTCCGTCAAACGGAGCAAAGCCATCTTTGACCCACCTGCGGGCAGGACGCGAAGCTCATGCAACGCGGCAGATGGCACGGTCGTATAAGTCTTAATCAACCTGCCATCTTGATAGAATTGAAGGCCGCCGCTCCCCGTTAAGCATAGGGCGATCTGGACCCAGCGGCCCTCGATCGAAGGGCCGTCTCCCTGCAAGATAATAGACGTGCGATTTTGCCAGACGAGCCGGAAATTCTTGGTGGTTGGGTCCATATAGGTGTCCAAGTGTGCAGCTGACGATCCACCACCAACAGTCTCATGCCAATCCCAGAACCCGGCCGTGCCACCAAAATACCAGCCGATCAAAGTGAAGCTCGAGTAGCCGGTATAAGCGCCCGCAAAGTCTCGCGACAGGTAGTTGCTCCCTCCGCCAGCGTAGCGAGCTATGCGCGATTTTGGGTGA
>Ga0307933_1001335_pt1 | contig 19692 bp, 17 predicted proteins | sample OrgLakmetageno88_FD_201811 | JGI IMG/M metagenome (GOLD analysis project Ga0307933, IMG submission 201811) | Saline water microbial communities from Organic Lake, Antarctica - #88 | ecosystem: Environmental > Aquatic > Non-marine Saline and Alkaline > Saline | place: Antarctica: Organic Lake...
CTGCGGGCTTGTAATTTGCGGTTAAAAACAGGAAGCGCATAAAGACACCAGCGATTAATGAACTATTTTATGCAAGTCGGTTTTTCAGCTTCTCCGGTTAACCACTTGTAGGCGATCTGCAACTGCTCGACTTGTCGACTCCAGGTAAACTGCGACTCTACAAGCGCTCTGCCACGTAAGCCCATCGCGAGACGTTCATCATCTGGCAATTCGACTAACATCTTCAACCCTTCAAAGGATCCCTCTATAGTCGGCTCCATTTCGATCGCGGCTTCAGCAGAGAATCCTTCAGGTAGATTACAAGCCTGGGTCATCAAGACTGGCAACTCGTAGCCCCAAGCTTCGACGACTGACATGGGCAGGCCCTCACTAAAGGAAGGAAGTATAAAGCCATCTGCTTCATGTAAAACTTTCGCCTTATCAGCCCCATATACAGAGCCGGGCCAAGTCACCGACTGACAAATCCCTAATTCATCGGCTAACTTGCGATAGCCTTCCAAATGATTGCCGTCATCCCAACCGTATATCTGCAAAGTCCATTCACTTACAATTGAAGGATTCGCTTTCTGAAGCTTCGCCCATGCATGCAATAAATTGGGAATGCCTTTTTTAGGATGTATCCGTCCGATAAAAATTAGCCGTTTCGTTGCGGTTTGAGTCTCCCGAAGTGAAGCCTTTAAGCTCGGATGGGGCAGATCGGTCCCATTCGGCAACACACAGATCGGCTGTTTGTAGCCCAATGCCCGAATTGAATCATGCTCACTCTGATTCAAGGCATGGAAACAATCCACCCGAAGGAGAAAGCGCTTCTCCTGAAGGAAAGACATTAGCTTTTTTTTCCATGCTGAATTTTGGAGTGCCCAGCTATCCAACATACCCCTCGGACTCAAGACTAGGCAACAATCCAGTTCTGTTGCGACCCGCATCGCGACCCAACTCGTATACATCCATAGACCATGCGCATGGATGACATCCGGATTAAATGCTTGGATCGCCGAGCGCATTTTTGGAGCGTATCTGTAGGCGCGTGGGCCTATTGATGGGAATGCTTGAGGCACCAAAGGAAGCCAGTGATCATAGACTTCATTTGGATAGTTCCCTATGGTAAATACTTCTACAGTGTCTCCCAATCCCGCCATGCCCAAACTCAAGGCTCGAACACTATAGTAGAGTCCTCCGGCGGAAGGGCCAATATCAGCCACAATGACGGCAATTCTCATGATTGCTCCACCTTTCCTCGTAAGCTTAGTTCCTCATATAGCTTAGAATAAGCACTCACAAGCGCATCGATACTAAAACGCTGAGCAGTCTCAACTGCGCTTTTCGACAGCACCAAATAATTTTCTCGATTTCGAAACAATTCTCCGATCACCGTTTGAAGATCTTCGGCATCATCGGGTTTAAAGTATGCTCCATTTTGACCCTCAATTAAAATATTGGAGAGCTCTGGAATCCGACTCCCCACCACCGGCAGGCCTTCAGCCATAGCCTCAACCACGACATTGGGCATACCCTCCGAGACGCTGGGAAACAGCATGTAATCAAATTTTCTACTGTTAGCCCGCCAATCACTCACAAAGCCTTCAAAATGTATACGGTCTTGGAGTTGATGTTTACAAACCAGCGCTTTCAGCGCATCTTGATCAGATATAGACCCGGTACCATAAACGGTTAAACGCCAGCTTAGGTCAGGAAGTCCTGCAAGCGCGCGAATTAGAAATGGCAAACGCTTTTGCGGTGCAAAGCGCCCCACAAAGACAAAATTTACTACCAAGGATGTGTCTTTTTTTTGCTCCTCCTTCGGAATGTGGGTGCCGCCGGCTTGACGCACTCCATTCGGAATCACCTGCGCATGTGCCAAGCGCCAGAATGTTCGAAGCGGCTCAATTTCTCCGATCAAGGGGAAATTTGATACAATCCGATTACTGAATAAGTGTGGGATCAAGCCCATCGTTTCGCGTAAATAATTGCGCCAACCGATCCCTTTATAATTCGAGCGGCGAATACTCGACACGACGGGGATGCCGAGCAAGCGCCCGCAAACTGCGCCGGGAATACTAATTACTTCTGGCAGCCAAACATGAATGACATCTGGACGCCACTCTTTGAATCCCTCACGAATTGAACGCCAGACGGAATCCCAACGGTACGTGGACGTTCTTTTAAGGAAACACGTTTGCACCGAATCAGGGTATTCCGGGACTACTTTCCCCTCGCGAACATACGCCACACGAATTTCAAAGCGCTTGGGGTCGAGGTGATTGACCAAGAGTTCCAATTGCTTTTCAGCCCCTCCTCCAGAAGGGGAGCCAATTCCCATCCATACTTTAATCCGTTCTTTAGACATCGGCTAATCGAGATTGAAATGCTGAACCAGGTAACGCTTCTTCGTTTCAAAATCCATTTGTTTCGTTGGCAAGGAAGCATTGAGCGCTCGCGTCTTATATTCTTCATAGGAGCAAATCCGACGGGCTGGGACGCCCGCATACACACTGTTGGCTTCTAGTTCGCCCTTCACTAATGCACCCGCACCGATTACTGTATTATCGCCAATAGAAGTCCCTGGAAGCAGAATTGACCCGTTACCAACGAAGACATTATTTCCGATAATAATGCGCCCAAAAACATCCACATCTGGGGTTTTTTCACGTAAAACCCACACGGCACCATCGTGCGTGATAAAGGTCACATTACCCGAAATTTCGACGTGATCCCCCATTTGAATTAAATATGGCTCACTCCCAAAGCTCGTCTTAAAGGAATCAACTATTTTACATGAATGCCCCATACGAATGCCTCGAATCTCGGCATATCGCTTAAGATTCGTTCGACGCAAGTAGTAATAATATAGTCTTTTTAGCATAGCATATAATACCGCGATCTTTAGCTAAGCTTATTCTTTAAGGTTTGATAGCACTCCGTGGCAGGCTCAAGTAGCGCACTCCTTTTTACCGCTGCATCGAACTCCGCTTTTTTTGCAATCCGCGACTGCTGAGGCAATGAACTGCCATCGGGATCTTTCAGTTTTTCACGACCATTGAATGCTGACTTAATACCAGAGAGACGGCTCTCCAGATCTGTAGAATCGACTTCCTTATCCAAAAAGTCTGCTAACTTAATAATGAACCTTTTAGAGTGCTGCGTGACATCCTCGAATTCAAAAAATACGGCATCCGGCAAGTGCTTTAAAATCCACTCATGATAATGAATATAATCATAAAAATAGCCATTGATTGCAACAGGATCCGTCGATTTCTTCTTGTATTTCAGGCACATTGAAATAACACAATCAACAGGATTACGAAAAATAATAGCAACCGGCACATGAAGTTTCCTAGCCATCCGTAAAGACGCGATGGTATGAACATGTGTAATAAATTTCAGATCGGGAAAAAGCCCTTTTGCCAGGTAGTGCGAATAGGTATTAGCTGACCGCGGGAACCCGGTTAAATGGCAATCGGTATACACAGATGGTAGTTTTAATTGCTTTCCCAAGTACAGCTTTAAGAACACCGGGTAAAGATACGAACTATCGCGGATAACATCTCTTAATTTTCGTTTAAGTCTTTGCATGAGTCGGTTTAGGTAAGGGGTCGGCGGCCGAATAGGTATCGACCTCAAAGACATCGAGAATCGTTTGAGTCGCGGATTTGTCCTCATCTGTGATTTGACCCTGCCAGCGGGCGATTAGGTGCTGCACACGGGCATCTCCATCAGACTGAGATTTTAAAATAGTTTGCGTCTGCGCATCTGACTTAGACAGCACTCGTGAAGGTGCTAGAGCACGTGCCTTAATATTTTCGGGGAAGTGCTCTGCTAATCGCACTTCAATCGAGCTTAACACGCCTTCAGTCTCAGCCACACACTGCTCATAAAAAATCAAACGTGATAACCGCTCTTCATCGGCATCTCTCAAGAAAGGCTCAAACTGCAGGCACCAAGCTAGCACGCCTTTTTCCAAATGAGACCCGCCCTGAATTAAATGCTCTGCGAGTTCATTTTGCGATGCTGAAAATTCAAATCGATACTCACTTTGTAAAAAGTCATCCAGAATTGGAAACACTTTTCGAGAGAGCGAGACAGGCACGGGATGCCGAACCAAACACAGAAATCGTGCCCCCATCTGATTCGCAATCGCCTCGCTAATATGCGCGGGCAGGTGAATCATCTTAAAGAGAGTCCGACTTGTCAAAAATCGCCATTGCACAAACGGATTCGGATTCAAGAAGGAAATTGAGCCATTATCGATATTCCTCAAATAGGCGACAAGTTTAGGTCTTGCAAACGCGTTCAGAAGATCAGCCCAGTTGTCAATTTCGAGTGCATCTCGAATCTCAGACACTCTCACGTTAAACGGTTCCGCAATCATACGAGTGCCCGAAAGTGCTCCGAGCACTTCCATAATCCAAGTGCTGCCACCTCTTGGAATTGACGCAAGCACGGTTGGAGCACCTCCCTTCGGAAGATGCAGCGAAAGCCATGGACGAATTTGATTCTTAATTTTGTGTATCGATATCATTTTCATTTTCTGGAAACAACCCGCTAATCTAAGCCAAGAATAGTTTTAGCACCCGTGGTCGAGACCACTTTAGCGGGCGCGCCGGCCGCGAAACAGTTATCTGGTATGTCTGAAACCACGACCGAATTCGCTCCAATCGCAACATTATTTCCGATCCTAATATTGCCGAGGATGACCGAACCCACTCCCAGAAAAACATCATCCCCAATTTCAGGGACACCCGCCTTCTCTCCTGCATGCACCTTCCCGATTGTCACATTATGCGCCAGGTAGCAACGTTCACCAATTTTTGCAGCCGGATTGATCACAATCCCTCCTGTATGGGGAATGTACAAACCTCCTCCAATTCGTGTGCCATGACTGATCTGTGTATTATAAAGCGTTTGAATCCAATAGTAAGGAATAACAAAAAGAAAGGAAAACAATTTCGTGAATCGATTCCAACGAATAAAGTTTGTTATCCGTAAACAAACAGTAAACCGGAAACCACGATGCAGTAAAAAGGCACTCGCGCCTGACCGATTAAATCCTCCTTCCTTAAACCAGGAAAAATCTGCCCTAAGGTAATTTAAGAAATTACTTTTTTTCATAACTAGCTAACGCCCTGCGTTCACGCGTCGAAAACCCGTCCGAAGGACATAACGTTGAGCAAAGTAAAGAACGAGAATTGACAGAAACCAACTCTGGAAATTAAAGCCGATAAAAGAGCGTGGCCAATAAATCGCAGTTGAAACCACTAAGAGATAGAAAACGACTTGATACATTCCCATATGCGTCTGCGACCGCAACTCGACCCACCCAATGAAATAACCGAAAAATAACATACCTAAAAAACACCCGAATAGCCCGAAATCTAAATAGAGGTCTGCAAGGATTGATGTACCGACCCCAATCTGCGAATTCGGTCCTAAAATATGAAAGGTAAAAACACTCGAAGAGGTCGACCCGAGAGGCGTGTTGTGAACACGGATAGGTACAGCTCTATTTAATACACCCGCCGTAAGGGGAACTGTCGTTGCTAGCCTACCTGCTTGTATCCAACCAAAATAGTGATCGCTGATCTTCGGAGTAAGCATCACCGCATAATTCATAATTCTCACCGAAGAAGCTAAATCCCCTGTGTATTCATAGAACTTTTGGGCTTCTTTCTTACGCTTACCCTCCTCGACCTTTTGCTCAAAGGTCTCCGACGCATCCTTAGATCGATAATCAGATATAAAAGAAAGTACTACAATACCAAACACAATTGCTGCAATCGCGACAAAGAAATTTATACGCTTAAAGAAAAAATCATAGCCTCCAGCTAAGATCAACAGTGTCGACAGAATTGGCCCTCGATCACCCGTGAATAGATTGAATAAAACGAAGAATGCAGCAAACCCGATCGATAGAAGATTAAAACTGAAAAAATACTCAATGATTCCCACCTTTGGCTTAGTTAGCCTAACCTTATAGACGTCCAGCGCGAGGGTTAGATAGAAAAACACACCAAACAAACGGAAGGCATGAGAAGCACCACCACCCCAATTTGCGGATCCCGCATAGGCTCCTCTCAAATAACTAGGCCCGACCAAAGCAGCAAAGACGAGGAAGCAGGCAATCGAAATTACCGGAAATACCAGCAGCATTTTCCTGAGGTGATGTGGCTGAATTTGCGCCACATTAACCGCTTTTTCTGGACCCCTCTTAAGCATGCGCCATAAATACCCGACAAAAAACAGGTGAATTGAAACTGCAGAGATCATGGTTGTCCAATTTACAAATTCCTCTCGCAACCATAATAAACTGTTAAATCTTATTTCATAATAAAATGGGGCAAGAATCGGAAACTGGAAAAAGACGATCGCGAAGCTAATTAAAAAGAGACTAGAGCTGCAAAAAATGCCTCTTGCTGGCAACAGATGCCTCGCAGCCAAATGAAAAATGATCATATTGACGACGGAGACAACGCTTAGGGTGAATACATACCACTCATTAAACCCACTCCCGAACAAAAAATAAGAAAGAAAAATGACTGCTGACAATGATAAGAAATATAACTGAAAAATTGGCATATAAGTTAGACCTGACTTTTTGTTTAAAGGCGGTTGCTCCTAGCGAGAGCTGGCTAGGCGCTAATGGCATTGAACATCGAGTAGAGGAACATCGTTTTTCTTACCTTAGACAAGCCAAATGATACTTGAAGGCTAGTGAATTGATAGGCTTAACGACTGAAGACAAGACGTTCAAAGTTCATTTCTATAAATTACCTGACCTGTGCCGATACGGTCGCCAAATGGCACATGTGACCGCATCCAAACCCTAAATCGAGTCATCAAGAAATAATTTTTCCAGAAGAATGGTAAAGGTTTGGAAATAAGAGCCCTAAGTCGCAAACTCTTCGCCCAGATTCTTACTTCGCCTTGGTTTGCGTATTCACAAAAAGCTTGGATTCTAGGGACACGTTCTAATATAAAAAGAATTAGCCGACGATAAATAATTACCTCGCAATAATTTTGAAGACTTTTTCGAGGTGCTACCAAATCTTCCCATTCAAGCAATATTTCTTTAAAGGATAAGGAGAGTCGTGGTGACAGGCCGCGAAGGATTCTACCGGAACTGGTAGCCTGCCCCGGCACATCACATCTATATATAACTGTGACATGTCCCGAATAAGCGACTCGAAAGCGAGTGGCGACCCGAGTCCAGAGGTCTAAATCCTCCGAAAAAAGTTTGTTTTCTTCATCAAAGGTACCGACGACATCGAAGGCATCCCTCCTTATGGCAATTGAGGACGTATAGATAAATTGATAATCCACGGCAGTGGCAAAGTAGTCATCCACCAACCCACGCCGATCCACTAAGTTGCGAACTAAACCGGCATGGTCAGGGCGTCCGGAAAGCCTTCGAGCGTAAGCTGTTCCGAGCATGCCCGCCTCAGGAAACTTCTGGGCCAAGAGCGAAAGTTCCTCCAGGTGATTTTCTTTCCATAGATCATCTGCATCCAAAAAAGCGACATAGTCACCCTTCGACTCTCGGATACCATGGTTCCTGGCGGCACTGACATGAGCGTTTGCTTGCTTGATCAGCCGAACCCGCGGCTCAGTCTCAGCGATCGCTGCAACGATTGAAGCGCTGCTATCTGTCGAACCATCATCAATAACAATGGCCTCAAAGTTCTGGTATCTCTGCGCCAATAAGGATCGCAAGGTATCACCAATCAAGTCTTCCTTATTAAAAAGCGGGATCACCACGGATAAGAGCGGACTTTCTTTTTTACTAGTCTGTATCATATTAAAGGTTGGTTGAATCGTAAAACTACTATTCACGGTATTGAAGCGCCTTAAGGCATTCAAAAGTTTGCCAAAGATAATAAGCAACGGCACCGCTTTCGCCATTACCCAAACATTCCAAGTCATTTGCAGCAGAACCAGTATTAGTTGCATTCCGAACACGTTGCCCCAAAGGCACATTTGGTTTTAGCATCAGCCCTAAAACGCGGAACTTCAACACTCGAAGAAGCAACTTAAAGCGGAAGCTGATACCATAGAGCCACCGGGACCTCCAATTTGAGTCCGCTAAAGCTGATCGGTATTCGCCTAGGATAGATCGAGAGCGGCCATGCCCTTCGCTCATTCGAAGTAAGTAGTCTTCCGTCAAACGCCCCGCGGGCATATAGTGTTGGAAATACAACTTTTCAGCGAAATGGAGTTTCCAACCGGCAATTCGTAATGCCATACATAACTCTAAATCGCCCCCGCTGGAAAGCGCTGCGCCTTTGCGGTCCGACAAAGTGGAAGTAAACCCCGCAGCTTGCAACTGCTCCATCGCTTGCTGGCGTAAAAACAATCCCGCGCCAATCAATGAGTCAACCGACCCTTCGCTACGCGTCTTTCCACAAGCATACTTCGTTTTAAACTGATCAAACCACTCTGGAATCATCACTTCAGGGTCACTGACGACATCTCCCCAGCCTCCAATCGCTCCATATTCAGAGTGGGCGCCCATGAAGTCGAATGCACAGGCCAAATACGCTTGGTGCAGCCAATTATCATCGTCGCAAAACAAAATATAATTACCAGTCGCGGCCCGACAACCTGCATCACGAGCCGCGCTAAGCCCTGGCACCGATTCTTTAACGATTCTAAGCGGCACAGCATCGCTCCCCCAAACACTCTGAGCGACCTCGACTGTCTGATCAGTACAGTTGTTATCGACGAGCACCACTTCCCAGCTAACAGCGCTTTGAAACTGCTGAGCCAACAACGACTCCAAAGTTGCCCCGATTCTAAGCTCGCTGTTGTAGCAACACATGATTACAGAAATGTCCATTTATCGGATTAAATTACGAAACAACTACCGACTGGGCTAAAGGGCGCGACGCCCAATTCCCGTAGCATAATAAGCCGATGTGAGCATCACACATAGACCTGCCACCGTCATACGACATAAACTGGCGAGCCCACGAATCGAGCGAATGTTAAAAATCTGCGTTAGCAGCATCCCCCACAGGTTCGCCCATTTATCGTGGGCGAACGGCGAGTTGCTGCCGAATTTCTTAAGCGCGAGCATCCGCCTGAAAATTAAGCGTGACGAAATGTTGCCAAAACACCTCCCCAGTTTTAATCGCTTTTGGAGGCTCCATTCTCTCACGAGATTTTGCTTCCGTGATTCATTTTTCAAGTCCACCAGCAACTCACGGTCAAATTGCTCTAAATCAATCGGGCCGTTATAATAGTTATTCTTTCCATGGATCCGATAAGAGCCTAAGGCGGGCTTAGGTAAGACTTGAACAGGCCCACAGAAAGGTGCGAGTGTCAGTAGGTAAAGGTCTGCTGAAATCCGATATTCTGCTTCGGGCATAGGTAAAATCTCGGACAAGCAACTCCGGTGGAACAGATTCCCCGAAGTCGGCGCGTAGCCATATGCACCTGTTTTCAATAACTGCTGCAACTGCCCGCATTCCGTAAGTCGTTTCGGCATGGTGCTACCGTCGGCAAACGGAGTGCCGCCGGCACCGATATTACGCAAGTAAAATTCAATCACTGCGGGCGACTCGGCATTTGTATCAAGCCGAGTCAAAATCAACTCAATCGCATTAGCATCCAGCATATCATCCGCATCCAGAAACAAAATCCAATCGCCGGACGCCGCCGCCATCCCCGCGTTGAACGCCGAGGCCTGACCACCATTCGACTTTAAGACGGGCCGCACCCGATCCCCATAGGATTCAATCAATGCGACCGAGCCATCCTTAGAACCATCATCTACCACGATCACTTCACAGTCCTGGTAAGTCTGCGAGAGCGCCGAATCGATCGCCGCGCCAAGATAGGCCTCGTAGTTGTAATTATTGATGATGATGGATACGTGTGCCATATGGATACGTCTAAAGATTGCGGTAAGATTGAATGCGTTTCTAGCGCACTAAACACGGAAAGCCATCACTTTTCGAAACAACTCAATGAGTTGTCGATTTTGCTTTTTGATACAGTATTTTTCAAAGAATACGTAAAAGAATTTTTGAGCCAGTGCATGTCGTTCTTTAGAGTATCCAGACTCGATGCACTTCGAGACCGCGTCAGCCATTCCGGCAGAACTAGTCACATCGGTGGTAAAATCCAAACCAGCATAGAAACAGCGGCCACTGGTCACTACATTTTTACCACGAATTGCCGCCTCTAATCCTGCCTGAGAATTAATAGTCACCACCACATCTGCGGCCTCGATCAGCCGATAGGTATCCCATTGGTTTTCGCTATCAATCGTCACCCATGATTGATCAAGGGCGTCACTTCCCTCGAACATCGCCTGAAGCTTACGCATCGTCAGCTTATTGTAGGGCCGGAGTGTCACAGGCGCTGCCCCAGTCGCCTCCTTCGGGTGTAATTTCAACACAAGTTGTGCTCCATTGGTCTCACACCAGTTATACAGAGACTGAACCACTTGCTCAGGAGCCAAGTCTGGGTAGCATCCATACAGTAAAGAGGAATCCGTATAGACTTGTCCGAGATAGAGCACCACTGGTCGGTCCGAATCGGGCTTCCATTCGGCCTCGGGGGAAGCGTGCTCCTCCTGCTTGTTCTGCTTTGTCGATGCAATAATCCCATCGCAGAAGTCTTTGATTACTGGTGGAGAAACGGCATCCATATATCGCCAGAACATACTGCGAGCAATGTTGCGATTCACCGTCACCCCAGAGATCGGCTCCCAAACAATTCGATCCTTCAACGCAGTATTCTCGAACGCTAACAGAGATAAGCCGAACTCAACCGCACAACGACGTGCGACAACTGCTTCGACGCCATGCCCCTGTGCGAGTAAAATCATGTGCGGCCTAAAGCGCCTGAGGTCCCGCCTGATAAGCTGCAACGACTGTTTCGCATGTGCAGCATACTCTTCACAATTGCCCCGTCCCGCTGCGATCACTTGATCCAATTCACTCAATTGGACTTCTGCATCCACCGCGACACTGTACTCAATCAGTCGATGCAATTCGGCGTTCTCAGTAATACTCTCTCCCGCAAGCGATTCCTCATCACAAATGGCACGCTGCTTACGCTCTTTGCGGTCAAACCAAATAACTTGGATGCCCCTCAGGAGCGCCGCCATCTGCAAGCCCTGAACATCTAAGCCCAGAAAAGCAATATTCGGGTCGGCGCAATAGACACGCCTAAAGCCAGGCAACCAAATGCGCGTCAAGCACTTCAATAGACGATTCCTGAGTAGTCGGATGTGTCTCTTAATTGTCTCGGGTATCATGTCGCTAATACTGCTTGATAATCCTGCAACTCGATTTGTCTCATTGTTTCCGTCCAAGACAGCATCTGCTCGCGAATTATGTCGGACTCATTCAGTGCGCGTTGAATCAATTGCTCGGGCAAATCAGTATAGAAGCCTTCAGCATTCACCAGGTAGTCTCCGTGCCCCGTATTATCTAAGGCTCCCTTGTTTTTGTGATAATAATAGTCGTCCAATGACACACCAACAATCGGGACACCCTCTCCTTGCGCAAACACAATTGGGTGATGCTTCATCGTGAAGATCATGCGTGCGTCAGCAATGATGCCTCGGACAACCTTGTAGTCCGGACTATAAGGAGCGAGCACTGCCGACTCTTTCATTAACGACAGCAAGCGTTCCTCGGGGACGACATCACTTGGCGTCATCGCGATAAGAACGACTTGTAACCCATGTTCCGCGACGATCTTATCACAAATCTCGGCATAGCGCAGTTCGATCTTTTCACGCTCAGCCTCTTTCTGCCCCCAGTGATGAAATTGAACAGCGACCCATGGCTTATCCGAATCCATGCCGGAATCATTTAAGTAAGCCTTAACCGCATCACTCTCCAAGCGACCACAAAGCAGCGCGTCATCACAGGTTGAGCGTACATGCGACCCCGTGATTCCGAGTTCAGCAATTTCAGCCTCAGAGATACCTCGATCCCTCAAGCCAATTAATTTTGCACCTCTCAAGCCCATCTTAGCAATCTTCCTATCGGCGTCATCTTGGAATACGCCGATATTATGTCCCGTCAGCATGTAGGGCTTATTCAGAAGCTGACACATCCGCATGAGCAAGCAGTTCTCCCAAAGGCGACTTCGAGTCTTACCGGTGAGAAACCCACCCCCAGAAATATGTAAAATATCATGCTCTTGTAATAGCTGTAGAATATGTTGTTCACGCGGCCGCAAGAGAGATAGAGGAATTCCCGCCCGCATACACCGGCAAGAAAACTCTAATCTTAGTTTTAGAAAAAAGAAAAATCGGCGAAACCATCGGCCTTCCTGAAAGTAAGGGCCGGTAGTATTTGCTCGAAACCAAGCCACGCGCGGAGCCCATTCCGCCCTTTCTCCATGAAGCGCTTCGGTATACGCAGGGTTGGGCGAGAACAAGGTAATGCGACTGTCAGGAGCCACTGTCCTCCAACGATCGACACAAGCCCCACATTGTGCCTCGTCCCCCACATTCCCGTAGCCATGCCCGGCCGCCATAAGAACGCGTGGATGACCGCTAAATTTCTCCTCATAAAAGCCCCACTCACGGAAGGCTTCAATTCGATCGTCTGGTGTGCGTAACGTTATCGCTATTGCTTCCTTTGAAAAGCTAAAGAAAGCCACACATGCGGACGATAATTCTGATGCCAATTTTAATATATGCTTAATCATTCGAATTTTTATTTGGAAGTTACCAGTCGCTTAGCCCACTTAAGGTAATTGCCTACTGAATGTTTATACATCCGAAAATTGAATTGATCGTAAGTATGGGTGAAGAGGTAGCGCTTGCAGTCCTCAAATACCAAATTCCGAAAACTGCCGTTCTTCCCCCGTGCTAACCACAACCAGAATCTGAGGCCATTTTTCCGTAACCTCTCGGATCGAAATATGCGCCATGACCATATCTCGATAAAATCAGAGATTCGGGATTCTTCAAATACAGGAGGCATTTCGTAATCGGGCTTCGGCACTGGTTTCCCTCGGCGTTTCCAGTAATGAATACGATTATGCCCCCGCACTTTGCGATGATAGAAACTAGCCTGCCATCGTTTCTGAGCGGCCACGCCATCTACTTCGTGAGAAACCAGATATCCCCCGCGAATGGCTTCCTCCACATTCGCCAAGCCACGTTCTGTCCGACAAATCACGTAAGCCGCACCTTCCGGAAAACGAAAACCATCCTTGTTCATCTCCCAACAATCCGCAACGGATACATCAGCCAGTTCATTGCCATAATCCGTGCAAGTATAGCATCTCAATGGTGTATACATCCGGTAAAGGATTCGGTGCGCAGTGCGGTCGAGATAGACCTCTTTCCCCGCCTTCGTTTCCAAAGTCGTTTTCCCAGGAAAAGCGCCTCCCCGATTCCGGAAAGCAAACACATCGTTCGAGTCCACCCCTGCGGCATGCGCAATGGCATTGCCAACTTCGGCCTCCATATTTAGCCCACAGTATGGACCGATAATCAACTTGCACTTTTCCTTCAAAGAAGCATCCCAATCATTGGCGAGGCGCTTCAAACCAACGGTCTGGCAAGGTAATAAAGTGGCCGCAAATGCATTCGATTCTTTAGTCAGTGTGCTAATCGCTTCCAGTGAACTGCAGATCGTATATTTTGAGCCAAAGGAATCGGCCAATTCCTCAGCACTCCGGGCAATATAGGGTTCCGAGCTAAATGGATTGCCTTGCTCTGAGTTTGAACGCCGTACAGCCAAGGCTGAATCAATTTTTCCGCTCTCAAAGCAAAATCTCAGTAAAGTGCTCGTCACTCCACCGCTTTGCCCCAAATCACGCCAAACCGTATCTGCACTCGAAAGCAAAAATATCTTCAAATGTTGCCCGATATCAGGCGAACCCGGATCATAATCAATGTCATCACCATACTGCTGTTTTAATAACTCTTTATAATTCCAATTCTCACCGGAACAGACGCGTAGTAAACCATCCAAGTATTCAAAATCATTGGAATCATGAACAGGAAAACCCTGATCATCTTTTGATAACACTCCCTTGCTATCAGCTGCGAAACAAGCGCCACAACGAGTGCAAAGTTCTTTAGGTATTAAATGCGGCATAACTCTACTTGTATTTTTCTAACCAGAATGTAAGATCTCGATTGATCAGCCTGCTCGTCTCCAACAGGTCTTGCTCGAATTCAACAGCAAGCGTCCTCGCGAAATCCATTGGCAACTCGGGCTTATATAAATTCTTTTTTTGAAGAAACCTAATTAAGCCAGCGGGCAGCAAACGTCGATTCTTGAACCGTCCTAAGTTAAGTGCTAGAAATCGAGATCGAGGCAATAAATTCTCATTGTGGCGTTCTGCACGCTGCAAAGCGAAAGTCCCATCCACTCCAATAAACGCGAATGTACTTTTGACGACTGCCGCCGTATCTCTTTGCAAATCATCATTCAAAATGACTTTCACATTCGTAAAGGCTTTTTGATAGGCCTCTATTGATTTAGCATAGAGGCCGACATCACGCAGCTGAAAGCCGAACCAAATACCATCACGCTTTCGTTTATCCTGTAAATCCCAAGCCGTCTGAAACGAGGCATCTTCACGCTCACCTCGCACATGATGAATATGACTGGAGAAAGCACGAGCCACAGGATCACGAATCAATATGATAATTTCAACATCCCCAAGCTCACGCTTTATCTGAGGAATCGCCAATTCATGAAAATGAAGGTATCCCGCACTCGCCTCTCCAATTGCTTGGTGTGCATCCGTGACCGGATCGAACAAGGCATGATACTCCGCCTCAGTATCGATAAAACCACGAAAGGACAAATCTTTAGGTCCATGACCAATCCCCTCTTTAGGTTTAATATAATAATACGGCTCCTTAACCTCAGGCATAAACACATTAGGGTGCGCGCTGAGATACTTATATAAGGCAGTCGTGCCACATTTGGGAGCTCCTACAATTAGAAAATTTGGCAATTCCTTATTCAATTTTACCATAACTTAAACATACATATCACCTGGATAGTTGATTCAGAATTTAAGGCACCAAAAATTTTAGACGTGGAAAGCGACTTCCAAAGCGGCTATAAATCCAGCGCAAGACTTCGATACCGATCAAATGCTTTCGATAAATCGAATATAACGACAAAAATGATACGACGAAGGTTAATAAAATGAAACTACATCCACTCAACAAAGTCGAGGTTTCGATAACACTCCGAAGGTAATAGCCGATAGCCGACAGACCAGCAATAAATGCGAAGAGCGGAGCCAGTGCACCTAGATACCCTTTCGCAGACATACCAGATGCCCTCAAATTTATAAATAAAAACACAGGATACGTCGATAATCTAAGGGTCATAAGAAATACTGCGACCGCAACAACACCACTAGGAGCATAACAAACGACGCCGCCAAAAATCACTGGGAGCAAGGCCACGTTTAGCCAGACCGCACGTGCAGGTCGTCCGATTGCCGCATTAGCTTTGGTTAAAGGCGTATTGAATAATAATGGTATCTGGGCGATCGCAATCCATCGAATGACTTCACCCGTTACAGCCCATTCAGGACCCAGCAATAGTCCAACAACCAAATCACCCGCAACGATCATCAAAACCGCAAATGGAGCCAGAACCAAATTCAGCAACCAGGTCGTACGATTAACTAAGCCTAGCAACTTTACCCGGTCACTTTGTAAAGCCGACATGGCGGGCAGTGCCGCCCCTACCAAAGGCCAAACGAGCTGCTTTAATGGCTGCTGGTAGAGACCTTGCGCTCGATTGTAATACCCCACATCCGTCGGCGAGGCATACTTCCCCAATGCCAAGGTTTGGATATTCATCGTTAAGAATCCCACCACATTGCCGAAGGTCGACTTCAGCCCGTAACTCAGCATAGGTCGAATTTGAGTATAACTAAAACGCCTCCACGGACTGAATCGGACAAAGTAGGAGGTCATGGTTTGCTTAACAATGATGGAGACCAGCGTTCCAGCCAAGATGCTCCATACATCCCAGCCGAGTAGAGCGAATCCAACCGTGGCGATTAAATTTGCAACGGAAAATACCACGCTAATCAACGTTTGCGTCTCTGCTCGCATACTCCGACGAAGCAAGGCTCCTTGCGTTTGTGGGATATTCTGAAAAAAGAAGAGCACACCTAGAGCAGCCGCAACTGCCACTAGTCGAGGTTCGTTATTAAACGACGCAATGAAAGGACCGGAAGCAACCAACACTCCGCCAAGAACTAAACCTAAACCAATATTCACCCAGAAAATCCCGGCGACATCATCCAGCTTCAAGTCCTCCACTTGAACAATCGATTCAATAAGACCAGAACCACTCACCGTTTGCAGCAGAAGTTGAAAGAACCCCACCATAGCAATTATTCCAAAGACAGAAACCGGCAGCAAACGGCTCAGCACAACAACACTCACCAACCTAAGAATACCAGAAAGCACCTTCTCTACCAGCGTAGCGGAACCAACGGCTGCCAGAGACCGCCTCCGATGCACCCCGAGATAATCTGCATCTCGAATCGGACGGAGTTCCCTAACTACATCTTTTAATTTACTAAGCATTTATGTTCTCATTTTATAGATCGGCTCTGGACAATTAACTTTAATAAACGGCTTTCCAGACTCGCAAGAGGCTCTCAACCAGAGCAGGCAGCTCTGAAAGTGGCACCTGGCTAGCGGCGTCGGAGATTGCGTTTTCAGGATCTGGGTGTGTTTCGAGAAAGACCCCATTCGCCCCCGCTGCAAGCGCGGCACGAGCGAGAGGCGGCACGAATTCGCGCTGACCTCCACTAATCCCCCCCCGCAGCCCAGGGAGCTGCACACTATGTGTCGCATCAATAATGGTCGGATGCCCGTTCTCAGCCATGATGCTGAAACTACGCATATCGACGACTAGGTTTTGATAGCCAAAGGTGGTGCCACGGTCTGTTTGCCAGATTTCTTTGGCGCCAGTCTCTTCCAGCTTATTGGTCACGAACTGCATTTCGTAGGGCGAAAGGAATTGGCCTTTTTTAACGTTGATCGCGCAGTCGGTCTTGGCCGCTGCCACCAGCAGATCGGTTTGACGACAAAGGAATGCGGGGATCTGCATCGCATCGACAACAGCCCCCACGATCGCGCATTGGCCCGGGGTATGAATGTCGGTGATGGTTTTAAATCCGTATTCCGCTTTGATGATTTTGAAGATCTCGAGACCGGCTTCAAGCCCAGTACCACGATCACTGTGAATTGATGTGCGGTTCGCTTTGTCGAAGGACCCTTTGAAAAGAATATTTAGTTCGGGATGCTTTTGCTGCAGCGCGGCCAAAGTGTCGGCAACTGGACGACACGTTTCAAGGCTTTCTAACGAACAAGGGCCTGCCAATAGGAGCAATTTAGATGGATCGTAGAGCATGAGAGGTTGAGTATAGGCAGGAATAAGAATCAGCAGTCGAGTTGCCGAGTCAGGCGCCATGCAACTACAGGTGCGGGGAGTAGCCGAAGTCGTGAGACTTTGGACGATTGAAACCGAACGTGCCGCCGTCCAAAGTCTCACGACTTCGGCTACATCGCAATGCTTTCAAGTAAATCCCCTCACCTATGGTTGCACCCGGCTCAGCCATCGCTTACAATATCGTGCATGCGCAGTGCCCCGGCAAGTTCGCCCGCAGCGTTGCTGACGGGAACGAAGTAGATTTTTCGGTTGGTCGCCTCCATCAGGTCGAGAATCTCGCCCAGGTGCATGGAATCTTGAACCGTGATCGGATCCTTCGTCATGAATTCGCAAATAGGTGCGTCCAGCGAGCAGCCCTCCAGCACATAACGGCGCAAATCGCCATCGGTAAACACTCCCTTGATTTGATTCGCTTCTGCAACAATCAGACCGCCGAGGTTTGAAATACTCATGACAGAAAGTGCTTGGCGCAAGGGCATCTCAGGCGTGGCCAAGGGGAAGTGTTCCGTCACGGGGTGCATGACATCGCTCACTCGTAACAAGAGGCGACGTCCTAAACTGCCGCCCGGATGATAGACGGCAAAATCGTCGGGCTTGAAACCGCGGGCAGACATCAACGCGCTAGCCAGCGCATCGCCCATCACGAGTGCGACAGTGGAACTGGTCATCGGAGCTAGGCCCAAAGAACACGCTTCCCGCTCTACACTGACGTCCAACACGATATCGCAAGCCTGCGCGAGCGCGGTGTCCGTCTTGCCAAAGAGGCCAATCATTCGTGCACCGATCTGCTTGATCGATGGCAACATATGAGCCAGTTCTGCGGTAGCGGCGCTATTAGAGAGCATGAGGACGACATCCTCCGCATTGACGATTCCGAGATCACCATGCAGCGCCTCGCCTGCATTGAGATAGACCGCAGAGGTGCCCGTGCTGGCAAGGGTCGCGGCAATCTTATGCCCAATGATACCGGACTTTCCGATACCCGCCACGACGACTTTTCCTTTGGAGCCGAGGATCAATTCCACGGCTCGATTAAATCTCTCATCCAGACGTTCCTTAGTGCGGTTCAAGCCAGCGATTTCTGCATCAAAGATACGGTGTGCTTCTTTGTAGTGGTTTAATTTCATATGAATAGCCCGCCTACTCCTAATGATCGTCTGTCGGGTGTGTGCTAATTACTGAGCGTTCAGCGACTGAGCGAAATACTCGATGGTTTTCTTCAGACCTGCTTCGAGTTGAATCTTCGGCTCCCAACCTAAGACGGCTTGAGCTTGTGTAATATCAGGCTTGCGCTGTTTCGGATCATCTTCTGGCATGGGACGATAGACGATTTCCGACTTGCTGCCGGTGAGCTCGATCACTTTTTGAGCGAGCTCCAGAATCGTGAATTCGTTCGGGTTACCGATATTCATCGGGCCGACCACTTGCTCTTGATTCATCAGGCCGACAAAGCCCTCGATCAAATCATCGACGTAGCAGAAGGAACGCGTCTGCTGGCCTTCGCCATAGACGGTGATGTCGTGCCCTTGCAGCGCTTGCACAATGAAGTTGGAAACCACACGGCCGTCATCCGCCAGCATGCGCGGGCCATAGGTATTGAAAATACGCACGACTCGAATATCGACTTGGTTTTGACGATGGTAGTCGAAGAACAACGTTTCCGCGCATCGCTTGCCTTCGTCGTAGCAGGAACGAATACCGATCGGATTGACATTGCCCCAGTAGCTTTCTGGCTGCGGATGGACGCTCGGATCGCCATATACCTCAGAGGTCGAAGCCTGGAAGACACGGGCACCGACACGCTTGGCGAGACCGAGGCAATTAATCGCACCCATGACCGAAGTCTTAGTGGTCTTGATCGGATTGTGCTGATAATGCACGGGCGAAGCTGGGCATGCCAAATTGTAGATTTGATCGACCTCCAATTTGAAGGGATCCACCACGTCGTGGCGCATCAGCTCAAAATACGGATTTTCGAGCAAATGCGCGATATTGCATTTACGCCCAGTAAAGAAGTTGTCCATACAGACCACTTCGTGACCTTCGAGAAGGAGTCGTTCAGAAAGATGGGAACCGAGAAAGCCGGCTCCGCCTGTGATTAGAATACGCATATTTTGAAAAGCTGGGATGAGAGTGAAAAGCTGAAAGGCTGAAAGCTGAAACGAAACTGTGGCTGAATGGTCGCGATGACTATCCCTGCCCGATGCCAGTCGCTTCAAATCCGATTTCACGGAGTGAATCGAGGTCGAGCAAGTTGCGCCCGTCGAAAAGGAAG
>Ga0307933_1001338_pt1 | contig 19673 bp, 21 predicted proteins | sample OrgLakmetageno88_FD_201811 | JGI IMG/M metagenome (GOLD analysis project Ga0307933, IMG submission 201811) | Saline water microbial communities from Organic Lake, Antarctica - #88 | ecosystem: Environmental > Aquatic > Non-marine Saline and Alkaline > Saline | place: Antarctica: Organic Lake...
TCTGTTTTTGATTTTATTTTAAGAAAAAATGGTCATACTTTAGGATTTATAGGCTCGGAAACCAATAGAGAGCACACAACAATAATCAACTCTTTAAAAATATATGAAGGGTTTTCTAAAGATGTTTCATATAAAGACTTATATTTAGAAATAAAAAACGAATTTAACAATTATAAATTATGAAAAAATTAGTATTATTATTAGCATTATTTGCTTTCACAAGTTGTGAAAAGGATGAGGATTTTACCTGTGATTGTAACTGGGTAAAAGATCCAGTAAGGTTTGATACTGGTGGGGGAAGCTTTGAAGTTGGTGGAGGGTTCAACGCTTCGACTATAAAAGACTGTAACAGGGGAGGGGAAATGGATTCAAGAGGATATGAATTAAGATGTAAGTAATGGAAGACTTTATAAACGCTTTTATAATGGTTGGAATAATTTTCTGTATCTTAGCAATTCAAATACTTACAGGATTGTTTATATTTTGGTTAATAAAAAACAGTCGGTAAACAACATTAAGCAATAGAATTATGACAGAAAAGGATTTTTTAGAAAGTAAAGGTAAATATTTTCATTTGCGATTAATGAAGTACGTTACTACTAATGCTGAGATGTCAGAGGGTAACGAACTAGATAAAGTTATTGAATCAAATGCTGTTTTATCTTTCCAATTTGATCAGGGAAGATACACGATAAGATGGAATGATTTAGTAGAAAGATTCGAGAATGATATTACAGAATTTAAGATTGAGTTTCCTGAAATTGAATTTGAAAATCCTCTATGCAATTAGAAATTACAACGGCTTTAGTCAATCAAGTTAAAGGTTATACACAAATATCAGCAACACAATTACTAGGTGGACAAGGCAGTAGTAAGGTTTTATTTATAGCTGAGGAGGCAGTTAGTGAATTGCTTATAAGTTGGCACAATCGCAACCTAAGAAACGATTGGATTAAAAGCAACTTCACGGACAACTTTTATTTTATATCCTCTAAGAATGCCGTTAAAAACGTTATTATGCGAGAGGATCGGCATAAGAGACAAATCTGGAAAGATACTGGTAATGTGAGTTTAGATAAAAGTTTAGATTTAGATGTAACCTTAGAGTTACCAGATGAAAGTATTGAGGATTTAGAAAGGTTGTTGGAGCATGAGGCTTTAATAGATTACCAGCTAAAATTTATTGTTAACACTTTAGAGAATAGCAAATACATAAATCAATTTGATATAGAGGTTTTCTTAAAATGCTATGTTAAAGGACAATTTATGAAGCAATTTTCAATAGAAAATAAGGTATCTCAAAAAAAGGTATCTAATTCAAGAGCTAAAATTAGAAACGTTTTAAACTACTTATACAAATAAATTATGACTACAGATGATATCAAATTAGAAATGCAAGGGTTGGATAAGCGAACCAAGAAATACAAAGAGCTTAAGGAAATCTTAGAAAATGAAATCCCTTTAATTTCAGAGAAACTTTACTACGAAGAAAAGGCGATCGAAATAACAGAGGAGAATCTCCGTATCAAAGAAAGTGCTTACAAGGTCTCTGATGAAATCTACAATACTTTTAAAGGATTCAATGGAAAGGTGCCATCTAATAAAGTAAAGTGGTTATTCAAAACCTATAACCAAATATTCAATCAAAGGTTAACACAATGCCTTTGCCCCGGTAAGATTAAGAAAATGGTAATTAAAACGATAAAGACTTATGAAAAGGAAAGACGATAAAAACAAGTGGACTGATGAAAAGATTCAAGAAATCTTTGAAGAGGGAAAAGCATGGTTTAGGCCCAAGTGGGAAAAAACAATTAAAGGCCTTGATGACGTTAATAAAGACAATATCTTTATCAATGATTTCCTAATGGATAAGGGTATTTACAGGGGTCAAATAAATGAGATGGCACAGACCCGCCCTTGGTTGTTAGATATGTATGACGAGCTTTCAGAGGTACAAGAACATAAGATAGCAAAGATGGGTCTCTTTAGGGATTTAGATTCTAGCATGGTTAAGTTTACCCTATCCAATAAGCATAATTGGAAAGACAAAACAGATAATACAAGTACGGTAGAAGTTAAAAGCGTAGATTTAAAAGATCTCGTGGGCTTTAACGGAGGAAAATAAAATGGCTTTAATTGATCTACACTATAAATTCACTCCCTTAGTAGAATCAAAATCGAGGTATTTTATAGTTTCAGGCGGAAGGGGCTCAGCTAAATCATTTTCAATAGCTACTTACTTATTACTAAAAACCTTTGAGAAAGGTCAAGTTATTTTATTTAGTAGGTTAACGATGGTGTCGGCTTCGATTTCTGTTATACCAGAATTTAATTCTAAGATAGAAGCACTTGGTATTGAGTCTTTATTCCACATAACCAACAATGAAATAATAAATAAAACATCTGGAAGCCGTATAATTTTTAAAGGATTAAAGACAGGAAGTAAAATACAAACGGCAAATATTAAATCTATAGAAGGACTAACAATATTTGTATTGGATGAAGCTGAAGAGCTAAATGATGAAGAGCTTTTTGATAAAATTAATTATTCAGTAAGGAGTGTTAACGCAGATAATCAAGTAATTTTAGTTTTTAATCCTCCAACAAAAAAACATCTACTTTACACCAGATGGTTTAAAAAAGCTGGGGTACAACCAGGCAGTAATATCACTAAGGGGAAAGTAACCTATATCCATACTACATATTTAGACAACCTGAAAAACCTATCTCAAGACTTCATAGAGGAGATGGAAGAGCTTAAGATTACTAATCCACCTAAGTATGACAATATAGTAATGGGAGGGTTTAGAGATAAGGCGGAAGGGTTGATTTTAACTAATTGGGAGTTGGGAGAGTTTCCAAAAGATGTACCATCAGAGTTTGCTTTAGACTTTGGATTTAGTAATGATCCAACGGCTTTAGCAGAATGTTATATCGACCACTCCATCAAGACAATTTACGTTAAAGGTCATCTCTATAGGACTGGAATTATACCAAGTAATTTGGCTAAAATTGTTAAAGAGATTACAGGCCATAATTTGATTATTGCGGATAGTGCTTCACCCGATATAATCGCAGAAATAAGAAACGCTGGTTGTAATATTACAGGAGTTAAAAAGCCTAAGATAATAGATAGGTTGGAATTGCTTAGAGATTATAAAATTATAGTCGATCCAGATAGTAAAGACATTATCACAGAGTTGAATGAGTATTGCTGGGATCCAAATTATCCCGCTGGGGATAGACCCATTGACGATTTTAATCACTACATTGATGGCATTAATTATTATGTAGTACACCGACATAGAAATCAAAGAGTTAAAAGATTTAGAATAAGATGACAATAAAACAATACATGACCGTTCGAGCTTTGTTCAAACTTTATGGGGAAAACTCTAAAAAGGTAACTACCGAACTATTAAAAATCAATAAGCATTTAAAACTTAAGGAAGCGAATAAGATTCTTTTAAGCTACCTAGATGGACTCAATTCTAAAAAAGAAGAGGTAACACAAAGATTTACTTTTGATGGTATTGAGTATGGCCTTATCCCAGATTTTGAGGACTTGATGACTAGCGAATATGTAGACATTGATTTGTATGAAAATGACTTTGATAATGTGCATAGATTAATGGCTATTTTATACAGGCCAGTGATTTCAAGTTACGGTAAATTATATGAGATTGAACAGTATCAAGGCTCGAAAAAATATGCGGATGTGATGCTAGAGGTTGAGGTTAAAATTTATCATTCTGTGATAGCTTTTTTTTTGACTTTAAACGAAATTTTGTTAAAAGATATCCACGAATCTATGACCAAGAAAAGCAAGAGGAAAAAACTAAAAAAAGACTTGTAACAAAAGGCGAGGAACTTGCTTCAAAATATGGGTGGGGAAACCAAATAATGAAAGCAGCAGACTATAAATTCTTAAATGTCAGCAAGGTTGTTAATAGTCCTGTAGCTGAATTTCTGTATTATCTTAATTACATGATTGATTTTAACGAGGCGGAAGATGAGAGGATTAAAAAAATCAACAAATTAAAATAGCAATGTTTTTAAAATAAAGGATGAATAATAACTTTTATAAAATAGTCAAAATCATTCGCGATACATTGGAAGAAAACCCCCTGGTTAATACTTTGATTTATGCAAGGGGAGAAGATAAGGATATTCTTAAAGATAATATTTATCCTTTGGCTCATCTAAATCCTGTTTCTGCACCGTGGGTAAATGAAGCTTCTAATAACTTTACTTTTGAGATAGGTGTATTTGATCAAAGGACCACAGATAACAGATACAAGGGTACTAAGTTTGAGGGAAACGACAATGTAATTGATAATCATAATACGTGTTATAGTATCATCAATGAATTTCTTACAGTCATGTCAAAGGATAATGACGATCAAATTTATATGACTACCGTCTCCGATATACAACCGTTATTTCTACAAGATAGTAATGGATTAGATGGTTGGTTTGTAACGGTTACATTTAAAATGATTAATAGCTTAGATGTATGTTAGGCAAGAATTTAAGAAATGCAGTTCTCGGGATTAGTATTGAGTATAAAAACTCATACCAATTTAACGTTCCTGTGTTTAATTCTAACCTCAAAAACAGCATCAAGCAAAAACCTACCGAGGATGGGTTTTATATTGAGGCGTTTAATTATTTTGACTTTTTGGATCAAGGTGTAAGCGGAAGTCCTAACGCAAATAACCCATCTAGTATATTCCAATATGACACCCCGTTTAGTTACAAAACCAAAAAGCCACGATTAGATGAAGGGCTAGGCGATTGGGCCAAAGCAAAAGGAATAAATAAATTTGCCGTCCAACAATCGATATTTAGAAAAGGTATTGTTCCAAGGTTAATCACTAAGCAAGTTCAAGAACAACTAGATAGAGGTCGAGGTATTAAGGATAGATTGAATGAAGGATTTTTAAAAGATATAGACGAGGAATTTAAAGACGAAAAATAATGGGGCCAGATTCAGGAGCAGATAAATTTTTACAGGTTGACATCACATTTGAAAACCAAGCGTTTAACCCATCACAACCCGAGTTAAATATAAAAAATGGGGAGGGTATTACCTACCAAATTAATGAAAACTTTGAGCCTTTTTTTTACGATGAAGGTGCTGCATTAGTAAATAAAAGATTTGTTTCACCAGATACTACTGAAGTAGATAATATTTTTAGCACTAAGAATGGTATCGTCCAGGACTTTCTAGGGGGTTTTAATGACAATGTGAACACTATTGAATATTTCTTTTTTAGAGAGGAAGCAATTAATTTAATTGCTATTGGAGGGGAGTTTACGACCTACACAAAAGACGGAACGACAACTAATTGCAACCTCTTTATCATTTTAAATACAGATGGAACGGTTTATAGTTCTGTTAATTATGCAACCTTTATTCAAAGCGGTGTAAGTGTAGATGCAATCAAATATCACGCAGTAAATGACAGCTTAATTATTGGGGGAGAGTTTTTAGGGGTTGGAGACCTAGACAATCTAAGGGGGTTGTTTGAATTGGACTTAATTAATAACGGTCTATCTTCTACAATGGTTGATTTTGATAACAGGGAAAGTGTTCAAAATCCAAGCGGGCTTAAAACAAGAGTTACTGCAATAGGTATTATAGATGTTTTTGGAATAATTATAATAGGTGGTGATATTTCTGAAGTGATTGGAATAACAGCCAACAGGCTTTTTGCTTGTAGCTCAACTTTTAGCCTGCCTAGAAGTACATTTTTCTCTAAAATCAGAACTGCAATAGATTCAGGTTTTGGGGATGAAATAGATAAAATATATGTAAAACAGGATGGTGATTTACAGGTTTTAGTTGGGGGTGTGTTTACCATTCCCGGAGGGGTTTCCGCAACGGTTGACACTAAAAATCTAGCAGTTTTTAATAGCGAAGGGAATTTAGTACAAGGGTTTAAGGGTACAAATCGGCCAGTTCAAGATATAACAGAAAGAAATTCTAGTTATTATATTGCAGGTACTTTCAGTAAATACGGTACTGAAGATGTAAACAGACTTATAAAAGTAGATGTGAATGGTAACTTAGACAACTCATTTACTTTTGATTATGACGTTACAGCAGTTAGAAAAATAGAGTTTGGAGAATTTAGCTTTTTATATCTTTCTTTCTTTTCAGCATCTCTAAGTTATAATTTTGGAGCTTTAAATTTGAATACTGGCGAAATAGAACAAAGATTAAAAGTTTTAAATACTGTAAGAGTAATTAAATATTTACAATTAGGTACCCCAACACCAACACCTAGAACTGTAATTATTGGTGGGGTTATTACAGAATTTGAAGCATTCACAAGCGTGTTAAATAAGAATGAAGTTCTTATTGATAAAAGTAGCATGGAAAATACTAGAAATAATCTCTTTGATAACTTAGTTGAAGTAAACAGTAGGGATGGAGATTTAGGTTTTCAGTATTTAAAAATAGGAAACGATAAAATTAGGATAGAAAAAAGAATTGAAAGCAATGACGATGTATATTTTTTAAGCAGGATAAATAGCCTAACAAATAAAGTTGTGATAAGTGTATTTAGAAACGATGCTAATTTAGGGGATAGTATTGTAAACATACCTATAAGGAAGGATTTTTTTATTAAAAACATAGGTAGGAATATTTGGTCTACTGCTAATTTTTTTTTAACTGTTTATCAAAACGACTTTGCAGTAAGCGAAGATAATACGATAGCAATCTACAAGCCAAAAATAGCAGATAATCAGTTTAGCCAATTTTTAAATATAAGTCCTCTCATAAATCAACAAGATTTTGAGTCTGATATAGCTTACTACGATCAGTTAGATTATTCAACTCAAGGCCCTAATATAGAAATCGCGCGGCTTGGAAGATTTGCCACTACAAAAGTGGACACGCTTTTAGGGGATACGGTTTTAGAAACTAAAAATGAATTTAACTTTGTCTTTGATGGGTATAGCGAATTTAAGGAAGTCCTTATAAACGGTAATAAGAGAAAGTATAATAGAGATGGGAAAATGACTATCCCGTTTTTATCGGATAAGGTGAGAGAGATTGAGGTTATTAATGGGCCTTTTACCAATACAATTACAAACCCTAATTTTGAGAATGTAAATCCAGAGAAACCAGAGGAGTATATTTCTTATTTATGTATTGATTTTTCTGAATACTTATCAAGAGATACAACTATACTAAAATTTAAAAGGGGTGGTAACTTTACAATCGACACCGTAACCTTATTCAAAGGCACTGAAAGCTGTTTATTTTATTCCGTGAAGGTTATATTCAAAAACAGCTTTGGAGCTTTAGAACCTACTTATATGAATGGTCGTAGTATTGATTCAGTAGATACTGACAGCTCAAAATATAAGCGAAGTATAAGAGATATAAATGGAAATATCCAATTACCATTAACGCACACAAATAAAATCTTCAACAAAATAGGGTCGAGAGAATGGGAATGTAACACGGGCTTAGTCGATGCTTATATGAATGATTGCTATGAGGATTTATTTATGAGCGAAGAAATCTGGTTAGAAATTGACGGAGTTTTGAGAGCGGTTTCTTTGGAAAGTAGCAATTTTAATAAAGAGGATGACCTACAAACGGATATGATTAACTACAGATTTACATTTAAGGAGGACAGAAACTTAAACGAATGAAATTAGCTTACTACATAGGTACAAAAAACCCAGATAATAACAATTATTTGTTTCAAAAAGCGGAGAGGATAGATCTTTTTGAAGGGGAAACGGTAATGTATAGGGGCAAATTGGTTGATGCTGACAACATTGAAGCGGTTTTTAATGATTTGGTTAACACTTTTACGGTTCCAGCCTCCCCAAAGAACAGTAAAATATTCAAAAATTGGTTTGAGATAGGTGTTAAGGATGGGTTTAACCCTAATTTAAGAGTTGATTCTTACATAGAATACAATACTTTGCCTTTTCGAAGTGGAAAAACACAGCTAGAAGAAATTAAAAACAAAGATGGGAAGTTAAACTCTTATGCAATTACTTTTTATGGGGAGTTGACAGGACTAGATGACGTATTTGATGGCGATAAATTAAGGGATTTAGATTTTAGCAAGTATAATTTTGAGTATAATAGGCGAAATATAACTGCTTTATTTACAACTCCTACCTTGGTTTTAACCGAGGATGGTTTAAGCTCTGTCCCTTCTTTAATTATGCCAATGATTATTCCAGCAGGTAGAGAGATACAGTATAATACAAGCATAGACAACGACCCTAAGGACATAACTAAAACGGAGGGCAAACTATTCTTACAGGATTTGAGGCCAGCGATAAGGCAGTATAGGATTATTGAAGCTATTGAGGCTAAGTATGGAGTAATTTTTTCAAGGGACTTCTTAGATACTACCGATTTCACAACTCTCTACACTTGGTTAAGCGGTAACGATGATGGCAATAGCATTTTGAAATGGGAGCCAATAACGGCCAGTCCCGTTGCTAGTTTAGAATACTTAACCTTTAACGGTAACGATATTAATTTCAATTTCAATAGTCAAGATTTGACAAATGAAGTAGGAAGCAATCCGTTAAATGAAAGCTACCAAATTAGACTGAGATATACCTTTTGGTTCCAATTCCCTCAAGATAAATTCTTTAGAATAAGAATTGTAAATAGGGAAGGCAATGTATTGCAGGAAAGCGGTGAATTTGAGGGGCAAGGGTTTAATACTGCTATTGGGAACAATGGTTTTTTCTCAATTATATTTGACATCTTTTTTAATATGGTTCCAAATTCAAATGATGTCATAGACCAAACTTTTGTAATTGAAATAAAATCAAAAGATAAAATAAACTTTGCGGATGGCAATAAATATTACTCCACTTATTTCACAACTTTTAATAGAACATGGTTTACTGGGGCAGGTACAATTTCAGGTGCAACTGGTGCGGGTTCCGAACAATCTATAATAGACCTTAAGCCTATATTCATCATCTCCGATAATATGCCAGACATTACCGTTCTGGACTATCTGAAAAACTTAATTAAGGAGTTCAAACTAATTATAAGACCTAATTCTACAACTAATTTTAGACTGCAAAATATTAACGATTACTACGCTGAGGGTAATGTAATTGATATCACAAAATACAGCGATCAAGAAAGTGAGCAGTCCACAGTTTACAAAAATAACAAAACGATTGAATATAAATACGCCGTTGAAGAGGATAGCATTTTACAAAAGAATTTCAAAGCGGTTACTGGTAGATTCAGAGGGAATGATTTAAAGACTTTCCCAGTCGATAATAAGAAATCTACAACTATAGAATTTAAAAATGAAATACCTTTTTTTGTTAGGTTAAAAAATACAGCTGAGTCGATTCCAAGTAATATAAATATTGCAATTTATAGCGAAGCAAACGGGAGTGAAATTGATAGCATCTTCCCTGACAACATGCTTTCCTTTTATTACAACGGAGTAACCCCAATCACAAATGGTCAAAGTCCTGAGCCTATACTTTTAGACTTAAGCGCAAAGCCTACAGATGATTTTACACCGAAAACCGATATATTAAGATTGACAGGCGTGCCAATTTGCGACTCATCAAATAATTATGTCAGCTCTCAAGTATCTAATAATCTGGACTTTTCACAAACCACAATTAACGGATGGCATTATCAAAACTTATTAAAAAACATCTATAAGCAAAATCACGAGCCATGGATAAAGAATTTATTAAATAGCGATTCTAGGCTGGTAACTTTGGAGAGTGTTTTGCCTCCAAGTATTGTTAATAAAATAGACCTTAATAGTCAAATTATCTACAAAAATAACAAATACAGTATAGAGGAATTTGATATTGATTTGACTACAAACGACACGACATTCACTTTATTCCCAGACTTCAATAATCAATTTCTAGTTAGTGGAGTTAATATAAATATCACAAATTTTGTCTTTAATGCTGGGGGAGGATTTTCAAATATTGTAATAAGAACCGATAAAGTTATTACCGAAGTTAATACAAATAGTAGTTTCATAAATATAGGGGAGATTTCTGGAAGTAGAAGGGTTTACAATATCCCTTTTTATGTTAGTGAAAACTATAAAGATGCAGAAAGGAATGGTATTATAAATTTACTAATTGGCGGTATAAATTACGGGGTGAGTATAAACCAATCTACAAGGGTCGGTTCTTTAAATAACACACAGTTAACAATATCACCAACAATTAGGGTTTTAGATTCTAGTGAACAAGAGTTTACTATTGACGTACAATCAAATGGTTTTTGGACTATTGGAGATTTACCCGAAAATATAGAATTATTAAGTAATGATTTAGGATTTGGGAACGAAACATCAGTTTTTAAAATTACAGAAAATACAACGGGTTCCTTAATTGATGACAGTTTTATAATATTTCCTTTAACAGAACAATCATTTAGGGAATTCACTATTAGACAAGAAGCCTAAAATACAATGTTTTTAAAACTATGATAACAGATACAATAAATAGAATCCAATCTTTAAAGAATCCTCCTAAGCATCCGTACATGAAAATGTATAGAGGTTACTATAAAATGTGGAATATTTGGAAAAGATTTATTCTAAAAATACTAGGATAATATGTCAGTAGTTAAAAAGATATTTGAGTTTGTTGTCAATAACAAATCCGCTAAAAAAGACATTGAAGATACTAAAAAAGGTATTGGAAGTGTTACTAAAGAAACTCAAAAACTTAACAAAGAAACGAAGAAAACCCCTAAACTGTTAAAGGCTTTCCAAGCTGGGGTTAAGGGTATTGGCACAGCATTAAAAGCTGCGGGAATTGGTATTGCGATTGCTTTGTTTGCGAAGTTTGCTCAGGCCTTGATGAATAATCAAAAGGTTCTTGACGTCTTCAATGTAGCAATGGAATTCCTTACAAGGGTAATGAATGATTTTGTAGTTTTCTTATCTGATAGCGTTGGGCCTATTGGCGATTTTTTCAAAGATATATTTGAGAATCCACTAGAAAATATTGAGAGCTTTGGGGCTGCAATAAGGGATAATCTTATCGAGCGTTTTAAATCCTTTGTTGAAACTATTGGACTCGCTGGTAAGGCTATAAGCCAATTATTTGAGGGGGATTTTTCGGGAGCATTAGAAACAGCAAAGCAAGCGGGAAAGGAATTAGTTGACGTTTATACGGGCGTAGATGGTTCTTTTGATAAGATAGGGAAAACCTTAACCGATACGGGTTTAGCTATTGCTAATTATGCTAAAGAGACTTATAACGCTGCGGATGCTCAGGTTGAGTTAAGAAAGTCTTCTAAATTAGCAGAAGCACAAATAGAACTGTCTATTCTACAGTCACAAAAAGAAATAGAATTACTTAGACAAGTAAGAGATAATACTGAATTAAGCATAGAAGCTAGAATAAAAGCAAATGATAAGATAGCAGTAAAATTACAGCAACAAGGTAAGGAAGAGAAGAGATTAGCTGATTTGAGGTTAGCTGCTGCAAATGCAGATTTAGCTGCTAATAAAGGTAATGTTGATTTACAAGTTGCAGTACTTAATGCTAAAAAAGATGTTGCTGATGTTGAAGAGAGAATAGCAGGTTTTGCTTCTGAACAATTGCTTAATGAAGCTGCGTTAAGGGAAGAGAGAAGGACTAACTTACAGGAATTAAGAAAGATTGGTAAGTCTAAAGAGGAGTTAAGTAAGGCTGAATTAGAGACTACTCTAGAGAACCAAAGACTTTTAATTGAGCGAACGGTTGAGAATGAAAACGAAAAAAATGAATTACTTATTGCGGCAGCGATGGAATATAATTCTGGAATCCAAGCAATAGAGGATGAGAATTTAGCGAAGCTTGAAGAAATCCGAAATAAGTATATCCCAGAGGATGAGATTGGATTAACTCCACAGGAAATATTTCAAAAGGAACGGGATAGAAAGTTAGAGGAATTACAAATTGAATTAGAAGATTTAGAGTTAGACGAAAGTCAAAAGGCTGAAATAATACAGAAATACAATGAAGAGACTATTGCCAAATCAAAAGCTTTAGCACAGGAAGATGCTATGTTTACAAAGCTTACTAACGATCAAAAAGTGGGTTATGTTCTTGGAGGTGTATCTAGTATCATTGATAGTTTAGCGAAAGGAAGCGATGCTGCAAAAGGCTTTGCGGTTGCTGAATCTCTATTTAACACCTATCAAGGTATAACGGCAGCTTTCGCTTCAAAAGAACCTCTACCAATTAAAATATTAAATGCAGCGACAACGGCAGCGGCTGGATTTGCTTCCGTGCAAAACATATTGTCTACTAATTCAGATGGTAGCGGTGCAACAGCTGGCGCAAGAGGTGGGAATGTTATATCAGCCTCCCCAAGATTTGACACCGTTGGCGATTCTAGCAACGTTAGAAATGCTCAAAACGAATCTGAACGAGATACCACCCCGCAAGAGGCTTATGTCGTTAGTGGAAGGGTTACTAATCAACAAGCCCTAGATAGAAATAGGCAAAATAATTCAAGATTTGTATAAGTTGTTTTTAAAATAAAGTAAATGGAAGAGCAGGTATATAAAGCGGTTTGGAATGATGATGAGGATGGCCTATTGTATGGCATATCCTTAATTAAAAAACCAGCAAATAAATATAGCTTTATTGAGTTAAGCGAAGATCAAAAAGAAACGATAAAACTTAAAGTTGAAAATAAACTTAAGAAGCAATTAGCCTGTGTTGTTTTGGTTCCCGAACAAAGGATTCCTAGATTTACAGAAGAGCGTGGCAATTTTAGCGTTTATTTTGATGCGGAAACCATAGAAAAACTCGCTCACAATTTCTTAACTCAGGAGGGTTTTAATAAAAATAACTGGTTTAATCACGATCAAAAGGAAAAAATTAATTCTAGCGTTGTCGTGGAGTCGTGGGTTATTTCCGATGAAACAAAAGACAAAGCTTTCGCTTTAGGGTTTAAAGATTTGCCCGTTGGCACTTGGTGTATCATAATGAAATTAAACGATTCTGACTGGGCGGAATACATCGAAACGGGCAAAGCGACAGGGGTCTCTATAGACAGTTACCTGTCAATGGAGAAAATGTTGTTTTCAGAAGAAAGTAGTATATCAATTAATATAAAAAATAGTATGGGAAATTATTTAAAACAATTTATCAAATTCATGGAGGACAAGGAGGAGATTAAAATGTTATCTATTCCACAGGGCGAAGGTGCTGAACCTTTAGAGGTGGAAGCCTTGGAGGTTGGAATGAAAGTAACCAGAGGCGAAGAGGTTATCACGGACTCAGAATTTGTTTTTGAGGGCATGACTTATAAAACCGATGGTGAAGGTATGATTTCAGAAATCGAAGCCGTTGAAGTTGAAGAGGTTGACACAAAGAAAGAAATATCAATGGAAGATCAAGAGAAGGAGCTTTTGGAAATGATTGCAAAAGATCCCGACATGGATAAGATCCTAGCCAAAAAGTATAATATGTCAGACGAGGAGAAAATTAAACTCGTGTTAAACATGGCTGAAAATTCAAAAGATGTTAAATCAAAATTTGAAAAGTTGTTTTTAGAAGAAATAAAGTCCTTAAAGTCTAGTGCAGAAGCAAAAGATAAAGAGATTTTAACCTTAAAAGCACAACTGGAAGACACCCCAAACGCGGGTAAAATTAAAGCAGAAGTCAACTTAAAGGCTAACAATAAAGAAAGTACGCTTGAGGCGTTGGGAAGAATTTCAAGATCTAACAAATAATAAAGAAAAAAATGGCAACACTTACCACAGTAAATTCAGGTTATAATGGGGCATTAGCTGGTGAAATCTTCATCCAAGCGTTTAAAAAGTCCGATACAATCGCAAAAAATTTAATCACAGTCCTACCCAATAACATTGGTACGGGTTTTTTACCTAGACTAAGCTACTCAGCAGAGTTACAAGATTACGCTTGTGGATTTACTCCCGAGGGGGATGTTGATTATGATGATGTAGAGGTTATATTGAAGAAATTCAAAATTGACCATGAGTTATGTAAGGATGAATTTCATCAAACATTCCAAGCACAATCAGCGGGACTTTTTGCAGCTGCAAATGAGATTCCAGCAGACATACAATCAGCTATTTTATTAGCTATTGTTGAAAACTTGGGTGCGAAAGTTGATAACTTCATCTGGAACGCTGCAACACTTGGTCTTTTTGCAAAGCTTGCAGCGGATGCAGATACAATCGAGGTGCAAAATACTACTATTACAAAGGCAAACGTTGTTGAAGAGGTTGAGAAAGCTTACAATGCTATTATCGACGAAGTAATGGACGAGGAGGATTTAGTTTTAGTAACCTCTAAGAAAGTTCTTAAATTGTACAAGCAAGCAGTAGCAGCACAAGGTTTGAACACCACAGTAGGCGATAAAGAATTAGACTTCTTAGGCTTAAGAATGGAAAGCGTTGGAGCTATTGCAGGCGATCAAATCGTTATCTACCGAGTGAAAAACTTAGGTTTTCTTACAGGATTGGAATCAGATCTTAACCAGGTTAACGTTAAGGACATGGATGAATCAGATCTTTCTGGAACTATTAGAACTAAAGTAGTGCTTGAAATGGGAGTAGGATTTAGCTTTGCAAGTCAAATTGTATGGTACGGAAACTTTGCATAGTAGATAAATAAATAAATAATTCAAGAAACCCTCTCTAAATAAAGAGGGGGTTTTTTATAAACAAAAAATAATTATGGCATTATGTGATATAACAGAAGGCATAAATGGAGCAGATTGCAAAAACGCAGTCGCAGGCTTTAAAGCTTTATACGTTGCAAACTTTTCGGATTACGAATTCACCACTTCAGAAGATGAAACCGATGGTATCCTATTAACAGGATTACCGACATTATTTGAGGTTCATAAATTCCCTCTTAAGAATGTTGGTAATACTTACACCGAGCCAACAAGCTCAAGCAGAGATACAGGAACTACAACTTTCAACGGAACGTTAACGGCGGTTTTTACAAAGATTTCAGCTAAGAAGTCTTTCCAGTTAAGACAAATGGTTTTCGGTAGACCTATTGTATTTGCGGAAACAAACGGCGGGGATATTCTAGCTATTGGATTGCGTAGAGGTGTGGAGTTTAATAATACCACAAATATCGAAGGGCCTTTGGATGGTGCAAATGCTTACACCTTAGAGGGTGTATCACAGGAAGCACAACCAGCTTACTTTTTAGATGAGGCTACAATTACAGCATTGAAAGAGGCGGTGGTCGCACCTTAATAAGTAATTACAAGTAAATAAAAAAAGACTCAGCTTAGATAGGTTGAGTCTTTTTTGTTTCTATTGTTTTTAGAATAAATGTTAGTAATTAATATCAACGACAAAAAAAACATCTACCTAAATGCTGATCTAACGATCTCCGAAGTTGAGAATGACGATAACGTTTTGATCGAAGGGGATTTCAATACTATCTCTATTTATCCAAGGGTTTATATGGATGAGGTTACTATCTCTATTTATGATGAGATTACCGATGAAACTGTTATCGAAAATGTATTTACTTCATTCGGGGAGAGAGGTCGACAGGATATTTATGTGGATTTTGATTTTGAAGATGATAAGAGTTACTTGATAGATTTTAAGCAGGTCGAAACGGAAATACTAATATTTAGAGGTCGCTTATTTTCTACAAGCGAAACCAATATACAGGAGTTTAATAGATTCGATGAGGATACCGAATCTGGAATTATAGAAGCATGAAAAAAGATAGAGTACAAGTATTAAATTTCAACAATTACGAGCGTATAAACCCTCAAAGTTTATTACAGATTGGTAATAAGTTTCTCACAAATGGCCCAGATAATAGTTTCTTTACGACTGTAGAAAATGCTTATTTAGGGTCGGCAACCTTACAGGCGGTTGTGGATGGCTATGTGAATTATATCGTAGGCGATGGATTAATAGCCGTTGAGGGTATTACCCAAGAGAAGCTAGATAGCATACTTTCTAAAGACGACGTTAATATGTTAGTTCACGAATACAAGCTACAAAGAAATAGCCCTTTACAAGTCATATACAACAAGGCTGGGGATTTAAAGGTTACAAAAATATATAGCATTCCAGCTCGCCAAATTGCCGTTGATAGGCCCGATGATATGACAGAAGATCCTTTGGCGTATTGGTTTAGTTTTGATTGGAATTTAAGGGGCCGTTTTCGTCCTCAATTAATACCAGCGTTTGAAAAGGGCCAGGATAGGGAAACAGAAATATATTATCTTAAAGGACATTCCCCTCAGCCTATATTTGCTCTACCTGATTACTTTTCGGGATTGCAATATGCTCAGATAGAAGAGGAAGTTAGTAATTACCTGAGAAAACATATCAAGAATAATTTTTCAGCGGGTAAAATAATAAACATTAACCAAGGGGAAAGTATAAGTGAGGAAGCGGAAGAGGATGCAGAAGCAACGTTTAAAAGAAAATTAACAGGTAGTAATAACGCTGGAGAGATAATAGTTTCCTTTAATAAGGATAAGGATTCAGCTACAACGGTAGATAGTATTGAGATAACAGATGCTTACCAGCAGTTTGAGTTTGTATCTAAGGAAGCAAATTCTAAAATATTACTAGCCAATAAAGTAACCTCCCCAAGTTTGTTTGGTCAAGCGGTTGCAACGGGTTTCTCAAGCGATTCCGAGGAAATGAAAACAGCATTAAAAACTCTATACAGGAATCAAATAAACCCAAATCGAAACACTATATTAACAGCTTTAGAAAACATTTTAAAAGTTGGTTATCCAGATATAAAACTAGATTTTGAAGACTTTGAAGAGTTAAGAGAAGGGGATGAAACTCCACAATTAACCGACAGCGTAACGGGAGAAAAAACCGACATTAAAACCACAGATAGCGAGGTTGAAAGCGAAAGCCAAGCGGGATTACGTGGATCCGTTGGAGGTGTAACGGGTATCTTATCAATTCAACAGTCTGTTATTGCGGGAACAACGGGTTATGATCTAGCAATTACCATCTTGAAAGAGGTTTTTGGATTTGATGAAGCCGTTGCTATTAAGCTTTTGGGCAATAAAGAGGATATTAATAAGGCAATAGCTGATAAAAAGATAGAATAAAATGGCAACACTACTATTAAAGGAAGATGACATCACAAAAAACACCCCTATAGGTGGTAATGTTGAGACAAGTCGTTTAATTCCCGCTATAAAATCCGCACAAATCACGGCGATTAAGCCACTTATGGGCGAGGCTTTTTATGCTGAGCTAGTTGAGAAGTTTAAAACCGACGATCTCTCAACAGAATACGAAACATTGTACGAGGATTATATAAAACCAATGCTTATTCACTTAAGCACGGCTTATTATTTTACATATGGCGCTTATAATATAGGGAACAAGGGGATATACAAAGCCACAGGAGCAGACTCAGAGGGGGTTAATAAGGATGAGGTTGATTACCTAGTAAAAGCACAGGAAAAGCAATACGAGTCTTATAAGAGGGGTTACTTTGCTTTCATGGAAGCAAACGCTAAACTCTTTCCTCTTTATAGTGCTGAGGAAACAAGGCTTACAAAGCGTCAAAATTACGGAGGTTGGACTTTTGGCAATACGGGGAAGGGGGGCGGAACTGCAAAGGCCATGGGCATTACAAACGCCCAATATTTGGCCATACTTGAAAGGCTTGATTTGTTGGATTTAGAGGTTGATGATAGGGTTTTTACCGTTACGGGTAATATTGTCGATAATACAGACCCAGTTAATCCAATTATAACAGGGGGAACTGGCGGTAGTGTTGATTGGGGCGGTATAGGCGGAACGCTTTCCAATCAAACAGACTTACAAGCCTTACTAGATACCTTTGTCGTAAAAGTTACAGGAAGTAGCTTAATAAGCAATCAAGCTATAACAAGACTACAAAATACAAGCGGAACTAATACAGGCGATCAAGACCTTAGTGGCAAAGTTGACAAGGTTGCGGGAAGTAGTTTGATTGAAAATGCTTCTATTGTAAGACTAGCCAATACAAGCGGAACTAATACAGGCGATCAAGACCTTAGTGGCAAAGTTGACAAGGTTACGGGAAGTAGCTTAATAAGCGATCAAGCTATAACAAGATTAGAAAATACAAGTGGAACCAATACAGGCGATCAAGACCTAAGTGGAAAAGTTAATTCAATAGTAGCAAACGAACCCACAGGAAGTGATAAGGTTGTAAACATAGTTAGTCTTACTCAGGCGGAATACGATGCAGGAACACCTGTAACCGACACCTTTTACATCATTACATAATGGCTATAAAAATAGGTAATACAGGCATAAATAAGGCATACTTAGGAGGTGTAGAAATTAAAAAATTGTATTTAGGGGCAAATGTTATTTTTGATAATTCCGTAAATCCAAACACTTTTATCATAGAAGTAGACACCTCCAAAACAGGAGTTTCTAATAATAATCAATTTCAATTTACAGGGGCAGAAGGCGACTACGATGTGGTTGCAAAACAAAATGGTACACAAGTAGCTACATTTAATGATTTATCTAATCAAGAAACTATTACCTTACCTAGTAGTGGTGTATATGATTTAGAGGTTAGTGCTAAAGAGGTTAATGGATTTAATCGAATACAATTTAATAATAGTGGTGATAAATTAAAAATCACAGACATAAAGCAATGGGGAACTATTGTTTGGAGTAGTCTTGAAAGGGCTTTTTTTGGTTGTGAAAATATGTTAACAACTGCAACTGATGTTCCTAATTTAAGTAATGTTAATAGTATGTTTGTTATGTTTTATAATGCATCATCAGCAAATCCTGATACTTCAAATTGGGATGTTAGTAGTGTTACTGATATGCTTTATATGTTTTTAAGTGCAACATCAGCAAATCCAGACACAACAAATTGGGATGTAAGTAATGTTACTAATATGGAAAGAATGTTTCAAGGTGCAACATCAGCAAATCCAAATACAACAAATTGGGATGTTAGTAGTGTTACTAGTATGGATAGAATGTTTGAAAATTCAAACATATCAGTAGAAAACCTAACTGCCTGTTATGAGAATTGGTCTCAACTAACATTAAAACAAAATGTGGAGTTTGGTGCAGGGACAATCAAATATAATGCTTCAGGACAAGCTGGAAGGGATATATTAGTAAATACATATAATTGGAGTATTACCGATGGTGGGCCAGCCTAAAAATAAAGATATGATAAACAATCACACAGACTTAAATAAGCCTTGGTACGTTGCTACAAACGAAGATAACACAGTATTTCATTATGGAAAAATAACAGAAGGTCAAACATTCAGTACAAAAATGAAAATTAAAACCTACGTACATAAGCAATCTATGATTAACTTTATAGAGAGCAACGGAGGTGAGTATATTAATCAAGAGTTAAATAAATAGATAGTATGATAAAATGGCTTTTAAATCATCTTTGGAAAAGAGATAAATTGTATCACTTAATTGTAGGTACATTAATTTATATTGCAGGAGCCTTAATATTTGCACCCTATGTGGGCTTATTACTTGCTATATTAGCGGGAGGGGCAAAAGAAGTATATGACGACCTAATCAGGACAAAAATTGTTAACGGCAAAAAAGTTAAAACATCAAATGGAGACCCTTGGGATTATTTTGCTACTATTGTGCTTCCAATTATATTATTTTTAATCAGTACAATTAAATGAGTAT
>Ga0307933_1001340_pt1 | contig 19655 bp, 20 predicted proteins | sample OrgLakmetageno88_FD_201811 | JGI IMG/M metagenome (GOLD analysis project Ga0307933, IMG submission 201811) | Saline water microbial communities from Organic Lake, Antarctica - #88 | ecosystem: Environmental > Aquatic > Non-marine Saline and Alkaline > Saline | place: Antarctica: Organic Lake...
TGCCCTTAGCTTTTCGACAAGCTCTGGGGTAATGCGTTTCGATTGGAGGTAAGTGCCTTCAGTGGCCGCACGCGAATCTTCGGGAATACCATTCAGATATTTGTTTGAAAGTAGACCTTGAGCGAGTGGAGAGAAGGTAATCGAGCCCACACCGGCTGTCTCCAACCGATCAAACTCGCCAGACTCAGCCGCATTTTGCTCAAGCAGATTGAAGGGTAGTTGGTTGATCAGGCAGGGCACTTTTTCAGCCTGAAGGAGTTCAAGTATCTGTGCGCAGCGTGCTCCGTAATAATTAGAGATTCCGATGTAGAGTGCTTTGCCTTGACGCACTATATCGGCCAGTGCCATTACAGTCTCTTCAAGCGGAGTTTCCGGATCGGGGACATGGTGGTAAAAGATGTCGACGTAATCGAGCTGTAAACGACCGAGGCAAGCATCTATGCCCGCACATATCCGTTTGCGGGTGCCGCCTCTGCTGTAAGGGCCGATGCCCATTTGATAGCCCACCTTAGAAGAGATGATCAGTTCGTCGCGATAGGCTTTAAACTCATTTTTCAGAAATTCGCCGATGTATTTTTCGGCATGTCCATCGCCGTAATTGTCAGCTAAATCGAAGTGAGTAACGCCATGCTCGAAGGCAGTTCTTAACATTTCGGATTGGTCGAGTTTTGAGTCGTTTTGACCAAAATTATGCCACAGCCCAAGTGAAATAGCAGGTAGTTTGAGGCCACTACGACCGACCCGATTATAGGGCATTTTCTGATATCTGGATTCTGAAAACACTGGGAGATTAGTTTGTTGATAGTTGATTCGTAAGAGGCATTCGGAACAGAATGTGGCTCTAAGTGAGGTCGGTTTCTTCCAAGACCAGTTCGGCACCTTTGATCAAACGGCAGAATTGTTTTTTAGTAGTGGTTTCGTGGGTGCCGTCTTTTGTGCCCAGAGTCTCCATCATTTTGTAATCTACCGAGAGCCGCTCGAGGGTGACAATGCGGATGTAGCGGTTGCTGGTTTTCCAAATCTGGCCTTGTTGTAGTTTCATGATTTCCAGATAGCAGAGATCAAGGATGAAAGTCAAAGAAACCGTAAATTTATATTAATTAATATGAATCGTTAAAGAGGGCTGATTTCTAACTACGAATGCTGAGGAAACGCTTAGTTCGGAGTCGGTGATTTATACCGGGTGTGTTCGTTATCGTAATCAAATACCTTATAACGGCTGAGGCCCTGGCCTTGATAGGAGTGAATTTATTGGAGTGATTATAAGATGGAAATTTGATGTATTTGCGGCAAAAGTTTGAGGGATATGCCCCGTATCTATCTTTCTCCGCCGGATATTCGCTCGCAGGATCATGCGAGCGTGGAGGCAGTGCTGACTTCGAATTGGGTGGCACCAGTTGGGCCGCATCTAAATGCATTTGAGGATTCATTGAAGGAATCGACGGGCCGTGCGGCCGCGGTGGCCTTGAATTCGGGCACGGCGGCGCTGCATCTGGCTCTACTTGTGTTGGGAGTCGAGGCGGGTGACCGCGTGATTTGCCCAAGCCTTACTTTTGCCGCGAGTGCGAATCCGATCTGTTACTGTGGTGCAGAGCCGGTCTTTATTGATAGCGAAGCGACTACTTGGAATATGGATCCAGAGCTGCTGGCGGGAGCTTTGAAGCACATGCATGCGAAAGGAGTATTGCCAAAAGCGGTGATCGTGGTGCATCTGTATGGGCAGTGTGCCCAGATGGATGCGATTTTGGGGCATTGCGCGCAGTATGGTGTGCCCGTGATCGAAGATGCAGCGGAGGCCTTGGGCGCGAGCTTCCTTGGTCGTCCTGCGGGCTCGATGGGTGTGCTTTCGTTTTTTTCATTTAATGGTAACAAGATCATTACGACTTCAGGGGGCGGTATGCTGCTGGGGGATGATGTAGCATTGATTGAGCGGGCTCGCTACTTATCGACACAAGCGAGGGAGCCGGTGCGACACTATGAGCACAAGGCAATCGGCTATAACTACCGCTTAAGTAATGTGTTGGCAGGACTTGGGCAAAGTCAGTTTGCGGATCTAGATCGACGAGTGGTAGCGCGGCGAGCCCATTTTGAGGCGTATTCCAAAGCGTTTGCGGATATTAATGGAGTTAGGCCGATGCCGATCCAGAAAGTAGATGAAGCCAATTATTGGCTCAGTTGTTTTTTAATCGATCCGGCAGTTTGCGGGGTTACGAACGATGCTGTGATCGATGCACTGGAGGCTGTCGATATTGAGGCGCGTCCCATTTGGAAGCCGTTGCATATGCAGCCCGTGTTTAAGGACGTGCTTATGTATGGTGGTGAGTGTGCTGAATCTTTATATGCGCGCGGCATTTGTCTACCGAGCGGATCTGCGATGCCGGAAGCGGATAGAGCTCGGGTGATCGAGGTTGTGCGGACGACTCTAAAAAGTGGAAAGAGGTCAGCTTAATGATATCAAATACATTACAGCGTTATTTGAATCTGCGGACATTGTTTGTGCTGCTGGCGTATGTTGTGATCTGTGTGCTGAGTTATCTTATTTCCTATGAATTGCGTTTCGATTTTTCGATTCCGGATTTATTTGTGGATCGAATGTGGGATACGCTCTGGTGGGTGGTTTTTCTACAAGTAGCGCTGCTTTTTGGATTTGGACAGTTTGACAGTGTCTTGGCGTATTTTCGATTACAGGATTTGTTTCGTGTCTTCGTGGCCGTGTTTGCGGCGAGCTTCATATTGATGGTGCTCTGGTATTTGTATGGTGGTGAAGGCGTGCCGCCACGGGGGATAATTTTGACTGATATGCTGCTCTGTTTTTTAGGGCTGAGCGGCTTCCGATTGATCTTGCGCATACGTGAGAGTCGTAGCTTATCGGATTGGTTCGCGGGAAAGGATTTTGAGAATGTATTGATCGTAGGTGCGGGCGAAGTGGGTGCGAATTTATGTGCTGACTTGATGCACAAGACGCGCTTTCAGATGCGTCCGGTGGCCTTTATTGATGACGATGTGAGTAAGATCGGGCGCTATGTGCACGGAGTTTTGGTGGCTGGAGGCGTTGAGGAACTCGCGGCCACGGCTAAACGAAGCGCAGCAACAAAGGCGATTATTGCATTTCCATCGGCCTCGGTCAGTCGTGTGCGCGAAGTGACCCGACTAGCGAGTGATGCGGGTTTGACGGTGGAGACGGTGCCTTCGCTGAGTGACATAATGAATGGTCGGGCAAAGATGACACAGTTGCGACCGGTAGAGTTAAAGGATTTATTGGGGCGTGATCCTGTGGATTTGAATGACGAAGGGATTCGCTCGATGCTCGAGGGTAAGCGGGTTTTAGTGACTGGGGCTGGCGGAAGTATAGGCCAAGAGCTAGTCGCGCAGATATTGAAATATACGCCGGACTCACTCTGCTGTATTGATCAGGCTGAGATCGCAATTTTTAATTTAGAGCAACTACTGAGTCGCCAAATTACGGATACAGATATCGAGTTTAGGGTATTGGATATTTTAAATGGCGGGGCCATGGGAGGTGTTTTCGATGCGTTTCAACCCGAGGTGGTTTTCCATGCTGCGGCGCATAAACACGTAAATTTAATGGAAGCAAATCCGCAGGAGGCATTGCGAAATAATTTTCTGGCGACAAAGCAGCTGGCAGAGTTGGCGGGCGAGCATTCGGTGGAGCGTTTTATTTTGATCTCGACTGACAAGGCGATCAACCCGACGAGTGTGATGGGTGCTACGAAGCGTTTGGCAGAATTGGCCTTATTGGCTCAGCAAAAGGCCGCTGGCAACACGACGCGATTTATGGCGGTGCGCTTTGGTAATGTGTTGGGTTCCTCGGGGAGCGTCATTCCGATTTTCCGTAAGCAAATCGGGCTGGGTGGTCCGATCACAGTGACGGATCCGGAAGTGACGCGTTATTTCATGACAGTTGAAGAGGCGGCTGGCTTAGTTTTACAGTCGGCGACACAATGTGCGGGAGGTGAGATTTTTGTGCTAGATATGGGCGAGCCGATGAAAATCGTGGACGTGGCGCGTCAGATGATCTCGTTGAGTGGATTGGTCGAGGGGGAGGACATTGCGATTGAGTTTTGTGGTCTGCGACCGGGAGAGAAGCTTTATGAAGAACTACAGCACGTCAATGAGTCACTTTTTGAGACAAGTCACCCGCGAGTGCTTTGTATGGCTTCAATGGATACGAATACGATAGATTTAGATGCAGTCGTTACAGAGTTTGCCGACTTAATAAAAGACGGGGGCGCGCAAAGAATAAAGCAGGCAATGCAGCGGTGGGTGCCGGAATACACGCCTTATTTGGGCGGCTGAATGTGTGATGTTAAAGAAGCGGAGAATACGTCGTAGCTATAAGGGGCCGCTAAAGTGGGTGCAGTATGTCTTGGCGCGCGGGCTGATTGGATTATTGCGGAGTTTTCCGATCGATCTAAATTATCGTTTGGGGCGTATGTTGGGTTGGGCCGGATGGAAGTTGATGTCAGAGCGGCGTCGGACGGTCACAAGAAATTTAAAGATTATTCAAACGCACATGCGTAGTGTGGAAGGTTTACCTGCCTTGGAAGAGCCGATTGAGGAGCAAGTGAAACAAGTGTTTTTACATGCCGGGGTGAATTTGCTGTGCGGGTTTAGTTTAGGCCGTATGAAGCCTGACGCTATGCTCGAGCGGGTAGAGGTGGTCGGATTGGAATTACTGACAGAATTGATCGCGCAAGGTAAGGGCGTGATTATCGTGATGACCCACATGGGTCCATGGGAGGCGCTGCCAAACATGAATCGCTACTATGCTTCGATGGGAGTTGAGGTGCCTTTTGGAGCCGTTTATCGAAGATTTAATAACGACTACGTAGATAAGTGGTTTGTGCAGGAGCGTGAGGCTTCGGGCACGCGGATGTTTGCCAGTCAGCATAATTTTTATGCGCCTACGGATTTCGTGCGTGAGGGTGGGGTGCTGGGGATTTTATCGGATCAGCGGGCAACGCGAGGTGAGACGATTGAATTTTTTGGCCAGCGAGTGCAGGGGACGCCGTTGCCGGGTTTATTGCACAGGCGGGCGAAGGCGCCTATGATCGCTATCTCGTTTTGCACGGTGGGCCGGGCGCGGTGGAAAATTGAATTTTCTTCGATGGAATTTGTGGCAGATCAGCCCGATGTCGGACGTAAGGAGTTTGCGGAGATTTGTGGGCGCGCTGCGGAGCGTTGCTTAAGTGAGAGCATTTATGATGGCTTCTGGTTTCACAACCGCTTCAGGTGAGGCGTATTTAAAGTCTGTTGGTGCAGCTTACCAAATCAAGAGCCTGCCTCTGCGGAAAAGGCTCTACGATTTAGAAGTGATAATCACTCCTGCCTGCTGGCCTGCATACGAGATGAATTTGTAGCTGATTCCATATTTTTCAACGAATTCGAAGAACGCTTGGAATTCATGGTTCTCGTATCCCGGATAGTTAAAAAATTCATCGAATACGATGACAGTGTCGGTCACGATAAACGGTTCCAAAGCATCAAAGATGGTCACTGTAGAGCTGTAAATATCGCAGTCGATGTGAAGGAGTCCGATCTTCTGGGCATTCTTTTCGATGAAAAGCGGTATTGTTTCGTTAAACCAACCTGCGACGAGTTCTACGTTTGGGAGAACCTTGGGCTTGACTCCGCCCTTGTCGAAATTGACCTCGGAATGGCGGTAGCCCGACCACTTTTCCGGAAGGCCGCGAAAGCTATCAAAGCCGTAGATCGTTCGATCGGGCAGGAGCTTTGCCAAGTGGTTAGTCGTGAGACCTTTATAGACACCAAACTCCAGAATAAGGCCCTCCTTGACGAGGCCTGCGGCATGTTTCAGGTGAACAAATTTATCAGCACAGGCGACTGCCTCGCTCATATTCGCTTCCACAAAGTCGGCTGATTTTTGGATGGAGCGCTTCAGCAATTCGGCTTGGAGGGCAGCGTGCGGCCTTCTTGCAAAAAACTCTGTTTTGGCTTCCATCCAATCTTTGCCAATGGAATTGATTAACTTTTTTAGAACTTTGTGCATGTCTATGATTTTGAATTCTTTCTTCGGAGATCAGCCGGGAAATCTGATGATTCGGATTCTCCTATAGTGCAAACCTTACCTACGCTGCAAATTTTGGGAATGAAAATCGATAAAGTCTATCTTTTGCCCGCCAAGCGGCGAAGGCCATAGGTTAACTTTTCCCGCATAATGGAGCGTTGCAGACGCTTTTCTTCTGTAGGGTCTAGTTTCCAGGTGCGAAAAGCCGCACGAGACCTGCGCGCCACCCGGATCGGTTCAACGTGGGGGAAAAATCGAGCTAGATAGTTCTGCCAACGCTCGTGGGTTTTGAGGGTGCAATGGGCATTTTCTCCATTGGGGAGAACCGCCTCAGCAGGTCTCGTATCGATCACAATAATGGCATTTTTGCACAAGCTCGCCATCTCCCCGACGATGGCATCCAATTCGTCTTCCGGGATATGTTCGAGGACGTCTACATTGATCAGTAGGTCAAACGGGCCACCTCTGGGCTTTTCGGCGTAATCGGGAATGGCGGGATCATAGCGAAAGGTTTTTGCATCGCAAGCGTCACCGATCACGTCAACAAGTTGGCTGCGACCGCAGCCAAAATCTATAATCGATTCTGGGGCCAGAAATGCAACCTGGGGTCGGATATAGCGAAGGTTCTTGATGGATGTGTCGCCATATTGGCGACTGGAATGGATTTGACGGTATTGATCGATTAAGTGGTCACTCATATAAGATATTCTTTTCATCCTTTCTGCTGTTGAAGGCAAAACAAAATTTCATTGATCCTCGAAGTGGGAGCTTATGTGGGTCTACTGGATGCACTTCGTTTTGAGGCCCTGTGTGCAGTGATACCTGTGCCAAGTCGTTTGCTGCGGAGGTAAAGCGGTTTGCCCTGTCGATTTAGATTTTCCAGGAGGTTTGGTTGGCGGATTCCCACTCTCTGGCGAGAAGATTTCCTAGTGTCGTTAGAGACTGATCATGGGTTGAACGCTTACTGGTAGGCCAGTGAGGTCCTCTTTCAAGGCAATGCTGAATCGTCATTCTCTCTATGCTGCCTTCCGCTTCGTAGATCTTGAGGCGATCTTCGTGGGCAGATTGGCCGCGATCCGGGCGAATCAAACAAACGGGTTTGCCTGCTTCGATGCCTTCAGCCATCATCATTTCACTATCCTCGGTGCATACGATTTTTGAGGCCGCTCCCAAAAACGCTCGATATAGATTCGGCCCCTTGTCCGTGGTCCACGACGATCCCGCCAGGCAATCGGGATGGATGAGGGATCGGAGCAGTTTTTCGTTTTCTTCGCCCGTGCGACGACTGCTCACGACCAACCAGCGAATTCCGCGAGACTGGCTTGTGGACTCAACCATTTTTGCCAAATCAATAAAATCTTGCCGCGTGTAGGTATAACCCCCTCCATTTCCGCCAACGAGCAGGGCGCAAAGGGATTCATCGGGAAGGGTGAGCTTCGGGAGTTTTTGGCGAGCTTCTTGTTCTAGCTCTTTTACTTCGATATCTACTAAGGTTCGGGGCCAATGAATGAACGGGGGGGATGGTTCGAAATAGTGTGGGTGAAGAATGCGCCAAACTTTCTCGGGACGGACTGATCGAGGATGGCCCACAAAAAAACTGCGGCAATCGTGGGCGCGGCTGATGAGAACATTCGCGTATAGGGTGTTGCCTCCAGTTGAGAGGACGAGATCGACTTTACCCTGGGTTTTATATCCGGAGTAGAGCAGCGGGAGAGCGTATGAAAAAGCCTTAGATGGTGCGGTCCCGTTGATCAAAACAGCGACTGGATATCTGAATAGACCAAGGCGGAGCCGAATTTCCATCCAGGTTTCCGCGACCGCGTAGTGCTGGCGAAGGGCTCGTAAGATTGTTTTGGACTTATTAAAGTGCCCAGGTCGACCGTCACTCAAGACCAGAACATTTAGTGCGGCTTTCGCTATGGGGTTACTTTCAGACAACATTTTGCAGCTTATAGATACCGTTCAGCCTGCCCTTGCCTGTGAGCTGGTAGCCGTGCGTGGCGAGGAGTTGGGCGAGGGTATTTTCGGAATCATGGACGATTTCGCAGATAATAATCTGTGGCCATTGTGAGCGGGGGCAGATTTCAAATAAGGGCTTGAGTGCAGCGCACTCCTGACCTTCGATGTCGATTTTCAGCGCAGTTATATGGGTGAGTCCATTCGCCTGCATAAACAGAGGCAATGTCGTCACAGGAACCGCCGAGGATTCAGAGGATCCGGCGGCGGCCACGCGATTCTCTCCTTTGTTGGATGTGCTTGAAATGAGTTGAAGTGTGCCTGCGGCGGCACCGACGGCGACCGCATGTAGCTGGATCATCTCGAGTGCATTGGTCTGAAGGTTGTAGTTGAAAGCAACACAGAGCTCCGGGTCGGGCTCGAAGGCGTGGACACGAACATTGGGAATTTTTTGAGCGGCCACCCAGAGGGAGTAGAGCCCGGCATTGGCACCGATATCAAGAAAGACTCCTCCTTCACGCATCGTATCGGCAAGAATTTGGCGCTCCAATGCATCGACAAATTGTGGCATCAGTATCATGCGTTGCTCTGATAGATTACCCCGGCTGCGAAGGCGCAGATGGAGGCCCCAAATCGTCAGGTCGACCCAAGGTTTCAGACGCTTTTTTACAGGGTTACGTAGCCATAAGGCCAAACGATAAAAGGCTTTACTTGGAGGGATCGCATGGAGAAAGGCTACCCAGTAGGCGAGTAGCCCAGTGAGCCGATAGGTGCCCCAGGGTAGTTGCGGTTGATCCTTCATTCAGTTGGGAGTGATAAATCGATGATGGTAAGCTGATTGGACCCGTTTTAGTGGTCAAGGAGGGTTTTGTAGGAGGCTAGTGTTTCTTCAAGCATTTTAGAGAGTGTGAATGGGTTATCTTCTAGGGGGTGCATCGGTGACTGATGCCACATTTCCAGAAGAGTCGCCATGCGAGGCCATTCACCATTGAGAATACGACCTTCTGGAAGCAGCACGTTGAGTTGCTCTTCGACGCCTCCATGAGCGTAGGCGGCGACGGGTTTACCGATTGCAAGGGCTTCAAGCGTTACGCGCCCGAAGGCTTCAGGGTCGGTGGAGCAGGAGACGACGACGTCGGAGATAGCCATGATCTCGCGAAGGTCGCTGCGGTGGCCCGTGAGGGTGATGTCATCATTGATTCCTTCCGCCGCGATCGCGCTTTTGAGTTCCTCGAGAAAGTCTAGTTTTTTAGGATGGGCTTCACCCACTATGAGGCCGTGGACAGGGAGGCCACGTGCTTTGAGCGCCTTGATAATTTTGACAAAGTCGAGCGGGCCTTTCCAGCGGGTGATGCGGCCGGGGAGGGTAATGATGTATTTATCTGCGAGCTGTGGATATTCAGATTGCCATTTGGAGGTCCAATTGGCGGGAGATTGATAGCCGTATTTGTGTTGGGAGGGATCGACGCCACGGTGAATGACGGTGAGTTTTTCGGCGGGGACCTCTGGGTAGTTCTCCAGCACGTAATCGCGGACACTTTCGGAGACGCAGATGACTTGTTCGCCTCGGGTCATTATTTTTGAGTATGCATTGACTGAGTAAAACCCGTGCACGGTGGTGATGAGTCGCGGACGGGTCACTGGGTCGAGCTTACGCCATGCTAGGTAGGCGAGCCATGCGGGGAGCCGCGAGCGAAGATGTAAAATGTCGGGGCGCTCGGATTCGAGGAGTCTGCGGAGGACTTTAACCTGTAAGAGTGAACTGAGCCGCTTCTTATGAACGGGTAGTGTGATATGACGGCTGCCTTCGGCCTGGAGCTGTTCGACGAGGCGTCCTCCGTTTGAGACCACGATGGATTCGTGGCCTTGCTCAACCAAATACTTGCCGAGTTCGAGGGTGCCGCGTTCGACACCTCCGCTGTTGAGCTCGGGTAGTATTTGGATGATTTTCATTTTCGAGAATCTAGGTGGCTACCAGATCACAGGAATAGGATATTTGTGTATCTCTGGATCAGGCGTGACTAATTTTAAACCTGCCGATAAAGCGTGCGCGATCAGAATCCTGTCAAAAGGGTCCTTGTGGTGGTTTGGGAGTTTTTTTAATAGCCAGATATCATCGTTCTCAAGTGTCTTGTAGTCCAAATCCAATTGGCTAATTGCGTCCTTAATGAGCGACTTTGGGTCTCTGCTCAATTTCAGCTTTCCAGATAAATACTTGATTTGAATTTCCCAAGTGGTGGCTTGATGTAGAGCGATTGCATTCGTTGGGTCTTCGATAGCCAGCCTTGCATCAGAGCTAAGGTGTTCAGTTGCATCGATCATCCAGAGGAACGTGCAGGTATCTATTAGCAGGTTCACTTTGGGTTCGTTTATTCGCTTTTTAGGAAAATTTGAGATTCAAGGAAATCGTTCTCAATCTCTGAATCGGCCGAGTTGAACGACTCCATATCGATTACCGTTCCTTTAAATTGTCCCAGTTTTCGAGGTTTGACTGGCACTTTTGCTTTAAGTGGACGAATCTCAGCAAAGGGTTTGTTGCGATCACAAAGAATAATTGTTTCACCTGCTTTAACCCGTTTCGCATAGCGAGATAGGTGGGTCTTTGCCTCGTTGATGTTTATGTTGGTCATCTTATTGTAAGATGACTATGTATATAGTTGAGTCAAGGAAGTGCTTTTGTTGTCTAAGCGCCGCTCAGTCGAGGCGTTCGCACTGATACCAACGCGTGACTTTATTGCCATTATCCCTATTTCAGAGGGTTTGTGTTGGACGGGCTTCCCGAAGGGAGCGCGTGTTTTGAAGCTAAATGGCACTGGCTCTCTGCAGAAGCCGGTCCTACAACGCATCTTAAGGAAATGATCATTTTGCCAGGTTTAGTTAAACGTTGGTATGAGAGGCTTAACTCCGATTACGGAAGACTTCAGTGAAGGGGACTTCGGCGCAGCTTCCGAAAAGCGGATTGCCACGGAGTGAGCGGACTGCGGATACGGCGGGTGAGTTTAGGCCGCAGAGGAAACGAGCTTGTTGGCGTGGGCGGGCGAGCGCGCCGGGATGCTGGGTCGTTAATGCATCGAAATCGCTTAGATCACAGGCTGCGAATGTGGTTTGACTTCGCTTGGGCAGCTTGACGGGGGGATCGCCTTGGCAGTGGCTGCAGTGACCGCAGTCTTCGATCGTTTCGCCAAAGTATGCGAGTAGCTTTGCTGTTAGGCAGCCGTCGTGCGAGGCGTATTGGAGCATACTGTGAATACGCTCGATCTCCATGGTCTCGTGGGTATGGAAAGTATCTTTGATTTGTTCGACGAGGTTGGAGCGGTCCACATCGGGTTGAAGGATGCGGAAGCGCTGTCGGTAGCCGGCTAGTTGTAATTCGGCGAGTCCCTTGGTCTCTAAGCTTTCGAGGGCGCGCAGGATAACGCTTCGGTTCTGCCCCGTTCGCTCCAGAGCGCGGTCCATGTCGAGGGTGGCCCATTTTTTGGCCATGGTGCAGCAGCTGAATACTTTTTTAATAAAGGCGGCTTGTTTTTCCGGATATTTAGCCAAAATGGTTTGGCTATCGGATTTTGGGGCCATGCGAATACTGCCGTAATAGTGGCCTTCGGATTTTAGAATGCCGGTCAGTTCTAGCCTCGTAAGGAGTGTGTTGACGACGAGCTGGCGCATGTCGAAGCGTTTGGACAGGTCGTAGACGGCGATATCGGCGGTGCCTTCAGCGTCGAGTAGTTCGTCGATCATGCCTTGAATACTGATCGGGTCGGGGGTATCGCCGTAGACAAAATTCTCTAGTGTGGTACAGTCGTCCGGGCAGGCAAAGAGCTCGCAGACTGAGGGATCTCGATCGCGCCCGGCACGCCCGATTTCCTGCATGTAGCTTTCATAGCCTTTGGGCATATGGTAGTGATAGACGTAGCGGATGTCGGCTTTATCGACGCCCATACCGAAGGCGATGGTGGCGCAAATGATTTGGATGCGGCCTTGCATGAAGCCCTCTTGGGTGGCGCTTCTCCGGTCGGAAGCCATGCCGGCATGGTAGGGAACGGCATCGAAGCCGGAGGATTGGAGGCGGGCGGCGACTTCTTCGGCGTGGCGTTGGAGGCTGACGTAAATAATGGTCGGGCCGGGTGGTCGAGTCTTTAGACGGTCGATTAAAAGTTCGGGCCGTTCGTTTACCTTACAAACGCTAACGCAGAGTTCCAGATTGGGGCGATAAAAGCCGGTATTGATCATATCACCCGGGGCAATATTGAAGGCTTCGGCGATGTCTGCGGCGACTTTTGGGGTGGCGGTGGCGGTGAGTGCGAGGACGCGCTCGACTTTCAAGTCTTTGGCTGCTTGGGCTAGTTTAAGGTAGTCGGGCCGGAAGTTATGGCCCCAGGAGGAAATACAGTGAGCTTCGTCGACCGCGAGCAAACTAATGGTTTGTGATCGAATTTGGTTGAGAAAGCGCTCGTTGCTGAGGCGCTCGGGGGCGACGAAGAGTAGCTTTGTGCGGGCATGGCGGATGTCGTCGGTGACTCGTCGGTACTCGGCCTCATCCAGACTCGAATCGAGGCGTTCAGCTGAAATACCACGTGCGCGGAGGCCATCGATCTGATCTTTCATCAGCGCGAGAAGAGGCGAAATGACGAGGGTGAGACCAGGGAGACTGAGGGCGGGTAGCTGATAGCAGAGGCTTTTGCCAGAACCTGTTGGGAATATCGCACCGGCGCTACGGCCATTCAGAATCGCTTGGATGACAGCCTCTTGTCCAGGGCGAAAATGATCGAAACCGAAGTGTGTTTTCAGCTGTTGGTGGATGGCTGGGTTGGGTTCTGTCATGATTTACGTTTCGATTTAATTCTGTGATGGATCCGTTTATGTGTTTGCGGTCCGGACGGAGCCGGACCCTCCAAAAATCACACCCATTTCGCTATGATGCTGGCGACTCGCTGGGCTTCATTTAGGGAAGGGCGCTCTCCAGACTTTTCAGATTCGGCTGATGACGGGTCGAAATACCGGACCATTTTTTTCTCGATGAGTTGATCCAGCCCTCGGAGCAATCGACTCTTTGGATTTGCTCTGGGGACTTTGAGCAGACCGACTTTTGCGCCCGAGGTGAGTGCTTCGTAGATCATGGAGACGCTGTCTTCAGTGACCCAGACGGTAGCGGATTGACTGAGTGCTGTGGGGACCCAGTCGGGAGTGGTTTCTTCGGCGGGGATGATATCGAGCTGGGGGGATTGGATGGCTCGGAGTGCGGTCAGGGTGGCTTCGGGGGTGCGACGGGAGGTAGTGAGTTTCCAATGAATTTCAGCGTTACTGGAGAGGAGGTTTTGGATCTGGTCAAGGAGGATGGTCGCGTCCCAGCTGTGGTGCTTGGAGGGGCCGCCGATGAGTAAAATACCTTTCGATTTTGATTGGGTCTGGCTGGGTTGGATGGTGTTGAGTGCACCTTGGGTGGTGAGAACATTTTGGCCTCTGAGATGGTCATGCTCAGGAACAATGCAGAGGTCGAAGAAGGACCGAAGGATGGCGGGGGGTGACATTAGAACAATCGTTTTTGCGCGCGTCTGGCGTCCTGCGGCGAGGATGGCGGGGTGGGTGCGGCTACCGGCACCGACGATAAGGTCGGGCTTGGGCCATCCTCGTGTGGCTGGAATCGTGCCTTTTAAGGTGTCGATCCAGCTCACGGAATTTTCGTGTATAGAGAGGGTTTTGAGCTCGATGCTTCGGATTTGGCGAAGGGCCTGGATAAGGCCTCTGCTTTGGTTCTCGTGGCCGGGCTTTCCATCGACGATTTGCCAGATGACGAGCGCCGTGCGCGGGGTCGTGCTGGAATTTGCTAAGTCAGGCATGTGTGGAAAGGAGCTTTTGTAGGGTTTGGCTGAAAAGGGCGTTTTGTTGATCGGGATCGAATGCTTGAGTCACTTTAATGCGTCCGTTTAGCCCCATAGTGCGTGCTTTTTCGGGGTCGTCGAGGAGTTCTTGGATGGACTGAGCGAGTGCTTCGGGCGTGTTGGCGAGTGTGAGGAGGCCGGTTTTTTGCGGAATGACGATTTCGGGGATACCATTGCTTGGATAGGCGACGACGGGGAGGGCGGCGGCTTGGGCTTCGAGCAGGGCGTTGGGTAGGCTGTCGAGCTGCGATGCGGAGACGAATGTGTCGGCGGCGGCAAAGCTATCGGTGAGGTTTTTCTGAAAGCCGAGGAAGCGAACTTGTCGATCCACCTTAAGTTTTTGAGCGAGTGATTGTAGTTTTGTTTTGAGGGGGCCTTCGCCAGCGAGCCAGAGTTGGAGAGAGCTTGCTTTAAGCAGGGCGAGTGCATGAATGAGGTCGGCTTGTCCTTTGCCCGGCTCTAGTCGAGCGACCGAGAGGAGTATGTGGGCTGACGCGGGAACTTGTAGTTGTGAGCGGGCGAGGGCTTTATCTTCGGGGGTGATCGTAATTAGATCGGGACGACTGAGGGCATTGTGGATCGTCGTAGCGGTCGGTAGGCTGCGAGATGGGCACTGGCGGCGGGTAGAGTCGAGTGCCCATTGGCTATTAGTGATGAGGTGATCGCTGTTCAGGAGCGTCTTGCGGTAGAGATAATTGAGGGGGCGACTCGTGCGAACGGTGCTGACTCGAATTTGATTTTTTGGTTTTGGTATGAGGGCGACGACAGAATGAGACCAGCGGCCCATGCAGAGGAGGACGTGGGGTGTGCCAGGGAAGTTCTTGGATAGGTTGAGGAGAGCTTTCAGCGAATGGAGCGTTTGCGAGGAGGATAGGAAATGTAGGTGCTCACCGAGTTCCTCTTGGGCGAGTGTGTCGAGTTGTCCGCCTGGGTAGGCGACGAGAAGTTTGGCATGAGTTCCCGCCTGAAGGAGTGCTTTGGTCAGCTTGACGCTTTGCCGCTCTGTGCCGCCGCCGCGTAGGTGGTCTTGTAGGATGAGAACTTTCATTTTTGCAGGGTCTCGTTGACTATCTCCTGCCATGAATGGCTGAGGGCATGGACCTGATTGTTTGCGCCATAAGCGAGCCGTGCTTTTGGGTCTTCAATGAAATAGAGGATGTTTTTTGCGAGCGTTTCGAGGTCTCCAGTGGGCGCCAAAAGACCGGTTTTTTGATTGAGGACCGCTTGGCTGACGCCGCCGATGTCGTTAGCGATGCAGGGCAGACCGTAAAATCCGGCTTCGAGGTAAACGATTCCGAAGCCTTCAACGCTTTGTTTATAAGGCATACTGGTGAGCGCAAAGATATCGGCACTTCTGTAGGCTAGGTCGAGGACCTCGTCAGATGCGTCAATTTGTATAGATAGGTTGATCTGAAGTGATTTGGCGAGTGCGTGGAGCTTAGCTTTGTAGCTGTTATCTTTACAGCCTCCGAGGATGGTGTATTTGATTCGGTTGCGTGATGCAGCGGGTAGTTTCCCGAGGGCTTGGATGATTTGATCGAACCCTTTGCGTGGATGTAGACGGCCGACACTGAGGAGCTGAATTTCTTCAGAATCCTGATCGGGATTCTGTGGGAGTTGAATAGGAGTTTTTTCGAGATAGCTAGTTGGTAGTGCGTTGAGGACGGTGCGGACCTTTGAGGTGTGATCGGGAAAAGCATCTCGAGCTATGGATGCAACGAAGTCGGAGACTGCGTTTATGGAGTGAGCAGTTTCGAAGGCTCGATTGGCGAGACGCCGAGCTAGGGAGTTTTTTCGCCAGCGTTGAACCTCTGATCCATGCACGGTGATGTGGGTAGTGCCGAGCTGTCTGAGTGTGCTCGGAAGAAGAGCGTAAGCGAGAATAGAGCCGGGTTCGGCGAGTAGGTGAGTCGAGGCGTTTCCCTTTTGGTAATGAGTTCGTAAAAAGCAGCTAGCGCGGTAGATTGAAGTGGGGTTGTGGTTGCCTTGCCAGTTCTGTGGCTGCAAGGTGTATCTGTTTGAGATAGCTTTTGAAGTCTTTGGTGAATAGACGGTTGTGTTATAACCTAAATCTACAGACGCTTTCGAGAATTCGTGACAATAGGTCGCGATGCCTCCGAGCTTAGGCGCGAACTCGTGCGTATATATATTTAGTATATTTCTTTCCATTGAGCTGAGCTAACCTAGTTAAGTGCACGCTCTTTTATTCGTGACAACCGCCATTTGAGGGGCATTAAGTAAACATAGATGAGTGAATACAAGCCAGTAACCGAGAGCGAGATGGAGGAATTCCGTGATTTGCTTAAGCGCTGCCCAGAAGGCACGATGGACGCATTGTTAACTTACCGTGAGACAAACAGTCCAGAAGCATTGAATACATTCTTGATTGGTTGTATCAAGCGACACGCGGAAGATGAATACCACGATACATTGGACAGTGGTGGGCGTGAGGTATCTTTTATCGATGATCTAGGAATCGACTCAATGACAATGATGGAAATCGTCATGATGGTGGAGAGTTGCTTGGATATTCAGATCGATAATCAAGATTTGATGAGTGTTCGCACCTTGGGTGATTTGGACGCTTACTTAAAGAAGACTCTTAATTGAGGAGCGCTACCTTGAAAGATGGTATGTTTGATCGTAATGAAGTGCTGCAGCGATTGCCGCAGGCTGATCCTTTTGTTTTTGTGGATAATGCGACTGTCTTCGATAAAGCGGTAGAGGGTAGTTATTTAATTACAGGTGAAGAGGTTTTCATGGGCGGGCATTTTCCGGGACGACCGATTTTCCCGGCTTCGATTCTTTCGGAGGCCTTGGGGCAGCTTGGGATCGTTTATATGATGGAGCACTATCGTTCCGAAGGCATCGATGTGGAGTCTATTTTCTTTATAAAGAGTGAGGACGTGATATGTCGAAGAAAGTGCATTCCCGGCGATCGTTTGGATCTACAACTTAAGGTTATCCGAGTTCGTGAACCGTTGATTCTCTTTTCTGGATCGATTTCTGTTGCGGGTCAGCTGGCGCTAAAAGTGAGTTCTCTGTCTTTAAGTTTCTCGACTCAGGGTGAAAGCTAACCAATCTTAGTCTGGATATGAGGAAAGTGGTCGTTACTGGGATTGGTTTTATCTCGAGCATAGGCAATTCCATTTCCGAGGTTGAGAAGAGCCTTAGGGAAATGAGGCATGGCTTTGACGTGTTTCCAGCGAATGAGGGGGAGCACTGTCCGCCTAAGCTTTACGGGAGCATTAAGGAATTTGTCACTGTTGGGTGGGACCCGGAAGATTGGACTTTTCCAGATCGCTTTAAGATCGCTCGCAGTCACTTGAAGAGTATGTCGGCGCACGTTTTATATGCGCATTGCTCAACGCTTGATGCGATTAAGGACGCGGGCTTAGAACCAGATGAGATTTCCAATCGCCGCACGGGTCTTTACACGGCATCTGGTGGTTCAGCGGGTGCGATGTATCATCAGATGGGAGTGCTAAACAGTCGGGGGCCTTTGCGCTGTTCTCCCTTCTCGGTTGTATCCTCGGCTGTGGGCACGCTCAATTTCAATTTAGGCGCTTCTTTTAAAATTAAAGGAGGCATCTGTGGAACTGCTTCTGCCTGTGCCTCATCTGCGCACTCGATGGGCTTTGCGTGGGAGGCGATTGCGTCTGGCCGTCAGGATCGCATGTTTGTAATCGGGGCTGAAGACAGCACCCGTGAAACGATTCTCCCCTTTGCAGCTATGCGGGCGTTGAGCACGAGCGCAGATCCTGCACTTGCCTCATGTCCCTTTGATGCGAAGCGGACTGGTTTCGTTGGTTCAGGGGGTGCGGTTAGCTTGGTCCTTGAGTCTGAGGATGCTGCGAAAGCCCGAGGCGCGAAAGTATATGCTGAGTTTGCCGGCTGGGGCGAAGCAGGTGATGGCCACAGTCCGGCTATGTCGCACCCGCAAGGCGAAGGACTGGTCGCTGGGATGGAAAATGCACTCTTATCGGCAGAAGTGTCCGCGCAGGAGATAGATTATATAAATGCGCATGCGACGTCGACTCCAGTGGGGGATCTTTCGGAAATACGGGCATTGAAGACACTGTTTTTGAAAGATGGAGGCACTTCTCCGATGGTGAGTAGCACGAAGGCGTTGACCGGACATCCGCTTTCGATGGCGGGTGCACTGGAGGCGGGGATCTCATGCTTAGCGATCAAGAATGGGTTTATTCCTGGATCGGCTCACATAGATACGCTGGATTCTGAGTGTGCGGGTTTAAATATTGTGCAGAAGACAGAGGCGACTTCACCGAGTGTTGTGCTCTCGAATAGCTCTGGTTTTGGTGGAGCCAATGTTTCTTTGATTTTCAAGAAGTGGGCGAGCTAGGGCAGAGATATCGACTGGCATTAATCACGGGCGCAAGTTCGGGCCTTGGGTTGGCTTTTGCGAGAATGCTTATGAGCTCGGGAGTGCGCGTGATCGGGGTGAGCCGGTCTCCGGAGATTATGGATGCAGATGATTCACTGTATACTCCGATGAGGGTAGATCTATCTGATCGGCGGGCTCTGCCGAAGACCTTAGATGCATTATTTACCGCAAACCCGGAGATCGATTTGGTCATTAACAACGCGGGTTTCGGGATTTTGGATTATTTTGAGGCTCTATCGGATGAGCAAATAGAGATGCAGTATGCGGTTATGCTGGAGGCGCCGACCTTGATTGCGGCGCGTGCGGTGAGAGCGTTTGGAGCGAATGGATTGAGGGGCTGCCTCGTGAATGTTTCATCGCTGGCGGCGGAGTTACCGCTGCCGCTTATGCCAGTTTACAATGTTTGTAAGGCGGGGTTGAGTGCTTTGTCAGAGAGTTTAGTTTTAGATGGTTCGAAGCACGGTGCAGAGTATTACGTAATCGATTTCAGGCCCGGTGATTTCAATACGAATTTCGCTGATCGCATGGAGGGGCGTGTGGAATGGCAAGGCGTTGATTTGCGCGAGGTGATGGATCGGCATCACGCGGAAGCTCCGGGTGTCGAGCTAGCTGTAGCGGGTTTGAGGAAAGCGTTGCTTTCTGGGCGCAGTGGTCGGGTGCGTGCTGGAGACTTTTTCCAGGCGAAGATCGCGCCGCTGGGACCTCGGCTCTTACCGAGTGCATTGCTACGTCGAATTATTCGTTGGTATTATAAGGCGTGAAGTGCGCTTTTACCCTTTAAAGCTTTTCAACTCCAAGCACTCTTTTTTCAGATGCGAATTGCCTACATATTTACGACTTTCCCAAAGCTTTCGGAGCGGTTTTTTTTAAGGGAAGTGGTTGAATTGAGGCTGCAAGGTTTGGAGTTTGATTTGTATTCGATTATCGGTGGTGCGGACGAATCTGAAGCGGGTCCTGTGACTCGGATGCGTTGGACGGATTGGCTCATTGTTTGGGCAGAGCTTTTGTATTGGTTGTTCGCTAAGCCGAAGGTAGTGTTCCGATTTCTAGGGCGCTTGAATCCGTTTGTATATCGGTCGGCGATTAATTGGGCGGAGAATGCGTTGGGTTTGGCTTTCGCAATTCGTTTCGCGCGTCGCTTTCGAGGGATTGGGTATCGTTTTGGGCACGGAACTTGGGCGACAGCACCCGGTATGACGGTGTGGGCACTGGAAGGGTTGATTGGTTTGGCATACACTCTTGAAGCGCACGCTTATGATGTATGGCGCGATGGTGGGGATGCTTTTTTGGATACAAAGTTAATCGGGGCGAAGCATCTGCGCAGCTCAACGGACGCAACGGCGAAGGAAATGGAACGACGTATGGCCTT
>Ga0307933_1001341_pt1 | contig 19625 bp, 20 predicted proteins | sample OrgLakmetageno88_FD_201811 | JGI IMG/M metagenome (GOLD analysis project Ga0307933, IMG submission 201811) | Saline water microbial communities from Organic Lake, Antarctica - #88 | ecosystem: Environmental > Aquatic > Non-marine Saline and Alkaline > Saline | place: Antarctica: Organic Lake...
CGAAGATCCGCGCACCTGCGCGACGGGCTTGGGTCATGAGGAAGGCCGAAAGGACGGATTTGCCCGATCCGGGCCGTCCCAAGATCAACGTATGCCCACTGGTGGGTTCTTTGTCTGGTGATCCCTGCTCATGATAGGAAAACCGGTATGCACTTTGCTCTGGCGTTGGCAGCATCGTGATGACCTTACCCCAAGGGACTTCATCCGCGTTCTTGCCCAGCTGGGTGCGATGAAAAGCTGCAAAATCCGCAAAGTTGCGGTTGGTGATGGTACTTGCGCGCACGCGCTTGGGTTGGTTGCCGGGATGCTGGCTGAGATAGTGCGCTTTTGCCGCCACCCTCTCGCCGATCATCTTCACGCCTTCGGTGGCGGCGGCGTTGACAATCTCTGCGCTGAGCGTCTGCAATTCATCAAGCGTGTCGCAAAAAGTCGTCACAACCATATGGTGCTCACCAAAGCTTTGGCGTTTGGCCTCCAAATCATCGGCGGCGATATCAAGCGCTTCCAGCAGCGATAGTGCTGCATCCTGGGATGCCTGCATCTGCCGTTTCTGGCGCTTAATGCGGCCCGCCATCAGGTTGGAATTGATCGGCGTAAAGGAGTGCGTGACGATCATGTCGACCGGTAGGTTCAGCATGTCGAACATAGTGCAGGAGGTGGCCTCTGAATATTCGCCAATCGTGAAGCTCTTGCCATAACGGTGGCCCACGACGCCTTCAGACAGCTCGAAATGATCTTCAAAGAAAGTCACGCGGGTGTTAGCGACGTTGAACGATAGAAACCCGAAGGTGTTGGCCGGATAGAGTGGTAGCTCTTGGCCTGTATTGAGCGCGCCGAGAAAGCCGACCAACTCGCCAGCCTGCGCCGACAGCACGCGCGGTTTGAGATCGGCCAAGCCCGAGGCAAAGACATTCACCGCTTCACCAAGCCGCCGTAGGCGTTTCTGGGTTTCTTCTTTGAAACGTTCTGGCGCACTGCGGTTCAGGAACGGGAGGAAACTTTTGGCTGGAGGGCGGTGCATGATGGTCAGCGTCAGTGTTTTATCTCGCAACCCGCTGGTTGCCAGCTTGTCGCGCCACGCCCGATCCACTTCGCCTGCAAAACTGCCTGCACGCACAGGTTCAAGTTCCGGCGCAATCGCTTTGGAGACCTTGTGAACGTAGTAGCTGAACTCAGGTCCAAGCTGCGCGATGATCCGTGCAAACAGTGCCGTGACTTTGTCGAGATAGGCATCGTCTGTTGTGTAGCTGTTGACCCCGTCCAGACGGATGCACTGGAACAACTCGTTCACGCGTGTGCGAACCGTCTGGTCATCGACCAAACTGACATACGGCAGCATATGCGCAAGACGGGTCTCGCGCGCATACCACTCAGGCGTCAGCGTCCGTGGATCAAGAACCTCATCACGGGGCATAGCTGTCCCCGCCATGTACTTGACGGTTTCGCGTGGGCGGGGTTTCCTGCAGCGCCGTCATCATCACGTCGATAAAGCGCGGATCCCAATCGGCAGCTTTCCAGAGCACGGGATAAAGCACGAGGGCGACGCCAAGGATCACGATGTGCTGAATCCAGACGAAGAGCAGCACCGAGCCAAAGAGCCAGACCATCGCGTACATGATGGGCAGGCCCAAAAGCTTGGGTGGGCGCACCAGGCCGAGAAAGAGAGGCGAGCGCTCAGCCATGGTCACTACCCTGCAAACACGGCGGCGACGATTGTGGGGGCTGCGGCAACACCGGCGATCCCGACCAAAACCCAGAGCGCTTGGCGCAAATCGATGATGTTGAAGAACCAGCTGAGAAAGACGCCAAGGACGGCGAGAGTGGCGATCACGACGCCGAGCGGGCCGGTCAGGGCGTCAACGATGCCTTGCAGCAAGCTTTGGATCGGGGACAGGTCGATACTTTGGGCAAGTGCAGGCTCAGCAACCAACAGGAACAGCGCCAATGAAGCGATGAATAGGGATTTGATGTGTCTCATGGATGTATTCCTTCCAGGCGGGCGACCACTGCCATGACGCGGGCCACGTGATTTTGGGTTTCTGGGTAAGGGGGGATACCGCCATATTGGCGCACGGCGTCAGGTCCAGCATTGTAAGCCGCCAGAGCGAGGTGCGGATCACCAAACTCAAGGAGCATCATGGAGAGGTAGCGGGCGGAGCCGTCGAGATTTTGAAGCGGATCGCGGGGATCGACGCCAAGATCGCGTGCGGTTGCTGGCATTAGCTGACCGAGGCCAATGGCTCCCGCACTGGAAGCCGCACTTTGGCGATAGGCACTCTCAACTTCGATATTTGCGCGAAAGAGATTCAGCCAGTCTGAGACGGGCAACCTTGCGCGGCGCAGACCTGGGTGGCTGCCATAACGCAGTGCTGTGGTCTCAATGGCAGAAAGAACGTCAGCGCGGGGCAGGGGCGCGCGTGGCGCGGTTGCGGCGATGCGGATTTCTTCTGTCGCTGCGGTAGCGTCGGGTTCATCAAAGATCGCAAGCAGATCGGTGGCAGAACCTTGGCCGACGCCGTCATTGTAATTGCGCGCAAAGCTGTTTTGGGCTTGAGACGCGGTCAACGACCCATCGCTCTCCATGACCAGAACCATCTGGGCATGAACGGGAACGGCAATTGAGCATAGAAAGAAAAGGCTAGTCGCTGCTGCCTTTGTCGGATGCAGTAAGCTTATGCGTGGTCCGCTGGCCTTCTTCGAGAGGCACATCCGCGTGGGAAAAGCCGATGCCCACCAAGAACGACACAACGCCGGTAATGGTTTTGAACTCACGGATCTTGATGTCGTTGTGGGTTGTGCGGGTCCGCGCGGTGACGAGAAGCTTTTCCAAGCCATCATCAGAGACCGCACGCATGATCCAGATGCCGTAATAGCTCGGACCTTTCTTGTGCGCCGATTCCTGGCACAAGATCTCGGCGCTATGACCGCTCTCCACGAGTTCGCGGAATCTGGCTTCGGTGACCACATTTGGTGCTTCAACTTCCCAATTCATATCAGCGGTCACACTTCTCTCATTTTGAGACGCATGATCGCCCGTCCACTATGGACATGACAATCATACGTAAATATATAAACGTAACGCAAGATATATTATTGCGCTTTCTTCTTGGCATTCACTCTTGGCTCGGAAAGGTCAACGCGTTCTGCCATGCGATCGAAACTAGAGGATTCTTTGCATAAGATGAAGCTACTGCAGTTCATCCCGCAGATTATACTATTGAGTACGCTGCTTTCGGGGCCTGCGTATGGGGCGACCTGCCTTGCGCCGCAACGGCCATTTGTGCCGATCGATCCCGTTGCGGCGGCTGAATATGCCGATCTGATCCGAGCGGATTTCGAGAATTATATTCTCAATATTCAGCGGTATTTTCAGTGTTTGGATCAAGAGCGGGCGCGGGCTTTTGAGGAAGCGGGGGAAGTTAGCCAACAATATGGGATGTTCGTGAACGAGACTAGGGGCGAGTAGAGACTAACCAGGTTCTTTGTCGCGATTCTCGATCGGCAGTCGAACTGAATCTTCACGGATAGTGTCGCGCCAAAGAATGGCTAGCTCACCTGTGTTCCAGCGATACTCAATGCCAACCGTAATCCCGCTAGTCTCACAGACAAGTCGATTGATCGGTACAGCCTCGAGCAGGTTAGCGTTGTGAGAGCTCAATGTAGCCTCCTTGTCTTGCCACAAAGGAAATCCGCCCTTCGAGTGGAATCCAACGCGGTAAGAACAAAACAAAAGGATCAATTCGGAGTGCCTTAGCGATCGATTCGACCGTGTCCAGCGTCGCTGAGTTCGCTCCGTTCTCGAGCCGACCCATATGGGCGCGGCTTACGCCAGCCTGGGCAGCCAAGGCCTCTTGGCTCAGCCCATGATAGTGGCGTATGTCTTTGATATTATGGGCAACTCGGTGACGTATCTTCATGACGTAGAAAGAGCCACGAAGTGACAGGTTTCACCACGTGATTATTGTTGCATTCGGCAAGCTGATTGAGGTTTTTAAGAAATATTGTTGGGATCGCATAAGTGATGGATTGGATGCCCCTCCTGCCGGTTCACAATTGAACCGATCTGGCCGAGACTGGTTAGGAACCAAAGGAGGATAAGATGGAAGAACTTCACATCATCGGGGTTGGAGGCGCTGAAGGGCGAGGAGACGGTCAGCGAGTTGGCCAGTCGATTTGGCGTCCATCCAACGATGATCCATCAATGGAAACGCGCTTTGCTTGAAGGCGCGTCTGGCGTGTTCGAACGCGGCAGCCGGAAAGCGCCAGAAGTTGATGAGGAACAGGTTAAGGATCTTCACGCCAAAATCGGGGAGTTGGCCGTCGCCAACGATTTTTTGGCCAGAAAGCTCAAGCCTTGGACCGGCAAGTGAGGCGCAAGATGATTGATCCGTACCTTCCAGGTCTGTCCGTGGGCAAACAATGCGCCCTGCTGTCGATCTCACGGTCGTCATTCTACTATGAACCGCAAGGCGAGACTGAGATGAACCTCGACCTGATGCGCCTGATCGACAAGCAGTTCTTGGAAACCCCGTTCTATGGCGTTCGTCAGATGACATGGCACCTGCGGAATGAAGATCACCTGGTCAATGAGAAGCGGATCAGACGCCTGATGGGCGTTGTTGCATGGATCGTGGCTCGGCTGTTACTGATGCGGCCTGTTTCATTTGGGATGCAATAAATGCCGCACAAATACAACGCCGACCGCCGTGACAAGATCCCCGGTCAAAAGCATCTGGTCTGACTACAACGAGAGCCTGCGCAAGCGCGGTGACCTGACGGTCTGGATCAGCGATGCAGCGCTTGGCTTTTGGTCTGCGCCGCCTCGAACCACTCGTGGCGGACAGCGGCGATACTCGGATCTAGCGATTGAGTTGTGCCTGACGCTAGGAGTGGTTTTCAAACAGCCCCTGCGCCAGACCCAAGGCTTTATGCGCTCCATTGCCAGATTGCTGGGGGTTGAAATCGCAGTGCCGGGTTTCTCGACCTTATCGCGACGAAGTAACGGCCTGATATTGCGACCGAGCCCGCGGGCAAACAGCCAGGCCGCGATCCATCTGACAGTTGACAGTACTGGCCTCAAAATATTTGGGGAAGGTGAATGGCTTGAGGAAAAGCATAAAAACATGGCGAAACGCAAGAGTTGGCGCAAGCTGCACCTTGGCCTTGATCTTGTCAGCGGTGAGATTATTTGCTCCAACCTCACCACGGATGATGTCGGCGATGCGACCGCGCTTCCAGATTTAATTGATCAGATCGACGGCCCAGTTGATCTGTTTTTGGCGGACGGCGCTTATGACGGAAGCTCAACCCGCGATCTTCTCGTCAAACGCTTTGGCGCGACGCTTGAGGTTGCGATCCCACCACCTAAAAACGCTATATTCAGCTCAAATATGGCCGAAGAGCCAACCCCTCGCGATTACCAAATTGCCCACATCAAGACCAACGGTCGGGTAGCTTGGCAGAAAGCCTCCGGTTACAATCGACGCAGCCGCATAGAAACGCACCCTCTCATCGATACTGCGTATCGACTGCCGGGCAATGAATAGGCCGTTGGAAGGCTATCATTGGCCCCAAGCTAAAGGCGCGCAACTTCGCGAACCAGAAAAGAGAAACCGATATTGGCGTTCGTTCGCTCAATCGGATGACCGGGCTTGGCCGCCCAATTTTCGAACGGACCGCTTGAAATCCATCTCGGGTAGGGCGCGTTCTCAGTTGCTGGTGATCCATGCAACAACGCTGTATCAGACCGCACAGGCGTCATCGTCGCGCGCTCCACCTCTTCCCTGCACAGCGCAGTCGTGAGTTCCTTTTAGAAGCCGAATATACTGCACTGCACTAACACAGGTTGGTGCAGGTCATCGTATGGCGCATAGTGGATGGGCTGAGTCAGGTTATGGATTAAGAAATACTTGGCTCACAAATTTCAATCAGTTGACCCCACAACTCAGATCAACACCAACCGGATTGAGAACGCGATTGCCCCGATAGCGGCAATTCCAGCCAGATAGAGCCCCGCGAACCAGAGCCAGCGCCGCATCAGTGGTACCCGTCATCGGGATGAACTTTGCCGCGAAACACCCAGTAGGAATAGGCAGTGTAGGTCAGGATAATCGGGATCAGGACTGCCGCACCTACTAGCAGGAACAGAAGCGAGCTGTCCGGGGCGGCGGCTTTAGCGATTGTCAGCGCGGGCGGTACGAGGTGGGGATAAAGGCTGATCCCAAGCCCGGCATAAGACAGAACGAAGATCGCCACCGTCGCCAGAAACGGTCGCAGATCATCCCAGTTTCGCAGACCTGCCCAGAGTTGCCATACGGCGAGGGCAAGAAGGATTGGCATTATCGCGGTCCAAGCGCCCGATGGCCATCCGAACCAGCGCGCCAGATAATCAGGAAGCAGGAACGGGGTGACAAGGCTGACAACGCCGATCAGCGCGATCAGCCCAACGCCGAGGGGTATTGCGAAACGCCTTGCGCGCACCAGCGTCTCGCCTTCGGTTTTGAGGATCAGCCACGTGGCGCCCAGCATTGCGTATCCCACCAAGACAGCCAGTGCCGTCAGCACTGAGAACGGCGTCAGCCAGTCCCAGTTGCCGCCACTATAGGCGCGTCCTTCAACGGCGATACCCTGCACCAGCGCGCCGAGCGCCATGCCCTGCGCAATTGCCGCGATCAGTGAACCGCTCCAAAAGCCGAATTCCCAGAACCCCTGCATCCGTTTGGTCCGGTGAACGAATTCGAAGGCCACACCGCGAAAGATCAGGCCCAGCAACATGGCGATGATCAACGGATAAAGCGCAGACATCACGATTGCGTAAGCCAGTGGAAAAACTGCGAATAATCCGCCACCGCCCAAAACAAGCCACGTCTGGTTGCCATCCCAGATTGGCGCGATCGTGTTCATCGCCAGATGGCGCTCGTCGCGGTCCTTGAGGAATGGAAAAAGGATGCCTATTCCCAGATCGAACCCGTCGAGCAGCACATATGCCAGCACGGAAAAGGCGATCAGCCCTGCCCAGATGACGGAAAGGTCAACTTCCATGTCTCATTCCTTCGATGTCGCGCGCCGCGCGATCAGATTTGCGGCGACAGGTGTTATGCCTGACGTCCGCGTCGGCCCAATCTCGTCGATGTCGATCTTATCCTTCGGCCGACTGACCATCAGGTTCAGCACGTAGATGGTTCCCGAGCCGAAGACGAGGAAATAGACCACGATGAACGCCATCAATGAAGCGCCGACCGCGTCCGCCTGTAACGGCGCGGCACTTTCGTCGGTGCGCAGCAGGCCGTAAACAGTGTAGGGCTGGCGGCCGACCTCGGTGGTGATCCAGCCGCAGAGTACCGCAAGAAAACCCGACGGTCCCATGACCACGGCGGCGCGGTGCAGCCAAGGAGCGTCGTAAAGCCGCCCTTTCCAGCGCGCCCAAGCCGACCACAGGCCGATACCCAGCATCGCAAAGCCGATTGCAACCATGATGCGGAAGGTCCAGAAAATAACGGCCGCAGGCGGCCGCGCATCCTCGGGAAAGGCATCCAGCCCGAGCAGCGGGGTGGTGAGGTCGTGCGTCAGGATCAGCGAGCCGAGCAGCGGGATCTCGACCGCATAACGGGTCTCGCCTGTCGCGTCGTCGGGAAGGCCGAACAGGATAAACGGCGCGCGGCCGTCTGGATAACTCTCGTAATGTCCCTCCATGGCCGCGATCTTGGCAGGCTGGTATTCTAGAGTGTTGAGACCATGGGAATCGCCTGCGAAAATCTGGATCGGCGCGACGATCAGCGCCATCCACATCGCCATCGAGAACATGATCGCCGCGTCGCGGCTTTCCGGACTACGTAACAAATGCCACGCGCCGACGGCTCCTACGACAAAAGCGGTCGTGAGGTAGGCTGCCAGAACCATATGCACCAGGCGGTAAGGGAATGAGGGATTAAAGACGATTGCCCACCAGTCTTCGGGGGCGAACTGGCCGACATCATTTACGGAATACCCCTGCGGTGTGTGCATCCAGCTGTTCGCGCTGAGGATCCAGAAGGCGGACAACAAGGTGCCGATGGCCACAATGGCCGTGGCCGCCAAATGCAACCTGTCGCCGACCCGTTCCCGCCCGAACAGCATGATGCCGAGAAATCCGGCCTCCAGGAAAAAGGCGGAAAGCACTTCATAGCCCAACAGAGGCCCGAGAATCGGCCCAACCTTGTCGGAGAACACCGACCAGTTCGTGTCAAACTGATAGGACATCACGACGCCCATAGCAAAAACGACTGCGAATATCGTTTTCCAATAGTCGAACAGCCGGAGATAGATATCATCACGTGTCCAGAGCCATAGACCGTTCAGCACAGCCAAAAAGCTTGCCAAGCCGATCGAAAAGGCCGGAAAGATGATGTGCGCGGAGATAGTGAAGGCGAACTGGAACCGGGCCAGATCAATTGCCGATATGTCGCCAAACATGGGGCTAGCCTCCATTCGAGATGCGTTCTGCCCCCATCCGATAAATTGGAAGGGATCATTATTGGTTGCTCAGAGCGTCGTGGTGCGAACGTAGGGCCTGACAGTGGTCCAGCCCTGCCGAACAAATCCTTCGCCGCCGCGTCGTCGATGGAGGGCGGGATGATGACCTCGTCACCGGGCCTCCATGTTAGTCAGCCGATAGCCCTCGTTCTCTGTCAGGCTCCCGAATATGAATAGCGCATAAAACAACTTCTACCGGCTGGCATCGTCGACGTCACGGTAGCGCCCAGACAAGGACGGAGTCACCGACAGGGGTTTCCATGAAATGATGCCCGCCTGCCATAATGCCAATATACTGGCGTCCGTCAGCCTCGTAGGTAAAGGGATTGGCCTGACCACCCGCAGGAAGAACAACGGACCAGAGTGTTTCCCCTGTCGTCATATCGACGGCGCGGAACAAATTATCTGTTGCCGCAGCGAGAAACGCGAGACCAGCAGCTGTTACAACAGCGCCGCCGTTATTTGGTGTCCCTAATTCAGCGGGAATAAAGGTCGGAATTCCCCAAGGACCGTTTCGGCGTGCGGTTCCGAAAGGATGATCCCAAATCGTTTCGCCTGTTGCCAAATCTATGGCGCGCAACCCGCCGTAGGGGGGCTCCTTACAAAGTAGACCGGTGAACGGGACACGCCATCCGGCATTGACGTCGATGGCGTATGGCGATCCTTTTTGGGCACCAGCCTCCCCCAGCGAGGTCTTACCCTCGGAGTCCGGTTCGTTGATCGCGCGCAGACCCAGCGCATCAGCCTCCTCACGCGGAACAAGGCGATTGTAGTTTGGCATATCATTGTAGTTGGCAAGGATGATGCCGCGTTCTGGATCGATCGCCAGACTGCCCCAATCCGAACCGCCATTATAGCCGGGATACTGGATCCAGTGTGCGTCCGAAGTTGGCGGCGTATACATGCCTTCGTAATTGGCCTGACGGAACTGAATGCGACAGTAAAGCTGATCAAAAACGGTCATGCCCCACATGTCGGCTTCGGTCAGGTCGGCGCGGGCCAGTGAATGCCATGTCGAAAACGGTTGTGTCGGGGACAGGTAGTCTGGTTCGACCCCACCTTGCGGCACAGGGCGTTCTTCGACCCCCGTCAGCGGTTCGCCAGTTTCGCGATCAAGGACATAGATATCGCCCTGTTTGCTGGCCAAAATAATGGCAGGGACAGTGGCGCCGTTCGCCGGAAAGTCGACAAGCGACGGTTGACTGCCAAGATCGTAGTCCCAGAGATCATTGTGGACCGTCTGGAAAGACCACGCGACACCACCAGTCGCGGCATCCAGTGCGACTAACGATGTCGAAAATTCGTCCTCCGCCGAACTGCGGTTGCTGCCGTAGTAATCGACTGAGGAGTTGCCCATAGGCAGGTAAACCAAGCCGAGGTCGTCGTCTCCGGCGGCGATTGTCCACATATTCGGCGTTCCACGCGTGTAGGTATCCCCTTCGGCGGGGGCACCGGTACGATCGGGAGCGCCCATATCCCACACCCATGCCAGATCTCCTGTCCGTGCGTCATAGCCCCGGATCACACCGGACGGCGCATCTTCGGCCTGACCGTCCTTCACTTGCGCGCCAAGCACCGCGATACCATTCACGATCGTTGGTGGGGACGTCATCGCATACCAGCCCGGGACCGTTTCACCGAGGCCGTCGAGCAAATTGACCTCTCCTGCATCGCCAAACTCCGGACAGGGTAGACCTGTTGCCGCGTCGATAGCGATCAGGCGTGCGTCCAGGGTGCCGTAGATGATCGTTGTGGAACAAATGTCCCCCGCGAGGACGGGTTGGCTGTCCGATTCAGCGGTCTCGGTGTCAGGCAGTACTGCGTCGTCAGTCGGGTTGGGCGCAGTCGCTGTTGTCGCGTCGAAATAGGCAACGCCACGGCAAGTTGCGCCGTAAGGGATCGACTGCGGCGCAACGGCAGGATCGTAGCGCCAACGTTCCTCACCCGAAACCGGATCGACCGCTGTGATGATCCCCATTGCCGAGCAGACGTAAATTGTGTCGCCCACTTTCAGGGGTGTGTTTTCGGGAGAGTATTTCCCTTCAGTGTCCCCCGCCGGCATGTCGCCGGTGTGGTATTCCCAAACCAGTTCAAGATCACCGACATTTTCGGACGTGATCTGCGTAAGGGTGGAATACCGCATCGCAGCATTGGTGCCGCCGTAGGCTTGCCAGTCCTCGCCCGACGCATCTGCGACCACTGTGCCGTCTGCCTGCGCGGTGCTGGAACGCGTTGCCGTAACAACATTGTTTTCGCCGCCGGTGGCAAAGGCCGCGCCCCAGATCACCAAGCCCGCCAACGTCGCTACTGGCAGCGCCCAAGGGGTATGTCGCACGATCCCGCCTGTATTCCGTAAACGCGGCAACCAAATGCACAGCATAACGGCTAGCACCATCGTCGCACTCAACCTTGGGACCATATCCCAGCCGTCGCCTCCGGTTTCCCACCAGGCCCAGATCGCCGTCGCGAGGGTGACAAGTGCAACAATCCACGTGCCCGCGACACGGCCCTGAAACAACATCACTGCCGCCAGCAGATAAAGAAGTCCGGCAATCAGATAATAAGGAGACCCGCCCAGCATAAGCAGCCAGCCACCACCAAGAAACAGAACAACTCCGCCGAGCGCCATCAATGCCAGCACAAGTATTCCAAAAATCCCAATGTTGCCGCGATACTGCTGAACTTGTTCCATGATCCGTCTCCTCGTGATTGCGTTTATTTGGAACTCCAACAGAATTTCGCTGCCAGTCAGTTGCCACCGCCCTTAGTACATCTGATCACGGAAGTGGCAGCAGAGACCTAACATCGATCAGTCCCCTGTCGTCTAACCTATTGTAGGCGTCATGGAATTGTGGCGATGCCACCCGTCGTCTCCGAAAATGAGGCGAATGACAGTTGGCCTTCGGGCGATGATAAATCGGCGGGCGAGAGCGGCGTCCAGACTTCATCCGCTAGAGTTGAGCCGCTTTGGTCGCCGGAAGGTGTTGGTATCGGTAGAGGTTCCGCTTCGGAGCAGTGTTGCAGCATCAGAAGTTGATGTATTCGGACGCCCAGCTTGACAATGGCACGCCCCCGTTCAGCCGCGCCCTTGTACCCCGCTCGAACCGGTTCGAACCGACCGCGAACCAAGGCAACCTCAGACTTTAAACCGCCGGCAAAATGAGAAAGCGTTTTGACAGATTAGAGAACAAAATCGGCTGTTTTGGTCATTCGCCGCGACAGGCTACGAACAGCTGCTAACCCGAACAGTGTTTAGAGTATCATTTCGCCCCCTTCCGCAAACGCCCCCCGGAAGCCCTTTTGATGACAGTCGCGATTTCATCGCTTGCTGTAAGAGCGGCCAGTCGAAACCCGGCTGGTATGTCGAATATACCTTCAAATACACATCCGTGGTGCGCGATATATTACGCGCCGCCGCGCAAGACCTTTACGAAGACCAAGCGGTCGTTGCATTTCGTCAGGCGCATTGCGCCACCCAATCTGACCAGCGCGACCTCACGGCGCGCGCTGCCGTCTCGGCACTCTCTTGCCCTTTGTGCATTCAGAATGTTGTTTCGATTTTGCCCAACCGCTCGGTCAGCATCATGTTCTCGCGGTAGTCGATCGGGATCACCACCATCGCGGGCCCTTTATGTGTCAATGCCCGATTCAATGCATCTTGCAGGTCTGCCGCATCTTCACAGCGTTCGCCTTGCCACCCCATCGAGGCACAAAGTCCCAGCCAATCGGGGTTGGTGAACGACAGATCCGTGTGGTGCCCGAACTCTTGCTGCTGCTTCCACGCGATCAACCCATAAGCGTGATCTTCCCAAACCAGCACCGTGATGTCGGAACTGAGGCGACTTGCGGTTTCCATCTCCTGCACATTCATCATCACATCCCCATCGCCAACCACGGCAAGGATTTTTGCGTCCGGCCTTGACAGTTTAGCCGATATCGCCCCGGGAAGTGGCATACCCATCGAGCAAAATCCATTCGAAATCAGGCAAGTGCCGGGTTCATGGCATTGGTAGTGGCGGGCAACCCACATCTTGTGAGCCCCAACGCCAGACAACAGAATGTCATGCGGCCCCAGAACAGCGCGCACATCAGCGATGGCCTTTTGGGGGCGGATTGATCCCTTGGTGTCATCATCGTCATGCTCTGCAAATTCCTCCAGCATCTTCCGACGCAGCTTGGCCTGCGATGCAAAGTCGAATTCAGGTGTGCCGTCCCGCGCCACGCGGGCGTTCAACATCTCAATTCCATGGGACAGATCGCCCACAACTTCGATCTGAGGCTGGTAGTTGCAATCGCTCTCGGCGGGAAGGAAATCCATGTGGATAATGTCGCGCGCTCCCTCGGCATTCCATTTTTCTGGGCCGTACTCGACCAGATCGTAGCCCACAGTGATGATCAGATCGGCCGCATCGATCGCCGACTGTGGATAGTCGCGTTGCCCCATGCCGATGGTAAACAGACAGTGTTCGCTGTCCATGTCAACGGCGCCCTTTGCCATGAACGTCATCAATACACTGATCCCGGTCGCATGGCAGAATTGACAGAGCTGTTCGCTGACGCTGGTGCGGATTGCCCCGTTTCCCGCGATTATCAATGGGCTCTTGGCGCTGCGTATCCGTTCCCACACCTCGTCCATGATCTTGTTTTCCGGCACCGGGCGGCGAGGTCGTCCAGGCCGCATCGGACGAGCATCGGTCTCGTTGGCCGCAATATCTTCCGGCAGTTCGATATGGGTCGCCCCCGGTTTTTCGACCACAGCCAGCTTTATCGCCTTATGCACAATTTCAGGAATGTTGTCGGCGTGATTGACTGCGCAGGACCATTTGGTGACGGGGCGGAATAGTCCGACCACATCCATCACCTGATGGCTTTCCTTGTGTTGTCGGGTTAAAGCCCCCTGACCGGTGATCGCAAGGATAGGCGCGCGGTCCATGTTGCCATCAGCGACGCCAGTGATCAGATTGGTCGCCCCCGGTCCCAGCGTGCCCAGACAGACGCCAACCTCGCCCGTCAGCCTGCCGTGGATTTCTGCCATAAATGCGGCGGCCTGCTCGTGTCGGGTAAGGACAAACTCGATGGTGGATTTTTCGAGCGACATCATGAAGTCAGCATTCTCTTCGCCAGGCACGCCGTAAATACGGGTTATGCCTTCTACCTCGAGGCAACGAATAAACAGGTCGGATGCTTTCATACAATTTTCCTTTCATTGCTTGGTCGCGTGGTCATGGAGTGGTGGTAGGGTGTTCAAGCCAATTGAAACCTTCAGACGACGCTCAAACGCTTTAGTCCCGCCAAAACCGTCGGCAACAGTTCGGCCACGGTTGGATGGATGGGCAGGGCCTGCTGCAGGACCCGGTAGCTGGATTTCGTTGCCATGAAGTTGGTAATGACGGCAATCACCTCGTCAGCCGAAATGCCAATTATCGACGCCCCCAGTATCTGCTCGGTCTCACCATCGACGATCAGTCGGATCAGCCCGGCGGTCTCACCCTCTTCCTTTGCGCGGGCGACGTCCGACATCATGCGCTCTGCGGTCAGAATATGTTGCCCATTTTTGGCCGCCAGACATGCATCGGCAAGGTTCATCCCCACCCGACCAAGCGGTGGATCAGTGAACATGGCGTAAGTTGTGGGCCGTTCGTCGGCGTCCCGCCATTGATGCAGTGAACCTACGTTTTGGGCCGAGTTTGCAAGGACAATCTGGTGGTCGTGATAGCTAGTATGGGTAAAGGCGCCGCGCTTGTTGATGTCACCTAAGGCCCAGATGCCATTGACGTTTGTCTGCAACTGCGCATCAGTTTCGATAAAGCCATTGTCGTCAGTATTCACCCCAACATTGTCAAGATTTAGCCTGTCACTGTTTGGCACTCTGCCAGTGGCAAAAAGCAGATGTGTTCCTTCGATGCGTTGATTGTCGTCGAGAATAACTGCGACGCCGCTGTCCAATTTTTCGACACAGGTTATCTCGACATTGTTCATGACACGAATATCTTCGTTCTCGACAAACTCCTGAATGATGGCAGACACATCTTCATCCTCGCGGGAGGCCAGTCGGGCGCTGCTGTTGAGTATGGTCACCTGCGCCCCGAGGCGGCGGAAAATCTGCCCCATTTCCAGCCCGATGTAGCTACCCCCGACGACAATCAAATGCGCCGGGCATTCGGTCAGTTCCAAGAGGCTGACATTATCCAGGTAGGGCACGGCCTCCACGCCCTTGATTGATGGAATCGAGGCGCGCGTGCCGGTGTTGATGTAGACCTTGTCGGCCGTGACAGTCTGATCGCCAATCTGCAGGGTAAACCTACCGTTATCGTGACCAGCGAACGCGCCCCATCCGCGCAGGATCTCTACGTTTTCCGAACCCTCAAGCCCGCTCTCGAGCCCCGCACGGGAGGTCTGAACCCGGTCACGCATGCGCGCCATCGCCGCCGCGAAATCGACCGTCACGTCACCCACGCCAATTCCAAAATCGGCCGCCCGCCGTGCCAAATGCGCGACCCGCGCCGACTTGCGCAATGTTTTGGTCGGCGTACATCCATAATTGACGCAAGATCCACCCATCAGATTGCCTTCGACCATGGCAACAGATTCCCCGCCATCAGCGAGAAACATTGCCAAGGCTGGCCCAGCTTGGCCTGCTCCAATAATTGCGGTATCAAAATGCTTGGGCATGATTGGTCCTCACTTCTGTTTGTTGTCTGGTCGGCTTTCCCCAAGTTTTTCGGCATCGAAACGTGCAATTTGGGTAGGTGCAATCATGTCCTGCCGCTGAAACTTTGTCGTTCAATCAGGTGCCGTCGGTACGATGCTGTTGGGCACCTGTTCAAAAATGGCTTTTGACTGGCGTTTTGTTCCGTACACCAGTGCCAAGACGAAATGGCTAAAACCAACTGATCTTAGTGGGTTGGCACCGGCGATACTGTGGCACATTTGACCATGCCGGACGATTGCGAGAAATATCGTTAGCTCAGGGTCGGCACCACCTAAACTCCAAGATCCCTACGGCAAGTTTCGCGAACGGGTGCTGATCCGTGTTAGTCTCCGGCGGCCTCATTTCCGATCAGATGAAAACACAATAGTCGCATCTGACCGCCAGCAGGATTTCACCGGAGGGTCCGCTGATTTGGATCAGAGCGCTACTGTCTGGAAACCGGTACTGTTGTTAAACGTAGGGCACCCTCTGAAGAACCTGAGAAGCGTCGCAGTAAAGTGAGCTGCATAGCCTCTTTTATAACGCCTGAACGCAGAATGCTATTGATCGGGTTTGCCAAGAGATCGTGGACGCGAGCGCGGGCATGGTACCGGTTTCTATAGCAAAGGCGCAGCAGGCGATATGACCCTGATAGGGGCGCTCAAACTGAGTTTTGTTGGGCATGATCGACATCAGTGCAGAGTGTGGACGGCGTGTTACTTTCAGGAATTCCCATAAGTAGGAGTCATGATAGGCGCGCATTGGTGCTCAAGCCGATATCAGCAAGGAGACAAATACATGATCAATTCAGAAGCTCAATTTGAGAAATTTGAAAGCCAACTCGCCGAATGGAAGGCTCAAGTCGCACAGCTTGAAGCTAAGGCTGCGGGTGCCGCCGCGGAGGCAAAGCCCGCTTATCTGCGCGAAGTCGAAGAGCTGAAGGAAAAATTCGCAAAGAGCCAGAAGCAATATGACGATGTCCGCAAAGCACAAGAAAACGGGGCAACCGATGACCTGAGTGGACTGCAATCTACTTGGCATGATCGTGGTGTTGCGGTTGGCAAGGCGATGGGTCGTTTCGGTTAATTAATCTGCCTACCCAAGCAAATTTGGTAACAAAGGACTGAACCCAATGACCAAAAGCAATACCAGCAAGAGCATCGAGAACCTTCAAACCGCGCTGTCGATGGAACTGACAGCGATCCAGCAATATCTTCTGCACACCCATGTTTTGGACGACTGGGGGCTTGATCGATTGGCCAAAAGAATGCGCGAAGAAATGAGCGAGGAACTGGGCCATGCCGGTCGTTTTATCGATCGAATTCTTTATCTTGAGGGAATGCCCAAAGTAGAAGCCGCCAAGGCACCGATCCAGGCAAAAGGACTCGACGCGCTGTTTCGCGCTGATCTTGGCGAGGAACGCGGTGCGGTGCAGTTCTACACGCAGGCAGCACGAGACGCGGCTAATGACAGTGACATCGGCACCAGTCGCCTGTTTGAGGACATAGCGATCGAAGAAGAATGTCACGTTGATTGGCTGACCCGCCAGATGAGTTTGCTCGAGAAAATGGGCGAACCTACCTACATGCTTTCCCAGATGGAAGATCCCCAGGCGGCTTGACCAAAAACAGTCGTTTCAATGCTGGGCGGAATACAAACGATTAATACGAGGTCAAGACCACGGTTAGTTTACCGTAGCGTCCCATCTTTTCAACAATTGGCGGGGCCATGCGTTTTGGCTGCTGCAGGAAGGACATCGAAAAATGACAGAATTCGTATCGAAAACCGCAAACAACGCTGCAGATACCCCAGGGTCTCCGGTTCTATTCGCAATGACCGATATGCTGCGTCACAAGGCCTCCGCAAAGGACGTGCGTTTCCCAATTAAGGAAATTTTCTTTGATGCAGGGCAGGGCCTCTTGCAATTTGTCGCTCTCGACGTCGGCGGGTGGTTCGATGATCTCGAGGTGGTAGTTTCAACGCGTTTGATGGGCGAACCTGACGAAAGCAATCGTGAGTGGCCAGTTGAAATCAGTCCCGACGCCATCAAAGCCGCGCCAGAATGGTCCGACCCTAAAGTCTTCGGGCACACGGCGATGGCGGAGATGCCGCCGATCATGGTTGGTCCATTGGGCGGGGGCTACGCTGGTTTCGCCACTCTCAATTGGCATGAGACACAAGACGGTCCAGAGATCCCCGGAAATCGGAAAGTGGACGGATTTGCGCGCCTTAGTGACTGGGTGGGCTTGCCGGTCTTTGGTCATGACGACGAAGTCGGTACCGTGATCGATATCTTGTTCGATCCTAAGACTGGATCCCTATCGCATCTGGTGATCGACACCGGTGGGGCGATTTCTGCACAGCAGATGGTTGTTCCATATGATCGGCTGCTTCATCTGGCCAAGGGCGGCAGTCATGTGGTGATGAACGTTACTGAGAAACTGCTACGCGAAGCGCCGGCGCTCGAGCACTTTGATATGCTCAACCGTTCATGGCTGGACACGCTGCGGGCTTACTATCAGCTGGCACCAAGGCTTTGAATAGCGGGTCCTAATAGTCCTGACTAACGTTGTGATTTTCATGGTGATCGGCACACCATGGATTTTAGTTGGTGGGTAATTTACATAAACTCAACAGTGTCCCGCTGGTTCGTCTAGGTTACAATCCGATGGTCGACCTCGGCCATACCAGCCGCGCCATTATCGGCCTAACCGGACCGAAGCTGTATTTTTGGGCGTCTTAAAGAACAAGTCGGCAACATCTTGGGTTAGCTGATGGTGTGGATGGCTCCTGCTCCAACCGACGTCGCAATGCGTCATACTGCAGATGTCACAACCTGCAAATGAGAGAAGCCACCCCATGCAAGTTACCACAATCGGCCTTGATCTGGCCAAGAACATTTTTCAAGTTCACGGGATCACCAAAGACGACGAGGTCGCCTTCAATCGACCTTTGAGACGGGCGCAGTTGTTGTCTTTCTTCTCCAAGCTTGAGCCCTGCTTGATTGGTATGGAGGCTTGCAGCAGCGCGCATCATTGGGCACGCGAGCTGACTAAATTCGGGCATGACGTTCGGTTGATCCCACCGATATACGTGAAGCCATATGTGAAACGCGGCAAGTCTGACGCCATCGATGCGGAAGCCATTTGTGAAGCAGTTACCCGACCTACAATGCGTTTTGTGGCGATCAAGACCGTCGAACAACAATCCCTATTGTCGGTCCATCGTGCGCGGAGCCTCTTGGTTCGCCAGCGGACCCAACTCATCAATGGTCTACGCGGAATGGTCGCCGAATTTGGTGTGTATATCGCGCGAGGTCTCGCACGGGTCATCAGTTTTTCCGAGGACATACTGGCTGGTGAGGTTTTGGATCTGCCTGATATCGCGAACGACGTGATCCACAATCTGTGCGAGCAGCTCACGGCATTGCATACTCGTCTGCGCTGGTACGAGGAGCGCCTGAAGCAGATTGCCAAGGAAGACGCGCGTGTGCGGTTGTTGCGTACCATCCCAGGCGTTGGCGCTGTGACCGCGTCCGCGATCATCGCCAGCATTGGAGATGGGCATCAGTTCAGCAATGGCCGCGAGTTTGCAGCATGGCTTGGTTTGACGCCTGCAAATAAATCCAGCGGCGGTAAAGAGAAGCTGGGCCACATTACAAAAATGGGTGATCAATACTTACGATCATTGTTGGTCGTTGGCATGACATCACTTGTCCGACAGACCAAATCGCACCCGGAGCGCGCAAGTAAGTGGCTGATATCGCTGCTGGAGCGAAAACCCGCGCGCTTGGCGACTGTCGCTATGGCCAACAAAACGGCAAGGATCGTCTGGACAGTTCTAACTCGCAACCAACCTTACACCCCACACAAGGCCTAAAGGAGAAAGAACAAAGAGTTAGCAAGACCCGCGAGATGATGGTGCATAAGTCTGCCGCCAAAACCGAGACACCCCGTCGAAGGTCCCGGGCGCAATTGCCCGCTAAGCTGTAAGGGACTTGGTTTGCGGAACCCATCAGGGCCAGCGGTCAAAACCGCGCAAACAGGCCGGACACATGACTGCTTCTGACAAATGCACAAATCGGATCAAAAATGTCTTGCTATGCAGGAGCCATCCACACATGACCTTCGCCGCAGAGCGCGCGAACTGTTTGATTCGGACTTTTATGCCATTCAGCAGATGTCCATGCTTTGAAAATTCAGTTAATTATCCAGCTTACATCACAGCGTGGGAGTGCTGGAGCATTCCCGACTCCATGGGCCAATTGATTGTGCAAGGCCTGTCCATGCAGATTTACAGTAAGCGTCCGGTCTGACCGCCCTATGGAGCGGTTTTCCATGGCAGCAGATCATCGACACGGTTGATTTTGTAGTCTGGGATGCGTGCCAGAATGTCGGCCAACCATGCCTGGGGGTCGATACCG
>Ga0307933_1001348_pt1 | contig 19537 bp, 19 predicted proteins | sample OrgLakmetageno88_FD_201811 | JGI IMG/M metagenome (GOLD analysis project Ga0307933, IMG submission 201811) | Saline water microbial communities from Organic Lake, Antarctica - #88 | ecosystem: Environmental > Aquatic > Non-marine Saline and Alkaline > Saline | place: Antarctica: Organic Lake...
TAGAACAATTTAAATTAGTTAAATTAATTAAACTAGATAAATTAAATAATTTAGTTAATTCATTATTTGATAAGTCTAAATATTGTAAATTAATTAATGTGGATAAAGTAGGTAATTCAGTTAATTCATTATATGATAAATTTAAATGATGTAAATTAATTAAATGTGATAATTTAGGTAATTCAGTTAATTCATTATATGATAAGTCTAAATGATATAAATTAATTAATGTGGATAAACTAGGTAATTCTGTTAATTTATTGTATGAACAATTTAAATTATATAGTTTAATACAATTTTTTATATGTTGTAATTCAGTTAATTCATTATGACAACAATTTAAATATTCTAGGTTATCTAATTCTAATAATTTAGGTAATTCGGTTAATTTATTTTCAAAGCATAATATTTTTTTTAATTCATATAATTTTGATAAACTAGGTAATTCTGTTAAATTATTATGAGAACAATTTAATTCTTCTAGTTTTTCTAAGTTTGATAAACTAGGTAATTCTGTTAAATTATTATGAGAACAATTTAATTCTTCTAGTTTTTCTAAGTTTGATAAACTAGGCAATTCTGTTAAATTATTATGAGAAATTGAAAATTTATATAAATTAATAAATTCATTTAAATTTTCAATTTTTTCTAAATGTGAAGATTCTATATTTAAATCAATTATCATATTTTTAAATTTAATATCTAAATTATTAATTTTATTAATATTATAAAAATAATCAAAATATTTATTAGTATATAATTGATAATACATATTATAATAGTTTAATTTATACTTAATATTAAATTATTTTTTAAATTATAAATAAAAAATACAAGTTAAACAATACAAGTTAAAAATACAAGTTAAAAATACAAGTTAAAAAATACAAGTTAAAAATACAAGTTAAACAATACAAGTTAAAAATACAAGTAAAAAATGTAAGTTAAAATAGAAGTTTAAAATAGAAGTTAAAAATGTAGTATATATTTATGATTTAGTGATTTCATAATAGAAATATAATAATAATATTCAATAGAATAATTAACTAATTGAGTTATTTTATTTATAGATTTATATTTTTTATATTTAATTAATTTGATAGAATATAAAATATTTCTAGGTAATACAGTAAATAAGTTATTATAACAGTTTAAATAGATTAATTTATTTAAATATAAATTAGGAAATTTAGTTAATTTATTATCAGAAAATACCATAGAATTTAAATTGCAACAATTTTTAAAATCGGGTAAATCTTTAAGTAAGTTATTACTACAATATAAATTTTTTAATTTATGACAGTTTAATAATTGAGGTAATTCAATTAATTTATTAAATGCTACAATTAAAGTTTCTAAATTAAGTAAAGTAGACAAATCAGGTAATTCAGTTAATAAGTTATTATGACAATATAAAGCTTTTAATTTACCTAACATTGATAAATCAGGTAGGTTAGTTATTTTATTATGACTACAGTTTAATATATGTAAATTAATACAATCTGATAAATCAGGTAATTCAGTTAAATTGTAATTTGTAAAACTTAATAATTCTATATTATTTTTATTTTTAATATTATTAAAATCTGTAAAATTATTAAATGTATGTATAATATCACTATAAAATAATGTATAATACATATTATTATATTAGATTAGATATAATTGAATTTAAATATATTTAAAGTAAAATATAATGATAATTATGTAAAAAAAAACAATTTTAATAATAATTTTTAATTATTTTTGTAAATAATATATTTTATTTTAAATTATCTATAATCTAAAATATTTATTAAAGTAATTAATTTGTTTTTATAATATTTCATAATATGTAAATAATAATATTTATTAATATTCCAATTTAATAAATCAGATAATATATTTATATTTTTATATATGTTATATTTTTTATAATAATTTAACTTTTTACATTGTATAATACTTTTATGTGCTTTAGTAAATGAATTACAATAGCTATATATCATTTGTAGCTTATTTAAATTAATTAAATTAGGAAATATATATATATTATTATTTGAAAAATTAATATATTCTAAATTAATACAATTAGATAAATTAGGTAATTTAGTTAATAAATTTGAACTACATATAATTTTTTTTAAATTAACTAATTTAGATAAATCAAATAAATCAGTTATTTTATTATCATGAATATTAATAATATCTAAATTAATACAATTTGATAAATCAGGTAATTCTACTAATTTATTATATGATAAATTAATATCATTTAACTTTTTAAACTGTGATAAATGTGGTAATTTAGTTAAATTATTATGTGAAATATTTAATGATTTAAGATTAATAAATTCAGTAATATTAGGTATTTCTTTTAAATTGCTATTTTGAAAGCATAAGTGTATAACATTATGTTTATTTTTAATTTCTTTTATATCGATAAATAAATATGATGGTTTAAACTTGTTATTATTATTATTTATAGTATAATACATTGTAAAAATATAAATAATTATAATTGTATAATAGAATAAATGTTTGAAGTATTTAAATAATTAATTAAATATTTAATTATACTAAAAAAAACAATTTTCTAATATTTTTATTTAAATATCTAGATTAAGTTTTTTATTTCTTCTAGATTAATTTAATTTATTTTTTCTAGATTGAGTTATTTTATTTCTTCTAGATTAATTTTATTTATTTCTTCTAGATTAAGTTTTTTATTTCTTCTAGATTGAGTTATTTTATTTCTTCTAGATTAATTTTATTTATTTCTTCTAGATTGAGTTATTTTATTTCTTCTAGATTGAGTTATTTTATTTCTTCTAGATTGAGTTATTTTATTTCTTCTAGATTGAGTTTTTTTATTTCTTCTAGATTGAGTTATTTTATTTCTTCTAGATTGAGTTATTTTATTTCTTCTAGATTAATTTTATTTATTTTATTTTGTTTATAATGTGATGCATATTGTTTCATAATACTAATATAATAATATGTTTCAATATAAAGATTTAAAAATATATTTAATTTATATATTTTTGTATATTTATTATATTTTTTATAAATATCCAATTTTTTACATTGTGTAATACTGTGAAAATTAGAATTTTTAATATTATTATTTACACACATTAAATATTCTAGATTACTTGGAATAATTAATTTTCTAATATTACAACAATAACAAGATAAATATTTTAAGTTAATAATATATGATAAATCTAATAATATATTAATATTATTATTAGATAAGTCTAAACATTCTAAATTAATATATTTATCTAAATTATTTATTTTTCTAAATTTAGAATCACTAATAAATATTTGTTTTATAGATATAGGTAATTTAGGTATTTTAGATATATTAGAATAAGAAGCATATAATTTTTTTAAATTACTAAAACTAGATAAATCAGGTATTTCAATTAAATCTGTAAATGAATAATTTATAACTTCAATATTGTTTTTATTATCAATAGTATTTAGATTTATATTATCATCTATATATATATTTTCATATTCATTACCATATAATTTATAATACATATTTATATCAATGTTATTAGAATGAAATAAAAACAATTTTAAACTATATCATTACAATCATAATTATAACATTTAACAAAATATGTTTAAAAAAGGTGAAAATAAAAAAATATAACATGTATAAGTTATATTAAATAACTTATATTTATGATAAAAAACATTTTATTAAAGTTATTTAGTAAATATATGTATATATTTTTTTGTATTAATTACACATCTAGAAGATAAATTACACAACTAGAAGATAAATTACACAACTAGAAGATAAATTACACATCTAGAAGATAAATTACACAACTAGAAGATAATATAAATTATGAATAATAGTACATACAGAAATAATATTCATACTCATTTAAATAATAAGTATTATATTTTTTAATAACATTTAAATAATAATATTTTTTAATATATGTATTTAGTAAATAAGTTAATTGATTATTAGGTGTGTATTTAATATATGTATCTGAATATATTTTATTTTGTTTTTCAATTAAATCAAAAGATACATTTTTAAATTTATTATTACCGCACATTAAATTTATTAATCTATTTAGTTTTGGTAAATCAGGAAATGTTTAAATTTGATTATCTCCAAAATTTATAAAACGTAAATTGTCACAATATGAAAAATTTATATTTTTTATTTTATTATTATAACATTCAAATGATGATAAATTAATAGGTAAATTAGATAATTCAGTTAATTGATTAATAGAACAATCTATAGAATCCATCTTTTTTAAATTTGATAAATTAGGTAATTCAGTTAATTGATTATTTTGACAATTTAAGTTTTCTAATTGTATATTTTTTGATAAATCAGGTAATTCAGTTAATTTATTATTAGAACAATTTAAGTTTTCTAATTTTATATTTTTTGATAAATCAGGTAATTTAGTTAATTCATTAAAACAACAATTTAGTTCTTTTAAATTAATAAATTTTGATAAATCAAATAATTCTTTTAAATTGTTATTTTCAATACATAAATATTCTAGATTAATACATTTGTCTAATTCTAATAATGGTTTATTTTCACTCATATTTATCATACATAAATTTAATGATTGTATATTACTTAAATTTATATTTTTATCTGTAAACCAATATTTTTTATCATTGTTAAATAAAGTAAAACTACTCATTATAACTTTATTTTATTTTTAATTTTTTTTAATGTAGCAAATTAGTTATTAATTGTAATTATATTTTTATAATTATTCAAAATATTTACTTAAAACAATTTTAATAATTTATATGTTTGTAGATACAATTTAGTTTTTTTAACATTAAAATGGTATAATATAATTATAAATTCATTAATAGTTAAAATATAGTTAAAAAGTAAATATTTATAAATATGAAAATGAAAAACTAATATGATTTAATATGATTTATTATAAAATAACATTTTATTAAACACTAATATATTTTTTATTAGTTTTTCATTTTCATATTTATAAATTATTTTTTTATTAGTTTTTTCATTTTCATATTTATAAATTATTTATCTTCTAGATGTGTAATTTATCTTCTAGATGTGTAATATATGTTCTAGATGTGTAATATATGTTCTAGATGTGTAATGTATCTTCTAGATGTGTAATTTATCTTCTAGATGTGTAATTTATCTTCTAGATTAGATTTTAAATATTAAAATTGTTTTATTTTTATATATGTATATATGTATATATAAAATTTAATAATGTATTGTGAAAATAATAAAGGAGAAAGATATTATTTTAATAATATTAATTATCTAGATAATTTAATTAATAAACAAAATATTATTACTATTAGTTTAAATAATAATAAATCTCTATTATTTATTTTACCTAATTTAAATGAATTTATTAATCTAGAACACTTATTTTGTATGAATAATAATTTAACACAATTACCTAAATTACCAGAAAAATTAAAACATTTATCTTGTTGTAATAATAAATTAACACAATTACCAAAATTACCAGAAAGTTTAATACATTTATCTTGTGATAATAATGAATTAACTGTCTTACCTGATTTACCTAATAATTTAAATTATTTATATTGTGATTATAATAAATTATCTAAATTACCAAAATTACCAGAAAAGTTAAATGTTTTATATTGTGATTATAATAATTTAACTGAATTACCAGAATTAACAAATGATTTAGAAGAATTAAGTTGTAGTAATAATTTATTAAATACATTACCTAAATTACCAATTAATTTAGTTATTTTAGATTGTAATAATAATAAATTATATCAATTACCTAAATTACCAATTAATTTACTTATTTTAGATTGTGAAAGTAATAAATTAACACAATTACCTAAATTACCAATTAATTTAAAATCATTATATTGTATTAATAATAAAAAAAACTTATCTACATATATTATACATTGTAAAAGTATATATCAACGTAAGAAATATAATAAATATAGATGTATAAATACATTAAATGATTTATTAAATTGGAATTTAAAATATTATTATTATTTATCTATTTCTAAATATTATAAAAATAGATTAGATTATTATATTTAATTTATTTATAATTACCTAAACTTTAAAACTTAACCAAGTTTTATAATATTAAACTTAATAAAATATTTTTTTAATCTAGACGTTTATATAAAGTTCTAGATTGTAATTTAAAAATAGTTTGTATTAATAGGAACATTATAATAACCATATTCTGTATTATAATAATTATAAATAGTAAAGTTATAATATTTTGCAATACATGTATTTAATAAATAATTTAATTTATATATTAATTTATATGTATTAAATTTAATATAAGTTTGTAAGTGTTTACATTTTATAATATTTTTTGGAACATATGATATTTTATTATTATAAAAATATACTTCTTTACATTTTTTTAATTTAAATAAAAGATTAAATTGTGTTAAATTATTTTGTGAACAATCTAAAAATGATAAAGTAATTGGTAAATTATTTATGATATCTAATTTATTACTATTACAATCTAAATATGTTAAATTTATTAACATTGATAAATCAGGTAATTTAGTTAATTTATTACTACTACAATCTAAATATGTTAAATTTATTAACATTGATAAATCAGGTAATTTAGTTAATTTATTACTACTACAATCTAAATATGTTAAATTTATTAACATTGATAAATCAGGTAATTCAGATAGAAAATTATAGTTTAAATGTAATTTTTTTACATTAATAGGAAATTCTGGTAATAATTTTATACGATTAAAATTAAAGTTTATTAATTTTAAATTAATACAATTTTTTAACTCTGGTACTGTTTTTAACCAATTATGTTTAAAATTAATTTCTTCTAAATTAATTAAATGATTTAATTCTGGTAATTTTATAAGTTTATTATAATTACAAGTTATATTTTTTAAAGTAATTGGTAAATTTGATATTTCATTTATTTGATTTCTATAAAAATCAAATAAATTATTATATGAAAATTCAAATATTTCTAGATTATTAAATTGTAAGAAATTAGGACAATAACACAAATTATCACCATTTATATATAATAATTTAACATTATATTTATCATTAATTGCATTTAATTCGTTTTCATTATTAAAATAATATCTAGTTTCATTATTAAATATTTTATAAAAACGCATTAAATAATTTATAATACAATATAAAACAATGTTAAAACAATTTTTACATAATTTTAAAAATAAATAATAAGTAAAAAAAATTAAGTAATTAAATAATTATTTTAAATGTTTACAATTATAGTATTTCATAATATTATAATAATAATAATTTTTTATGTGATAATTTAATAAATAATTTAATTTATTTATGTAGGTGTATAGTTTATATTTTTTATAAGTTAAAAGATTTTTACAATATAAAATACTTTTAGGCAATGTATTTAATTTATTATTAAAACTATATAAAATATTTAATTTTTGTAATTTATGTAAATTAGGAAATTTATATATATTATTGTAATGACAATATAAATGATTTAAATTAATAGGTAATTCAGGTAATTGTGTTAATTTATTACTTTCACAATATAAATAAGTTAAATTACTAGGTAATTCAGGTAATTCTATTAATAAATTATCATTACAATTTAATTCAATTAAACTATCTGGTAAATCAGGTATTTGCTTTAATTTATTATTATTACAATATAAATTCTTTAAATTAATAGATAATTTAGGTAATTGTGTTAATTCATTATTTTCACAAGATAAAGTTAATAAATTAATAGATAATTTAGGTAATTGTGTTAATTTATTGTTATCACAACATAAAATTGATAAATTAATTGGTAATTTAGGTAATTGTGTTAATTTATTGTTATCACAATTTAATTTAATTAAACTATTTGGTAATTTAGATAATTGTATTAATTTATTATTTTCACAATATAAATACTTTAAATTAATAGGTAATTTAGGTAATTGTGTTAATTTATTATTATTACAATATAATATTTCTAGATTAATAAATTCATCTAAATTAGGTAATTGACTCAAATTGCTATAAGGAATATTAATTATTTTAATTTTATTTTTGCAACTTAAAATATCTATATTAGTAATACTATATAAAAAATTGTTTTTATTATAAAGTGCTCTATTAAACATATCTACAATTTATATAATTTTAATATATTTACAATTAAAAACAATTTGTAAATAAAAAAATCAATTTTGTAATAAAAACAATATCTAGATGTGTAAATTAAGAATTACAAATTAATTTATCATAATATTTAATATTTTTAAAATAATAATAATTTTTAATATTGTAATTGAGTTAATTTATTATAGGAACAATGTAATATTTTTAGATTAATAAATTCATTTAAATTAGGTAAATGTGTTAATAGCGAATTACAAATATAAATATTTTTAATATAAATATTTTTAATATCATATTTAAATTCATTTTTTAAATTTTTAATTATAAAACAATTTTATAATTAAAAATATAAAAAAATAAGTTAAAACATAAATAAAAATTAAAATTTACAATATATTTTATCATAATATTTAATAATTTTTAAATAATAATAATTTTCAATAGTGTAATTTAATAACTCATTTAATGTATCTATATATCTATATTTATTATATTTTTTATAATAATATAAAGATTTATATTGTATTATATATTTATGTAAGTTTTTACTATTATTATAACAATTTATCGTTTTTAAATTAATTGAATTAATTAAATTATATGATAATTCTGGTAATTTAGTTAATTTATTATATTTACAATATAAATAATTTAAATTTATTGTTAAATCAGGTAATTGTGTTAATTGATTATTATTACAATTTAGAAAATTTAAACTATTTGGTAATATTGGTAATTCAGTTAATTTATTATAATAACAATGTATTTCTAATAAATTAATTGGTAATTTAGGTAATTCAGTTAATTTATTATAATTACAATATAAATAATTTAAATTATTTGGTAAATCAGGTAATTGAGTTAATTGATTATTTTCACAATTTAATTTTAATAAATTAATTGGTAAAATTGGTAATTCTTTTAATTGATTATTTTTACAATATAAAATTTCTAAATTATTAGGTAATTGTGGTAATTCTGTTAAATTATTATTAATAATATATAATTTTTTTAAATTATTAGGTAATTTAGGTAATTGTTTTAATTGATTACTTTTACATTCTAATTTTTCTAGGTTAATAAATTCTTCTAAATTAGGTAAATTAGTTAAGTATGAATGCAAAATTAAAATATTTATAACATTATGTTTATTATTTATATTTTCTAAAATATTATTTTCATAGTATTCATTATCATTAAATAAATTATAATAAAACATTCTTTTTTGATATATTTTCAATTAAAAACAATTTTGTAAATAAAAAATCAATTTTATAATAAAAATTTAAATCTAGAAATAAGTTAAAAAAATGAAAGTATTTACAAACATTTAATAATAATTTTTGTAATAAAAACCAAAATCTAAAAATAAATTATTATTATATGTTAAATTCTGATAAATTAATTGGTAAATTAGGTAATGTTAATATATTATTATTAGAACAATATAAAGTTCGTAAATTATCTGGTAAATTTATTAATTCATTTAAATTATTATATTCACAATATAAATGTATTAATTTAGATGGTAAAGTAGGTAATTGTGTAATTTTATTATTTGTAATATCTAAAATAATTAAATTAGAAGGTAATTTAGGTAATTCAAATAAAACATTATTTTCACAAAATAAATCTATTAAACTATCTGGTAATTCAGGTAATTGTGTTAATTCATTATTATTACAATCTAAAATTTCTAAATTAATAAATTTGTCTAAATTAGATAATTTATTTAATTTAGAATTAAAAACACTAAGTTCTTGTATTTTATTTTTATTAGTTAAATTATTTAAATAATTAATATTTTCAAAATGATAATACGTTTTATCATCAAATAGACGATAAAACATTATGTACTATATTTATATTATATTTGTATTATATTTGTTCTATATTTGTTCTATATTTGTATTATATTTTTAAATAACAAAAAAACAATTTTATAATTAAAATACAAATAAAATATCTATAAGATAAATTACACAACTAGAATATAAATTACACATCTAGAAAATATATTACACATCTAGAAGATAAATTACACATCTAGAAGATACATTACACATCTAGAACATATATTACACATCTAGAACATATATTACACATCTAGAACATATATTACACAATTAGAATATAGTTTAACATATTTTCTAATATTTTTTATTTATTATAATATATTTTATAATAATATTTAATAATACTATAATAATAATAATAATCAATTGTATAATTTAATAATTCATTTAATGAATTTATATATTTATATTTATTATATGTTTTATGATATAATAATAATATACAATGTATTATATTTTTTGGTAATTTTGATAATTTATTATTATAACAATATAAATATTTTAAATTAATTGGTAATTTAGGTAATTGAGTTAGTTGATTATTACAACAATTTAATTCAACTAAATTAAATGGTAAAATAGGTAATTGTATTAATTTATTATTAACACAATATAAAACTTCTAATTTATCTGGTAATTTAGGTAATTGACTTAAATAATTACATTCACAATATAAAATTGATAACTTATTTGGTAATTCTGGTAATAGATTTAATAAATTATTATAACATGATAAATATATTAAATTATATGGTAAATCAACTAATTTTGTTAATTTATTACTAGAACAATATAATTCAATTAAATTATTTGGTAACTTTGATAATTGAGTTAATTTATTATTTTCACAATATAAATATGATAAATTATTTGGTAAATTAGGTAATTGTATTAATATATTATTAGCACAATTTAATACTTTTAAATTAATAAATTTATCTAAATTAGGTAATTCTGTTAAATTCTCATTTATACAATGAATACCTTTAACCATATGTTTATTTGATAAAGTGTTTAATTTATTAATATCAGTTAAATGATAATACATATTATTATTTAATTGATAATACATAATTCAAGTTTTATAAAATTACTTCTAAATATAAAAAACAATTTTGTAAAATTAAAAATAAATCTAGAAGATAGTTTAAACTTCTAGATAAAAAATATACATATAATTTATATATAATATTTGTTATTGTAATATTGTATAAGTCTAAAATAATAATATTTTTCAATAGTGTCATTTAATAAATAATTTATTTTTTTTAAATACATATAGTTATTATATTTTTTATGATAAGTTAAACTTTTACAATTTATAATTGTTTTAATATTTTGCATATTATTATAAAATTGTATATAACTAAAATTAATTAGTAATTTAGGTAATTGTATAAATTGATTATTAAAACAATATAAAAATTTAAAATTAACAGGTAAATCAGGTAATTGTATTAAATTATTATTACAACAGTCTAAATAAATTAAATTACTTGATAATTTAGGTAATTTAATTAAATTATTATTACAACAACTTAATGTAATTAATTTATTAGGTAATTGTAGTAATTCGGTTAATTTATTATTACCACAATATAATGTTTTTAAATTACATGGAAAATTAGGTAATGTAGACAATTCATTATAACAACAATTTAATGTTTCTAAATTAATAAAATCAGTTAAATTAGGTATAAAAGTTAATTTACAATCACTAATAGCAATTAATTTAACATTTTTTTTATTATTTAAAGTTTCTAAACTATTAATATTTTTTAAAGAATAGTCTTCATTATCATTAAATAATTGATAATACATAATTCTTCAAATTTTATAATAAGATATTTATAATAAAAATAAAAATAAAAAATAAAAATAAAAACAATTTTGTAAAATTAAAAATAAATCTAGAAGATAGTTTAAACATTTATATAATATAGGTAAATATAATTAATAAATTATAAATATAATAAAATAATATTTGAGTAATAATATTTTTCAATATTATAATTTAATAAATTAGTTATTTGTTTTATATAATTATATTTATATTTTTTTTTATCTTGTAAATTGTGTAATCTATAGATTATATATTTTTTTAATAGTTTATTATTATTAAATTTTATAAATTCAAGTTTATTTAATTTATATAAATTAGGTAATTTAGTTAATAAATTATCATTACAATATATAATTTTTAATTTAATTGGTAATTTAGGTATTTGTGTTAATTTATTATCACTACAAGATAATGTAGATAAATTATTAGGTAAATTAGGTAAATGAGTTAATTTATTATTATCACAATATAATATAGATAAATTATCTGGTAAATGTGATAATTTAGATAATTGATTATTTGTAGTATATAATTTATATAAATTATTTAAATTAGGTAATTGTGTTAATTTATTATTATAACAATATAATTCTTTTAAATTATATGATAGTTTAGGTAATTTAATTAATTTATTATTAAAACAATATAATTTAATTAAATTAATAGGTAATTCTGGTAATTCAGATAATTTATTATTATTACAATATAATTTAGTTAAATTAACGGGTAATTCAGGTAATTCAGATAATTTACAATATTCACAATCTAAAAATGTTAAACTAGAAGGTAAATTTGGTAATTTAAATAATAAATTATTTTCACAATTTATTTTTTTAATGTTTATAAAATCATCTAAATTAGGTAGTTGATATAATTGAGAATTTGAAAAGTTAATTGCTTTTATAAGATTTTTATTAGTTAAACTATTTAAATAATTAATAGTTGTAAAATAATATTTTTTTTTATCATTAAATAATTCATAATACATTTTTATACTTTTATAGTCAATATTATAAAAAAATAACAATTTTAAATTAAAATATTAATAAATTATATATTATTTATTTACATTTGTATTTGTATTTGTATTTGTATTTGTATTTGTATTTGTATTTGTTTATAATATTTTCTATTAAATATAATAAATAATTTTATAAATAAAAATTAATTTATAGGATATTTAAATCGTCTGAAGATATAACAATTTTAATGATATATTTTATAACAATATTTCATAATACAATAATAATAATAATAATCAATTGTATAATTTAATAATTCATTTAATGAATTTATATATTTATATTTATTATATGTTTTATTACATAATAATTTACAATGTATTATATTTTTTGGTAATTTTGATAATTTATTATTATAACAATATAAATATTTTAAATTAATTGGTAATTTAGGTAATTGAGTTAATTGATTATTTGTACAATTTAATTCAACTAAATTAAATGGTAAAATCGGTAATTGTATTAATATATTATTAGCACAATTTAATACTTTTAAATTCATAAATTTATCTAAATTAGGTAATTCAGTTAACTTATTATTTACACAATGAATTTCTGTAACATTATGTTTATCATTTAAAGTTCCAAGAATATCAATATTATTAAAATAATATTTATTACTATTATTAAATAATTTATAATACATAATTATATTTTTATAAAATAACTTCTAGATAAAAACCAATTTTGTAAAATAAAAAAAATTTTGTAAAATAAAAATAAACAACTAGAAGATATTTAAAACGTCTAGATTATAAATTACACATTATTATAATTATTATGTTTATCATAATATTTAATAATATAAATGTAATAATAATTTTCAATATTATAATTTAATAAACCATTTAATGTATTTATATTTATATATTTATTATATTTTTTATGTTTGTATAAACTTTTACAATGTATAATATATTTATTTAAGTTTTTATTATTATTATTATTACAATATAATCTAAATATATTATTTGGTAATTCAGGTAATTGGGTTAATTGATTATTATTACAATATAAAAGTTTTAAATTAGATGGTAATTTAGGTAATTGTGTTAATAAATTATTATCACAATATAAAGATATTAATTTAGTTGGTAAAATAGGTAATTGTGTTAATTTATTATTATAACAATATAAAATTTTTAAATTAGATGGTAATTTTGGTAATTCTGTTAATTGATTATTATTACAATATAAATATATTAATTTAGTTGGAAAAATAGGTAATTCTGTTAATTTATTATTATTACAATTTAATTCTTGTAAATTATTAGGTAAATTAGGTAATTCTGTTAATTGATTACAACTACAATTTAATTCTTCTAAGTTAATAAATTTGTCTAAATTAATTAATTTTTTTAAATTAGAATTATATAAATTAATGTATATAATATTATCTTTATTATTTAAAGTTTCAAGAATGTTAATATTGTTAAATTCATAATATTTATTATCTTTTAATAATGTATAATACATTTGTAATATTTGTAATATTTGTAATATTTGTAATATTTATAATATTTGTAATATTTGTAATATTTGTAATATTTGTAATATTTGTAATATTTGTAATATATTAATTTATATAATTCTAATTTAAAACAATTTTGTAAAATTAAAAATTATTATTATTATAATATTATAATATTTTAGTTGGATAATTACAACATTTATTATAATATTTAATAATACTATAATAATAATAGTTTTTAATAGTGTAATTTAATAATTTATTTAATGTATTTATATATTTATATTTATTATAGTTTCTATAATAAACTGATAATTTACAATGTATAATAGATTTATTTATTTGTTTGATATAATTTAGTTTACATCTAATAATTTTTAAATTTGATGGTAAATTAGGGATTTGTTTTAAATCATTGTTATAACAAATTAATTCTAACAAAGTAATAGGTAATTTAGGTAGTTTAATTAATTCATTATTATAACATAATATTTTTTTTAAATTAGTTGGTAAAATTGGTAATTGTAGTAATAAATTATTATAACAATATAATGAAGATAAATTAATTGGTAATTTAGGTAATATTATTAATTTATTATTATTACAATCTAATAAATGTAAATTAATTGGTAATTGTGGTAATTGAGTTAATTTATTATATCCACAAAATAAATGAGTTAAATTAATAGGTAAAATAGGTATTGTTTTTAATTTATTATTATGACAGAATAATAATTTTAGGTTAATAAATTCTTTTAAATTAGGTAATTTAGTTAAATCAGAGTTTGCAACCCATATTTCTTTAATATTTTGTTTGTTAATTAAATATTCTAGATGATTAATATTATTAAAGTATTTAATAGTTTTATCATATAATATATAATTCATTTTTTCTATTTTGTAAAATTTAAAAAAAAAATAAAAAACAATTTTGTAAAATAAAAAAATATTTTGTAAAATAAAAAATTATTTTGTAAAATAAAAAAATATTTTGTAAAATAAAAAAATATTTTGTAAAATAAAAAAATATTTTGTAAAATAAAAAAATATTTTGTAAAATTTAAAAAAAAAATAAAAAACAATTTTGTAAAATAAAAAAATATTTTGTAAAATAAAAAAATATTTTGTAAAATTTAAAAAAAATAAAAATAAATTTTGTAAAATTTAAAAAAAAAATAAAAAAATATTTTGTAAAATATTTAAAACGTCTAGATTATAAATTACATATTATTATTATATTTATCATAATATTTAATAATATAAATATAATAATAATTTTCAATATTATAATTTAATAAATTATTTAATGTATTTATATATATATATTTATTATATTTTTTATGTTTGTATAAACTTTTACAATGTATAATATATTTATTTAAGTTTTTATTATTATTATTATTACAATATAATCTAAATATATTATTTGGTAATTCAGGTAATTGGGTTAATTGATTATTATTACAAAATAATTTAAATAAATTATTTGGTAATTTAGGTAATTGCGTTAATTGATTATTATCACAATATAAAGATATTAATTTAGTTGGTAAAATAGGTAATTGTGTTAATTGATTATTATTACAAAATAATTTATTTAAATTATTTGGTAATTTAGGTAATTGTGTTAATAAATTATTATAACATTGTAAATCTTCTAAATTATTTGGTAATTCTGGTAATTGTGTTAATAAATTATTAGTACAATATAATTCAATTAAATTAATAGGTAATTTTGGTAATTGAGTTAATTGAGTATTATTACAATTTAAATATTTTAAATTAGAAGGTAATTCAGGTAATTGAGTTAATGAATTATTAGAACAATTTAAAATTTCTAAGTTAATAAATTTATTTAAATTAGGTAGCTTTATTATTTTAGTATTAACACAATATAATTTATTTAAATTATATGGTAATGTAGGTAATTGTATTAATAAATTATTATTACAATCTAATACATGTAAATTATTTGGTAATTGTGGTATTTGTATTAATAAATTATTATTACAATATAAATATTTTAAATTATCTGGTAATTGTGGTAATTCTATTAATTTATTATAAGTACAATTTAATACTTCTAGATTATTTGGTAATTCAGGTAATACATTTAAATAATTAAATTCACAAATTAATTTTTTTAAACTATTTGGTAATTTAGGTAATTCATTTAAATTATTATTATAAATACAAATTAATATTTCTAGGTTAATAAATTTATCTAAATTAGGTAATATATAATAATTTTCATAATATATGCTTATTAAGTTAATATTTTCTTTATTATTTAAAGTATCTAGTATATTAAAATTATAAAAATAATATTTTTCATCATCATTAAATAAGTTATAATACATTACTTTTATTTTATTATATATTGAAAAATTGAAAAAAAAACAATTTTATAAAATTTTAAATTAATCTAGAAGATTAATACAAAGTCGAGATGTATAAATTAATAATTTTTAGTTTTATTATAATATTCAATAATTACAAAATAATAATAATTTTCAATACTATAATTCAAAAAATCATTTAATGTATTTATATGTCTATATTTATTATATTTTTTATAATTTAGTAAATTTTTACATTGTATGATATATTTATGTAAGTTTTTATTATTATTACTACAATCTATATATTTTAAATTAATTGGTAAATTACATAATTGTGTTAAATTATTATATTCACAATATAAATGAATTAAATTATTTGGTAATTCTGGTAATTCTGTTAATTGATTATAACTACAATCTATATATGTTAAATTAATATTTAATTCAAGTAATTGTGTTAATTTATTATTATTACAATATAAATCTGTTAAATTAATTGATAATTTAGGAAATATAGTTAATTTATTATTATAACAAATTATTTCATTTAAATTATTTGGTAATTGAGTTATTTTAGTTAATTGATTATTATAACAATATAAATATTTTAAATTATTTGGTAATTTTGATATTTCAGATAATTTATTATTACTACAATATAAATCTATTAAATTATTAGGTAAGTTAGATAATTCTATTATTAAATTATCATCACAATTTAAAAATTCTAGATTAATAAATTTTTTTAAATTAGGTAATACTTTTAAATTAGAGCAACTTATAATAATTTGTATAACATTATGTTTATTATTTAAAGTGTCTAGATGATTAATATTATTAAAATAATATTTTTTATCATTATTAAATAGTTTATAATACATAATTAATATTTTTATAAAATAATTTTTATATAAAAAACAATTTTATAATTATAAATTAATCTAGAAGATTAATACAATGTTTAAATATTATAATATTTAATAATATAAATATTATAATATTTTTTCCAATATTTTTTAATATATAAAACAATTTTATAATTAAATTTAAATCTAATGTAAATTTAATTAATCATTATAAATATTTTCATAATATTTAATAATTCTAAAATAATAATAATTTTTAATATTATAATTTAATAATTCATTTAATGAATCTATATTTTTATATTTATTATATTTGCTATAATTACGTAATTTTTTACTATGTATGATATATCTACTTAAATTTTTATTATTATTATCTATACTTATATTTTCTAATTTTTTAGGTAATTCTGGTAATTGGATTAATTTATTATGATCACAATATAAAATTAGTAAATTAATTGGTAATTTAGGTAATTCTGTTAATAAATTATCGTAACAATATAATAATTCTAAATCATTTGGTAAATTAGGTAATACTATTAATTGATTTTTAGAACAAGTTAAATCAACTAAATTAATAGGTAATTCAGGTAATTTTGTTAATTGATTATTAAAACATTCTAATTTAGTTAAATTAGATGGTAATTTTGACAATTGTGTTAATTTATTATTAAAACAATATATTAATTCTAAATTAGTTGGTAATTCTGGTAATTGAGTTAATTGATTATTACTACAATCTAAAATTTTTAAATTAAATGGTAATTTAGGTAATTTTATTAATTGATTATAACAACAATATAATATTTTTAAATTAGATGGCAATTCTGGTAATTGAGTTAATTTATTATTATAATTGCAATATAATTTTTTTAGGTTAATAAATTTTTTTAAATTAGGTAATACTTTTAAATTCGAATTATCTATTAAAATTTCTTTAACTTCATTTTTATTATTTAAAGTATGTAAATAATTTATATTATCAAAATAATATAATTCGTCATCATTAAATAATTTATAATGCATTATTATTAAATAATTAATAGTTAATAGTTAATAGAATAGTTAATAGTTAATATTTAATAGTTAATAGTTAATAGTTAATAGTTAATAGTTAATAGTTAATAGTTAATAGTTAATAATATTTAAATTAAAAAAAAAACAATTTTAATGAATATCTAAAGATTTACAATGTATAATATATTTATTTAAGTTTTTAATATTATTATCGTATAATAATTCTTCTAAATTAATAATATAAATGTAATAATAATTTTTAATAGTGTAATTTAATAAATCATTTAATGTATTAATATATTTGTATTTATTAAATTTTTTATGAATATCTAAAGATTTACAATGTATAATATATTTATTTAAGTTTTTAATATTATTATCGTATAATAATTCTTCTAAATTAATTGGTAATTCAGGTAATTGTGTTAATTTATTATTAAAACAAGAAATATAATTTAAATTAATTGGTAATTGTGGTAATTGTGTTAATTGATTAAAAGAACAAATTAAATTTTTTAAATTGATAGGTAATTTTGGTAATTCAGTTAATTGATTATTAAAACAACTTAAAAATTCTAATTTAGATGGTAAACTTGGTAATTCAGTTAATTGATTTTTTCCACAATTTAAATGTTTTAAACTATTTGGTAATTTAGGTAATTGAGTTAATTGATTATTTTCACAATTTAACATTATTAGATTAATAAAATGTTGTAAATTAGGTAATATTGTTAAATTATGAAAGGTAAAATTAATTAGTATAATATTATGTTTATTATTTAAAGTGTCTAGATGATTAATATTATCTAAATAATATATTTTATCATCATTAAATAATTTATAATTCATTATATAGTTTTATAAAATAACTCTTTAATAAAAAACAATTTTGTAAAAACTTATTCAATTTTAAAAATTTTTAAAAATATAAGTATATTACTATATTAAATAATTTATACATAATTCTAAAA
>Ga0307933_1001355_pt1 | contig 19407 bp, 18 predicted proteins | sample OrgLakmetageno88_FD_201811 | JGI IMG/M metagenome (GOLD analysis project Ga0307933, IMG submission 201811) | Saline water microbial communities from Organic Lake, Antarctica - #88 | ecosystem: Environmental > Aquatic > Non-marine Saline and Alkaline > Saline | place: Antarctica: Organic Lake...
AACGGATCTTGTGGTTGTCTGCCGGGTAATCCACATACTGCAGCGCCATCATCCAGCTGTTGAACACGAACCACAGCACCACCGCCACCAGATTCACCACCGGTATCAGTCCCAGAATAAGCAGGCCCAGGGCACGGGGCAGGTAATAACCGATTTTCTGCAACTCGCGCCACAGTGAGCGCGGAATGTCTTTAACAACGCCCGCCCAACCTTCGTCGTCACCAATTGCTTGGCCGGTCAGGTGCTGCTCGCAGCGCTCCGCCAGGTAGCCGTAAAACGGTGCCCCAATCAGATTGGCCACCATCAAAAAACCGTATGCCAGCAGCAATACAATAACCGCGCCGTAAAGCAACCAGAACAACCAGTCCAGCGCTTGCAGCCAGGCCCAATCTGGCAACCAGCCCATGGCCGTCGCAATCAGACCGGAAAATAATTCACCCAGATAAAAAAACAGCAGGCTGAACAGCAGAATATTAATCAGCAGGGGGATAATCACAAAAAGGCGAAGACCGGGTTGCCAAATCAGGCCAAAACCTTCGCCCAGATACCCCAATCCGCGAAAAAAATTACCATTGAGCATGGCGCAAAACCTTGGTTACAGTGACATTGACGGGCTGTGCAGCATATCATGATGCGGTCTTTGCCACAGCCGGAACAAACAATCGATATGCTTTTAGCCACCACGAAAAAGCGGCTTGCCCAATTGCTCCGCTTACGCGCCCTGTGGCAATTTGCGCTACTGGCGTCTGTCGCCGCTATCCTGTTTCTGGCCACGACCGCAGGCCCTCTGCCCGTGCCCTCTGCGCCCAGCGACAAAGTCAATCATCTGATTGCTTTTTTAGAGCTTACGCTGCTGGTGCGTCTGGGCTGGCCGCAGTTGAAACCGCTCTACTTTGTCCCGCTGCTGCTGGGTTTCGGCATGCTGATAGAAATTGTGCAAGCTACCCTGCCCTACCGCGATTTTTCACTGACTGACGTAGCCGCTGACGCCGCTGGCATCGCGGCCGGAATGCTGATTTGGCCGTGGCTGAAAAAATTTAGTTCGCAACACTAAAAATGCACGAACCGGTGTAAGCATTCTCTTACAAATCTACTGTCTTTTTGCTTTTTATCAAAAATAAGATACAAGATTCAGTAAGATAAATAATTATAAGCCTATGATTAACAAATAGTTTAAAATAAACCCCATGAATTCCATAAGGATATGATTCAAAGGTATGACCTCACAGACGCTCGGCATTGGTAATATAGTGTTGGTCATGGACGATGTATGCACCACGGAGTGGGCCAAGGACCAGCGACACGGCCGTTGCACACTGCGCAAGGATGCGCCGACCCATTTTCAGAAGCGATTTTTTTGTATTAGCCACGGCACAGCCGCATTAACTGCTCTATACTGATTGGCCAATTTGGCCAATTTGTTCTCTTTTTATGATCCGCAGACAAGACACCGACGATTATCTTTCTCTATTTTTAAACAACACGCCGCTGTTAGACGTGCGTGCGCCCGCCGAGTTCGACAAAGGCCATCTGCCCGGCGCTATCAACGCGCCGCTGATGAACGACGACGAACGCCATCTTGTCGGTATTTGTTACAAAGAGCAGGGCCAGAGCAAGGCCGTTGAACTGGGCCACCGGCTGGTGCAGGGCGACGTCAGGACTCAGCGCCTTGAAGCCTGGAAACACTTTTGCACCCAGCATCCAGACGGCTACCTGTATTGTTTCCGCGGCGGATTGCGCTCACATCTTTCACGCCAGTGGATTGCTCAAGCGGGCATTGATTATCCGCTGGTGGAAGGCGGCTACAAAGCCATGCGCCGGTTCCTGATTGATCAGCTGGAACAGCAGATTGCCAGCGAGACGTTTTACATCCTCAGCGGCCGCACCGGCACTGGCAAAACCCGCGTATTGAATACCCTCCCCAACCCGGTGGATCTCGAAGGCCTGGCCAATCACCGCGGTTCCAGCTTTGGCCGGCAGGTAACGCCACAACCCACGCAAATCAACTTTGAAAACCAGCTTGCAGTTGCCATGCTACTCGCCAGGCATCAGCGCGGCGGTCCCATTTATCTGGAGGACGAAAGCCGTCTTGTGGGTCATTGTGCGTTACCAATAAGCCTGCGTGAACGCATGACAGCAGCGCCTTTAGTCGTGCTGGACCGACCAATGACCGAGCGCATTGATATTATTCGCCAAGACTATGTCGAAAATATGCTGACCGACTACACCAATCTGGATGGCGAAGATGCCGGTTGGCTAAATTTTAGCGACTACCTTTTAAGCGCGCTTGATCGAATTCGTAAACGCCTGGGCGGTGAGCGCCATCAGCAACTGCGCAGCGTGATGGAGTCCGCGCTGGCGCAACAGGCAAAGCACGGCACCAGCGACGGCCACAACGTCTGGATACAGGGCCTGCTAGAGCATTACTACGACCCAATGTACGATTACCAGCTGGCTCGCAAACTGGGCACAGTGATGATGCATGGCGGTCCGGACGCCATCACACAGTGGGCCAAGCACGCTCACCCGCATACTTCATAAAGCGAAAGTTTCACAAGGAGTTTGCTATGGAAGATTTGTTCGGCGCCAACGGCCGCGCCACAGAGCTGGTAGACCAGGCCATCACACTGGTCATGGCCTACGCACCCAAAGTGGTGCTGGCCATCATCACCCTCGTTGTGGGTATGTGGCTGATTAACCGGTTTGTTCGCTTGCTGGACAGCAAACTGGGCAAAAGAGACCCAACGCTGAATACCTTCCTGTGCGGCCTGATATCCGCCATTCTGAAAGTCTTGCTGCTGATTTCCGTGGCCTCCATGGTGGGTATCGCCACTACCTCCTTCATTGCCATTATTGGTGCTGCTGGCCTGGCCATTGGCCTGGCACTGCAAGGCAGCCTGGGCAATTTTGCCGGCGGTGTGCTGATTCTGATCTTCAAGCCATTCAAAGTGGGCGATGTCATTGAAGCTCAGGGCTATCTGGGTTCGGTGATGGAAATCTCTATTTTGTACACCATCGTCAATACCTTTGATAACCGCCGCGTCATTATTCCCAACGGCGACCTGTCCAACTCCAGCCTGACCAACCTCAGCGCCTACCCTACCCGCCGCTGCGACATGAGCTTTGGCATTGGCTACGGTGACGACATTGATAAGGCCAGGGCCACCATCAAGCGCCTGATTGAAACAGACGAACGCTCTTTGGAAGACCCGCAACCGATGATTGTGGTAGGCAGCCTGGGCGACAGCTCTGTTAACCTGACCGTGCGCGTCTGGACCACATACGCAGACCTGTGGCCGTTTTACTGGGACATGCAGGAACGCGTTAAGAAGGCGTTTGACGCCGAAGGCATCAGTATTCCCTTCCCCCAGCGCGATGTGCACGTGTACAAGGCCGACTAAAGCTGCGTATAAAAAACCAACATCCACTCCACGGCTTGCCTGTTTGTTGCCATCGCGTAAACTGATAACAACAAACAGGAATCTGATATGACTCAAGCATTTGATATTGCGGTTGTCGGCGCCGGCATGGTGGGTGCAGCCCTTGCAACAGGCCTGGGCCGCAACGGGTTTCGCGTGGCGTTGATTGACTTCGCTGACGCGCCCGAATTTATGCCCGGCAGCACGCCGGATATTCGTGTGTCGGCCCTTAGCGCCGGCAGTGAACGCTATTTGAAAAGCCTGCAGGCCTGGGACGCCGTTCTGGCCCTGCGCGCCACGCCCTATCGCCGCCTGGCGGTGTGGGACCAGTCCTTGCACCCGCTTACCCGGCTGCTGCCAAAGCCCCTGGCGCGGGTGGAATTCAACGCTGAAAAGTTGGGCGCCAGCCACCTTGGCCACATCGTAGAAAACAGCGTCACTCAGGCGGCTCTTTGGCAAGCCGCAAGCACCCAGCCGAACATCACTTTAATGCCGGGCGTTGCGGTGACAAACCTCATTCAGAATCACGCTCACGCTCAGCTGGACCTGAATAACGCCACCGCCATCACCGCAACCCTGGTGGTAGGCGCCGACGGTGCCCAGTCCCGGGTGCGCGATCTGGCCGGCATTGGCGTCACCTGCAGCCAATACGATCAACAAGCCATGGTGATGTCTGCACGTTACCGCGGCGCGGTGGAAGACATCACCTGGCAGGGCTTCTTGCCCTCTGGCCCGAGGGCCTTTTTGCCGTTGCACACAGCCGGCGAGGAATGCCCCGGTGAAAGCTGGTGCTCGCTGGTGTGGTACGACGCCCCCGCCTGGCTGGCACAGCTTAAAGCTATGCCTACCGAGCAGTTGATGGCCGAAGTTCAACGGGAATTTCCCCAGCCGCTGCCGGAGCTGACGCACATAGGTACCCGCGCCAGCTTCCCCATTGCCCGCCAGCACGCCAAACATTATTACCAGGGCCGTATGGTCCTGGCCGGCGATGCAGCCCACACCATCAACCCGTTGGCTGGCCAAGGCGTGAACCTGGGCTTTCAAGATGCTCAATGCCTGCAACAGCTATTGATCATTGCCCGCGACAACGGCACCGACCTGGCCGACCCCACCTTACTGAGCCAATATGAACACCAACGCCGACCGGCTAACCGCCGCATGATGCTGGCCATGGATGCCTTTTATCACCTGTTCAGCAACCGCGTTCCGCCCCTGCACCTGTTGCGTAATCTGGGCCTGGGCGCTGCACAGGCACTGCCCTTCGCCCGCAACCGCGTTGCCCGTTACGCCATGGGCCTGGATTGAGCATCGCTTTAAACAAGGAGCCTGTTATGTCAGAAAGTATTTTTACCAAAATCATCAAGCGGGAAATTCCCGCCGACATCGTGTACGAAGACGACACCACCCTGGCGTTTCGCGACATTAATCCGCAAGCCCCCGTGCACCTGCTGATTATTCCGAAAAAGCACATCGCGACGATTAACGACATCACCGAAGACGACCGCGAGCTGGTGGGCAATCTGTATTACGTGGCCGCCAAGCTGGCCAAAGAAATGGGCTTCGCCGAAGACGGCTACCGGGTCGTTATGAACTGCGGCGAGAGCGCCGGCCAAACCGTATTTCACATCCACCTGCACCTGTTGGCCGGTAAACCTATGGGATGGCCGCCTTATTCTGACAAAATGAAGCAGGCGTAGAGCAAGCATGGTTTGAGCACATGAAAAGCGGCGCCTGCGACGGGCGCCCCTTGCGCTGAACTGTGCCCTACCGCCCCACTACCCGCTCCGTCTCTTCCATCGGCGTGTGACGTACATCCTCACCCTTCACCATGAAAATCACGTTTTCGGCAATGTTACAGGCGTGGTCTCCTACCCGCTCCAAAGCCCGCAGTACCCACATGATCGACATGCAGCGGGATATGTTGCGGGTGTCTTCCATCATATGAGTCAGAAGAGTGCGGGCCGCGGCCTGATACTCTTCGTCCACCCGTTTGTCTTCTTTCATCACTTGCAGCGCCTGTTCAGCGTCAAGCCGCGCAAAAGCGTCCAGAGAGTCGTGCAGCATAGCGTGCACATGATTGCCAATGTGACGGACTTCGACATAGCCAAGTGATGTCTGGCCCTCTTCTTCCAGCTTCAACGCCAGTTTGGCGATTTTTTTGGCCTCGTCGCCCACCCGCTCCAGGTCAACCACCATTTTAATGACCGCGATCACCAGTCTCAGGTCCCGCGCCGCTGGCTGACGCCGGGCGATAATGAGTATGGCCTCTTCGTCGATGCCGATTTCCATCTGGTCAACGCCACGGTCTCCCGCGCGCACTTGTTCCGCCAGAACGCTGTCATTGGCGGTCAGCGCCTGCACGGCACTGCCAATCTGCGCTTCCACCAGCCCGCCCATTTCCAGAAAACGGGTTTTCAGCTCCAACAATTCGTTGTTGAAACGCTCGGAGATGTGATCGCCATACACCTGATCTTTGTTGTTCGACATTGTGTTACTCCGCAAATATTCTGGCCCTGCCGGCGCAGGTAAGTTTAGCCGAAACGGCCGGTAATGTAGGATTCGGTCAACGGGTGCTGGGGAGAGGTAAACACCGTGTCGGTTTTGTTCACTTCCGCAAGGTGACCCATATGGAAATAGGCGGTGCGGTCAGACACCCGAGCCGCCTGTTGCATGGAGTGAGTCACAATGACGATGGTGTAGCTTTCGGACATCTCGGCGATCAGTTCTTCCACCCGCGCAGTTGCAATCGGGTCAAGGGCCGAGCAAGGCTCGTCCATCAGGATCACTTCCGGACTGACAGCAATGGCACGGGCAATACACAGGCGCTGCTGCTGGCCGCCGGACATGCCGGTTGCCATGGCGTCCAGGCGGTCTTTGGCCTCGTTCCACAAACCCGCCTTGCGAAGGCTGTTTTCGACAATGTCGTCAAGCTCGGACTTGCGGTTTGCCAACCCGTGAATTCGGGGCCCGTAGGCCACATTGTCGTAAATCGATTTCGGGAACGGATTCGGCTTTTGAAACACCATGCCGACCCTGGCCCTCAGTTCGACCACGTCCCGCTTGGATTCATAGATGTTCTGATCATCCAGCTCAAGAGAGCCCTTGACGCGGCAAATATCAATGCTGTCGTTCATCCGATTCAGGCATCGCAAAAAGGTTGATTTGCCGCAACCAGAAGGCCCGATGAAGGCAATAACCTCGTTTCGGCCGATATCCAGGCTGATATTCTTGATTGCCCGGTCTGCGCCGTAGGAAACGTCTACATTACGCAGCTTGAATTTGGGGTCGGCGGTAAATGGCTTTCCAACCGTCTTACCTTCTTCAATCACGGTATCTTCGGGCTTGTTTTCCACCACGGTCTCTTTGTGCTTGTCTTCAGGCACAGAAATCGCTGCCGCCTTGCCTCGCATGTTGGCTTCTGCAGAAATACTCGGATTCATCGTGTTCATATCGTTCTCCCTACCAGCGACGCTCAAGCCGCTTGCGCAGCCAGATCGCCAATGCGTTCATAATGATCATGAAGGTAAGCAGCACCATGATGGCGGCAGATGCCAGCTCCACAAAACCCTGCTCAGAGCTGCTCGCCCAGAGGTAAACCTGTACCGGCAGCACAGTGGCTGAACTGAAAAACCCGTCCGGTACATCCACGATAAACGCCACCATGCCAATCAGCAGCAGCGGTGCGGTTTCACCCAGAGCCTGAGCCATACCGATGATGGAGCCGGTCAGCATACCGGGCATCGCCAGGGGCACCACATGATGCAGCACCACCTGCATCTTGGAAGCGCCAACGCCCTCGGCCGCCTCCCGTATCGAAGGTGGGACGCTTTTGATGGCGGCGCGGCTGGAAATAATGATGGTTGGAAGCGTCATTAACGCCAGCACCAAACCACCCACAACAGGAACCGACCGAGGCATTCCGAACAGGTTTATGAACACCGCCAAACCCAGCAAACCAAAAATGATAGACGGTACCGCGGCCAGGTTATTGATATTCACTTCGATAAAATCGGTGAGCTTGTTCTGGGGCGCGAACTCTTCCAGATAGACGGCTGCCGAAATTCCCACGGGGAATGAAATGGCCAGGGTCACCAACATGGTCAACAAGGAACCGACAATTGCACCAAGAACACCGGCGTTGGCAGGCTCTCTGGAGTCGCCTCGGTTGAACAGCACGCCGTTGAAGCGGGTGTCGATAACCCCTTTTTCCAACAGCTCGTCGACCCAGCTCTGCTGCTGTTCGGAAAGCTTGATGCTGTAGCGCGGATTGTCCGCATGCTTGACGTAGACTGACACCCGATCGTGGGTGGGAAATTCAATGGTTTGGGTGGTGTTCAAAAGCTGCGGATTTTCTGTCAGTAAATCGCGAATTTCGCTGTCTGCGAAAGTACCCAGAAAACGGCCCAGCTCACGCTTCTCAGCCGTGCTGGCGGCCTCAGGAACTTGCGCCTGCAGTGCGGCGATAATCGGCGCCTTAAAATCCGCGCTGGACCATTGGTCCTCGTCCGCCGGATCATCCAGGTACATCATTCCCGAATCGAGAGTCACCTCCAAGGTGATGGTGGTCTTTATGAACCCTGTGTGTCCCTTGCTGATAATGTCAGCGAACAGGATAAACAGGGACGCAAGCGCAATGAAAATCGCCAGAATTCCGTACAGCCGGAACCGGCGCTCGGTACGATACCGGCGCTTCAGCGAATAGCGGACGGTCTCCGCCTGAGAACGTTGATCAGTCATACTGCTCTCTATATTTGCGTACGATCTTTAAAGCAACCACGTTGAGCAGCAGCGTGACAATGAACAACAACATGCCGAGGGCGAAGGCCGAAAGCGTCTTGGCGCTGTCGAACTCCTGGTCACCCACCAACAGTGTCGCAATCTGCACGGTTACCGTGGTTACCGAGTTCAGCGGATTGGCCGTCAGGTTGGCCGCAAGGCCTGCCGCCATGACCACAATCATGGTTTCACCGATGGCACGAGACGCCGCCAACAGAATGCCGCCAATAATGCCCGGCAGGGCCGCTGGGAAAATCACCTTCTTCATGGTTTCTGACTGCGTCGCACCCAGAGCCAATGAGCCATCGCGCATGCTCTGAGGTACCGCACTGATCACGTCATCTGATAGCGATGACACGAACGGCACAATCATGATTCCCATCACCAGGCCAGCGGCCAAAGCACTCTGAGAAGAGGCTTCAAGACCCACTGTTTCGGCAAGGTCACGGATAAACGGGGCAACGGTCAAGGCAGCGAAAAAGCCGTAAACAACGGTAGGAATGCCCGCCAGCATCTCCAGCACGGGCTTTATCGTCGACCGCATGCGCTTGCTCGCATATTCTGAGAGATAGATGGCGGACATCAAGCCCACAGGCACGGCAACCAACAAAGCAATGGCAGAAATCAGCAGGGTGCCGGTAAACAGGGGAATAACGCCAAAAGCGCCCTCAGAACCTATCTGATCGATCCGTATAGCGGTTTGAGGGCTCCAGCTGGTCCCGAACAGGAACTCGGTAATCGGCACTCTGTCGAAAAAACGCAGGGTTTCAAGAAAGACCGAGAATACGATGCCTGCGGTAGTCAACACGGCCAAGGCGGCACACGCAAAAAAGATTCGACGCAGAGTGGTTTCTACGTTTTTTCTGGCGTTTATGTGAGGCGCTACGCGGGTCCAGGCGAAGGTTGCTCCCAACACGGCAATCAACACCACCAAAATGGCCTTAAAGTCCCCACTCTGGTCTTGCATGGCCTCCAGCACTGAAGCCGCCCCGGTAATATGCTCTGGCAAAAACTCAGGGTTGAGGCTGCCAGCCGCCGCGTTGCTAATTTGAGAAAGAATCAGGCTTGCCTGTCCGGCCGACTCGGGCCAGGTCTCCGGGGGCAGTGATGCGATCACAATGCCCTGAATGACCTTGTCTTCAAAACCGGCCCAGACCGCCAGCACAATCAGCGCCGGGATAGCACACCAAAGTGCTGCTCGCGCCGCGTAGTAAAAAGGAAGAGCCTTGAGATTCCGGATACCTCCCAGGGGCACCGCTACCGCTCGGGATCGCATATAAGCGAGGCCATAGGCAGCCACGGCGAGAACCAGAACCAGGGGCAGAAGATTGGCCGTCTGCATAACAGTCTCTGTGTTGGTGGTTTTACGTTAACTGGGCGCCTATTCTGCCAGTTTGCCGTATGAAAATATTCATACAACCGCAACAAAACAACGCGGGCTTGACAGTCCACGTTGTTTTGTTGCCATCCTCGGCGTTGTCTGAACAGCCTTACAACTCGCTGCCCGTCATCGGCGTCAGTTCTTTTACTGCGTTGGCAACCCTCATGCGCTCGTTGCGCGGGTTTGGTATAAGGCCGACATCGACCAGGTAGCCGTTATCACCCCAGGTGCCTTCGCTGGTGAACTCGGATATGTAGCCCTGAATACCCGGAACAACACCCACGTGCGCCTTTTTGACGTAGAACCACAGTGAGCGGGCTACCGGATATTGGTCGCTGGAAATCGCTTCGGGAGTCGGTTCGACGCCGTTCACAGTTGCGGCTTGAATCTGGCCGGTGTTTTCCATCAGGAAGCTGTAGCCGAAGATACCGAACGTATCCGGATCCTGGGCCAGACGCTGAACGATCAGGTTGTCGTTTTCACCGGCTTCAACGAACGGGCCGTCGTCACGCATGCTGTGACAGACGGTTTTGAACGTGTCTTCGTCCTCGTCTTCCATCTGCGCGATCATATCGAATTGTTTACAACCGCTCTCCATAGCCAGCTCAACAAACGCGTCACGAGTGCCTGAAGTCGGAGGCGGGCCCATTACGCTGATATCCATGTTCGGAAGACTGGCGTCGATTTCGCTCCAGTTCATATAAGGGTTGGCAATCAGCTCGTTACTGCCGTCTGGGTTAGGAACCTCTTTGGCCAGCGCCAGGAAAATTTGCTTCAGGGACAAGTCGAGCTTTTCCGCTTCCTTGGAGTTTGCCATAACGATACCATCAGCGCCGATACGTACTTCGGTGATTTCGGTAACGCCGTTGGCCTGGCACATGTCGAATTCGCTCTTCTTCATGCGACGGGAAGCATTGGTGATGTCTGGATGCTGGGTGCCAACACCTTGACAAAAGAGCTTCAGGCCGCCACCGGAACCGGTTGACTCAATCTTAGGCGTCGCAAAATCGGTGTTACGGCCAAAACGCTCGGCAACCACGGTCGCAAAAGGGTATACCGTTGACGAACCGACAATGCTGATGGTGTCACGCGCCATGGCCGGAGCCGAAAGTGCCGCAATCGCGCCAGCAAGCGTTACTGTTGTCAGAGCTTTGTAGAGTTTAGTCACTGTGTTTCTCCTGGGTTGCATCACTTTTTATATCGACGTCTGCTGTTTTGATGGCCTAAGACTAGGCATTCTCTGTGACAGGTTTATGACAAAGGCGAAAATTGTCTAAATTCACCGTCAGAACCGCAAACACACCTGACAAATCGCTGACGCGGCATTACCATGCAGCCAAACAATTAAGGAATCTGCCAGTCTGGCAATCCGCCACTTTTCTTAAAGGCCTGTGTGATGAGCACTTTTGACGACGACAACCCAATGCCCCTCGGCGAGTTAATCCTGCGAATCATTCCTTTCCCCGGCGACACCAACGCCAACGGCGATGTGTTCGCGGGCTGGCTGGTAAAGCAAATGGACATTGCCGCGGCTACTATGGCGGCCAAGATAGCCCAAGGCCGCAGTGCCACTGTGGCTATGGATCGGATGGAGTTTTTGTCGCCGGTGCGCGTAGGCTCGCAGGTTGGCTGTTACTGCGAGTTGATCGAAATTGGCCGTAGCTCAATGAATATTAAAATAGAAGTGTGGACCATGGACCGTTACTCCGAAGATCGCCGCAAGGTAACCGAAGGCCGCTTCGTTTACGTGGCGATTGATGAAGTGGGCCGTATCCGCGAAGTGCCAGACCAGTCCTGACCCTTGCTGTGCGTGCTACCTTGGCCTGCTATGGCGCCCCGGATTGTGGTGAAACCTTGGATTGTTGTGAAACCTTGGACTGATGCGATATGGATTTTTTTCAGGCGGTTTTTCTTGGCCTGCTGCAGGGGCTGACAGAATTTCTGCCTATCTCCAGCTCTGCCCACCTTATTCTTACTCCGGCCCTGCTGGACTGGCAGGACCAGGGCGTAGGTTTTGACCTGGCCGTCCACGTGGGCACTCTGCTGGCGGTGGTACTCTACTTCCGCCGCGATGTATTCGGCATTGCCCGCGACGGCCTGGTATCCATGGCCCAGCGCCGGATTGTGGGCCAGGGCGCCATGGCGTTTTATCTGGCGATAGGCACCGTTCCCGCTGGCCTGGCAGGATTGGCGCTGCTGGATATGATTGATAACGAGCTGCGCTCACCTGCGATTATTTTCACCACCACCCTGGTGTTCGGTTTGCTGTTGGGTGTGGCCGACTGGACACCCAAACGCAATCGCTCGCTGGACTCCATTCGCTGGAAAGACGCATTAATAGTTGGCCTTGCCCAGGCCGTTTCCCTGGTACCTGGCACTTCACGCTCGGGCATTACCATCACCGCCGGCCTGTTTCTGGGCCTCGGCCGCGAAGCAGCGTCCCGCTTTTCATTTCTGCTGGCCATTCCGATTACGGCGCTGGCGGCGGGTGTGAAAATTCTGGAAGTGGCGATGATGGATGTGGCGGTAGACTGGACCGGCTTTCTGGTAGGCGGCGTTACGTCATTCGTTATGGCCATCACCGCCATCCACTTCTTCCTGAAGTGGTTGAATAAAGTGGGTATGTGGCCGTATGTGGTGTACCGGGTGATTCTGGCCGGGGTGATTTTTGCGGTTCTGATGTAGGCTTGGGTGTTGGCCGCAGCATTTACATCGTGCGGGCAGCTATCGGGCAAGGCTTTCCAAAACACGCCCAAGGCGGGCGTGCTCCCAAAGTTGGCGTACAAAATGTCCAGGTTAAGCAGGGGCTTTAACAAGCTTCCAGCGGCGCATACGCCAATACCAGCCACTTGGCACCGTCATCAAAATTAACCTGAATACGGGTGTGATGGCCGCTGCCTTCGCTGTTCATCACCGTGCCTTCGCCGAACTTCGGGTGCATCACCCGCTGCCCCAGGCTGAAACCGGATTGCTTGGCGGATTCCTGGCTGAACATGTTTTCGTTGGGCCGCGCCACCATGGCCGGGCGGGTCACCGTATTGCGCAGCCGCACCTCCTGAATACAGTCGCCGGGGATTTCCCGCACGAACCGCGACAGCGCATTGAACTTTTCCTGACCGTACAGACGGCGGGATTCGGCGTAAGTGATTATCAGCTTCTTCATCGCGCGGGTGATGCCCACATACGCAAGGCGGCGCTCTTCCTCCATACGCCCCGGTTCCTCCAGTGACATACTGTGGGGGAAAAGACCTTCTTCAACGCCGGCCATGAACACCAGCGGAAACTCCAACCCCTTTGCAGAGTGCAACGTCATTAACTGCACGCTGTCTTCGTGGTCATCCGCCTGAGCTTCACCGGCGTCCAGAGCAGCCTGGGCGATGAATTCAGACAGCGGATCAATGCCCTCCTCCACTTCGTAAGTCGTCAACGCATTCACCAGCTCGTCCAGGTTTTCCACTCGCCCTTGGCCTTTTTCACCTTTTTCGCTGGCGTGGTACTCCTTCAAACCGCTGTCGTCGATGGTCTGCTGCATCAGGCCATGAAGGGTTCCATGGTCCGCCAGCGCAGACAGTTCTTCGATGATTGACAGGAATTTCTGCAGTCCGGTTTTTGCCCGGCCTTTCATCTGGCCGGCGTCCAGCATGCGCTGGGCGGATTCCCACATTGAGAGGCTTTGCTCGCCGGCGTATTGGCGCAAATCGGCCAGACTTTTGGCCCCTATGCCCCGCGGTGGCAGGTTTACCACCCGCTCAAACGCAGCGTCGTCGCGGCGGTAATGCACCAGGCGCAGGTAAGCCAGCGCGTTGCGAATTTCCTGGCGATCGTAGAAGCGCAGGCCGCCGTAAACCCGGTACGGAATGCCTTGGCGCATCAGCGATTCTTCCAGTACGCGGGACTGGGCGTTGGAGCGGTAAAGAATGGCGCATTCGGCGCGCAGGTTGCCGTCTTGCACCCAGCTGGCGATGGTGTCGGCAATATAGTTGGCTTCGTCTTGCTCGTTAAACGCGGCGTAAAGGTTGACCGGTTCACCGTCAACCCCGTCGCTCCACAGTTCTTTGCCCAAGCGGCCCTGGTTGTTTTCAATCACCGAGTTGGCGGCTTTCAGGATCAGCTTGGTAGAGCGATAATTCTGCTCCAGCTTTACCAGGCGGGCGTTGGGGAAATCGCGCTGGTACTGCTGGATGTTTTCGACTTTGGCGCCGCGCCAGCCGTAGATGGACTGGTCGTCGTCGCCCACCACGGTTAATGGCACGCGGTTGCTGGCCAGCACTTGCAGCCAGGCGTATTGAATGGCGTTGGTGTCCTGAAACTCGTCCACCAGAATGTGCTGAAAGCGCTGTTGATAGTGGGCCAGCAATTGCGGGCGGTGCAGCCAGAGTTCGTGGGAGCGCAGCAGCAATTCGCCAAAATCCACCAGGCCGCTTTGCTGGCACAGTTTTTCGTACTGGCGGTACACCCGCACCATGGTGCTGATGAAGTGGTCGCCGGGGTTTTCCTGAATATTGTCAGCGCGCAGACCTTCGTCTTTCTGGCTGCTGATCCACCACTGGGCCTGCTTGGGCGGAAACTGAGTTTCGTCGATTTGGGCTTCGCGCATGACCCGCTTCACCATGCGCAGTTGGTCGTCGCTGTCCAACACCTGAAAGTTTTCCGGCAGGTTTGCGTCTTTCCAGTGGGCGCGCAGCAGGCGATGGGCAATACCGTGAAAAGTGCCAATCCACAGGCCACGAGAGGGTATGTTCATCATCTGTTCAATGCGGTGGCGCATTTCCTTGGCGGCCTTATTGGTAAAGGTCACCGCCAGAAGGCCGGTTGCCGGTACCCGGTTCATCTGCATCTGCCACGCCATGCGGTGCACCAGCACCCGGGTTTTGCCACTGCCGGCGCCGGCCAGAACCAGCAAGTGATCGCTTTGTTCCGTCACCGCCTCGCGCTGGGCGTCGTTCAGGCCATCGATAATGTAGGAAACGTCCATAAAATGTCGCTACTGGTTAAATAAACAGGTCATACAGTATACCAGCCTTGAATCGCCCTTGCCGAACACGAGTGTACGGCGGCAAAACATGATACTGCAAAGCGCGCCCAGCGCAGTATTGGTTCCATAATGCGACGTACTCGACTGGTTCAAGTCATCAACGACCTGTCTCGCTTATGAGACGCCGGACCAGCGCTCCTCATTTTATGCGAGTGTGGCACCGTTACGCGCGACCCCGACTACCTGCTGCCAAGTAACAGGCGCGCTGGTAATGAATACACTGCTAATGACGTTCGTAGTTCGCTTTTCCTTCTGCTGTCACGTCCACTTCGAGCTCATCGGGTAATGATTTATTGAAGATGAAAGTACGCGCCGCTGCCGCCACAATAAGTACAAATAGGAACAACACAGTGAAGCCGCCCGCAGCCGCCAGGTATTTGATTCCATCTATCCCCTGGGCCCCACCACCGAATGCCACCATGATATAAGCAATGATACTGATAGCCAGACCCCACAGGACTTTTTGTTTTCCGGGAGATTCCTCATCAGCCTTGATGCCTCGTGTACAAATGGTGGCGATGGTAGATGACATTGAGTCAGCAGCAGTAGCGAAGGAAATAACAAGCGTAAAGATCGCCATGGGAACGAGAACCCAAGCCATGGGAAGATTTTGCAGGAAGCCCCATAGGCCAGAAACCGCGCCGTTCTGTGTAATGACCTTGACGAGATCTAGCGTTCCGTCCATTTGCCATTTGATTGCGGTGCCACCCCAGAAGCCAAACCAGAGAATGCCAAACAGCGCAGGTAATACCCAATTGATAATCAGAAATTGACGTAGCGTACGACCGTACGATATGCGCGCCAGGAAGAGCCCCATCAACGGTGCATAGGCAATCCAGATTGACCAGTCATACATCGTCCACCAAGTTACCAATGCTTCACCACCCAACACTTTGGTATCAAATGACCACAAAAAAAAGTTGTCAGCCCAGTAGCCCAGGCTCGTGACTGAGAGATTCAATATGTAACTTAGCGGACCGACTAAGATGAGGATGACCAGGAATGCATAGAATATGTAGGCGTTTAGCGAGGACAGTACTTTGATACCACGGTTTAGACCAGACAGTGCCGAGGTGATAAAAATAGCTGAAATAATCAGGGTCAACACTAACCACGTCTGCGGATTGGACGGGATGCCATAGGCGGATTCCAATCCAGAACCGATCAAAGCTAAGCCAGCACCGAGTGATGATGCCAGGCCAAGGGTAATCGCCAATATGGACATCAGATCAATAATGGCTGATATCGCAGGATGCTTAGAATGCTTACCGAATAGCGGCGCTATTGTGGATGATATCGAGAACTTGGCATTTCGATTGAAATGCATGTAACCAATCATTAATCCGACAATTGAATACATTGCGTAGGGAATGAAGCTCCAGTTATGGAAGCTTCTTGCCAGTGCAAAAATTGCGGCTTCACTGCTTAGTGGGTCAAAAGACCGCGCGCTCAATAACTAAGTGCAACACCCTCTAATCGAGTACCGTGTTGCCATGGAAAAACACTATCATCACCTCAGTACCACCGACCGCGTTACGCTCATGTTCCTGAAGCGCCAGGGCCTCAGCCTTCGTGCCATTGCCAGTGAGCTGAACCGTTCACCCAGCACCCTGAGCCGGGAATTGAAGCGGCGTGCGGTTAAAAGCCGACCCTATAATGCCGAAGCGGCAGGACTCGCAGCGCGTTCAGCACGTTTGCGCTGCCGGCCCCGGCGCAAGTTAGTCGAGGGCACTGATCTTCATGAGGTGGTCGTCGACATGCTGCGAAACAAGTGGTCTCCTCAGCAAATCAGCGGCACACTGAAAGCTATGTTTCCTCATCATCGCGAATTCCAAGTCTCACACGAGACCGTGTACAAAGCCATTTATGCCCAGCCTCACGGCGAGCTGCGTAAGGAGCTTATTACCTGCCTGCGCCAGGGTCACACCAAGCGCCGCCCCCGTGCTGGTGGGGTTGATCGTCGCCAACAAATCCCGGATCTGGTCAGCATCCACTTGCGACCGCCGGAAGTCGAAGAACGGCTGCTGCCTGGGCATTGGGAAGGCGACTTGATCAAGGGTGCCTTCAATCGCTCAGCTGTTGGTACCCTGGTGGAGCGTGTCAGTGGTCTGGTGTTCTTGGCCAAGATGGACGGTGGCACCGCTACAGCGGCCGTTCAAGGCTTCAGCGCCGCGTTGAATCGGGTACCACTGGAGATGCGCCAGACCTTCACTTACGATCAAGGCCGCGAGCTGGTGCGCCATGCTGAGATCACCCAAAGGACCGGCACGGCGATCTACTTCGCTGACCCTCACAGCCCCTGGCAGCGAGCCATTAATGAAAACACCAATGGCTTGTTGCGGCAGTACATGCCCAAGGGAACTGATCTGTCTGTGTACAGTCAGGATGAGTTGGACGCTTTTGCCTTCCAGCTCAACACACGGCCTCGGAAGCGGCTAGGCTTCAAGACACCGCTGGAGGTCTTTATGGATTTGATCAACCGTACCCAGGAAGCGCCATTAGGCGTTCATTAAACCGGGTGTTGCACTTGGAGTTGGAGACCGCCGACTGATTGCCAATCTCTCCGTAGATATTTCCAAGGTAAATAATGGGTTCATTCACGGAATAGGTCACGACACCTGTTGCGATACCGCCTGTCAGCGCCATGGCAAAATTGGATGCCATGGAAAAAGTGGGTTTGGCGTCTATTCCCCCGAGGCGTATATCACCTGCCTTGGAAAAGAAAATCCATGACACGATGAAGAGTGTCGCGACTGATAATAGTTGGTACAGCCAGGCAAATTCAGTGAGCGCGAAGTAGAAGACTTCCTTGGCGATCTCGACAAGCAGGGCATTGTTTGTCAAGCCGATAGCAACAGCGATTATCACCAACGTGAAGGCCGGTATGAATACGCTGAGCTTGACACCTTTTAGGGGCTCTTTTTTCATAGGAGTACCTGTTATCGGTTTTAGCCAAAGAACGGTGAGCCAAAGCCCACCGTTTTTGTTCACTCTTTCACTGATGCGCGCGATTAAAACCCGCGGGGCACGGTTTGCGCTTCGGTGAATTCAAACAGCCCTTCTTCGCCGCCTTCACGGCCAGTACCCGACATTTTCATGCCACCGAATGGCGCCTCCGGCGTCGGGCCGGTGCCGGTGTTCCAGCCCACATGACCAAAACGCAGCCCGGCCGCTACGCGCTGAGCGCGTTTGACATCCGCGGTGAACACGTAAGAGGCCAGGCCAAACTCGGTGTCATTGCCGGCCGCGATCACTTCGTTTTCATCGCTAAAGCTGGCGACGGGCACCAATGGGCCAAAGGTTTCTTCCCGCGAGCAACACATTTGCGGGGTAACGCCAGTGATAACCGTGGGCGGGAAAAACAAATCGTCATCGTTCAACTCTGACGGCTTTTTACCGGCTACCAGAACGGCGCCCTTCTCTAGCGCGTCTTCCAGGTGGCGTTTTACCTTGTTGAAACCGGCGCGGTTGATCAGCGGGCCGAGGTCTACGTCGCCATTGATGCCGTCACCTACGGTCATTTTATTGACCCGTTCGGCCAGTTTCTGACTGAAACTGTCGACAATGTCTTCATGGGCAAAAATACGGTTAGCGCACACGCAGGTCTGGCCGCTGCCGCGGAATTTGTTGATCATCAGGTTATCAACCGCGGCGTCCAGGTCGGCGTCGTCAAACACGATAAACGGCGCGTTGCCACCCAGCTCCAGAGCCAGCTTTTTCACCAAGTCGGCGCTGTCTTTGATCAGCTGGCGCCCCACTTCGGTAGACCCGGTGAAGCTAAGCATGGGCACATCCGGGCTTTCGCTCAGGGCTTTGCCAATCATGCTGGCTTTACCCATCACCAGGTTCACCATTCCCGCCGGCAGATCAACGTATTTATCCATCAGAGTGAACAGCGCAACCATCGTCAGCGGGGTGGCGCTGGCGGGCTTGATCACCGACGGGCAACCGGCTGCCAGGGCCGCCGACAGCTTTTTAGCAATCATGCCAATGGGGAAATTCCAGGGTGTAATCAGGCCCACCACGCCGACCGGGCGAAAATGCACGGTCCAACTGCAACCTTTGGGCTTTTCGTCCAGATTACGCGGGTTCAACACCTCAATATTTTTGGCGCAGTAATCGAAGAAGCCGGCGGCGTAGTCCACTTCGCCTTGGGCTTCGTTTAGCGGCTTGCCGTGTTCAAGGCATAGAATACGGCCCATCTCTGCGCGATTGGCGGTTAGGGCGTCGCGAATGTCTTCCAGCCATTTACGGCGAGTTTCCAGAGGGTAAGGCTCGGTCAGTTTTTCGGCTTTTTTTGCTGCGGCTATGGCCTCTTGCACTTGTTGCTCGGTTACAAACGGCACTTTGGCTATAACAGCACCGGTGGCCGGGTTATCCACATCAAAGGTATCAGCGATGGCTTGTTGCCACTGGCCACCGGCGTATCCGGTTATGTTCTGTAATAATGATGAGTCAATCATTCAGGCTCCCTTACATGATAGATAATCAGGCTGTACGTGATAAGTAACCAGGCTGTGCGTGGTAGCCAGGCCGTTGCAGTGCCGCTCAAGCTGCTGCGATGCAATCCGAACGCTCGATCGCAGAAGTACAAATTCTTATTCATCTACTTGTTTACTATAGTGGATGCTCTCCGGCAACCTGTAAAGCTGACGGCAATTTTTACAGCTCAGGTTTTTTTGACCCACGCCAGTCAGTGCTTATACTCAGGTGAGTATGCCCTACCGCTCTCTAAAAAGGCCGCCGAAGTATGAAAGCATTTTTTCACCCCGCACAAGATCAGCACAGCCCGCAAT
>Ga0307933_1001357_pt1 | contig 19352 bp, 16 predicted proteins | sample OrgLakmetageno88_FD_201811 | JGI IMG/M metagenome (GOLD analysis project Ga0307933, IMG submission 201811) | Saline water microbial communities from Organic Lake, Antarctica - #88 | ecosystem: Environmental > Aquatic > Non-marine Saline and Alkaline > Saline | place: Antarctica: Organic Lake...
GGTTAAAAGTACAAGAAAAAACTTTAATTTTTCCTTAATGAATTCTTAAGTCACTACTCATCAGGTGTTTGCAACCTCATTTAAAATATGCAAAAAAGCAATGCTAAGTCAAAGGAATGCGTGTTGGTAGGTTATCTGCCATGAGAGATTCTCGTATTGCCGCCCAATGCCGATTTGTAGAAAGTGGCGGTCTGCATCGGGCACGATTGGAATAAACTCCGTGTCGGGGACGGAGTTTTCGACGAAGGTATAGCCGGCACTAAGATGCCAGCCGTCTTCAAAATAACGAGTCGCTCCCAGTTGCCAGATGAATGATGACTCCCATTCAAGAGGGACGGCGACATCAGGGATCGCACTTGAAAACGTTAGATTGTTGACCCGATCCCAGTTCGTCCAGTCGAGGTTGAATTCGACATTCCATTTCTCATTAGCACGCCATGAGTAGCCGAAGACGATGGATTCGGGGAACTCCAGATTGGCGTCTGCGGAACCGAAAGCTGTGGAGGTTCCTTCAAAGTCGAGCTCTGTGGCCGCTTGATAGTTTAAACCGAAGGAGTGCTTCTCGGAGGGTTGCCAGAGTAGAGAGAGGGAGTAACCTATGGTTTGGTCGTCCCCCTCGAAAGAGCCGAGTGGTCCTGTGCTGTTTAGTTCGATATCGCCATCGTCGTAGCTCGCACCGAATCCTAAGGATAGGGTTTCGGAGACTTGCCACGCGACGACGAAATGATACTTCACATAGGCAAGCTCAGCCTCGTAAGCGACTGGAGCGAAGGGAGCCGTGATCCCCCAGTCGATCCCTAGGGCGAAAGGAGCATAAGTGCCGAAGCCGATGGCGAAAGGTGAATCCTTGAAAGTATGTGAGGCAAAAAAGCTCGGTAGATCCTGGAAGCTATCGTCCGTATCAGCATCTAACAGGCCGTCGTATTCGTAGTCGACGGATACGAGGTAGAGATTTCCTTGCACTTGAGTGCCTTCGAGTTGCATCAGCCCGGCGGCGTTGTAAAAAACTGCAGACGGATTGTCGGCCGTTGCTGTAAAGGCGTTACCGCGGGCAGTTGCGAAAGGATCGACATACGCGGTACGCGTAGCCGAGGCGTGTAATAAAACATGCGAGGCTGTTAGCATGCCTGCAATGAGTAAGGAGTGTTTCAACGTTTGCATTATTAGGTATGGTTTATGAGTGAAGGCAGTTCTATTTCGAGATCCCAATCGTGCTCTTCTGAGCGCCGATTCAGGCGGAGAAAGCCGTAGTGCTCGCTGATTATCTTCTCAGCCACTGAAAGCCCGAGGCCCACGCCAGTGTGTCGAGTCGTGAAGAAGGGTTCTTTAGCGCTTCCGATGGCTTCATCCGAGAATCCGCCGCCGCCGTCTTTCCACTGGAGGCAGAGGATGCCTTCTTGATTGAGTTGGATCTGTATCTGGATCGTTTGCTCGCTAGGCTGAGCCTGCATCGAATTTAGGAACAGTTCTTCAAACGCGTTGGTCATCGCTTCGGGGTTTCCCATTAGAAATGCTTTGCTGACTCTATTATTCAGAACCAGTTCAGCGTTGATGTTACCAGCTTGATTTCGCGCCCGCTCGAATGCTTTTTCGAGGACATCGTCGAGATCGAGTTCAGTTCCTCCGGTCTGGGAAGCCTGGGCGAGATAGAGCATTTGTTCACTGAAGCGCTTGATCCGAGCAATCTCTCTAAGCATAGCCGATTTGAGCGATGCTTGGAACTTAGGTTGGTCGATTTTCTTGTCGATTAATTGGGCGTGAGTGGAGAGAGGTACGAGCGAATTACGGATCTCATGGGCAAAACGCTCAGCGATCAGACTTATCAGCTCGGATTTACTGTCTTGCAGAGCAGTTTCTTTGTTCGCTTCGATTTTTGTATAATCTTCGAGGATGACCATCGTCGGCCTTGGTAGTAGTATCAGTTCTCCCTCTTGCGTGAATGGGAAGATCGACACTTGATAAATGGCGTTTTCGGAGGCTCCCGCAATTTGGAAGGGTTCCGGGAGTTCTCCTTTTTCAACTGCCCGGTGCACCGGCACTGCTAGCTTGGAGGTCAGCTCAGCGAATTCAACGGTTCTGTCTGGGTGCTGCTGACCGAGGCCGAGGAAACGTTTGGCCGCATCGTTGATGTAGAGGATGTCGAGATTTTCGCTGAAAACAATAGCACCGCTTGCCATCGAGTGCATGACGTTCTCGATCAGTTGCCCATGCTGCGCCAGTTCACTGTGTAGACGGCTGTTGCGGATCGCTAATCCGAGCTCTTCCATCAGCAGGTAAAGGAGCTCCAGTTCATCTTCTGAATAGTTTCGCCCGGTTACGGGGCCACTCAATACGGCTAGGCCTACTGCGTTCTCGCGGTCAGTAATCGGTATGGCCAAATGGCAGCCGAGTATAGAAAACTCCTTATCGATCGAGCTGGAAGTATGCTCGAAGCGAGCTTGGGAGTTGCCTCCTTTGTGCACGATGCGCGGGTGCGCCGAGAGTTCACGACCAATTCCGATTTCCCGGCTCAGTTGAAAGCAATCTACCAAGTCAGAAGGGAGGCCGATCGAAGCGACGCAGGTGAGATGTTTCGGCCGGTTCTTTTTGACTAGAGTTTGTTTGGCCGAACCTTCTAGGAAAATACCGATCCGGCTGAAACTAATGTGGTCACGTAACTTGAGGATGAAATGCTGGGTGAATGCTTTATAATCGAGGCTGAAGCTTAAAATTTGGGAGAGATCTCGCAGCACATGCAGGGTGGAGGCCATGTGGTTGACGGCACGAGGCGGCTCGGCGGAGTGAGCCTGTGCTTGGTCGGGGAGAGGGGCTTCGTCTCCCGTTTGGCCGCTTTGGCTTGCCAGTATACGAGCCAGAGTCTGATTGGGAATAGGTTCTGAGAAGTAGAGGTCGGCTCCGGCCTCGAAACTTGCTTGCTCGGTGCTCAAATCGTATGCCGGAGCCAATACTAAGATAAAGACGTCGGAGGAGAGGTCCCGAATCTCTCGAATCGAACGGCTTGTTTCACCAGCGGCTTCCTCCGAATAGAGGATGACCGCATCAAAGACGCCTCGGTTTAACGCAGACTCGGCTTGCGTGGCTGATTGACGAATGACGATTCTGTTTCCCGTAGCCAAAAAAACCTCCCGTAGCGTATTCGGGATCGAAGGCTCGTTTCTAATGAATAGAAAATGGCTCACGTAATCTTAATTAAGGGCGTCAAAATGATACCAAATGTTGACCACGGGAATCGACGAGTGCAACTGCAATTAAGTATCACTGGCCAAAAAAATACGGTGTTTGTCTCAATAATTAGCGTGATTTATAGCGTATCTATGAAGATACCTTAATGTTTCGATTGCCAGTCGCCCCTAAATTGCCACAAAAGTCGTCTAATGCCTAGCGATCTCAATGCTTTCGAATCGGTTTACGTGACCAGCCGCTTGGTCTCGTATTCAGGCTCCAACGGTCAGATCGTCGCTTATGTCGACGAAGGTTCAGGGGAGGATTGGAACGAGCGAGTTGTCCTCTTGGCTCCTCGCTATGGGGAGACGAAGAAAAATAATCTACAATTGGGCTACACTTTGGCGGCCAATGGATTCAAGGTTCTGAGGTTCGATCAAACTAATCACGTAGGTGATAGCGACGGATCGATCGACCGTTTTACTTTACATGGGGTGGTTGAAGACCTTGTGGCTTCTTCGGAGTTTATTGATCGTCAATTTGAACCTGAAGAAATCATCCTTCTTACCCAGAGCCTATCGTCACGCTGCGGTTTCCGTGCCTGCCGCTCAGACCCTCGCATATCGAGATTCGTCAGTATCGTGGGCATGGTTGATATGGATTCGACTTTGAAAGCTATCTATAATCGGGATATTTTTGGAGAGTTTGCTTCTGGAGCCCAGTGGGAAACCATCGATATTCTAGGGTTTGAAATCGATGCGGCTAATTTTTACCATAGTATGGTAGATCATAAGCTGATCGACCTTCAAGGGACAGTTGAGGATGCGTCAGTATTAACGATTCCCTCGCTCCACCTTTTTGCAGAGCGGGATTTATGGGTGAAGCTTGAAGATGTCGAGCGGGTGGTCGGCGTGTGTAGTGGGGCGAGTTTGGTCAAGATTCCAGAAGTTGGGCACGAGATCAATGAGAAGAGCACGGCCGTCAGTTTTACGACTGAGCAGATTATCCGATATTGTAGGCAGAGCCTGAAAGACCCCATCGCCACGATCTGGCTGCCCGATAAGAAAGCCTTGATCGCGCAGAATAAGCTGGAGCGAGAGCGCTTGCGAGAGATTGTCAAATTCGACGAAAAAGAATCAGAATTCTGGAGTGCTTATTTAGGCAAGTTTGGCATTATCGAAAAGGCGCACTACTACGTGGATTACTTCCAAGACGTCGTACAACTACTCGGTCAACTTGAAGAGCGAGACATCATCTTGGATGCTGGTTGCGGGAGTGGTTTCTTCGGTACGAGTATTCTACACTCGATTCGATTGCGCAGTAAGCGCGGACTAGAGGCCGTCTATCCCTTGCACTATTGTGCCTTGGATCTGACTCCTGATGGGCTCTCGACCTCCTACGCGAGGCACGTTGAGGAGCTGGTCTCGGCGCATCGAGACATCTTCCACGAAGACCACGGGGTCGCTTATTCTTACCGCAAGGTCGACTTTGATTCGATCAATGGAGAAGTCGAAAGTAGAGTCCCAATCGCCAATCAGAGCATCAATAAACTCTGCTGTAGTCTAGTGATCTCCTACCTCAAGCAGCCGCAACACCTAGTCAGTGAAATCTACCGCATGCTCGCCCCTGGGGGAGTCGCCGTCATTTCTAGTATGAAGCCGGGCTGTGACTTAACGGTATTATACCATGATTCCGTAGCTAAAAACTACTCGGAGGAAAATGACCGGGATGCTAAAGAACTCCTCAGCGCAGCCGGCCGCATCAAGCACAAGCAAGATTCAGGAATCTACCAATTTTTCTCCGAAGCCGAACTCCAACGCCTCGCTTTTGAAGCGGGCTTTAGCGATATTCGTTCTCTCCGCAGTTTTGGTGATCAAGCCAATGTTATCCGAGTCGTCAAGTGAACCTCTACCTTAGCGTATCTTCGTTCATGAATTTCTTCGCGGCCATCGTCTTGGTCGCGCTGATTGCGTCTTCGTCGGACCGCAACCCTGTCAGTAGGCGCTATTCGTATTTCCTCCTCTCGATTACCGCGTGGTCGGGTGCGTATTTCTTATGGCGTATCTCGGAAGACCAAACGACTGCCGAGTGGTACTGTCAGATACTGATCACGGCGGCATTTTTTATTCCGATTACTTTCTACCAGTTTGCGGTTAAACTGGCCGGTGTCAGTCGACCTAAAAGTATTTTCGTCGGGTATGCTTCCGCAATTATTTTCATGGCGTTGGTTCCTTTCGGTTTGATCGTAGATGGAGTCAGCCCGAAGGCGGGCCACAGTTTTTGGCCGAACCCGGGCTTAGCCATGCCGCTCTATTTGGCATTTTATACCTACTATGTAACTGCCAGTGGTTGGACACTCTGGCGGAGTGGGAATAGTCACCTTGGCGCACGCGCTTCGGATTACTTTTTCGTTCTAATTAGCGGTGGAATCGGTTTTGCGGGGGGTGCCACTAATTTCCCTCTCTGGTATGATATCCCAATCCAGCCGTATGGGAATATTTTGGTCGCAGTCTATATCGTCGTCGTCGGCTACGGTCTTTACAGTAAGAAGGTGCCCGGTATTAGCCTCAATGTATACAAGGCGCTGGTAGGTTTGTTTGTGAATGTGTCGTTCACCCTCTTTTACATGATGGGGTATTTGCTCTATGTGGGAGCCGAGCGCGATTCGCTCCAGCCCTACGAGTTATGGTCGCATGGACTCGCGGCATTTTTTGTGAGCAGCTTTATCTTCTGGGGAGTGCCCAAGATTAAAAAATCCACGGAAAAAGTCGTTGATGGTGTCTTCCGCAGAGAGCACGTCAGCGCGATGGAGAAGTTGAAAGATTTACCATCAAAAGTGGCTCACCTCGTCGATTTAGAAGCCATTGCCGTAGAACTGTCCGATTCGCTTCAGCAGATATTGGAGGTGACTGGAGTCGCGATCTATCGAGAAGATCCTTACACTGGAAACTATCAGTGCAGTTTCGCTAGTGAATCGCTTGCGCCGCTGATTGAGGACTATAGTTTCACGACTGAGTCGCCCATTATCACTCGGCTCATCGATGAACCTAAAGCAGTGGTTTTGGATCAAGTTTATGCGGATTCTGAGGATCTTTATTATCAGGCTCTAGTCGATATTAAGAACAAGTTGCACGCGTCTGTCCTCATACCTGTATTTGCTGGGCACGAAGTATTTGGTTTAATCCTGATCGGCGACTCTCGAGACTCTAAAGCTTGGTCGGTTGAAGAGATCACAAGTTTGTTTAATCTAGGAGCACAGCTAGGGCTGAATCTACGCATTCGTGACTTTGAGCGGCGCTCAAATGAAGTCGATAAGCTGGTAGCTCTGGGCACGATGGCCGCAAGTCTTTCGCATGAGATTCGGAATCCACTCGTATCCGTTCAAACGCTCGCTTCCTTGCTCAAGCGTAATCGTAATCTGGAGGAAATGCCTGCTGAGTATAAGGAGGTGCTGATTCGGGATATCCAGCGGATTAAGAGTATTGTCGATGGTGTCGCCTCTTATTCGAGAAATCCGAAAGGGCGGAAATCAGTCATCAAAGTGGGTGATGTAATCGATGAAGGCTTGATGGTCTCGAAATCCGCTTTTGAAAAGGCAGGCGTCAAGCTCTCTTGGGAATCCTGCGAATTGCTGGAAAAAGAAGTCTATGCGAACCAAGACCAGCTCGTGCAGGTGCTGAACAATTTGTTTGAAAATTCAGTCTATGCGCTACGTGCAGTCGCCAATCCAATGATCGCGCTCAAACTTGCCTTGAGGCGCCCGAACTCGCGGAAGCATACCTATTGGATAGAGATCGAAGTAGCCGACAACGGTCCAGGCATCCCCGTCGCGATCTATGATCGCATCTTTGATCCCTTCATTACCTCGAAAGATACAGGTGATCGTCAGGAGCAACAAGGCATGGGCTTGGGCTTAGCTATTTCCAAGCGTATCATCGAAAGTCACCGTGGTGCGATTTCAGTCTCGGAAAGTGAGTGGGGGGGTGCCAAGTTTTCCATATCGCTGAAAGTGTTTGATTCCGGCGAAGCATAGAATGACCAAAGAATTTTCAGTATCCCCCCCCCCCTCACTCTAGTCGGAGTCCTGCTAGTCTGGCTGGCGAGTATTTGCGAACCTTTGCCGGAGTGACTCGGCGCATTGATGTGTTTGAAGATTTTCACACCGCGCTAGAAGAACTCATACAAACGGACTCTTACCTCATTGGTATTTCGGAAATCTCCGATCAGGCCGCAGCGCTTGGCATCAGGCCTTCGTTTGAGAATCTCGACATCACTGAGACGGTGATTCCCGTGGCAGGTGCGGCTGGTAATCCCGGCTTTCTGAAATACCGTGGTCGACGGGATGGGGAACTCCTTGAGGCTGACGATTTACACTTGATGGGCGCCATCGCTGGTTTTGTTTCTGTACTGACGGCTCAAGCGCATGCCTTCCGCAAAAAAGGAGAGTCTGAGCGCATTTTGCAGTTTCTCTTAGATCGCTTGCCATTGGGTGTCGTATGCCTTGGAGCTAGTGGAGATGTGTTGATCGAGAATAAGGCGGCATCACGCTTTTTGGGCGATTCGGGGGCGGCACTGATCCGCCAAGGTCTCTCTGATCAGTCGCTTACAGAAAAAGGAAGCATGCGCCTGCATATTGAAGCGGGAGGTGAACTGCTTTATGTTGAAGGTCGTCGATTGGATATCGGGGCAGGACTTTTCGTCTCAGCGTTCGTTCTTTATGAGATGGGTGGGCGGCGTGAAAAACTCATGCTGGAACTAGATCGTTCGATCTATCGTGCGGGCGCACGTGGGGCACCGTTATCAGTCGCTCTGCTGGAGGATCGCTCGGAAGCGGGCTGCATTTACCGTGAGATGAAATCAAACCATGAAGCATTGCAGATCGATCCGTCGAGTATTCTTCCATTGGATGCATTCAGCTGTGCATGCGTTTTTAAAGACAAGCGCTTACGGAGCGCACGGTTTTTATTGAGAAACACATTTTCCTCTATGAATGTTTCTCAAATGAGAGGTGCCTTGGTCTCGGGGGGCACTGATCCGGAAGGAGAGTCACCTGCTCAGGAACTCATCGAGCAAGCACGCGAGCAGTGGCTTCCGCTCTCCGAGCTATCTCGGCCGTCCATCCTGGTGCTCGATCCGTATCCGCCCATTTGTGATTCGCTCGATTTACTCGCTGGCGATTTATGTAATTTTGAGTCTGTCAGTTGTTTGGGAGAGGCTGCGGCTCGAATCGAATTGGGTGCCTGTGACGGACTTTTCATCGATATCGATACTTACAGTCAGGCGTATCCAGAATGGATTCGAACAGTTTCTGAATCCGCCGGCCCCGGATTTGTCGTTTATTATGTCTCCCACAAGCAGCCTTCCATGATTTATTCACAGTATGGTATGGGCCTAGAGGAGATCGTTTTACAGAAGCCTTTCGAGGCTGAGCCGATACGAGATAGCTTGTCTCTTCGGTTTAATTTTGCTTGAGCTTTAGGCTTTGTTGCACGTAATTTGTCGAGTATTAATGACATTAATGACTCTCTACTCGGAATGACACACCAAACTTTAGGCTATACCAACAAGCGCTTACTTGTTGTCGACGATGAAGAGGGTCCCCGCCAATCGCTCAATATGATCTTTGGCGACGACTACGATGTCACCATCGCGACCTCTGGAGAGCAAGCGATCAAGTTTTCCCGTAAAAATTCCTTCCACGTAGTCGTCACCGACATCCGTATGCGCGGCTTAAGTGGGATCGATGTCTTGCGCGAGGTGAAGAAGATCGATCCTTTCACCGAGGTAATCGTGCTCACGGCCTACGAGACCTTAGAAACGGCGCGCCAGGCGATCAGTTTCGGTGCGTCCGAGTATTTAAAAAAACCATTCGACCTCGACCACATACAAACTGTCGTCGAGCGTTGTTTTCGCAACTACTTTGTCAAGACCCAGCAAGATACAGTGATCCGCGAGGGAATGAACGCGGCGAAGAACAACTTCCTCGAAATTGTGAGTCATGAGCTGAATACCCCGATGAACGGCATCCTCGGCTTCCTCGAGCTGCTGGAGGATACCCCGCTCAATGTGGAGCAGACTGAATACGTGGAGACGATCCGCGATTGCAGTTTTAAATATTTCGAGCACGTGCAGGACATTCTCGCTTACGCTAAGATTTCTATGAGCGAGAGTGAGATTTCGCGCGGCACCTTTAATCCGGCGACGCTCGTGCTCAAGCTGATCACCGAAGCGGAGGTGCCCGATTCCATTCAGTTGCTCAACGACATACCCGAGGATTTGCCCGAACTGGTGAGCGGTGCCGAGCAAGAGATCCGCATCGTGGTGCGTAAGCTGATGCTCAATGCGCTCAAATTCATCACAAAAGGGCAAATTAAAGTCGCCGTGTGCGCCAAGCCTATTTCTGCGGGTAAGATCCGTCTCACCTTCACCGTCAGCGATACTGGGCCGGGCATCGACCCGAAACTCTTGGAAAACGGCAGAATCTTCGACGCGTTCACTCAGGGGGACTCTTCGATGAGGCGCGCCCACGAGGGACTCGGCCTAGGGTTGTCACTTTGCAAAAGCATCGCCGATCGTGTCGAGGGCGACATCAGCGTCAAGAGTCAGTCCGGCGAAGGCACCACTTTTGCCTTCAATTGTATGGTTGAGGTTGACCACGGCTGATTAATAGCCAACAGGTTGTATTTATGCAAGTCACGCTCCTAAAATCCAAGCTGCTCCGTGCAGAAGTCACCGACCGCGCTCTCCACTACGAGGGGAGCCTAGCCATTGACTCAGCTCTGATGGAGCAAATTGGCTTAGTACCTTACGAAAAGATCCTGATTGCAAACATCGCCAACGGCGAACGTCTAGAGACTTATGCGATTGAGGCTCCTAAAGGTTCGCATACCATTTCCCTCAATGGCGCGGCTGCCCACAAGGGTAAAGTCGGCGACTTGCTCGTCATCATGTCCTTCGCCCAATTTGAAGAGGCCGAGGCCAAGAGCTGGCAGCCCCAAGTCCTCGTCCTTGCGGATGGTAATCGGCGCGTGGTGCGTGCGGACAATGTGCTGGTGAGCGAAGACGTGTTCGTTTAGTTTTTCGTAGCGTTGCGATGCCAATCGCGTCCCCGTTCCGAGCGAAGCGGCTAGCGATGTCGCTAGCCGCTTCGCTACAAAGCGCGACTACCGCTCAAAGTAATAGACGATAACCGATTATCTGTGCTTTCCATGATTATTAGTTATAAACTTATTTGATTGCTGAGAACCTGTCTCAATATGGAGGCTTGGTGTTTTCAATACGCTTAGATATGCGGACTCATCTTTTACCAAATAGAATATTACCCTATATTCTATATATGCGACTGATTCTCTTTAATCAAAATGTCTTGCAACGCTTGTTTCAGCTCAGTTTCAACAGTGACATGGAATACAAACTCAAACAAACTACACTTTTAACGGCGGCACTCTGCGCACTCTCCGGTTTTGTCCCGGCTATGGTTGGCGGGGCCGAGGGAGCTTCTGCATCCGTTCAGGTTTTGCCCGCATATGTGGTCGTCGCCACACGCACGCCACTTAGCATGGATCGAGTCTCTCCCTCGGTGGATTATATCGGAGCCGAGGAGATGGCGTTTTGGCAAGATCGCAGTCTGGCCGATGTTTTGCAAAGACAAGCCGGCATGCCATTAGTCGCGACTGGCACGAGTGGATCGCTTACTTCAATTTTCACACGTGGCACGAACAGTAATCACACTTCTTTTTTCTTAGATGGCCGGCGGGTGAACCCAGGCTTTTCAAATCAGTTTGGCATTGATGTATTATCGACAGCCAACTTGGAGAGTGTGCAAATCCTACGAGGTGCATCTTCGGTAAACTACGGCTCAAACGGTATTGGAGGCGCGATCGATCTAAGGACGAAGTCAGGGTTCGACGTGGCGGAACGGTTTTACTCAGTCGAAGCTGAATTTGGATCGAATAATTTCCGTCGTGCCGGATTTGATACAGCGTTTTCGGAGGGGGATTTAGGGTTCAGCTTAGCTGGATCTTGGATGGAAACAGACAACGAGCGAGCAAACGACGGATTTGAAAGGTTGAGCGCGACTTCTCGAGTCGAATATCGATTATTAGAAAATTTAAATTTCGAGATTTTAGGTCAATTCTCTGAAGGCGATAAACAGGTGCCTGGTAATGTATTGAATCCAGCCAATGATCAGTTAAACACGACTCAGACTTGGTTGGTCTCTCCCGGCCTGCAATTTACAACAGATGAATTTTCAGCTCATCTATTTTATGCGAGAAGTGAGAATGAACTTGTGAATACTGAGCCTAGCCAAAGAGACGAAATTTTTGTAGAGTCGGACGAGATAAGCTTGCAGCTTGATTACACCCTATCGGAGCCCGTTTTACTGACAACAGGAGCCGTTTATCGAAATGATAAGGCGAGTAATAATAATGTCGCATTTTTCGGGCCAGCGATTCCCTACGATGAAGCATCCTCGCAGCTGGGAGGTTTCGCGCAAGTCCTTTGGCAGCCGGCCGAGGAGGTCGAACTAAGGGGAGGAATTCGCTTTGATGACTATTCAGATTTTGGGAGTGAGTGGACATGGAACATCGAGGCAATTTACTACATCGAAAAACTAGGGCTTAGTGTCTTTTCTAAGTATGCGACTTCCTACGTGCCCCCACGCACTTCGGACATCGCCTTCGACAGTGATCCATCGACTGATCCAGTTCCAGAATCGAGCGATTCATTCGAGATCGGTCTAAGGCAAGAGTGGTTTAAGGGAGACTTAGTGTTGAAGGCAGTTTACTTTCGTAACGAGATCGAAGACTTGCTGACCTTTGATTTTACTGGAGTCGGTTTCTCTGGCTTCGACATTAAAAACGTGAATGAAGCGACGACGGATGGGCTTGAGCTTTCGATGGATTTTAAGTTGTTAGAAAAAATTAATTTAGCGGGCAGCTATACCTATTTAACTGCGACTAATGAGCAAGACGATAGCCGTCTTGTCCGTAGGCCTCGGCATACTTTGCAACTGGCCGCCGATTACGACTTTACCGATTATTTGCGCGCAGGAATCCGCGCTACGGGCTATTTCGACCGTGAAGATTTTCAGATTGCATCTCCCTTTGGGCAGGTCGATAGCGAAGACTTCTTCGTGATTAAGTTAGTTGCCGATTGGAAAGTAAACGCAAACTGGTCTGTATTTGCCCGTGTAGAGAATCTGTTAGATGAAGAATATGCACCGACTATTGGCTTCCCCGCACTCGGCCGTACGGGCTACATCGGCGCACGCTTCGAGTTTTAAGTATGATTCAGACCCGTCAACGCGAAGTTGTTTTGGACGTCCTGCGAGAAGCGGGGCGTCCATTGACGCGTGAGGAAATCTTGCGTCTTGGCCGCCAGCAAATCGACCGACTCGGCTCGGCCACCGTGGATCGAGCCATCCGCGAGATGACAGCGGAGTTTTACATCATCGGCGTCGAGTTTCCCGGGCAGCCCAAACGCTATGAGTTGCCCGCCGAGTCCGAGCACCCGCACTTTATCTGTCGCCAGTGCGATCGGGTCTATGACTTGCCCATGAAAATGCAGCTGCCCGAAATCAAAGCACCCAAAGGCTTCGAGATCTACGGTGGCGAAGTGATTTATTCAGGTCTGTGTCCTGAGTGCAGCAAGAGGTAGCGAGCTTGGCTTGCTGGGATAGTATGCTCATTCGACTACGTGGGAGTGCTGTTCGCTTTATTGAATTTGTTCATAGAAAATTAGCTCGTGCTGGGGCATTAATTCTGGATGAAAGACTTTGATCAAATCTGCCAAGACTTCATCCGGACGCACGATGCCGCGCTCCCATATATTATTTCCGCCGCTGGGGCCGACTTGCTTGGTGTTGTTATAAACTTGGCCGATACGCGTAGCGCGGAACTTGTCGAAGCGGGGCTCGGCACCGAAAAGTTCTGCTAAGCTACGATAGTGCGTCGGATGGATCCAGTAGTCAGCGTCGGCGGCCTTTAGCAACACCCGTTCCGTGTCAAGATGGAGCCCGTTCTGCCCAGTGCCTTCCGCCCATACATAGTGGCCACCAGCGTCGTGTATGGCGCGCGCCGTAAAGCTATCACCGCTGGCGACGTACCACGCGCCCGAATGGGGCGCTCCGCTGAAAACGCTGGGGCGTGCACTGAGCGAAGCTGTCAGCTGAGTGAGCATTTCATAGTTGCGCGAGCACTTGTCGAAAACTTGCTCGGCCTTTTCGGAAGCATCGAAAAAAGCCCCGATAAACTTGATCCATTCCGACCGCGCCAGCGGGTGCCGCTCCATATAGCCTGCGGTGATCACGACTGGCAGCCCCGAGCGTAGTAACTTGGGTGGTATATCAAATGCGGGATCACCTGAAATACTGGTCAATATGAGATCCGGCTCCAGTAGTAGCACGCTCTCGATGTCGAGGCTTTGGCCGATTTGAATCGAGCGTATTTCTCCATTCTGTGAGCGTTCGCGGACACTCGGTTCACTGATCAAATGCACCGTTGCCGCACCTACAATGCTGTCCAGCTCGTCGAGTGCATCTAGATAACCAATAAACACGGTCTCCATCGCAATGACGCGCCGCACAGGCGTGCGGATGATGGATATATCGTCCGGCAAAGACGGTATTTCTTGCCCGCGCGGCACCAGCGCGTAGCGGTAAGTGCGGCTAGAATTGTGGGAGATATTTTTGACCGTCAGTAACTTGTGTGTTAGATAGTTCTGAATCTCGAAATTTTCTGCGTAGGCGAGTGGGCTTGGGTCAGCCTTGCCTGCGGTCAGGGCGCATAAATAAATCAGGCCGAATAAATAAAACTGTCTCATAAAAGGGTCGTCTCTACGCGATAATCAAAAAATATTGAGGATGACATGAAACCAAAACTGAGCAAGAACATCGACGAAGTTTGCTATCCTTTTATTTACGAAAGCTCGTTGAAGTGTGATTACGAAATACACACGGACGCCATGTGCCGACAGTTAGGCGGCATCCTCACCCTGATTCCAGCCGACCTACCGCAGCTGACTCAAGAACTGGAGCGACTACAGCCTATGATCTACCACCTGAACGGTTCGATTCGTGGCAAATGCGCGGTCAGCGAAGAGGACCACCAGTGGCTGTTGGCACGCTATATCGAACACCGAGATTCCGTTGCTGACTGCCTCTCAGGTTTCGTCTTGCCACGCGGCAATTCACCCGTGCCAGAGTTAAATGCCATCAGCTCCGCGTCGAAGGTGGCGATTCGATTGATGGTGCGACTCCACCAACAGGAAGGTGTGGAAATTCCCGATGTCTTGCACCGCTTTTGCAATGTGCTCTGCAACTACTTCTTTACTTTAACGCTCGTGATCAATCGTCAGCGCGGAGCCAAGGAAATCCCATTCGAGAGCAGCAGCTATCGAGTGCGCACAAAAAAGAAGTGAGCTTGGCTTGTTGTAAATCTTGAGCTTGTCTGTGGTGAGCTTGCCGAACCGTCGAAATGGCCGCCTGACCTTCTTTGATGATAGGCTCATCTCCGCCAGTCGATCCCAGTAATCCATTCGATCAGCGATTCAATCCCATCGAAAGGTTGAATCAGTCCAAAGCGCTCAAGTTCCCAGGCACCCGCGCTCACTTTAATTGAAAACGCCACAGTGTCACCCTCCGTCGCGATGCCAAATCCTAGCCGCTCCAGCGCTCGCTGCGTCCAGACGCGCTCGAGACCGTCCCCTTCGAGTTGCACATTTAAGCACGCCACGGGGTGCGCGCGGAAGCTCCCCGTGGTGGCGTCCCAGTCCAGGTTTTCACTGGCAAAGACTTCGGCGAACTGGCCATCCAAGGCCAAGGCCTCCGGTGCGCCCTGAATGAGTCGCCCGTCGGCATCCATCAGCCATAGCCGGTCTGCGAAGCGTAGCGCTAGATCTAGATCGTGCGTCGATAGCAGCAGTGCTAAGTTTTCGCGGTGCGCGAGATTGCGCAGGATCGACATCAGCTCCACGCGGCGCGGCAGATCGAGAAAGGCAGTCGGCTCGTCTAGTAGCATCAGCTTGGCTTCCTGCGCTAGGGCGCGGGCGATGGATACTTTTTGGCGTTCGCCATCGCTGAGCTCGGCCACTTGGCGATTGGCTAAGGGCAAGGCACCGACCGCGCCCAGCGCCCATTCGATGCGTTCGCGGTCTTGCGCGGTCAGCCCGCCGAACCAGCCAGAGTAGGGGTGCCGCCCGAGGGAAACGAGCGAGTAGGCATCCATCATGCCAGAGGGCATGGTTTCAGTTAGCACCACACTGACGGCACGGGCGCGTTCGCGCGGCGCGATGCTAGCCAGCGCTTTGCCCGCGAGTCGCAGTTCGCCGGCTAGCGGCGCTTGCATGCCTGCCAAGGTGCGGATCAATGTCGATTTGCCCGCGCCGTTGGGGCCGAGTAGGCAGATGAATTCGCCACCCTTGAGTGCACAGTCGATATCCTTGGCGATGGTTGTGGTGTCGGTTCCGTGTCGGTAGCCGATCGCTAGCTTCTGTGCTGTGAGTTGTGCTTTGGCTGCCATCTTAAAAAAGTTGCTTGAGCTTACGTTGTTTCACCAAGGCAACGATAATGATGGGGGCTCCGACGAGCGCGGTAATCGCGTTGAGCGGCAGCACCACATCTAGGCCTGGGCCGCGTGCGACGAAGTCGGCACTCACCGAGAGCAGGGCACCGATCAGGATCGAAGCAGGGATCAATATTCGGTGCTGGCTGGTTTGAAAAAGGTAGCGGCTGAGGTGCGGAGCCGCGATGCCGAGAAAGCCGATCGGCCCGCAAAAGCCCGTCACCGTGCCGGCCAGTAGCGAAGCGCCTAGCAGCACGAAGAAGCGCACCCGCTTGGCTTGGGTGCCGATACTTTGCGCATAGCGCTCGCCGAGGAGGAGTGCATCGAGCGGTTTCATGAAAAGGCAGCTCAGGCCAATGCCACAGAGGATCGCGGGGGCGAAGTAGCGCATTTGTTGCCAGCTGACATTGCCATAGTCGCCGAACGACCAATTGATAAACGACTGCAAGCGCTCGGCCATGCTGAAAAACATCAGGATGCTGACCAGCGCCCCGATGGTGTAGCTGATCATCAATCCGATAATCAAGACGGACATGATATCCACTCGCCGCGAGAGCACGAGCACCACAAAAAGCGTAGCTGCTGCGCCGCCGCTAGATGCGAGGATCAAGATCATCTGCCCCGAAGCGCCGAGGCCATCTGTCAGGCTGAGCCCGACCGGGCCTAAGACCAGTAAAACGATGGCCACGCCCAGGCTCGCGCCCGAGTTGACGCCCAGCACAAAGGGATCTGCCAGCGGATTACGAAACACGGTCTGCATCAGCAAGCCAGCCGTGCCGAGCGCTGCCCCCGCGAGCAGCGCGGTCACGACCTGCGGCAACCGAAAGTCGATGATGATTTGCCGGTGGATGGCGTTGACGTTGTCACTACCTAGCAGGGCACCTAGCACTTCGCTCAGCGCAAAATTGGCGCTGCCGATGCACACGCTCAGAGTGACCACCACCATCAGCCCCAGCCCAATCAAAAGAAAGAGCTTGAGTCGGCTTCTGGCCGTCTTGGCCGTCTTGTCGGTATGTGTGATAGGTGTTTTCACAGTGAAAATTAACTGTGAAGGTTCCGCCTACGCTGGCGAACTGAAAGTGAGTGTAAATTCGCTCGCTCGGGCTTTACCGAAGATTTTTCAAAGGTCTGTTTAACTTACAACAATTGCTTGCTCAGCCAGCCAGCGCTCGATGCGGCGCACTGCGTCGGGACGGCGTGGATCATCGGCGCGCATACGGTTGAGAACATTGAGCGCAGTCTCGGCGTAGTCGATGGCAGTGGCGCTCTTGAGCTTGTCCAGTTCCGAGTGTTTGATCTCGCCCTCGCGGATCATCTTACGGGCGTCTGCTTCGATCTCCATACTGGCACCGCCAGGGGCGCGCTCGTCGCCCTTATTTTTGCCACCACCACCGAAGCCGCCGCCTGCACCGCCAGAAGAAGACTCGCAGGGAGAGCCGTCGTTTTCGACGCGTTGACTGCCGCCGCGTGGCTCGCGTTCGATGCCAGTGGGGTATTGTTTGCCATCTTTGCCTGTTACTTGGCTGGGGCTTTCAATACGGCTATCTTTTTCCATCGCCAAGCGACAACGGCGCACAAGGTCGGGCGAGACTTTGCAGACTTCTGCGATCACGGCGTTCGACATGTTTGGCCACTCTTCGAGCGCGATCTCCGCAGAATTACGCTTATCGGCGTTGGAGCGGTAGATGCCGTTGGTGGAGTTGGCGCCGAGGGCGTGGCGCAGGGCATCGCTGCGTGAGCCGTCATACACCTCGGCAGAGATGGTTTCCAGCTCGTTGCGCTGCGCGGCGAGATAGCGGTGAAAGCCGTCGGCGAGCCAGTATTTGCTGCCGTCAAAATAGGTGGCGATCGGCGGAAATTGAGCGCCTTCAAGCATCGCATCAGCGTAGCTGGAAATCGCTTCGTCGTTGGTGGCGACACGCGCTTGGGTGCCACCGTAAATATCAATTTGATCGAGTCGTAGTTCTTGTATTTGCATAGAGAGCGCGTGGTTGTGATCGACAATTTTGCCGATGACAACCGGAGAGTGCACCCAATCTGAAAATTCTGAAATTAGAAAGAAAATGATTGATCACGAGAAAATGTGCCGCGGTTGGGCGCTGGGCAGCCGAGAGTTCAAGGTGGAACTGCTGAAAAGCGAGGGGCTGCTCAAGGACGGCGATTTCGAAGCCCTACTGATTGAAGGTCGCGACCTTGTCGAAGCGAACGAGTTGCTTTGGGAGGAACTGCTTGAGCGTGACTTTCGGGCAGCCGGACAAACCGAGGCGACGGCTCGCGATCAAAAGAAATCGGAGCAGTGGAAAATCTGGGTTGCCACCGAAATGAAACGTCGGATCAATGCGCCGGATGCCTGGATCGCTCGGCGGCTCCACATGGGAGTGCCGCATGCGGTCACCGTCCATGTGAGAGCCTTCGAATGTGGAAAACAAACACTCTGGAGATCATGAGAAGTTTATTGAAAGATTTATGAAATGAGCCCTTCCGCCCACCTACATCTAGTGTTTGATTCCCATGTAAGCTCTGCGCCTCCGCGCCTCCGCGGGAGACTCCATCGTGATCGCTGTTGATCTGTTGTTTTCGCGCAGAGGCGCAGGGGCGCAGAGATGGTAGGCAGTGAACGGAAGTTTAAAGGACACCCACATAAAGTCGTCAAAATGCTTGACCGATGGCCGCATGGTTAACGAAAAATCACCTAAGGATGCCAATTGCTCGAAAAACAGTCGTGGATGTGGACCAAGTGGGCGTGTATCACTGTGTTTCCCGCTGCGTGCGCCGTGGGTTTCTATGTGGGGTCGATGACTACACGGGGATCAACCACGAGCATCGCCGCGCGTGGATTGCGGACCGTCTGAAAACGCTGTCCTCGATTTTCGGCGTGGAGGTGTTTGCCTATGTAGATCTGAATCCGGTTCGGGCGAGAATCGCCGCTACGCTGGAAGACTATGAGTTCACGAGTGTCTACGACCGCATGATAGCAGAAAGAGCCAGTAAGCGGGTTAAGGAGTCGCGGAAGCTGGCAAGCCCGACGCAGAGCGCAGCGTGCTATAATTGGCAAGGAAGAGGACGCCGCGAAAGGCGCGGACTGGCTCTTGGACTTCAATGGCTCGGAAAGCCCTTTTGCGGGCGTGGATTTGAGGTTCTGGAGTTGATTCTGGCCCGAGCCCGGGTAAAAGGGCCAAAGCTGGTTGAAAGGGCAGAGTGGTAGCAGGCAGCTATAACACGGCTCAAAATAAGCCGCATAGGGCGGTGTTGCTTAGCGGGAGCACCAAAGCAGGACCAATTCGGTAGTGATTGGCACCGAACACTATCCGTTGCTGAGGTAAGTCCTCGAACCGGAGCTTTATTTGCCGAGGGAAGGCAATTTTTGGGGCGATGCTTCGAAATTAACAGCAGTTTAGATTGATCCGTTGTGGTGACTTAAATATGTGGGTGTCCTTTAATTTTTGCGTGGCATGATTCTATGATGGCCGAGTCAGTAGGGTAGGAAAATTCTATATTCTACGTTTGACCCCTGCTATGGGAAATATTGTCAAGACGGTTAAGAATGTTTATTTCATGGTGTAGATATATTCATCTGGTTTGATCGATGAGCTTACATTTTGCGTAGTTCATCTGAGATTAAAATTA
>Ga0307933_1001358_pt1 | contig 19352 bp, 19 predicted proteins | sample OrgLakmetageno88_FD_201811 | JGI IMG/M metagenome (GOLD analysis project Ga0307933, IMG submission 201811) | Saline water microbial communities from Organic Lake, Antarctica - #88 | ecosystem: Environmental > Aquatic > Non-marine Saline and Alkaline > Saline | place: Antarctica: Organic Lake...
ATCCAAACCAAGGCTATGGAACGCGTCCTTTGCATCTGGTGTCGGGGCAGGACCGGGCCGGTAATAACTTTGAGATTGGGCATGGCGGCTGACCTGCGCGGCGGCGCGGCGCTAATGCGTCAGAGGCGCAAGCACCAGAGCGCGCGCGCCGGGCAGATCGGGATAGATCAGCGTCGGGCCGGCGCGCAGTTTGGCCGCTGTGATCGGCATGATGTGCCGGGCGCCTCACCTGGCCTGGACGGCGACGAGCACTGCGCCGCAACGCTGCCCAATCTGGGCGCTGTCCCTGGCCAGAGCGATCCCGCCGTCGCGCGCCGTCTGCGGGCCCGTGCCTGGGCGGCGACAGCGGTATGCTGCTTGGCACATGGCCTGCCCGCACCCCTGAGGGAGCGAGATCGCCAGATGCCCAACGCCAATGATGCCGAGTTTCATGTAATTCTTTTCGCGATGCGCGTTAGCATGGGACATACTCGCACAGATGCGGATCAAGGCAGGGGCAGATGGCAAGATGATCAAATGTGGAATGGGAGTGAGCCAGTCCTGACCGACCCCGCGATGTCACCGGGGGCCGATCTGCTGGCTGAGGGGCGGCGCATGGTTGCCGATTGGCAGCTGGGCCGGTCACTGTTTCTGGAGACAGAGGGCGTGGCGTCGGAGGCCGAGTACAAACGCCTCGCCATGTCTTCTGGGCGCATGATGCAGCATGAAGATATCTGTTTTCGCAGCATAGACCGGACTGTCGCCGCAATGAGTGAATTGCACGTCTGCGCGGCAACGGAAGGCGTGCGCATCGACCGGTTTGGCGTTACGTTAGTTTGGACGATGGGGTATCCGCCGGACTGCAGGGCAGGCGCCACGCGCGGTACCGGGATCGTGCTGACCGGCCCAGAAGATTTTGCGCGCATCACAGGGGCCAGCCCCGCCGCAGCACATTTTGGTGATTTCATGTTGGGCCCGCCGGGCGCGTTGGAAAATACCCGCGCGGCCATCGCCGCAGGGGCCACAGCGATTGGCAATCTTGGGCAGTATTTCACCTTTCGCTTGCCTTACTGGGACGACGACGTGGCCACGACCGAGGCGACCTTGCGCGCGCTGGGCCTGATCGCGGCGCAGGAGGCCGAGATACTGGTCCATTCCAATCTAGATGATGGATTCGCGGGGCTGTTTTTGGACATGACGTCGGCCTTTGGTATGGCTTTGATTGAGAAACATATTGTCGAGGATTTGATTGGCGCGTCGGTGTCGTTCTGCTTTGGGCACCATTTTTCAGCCCCGTTGATGCGGGCGGCGTTTCAGGCAGCATTGGCGCGCGAGACGGACACGCCCGGCACAATGATTTTTGGTAATACGGTTGCATACCAAGGAGGCGCTACGTCAAATTATGCCAGCTTGGCCAGTTACTTGATTTCCGATCTTGAGGCTTTGCATGAACACCATTCTGGCCATGCGGTCAATTCTGTGCCTGTCACCGAAAATGTTCGTATTCCTGATGTGAACGAGATCCTTGATGCTCAGATTTTTGCCGCGCGGCTTGCCGATCATGCGCCGGGCCACGCAGCTGTCCGAGACAATAGTTTGATTGAGCAGATGGCAGATCGGTTGATCTCGGGCGGGCGCATCTTTGCCGAAACAGCGCTCAAAGGGTTGGCCGAACGGGGTGTCGATATCGCCGATCCAGCCGCGTTGATGCTGGCAATTCGGCGGTTGGGCGCGCGACGGATTGAGGCGCTTTGGGGCGCAGGGCCGCTGGAGGGCGCGCGCCGCGCACTGCTGGTCGCCGCCGACTGGGCCGAGGAGCTGGACGAGATGGCAGGCGCTTGGATCGCCCGGCAGGCAAATGTGCGATTGGTGCACCGGCGTGTCGCGCTGGGCACGACGGACGTGCATGAACATGGTGCTTATCTGGTGCGCCGTGCGCTTGAGGGGCTGGGCGCGACGGTGATCGAGGCGGGGGTCGCGATAAACGCCGAGGTCATGGTGGCGCGGGCGCTTGAAACTGGCGCGGATGCCATCGCGATCAGCACTTATAACGGGATCGGGCTGGATTATGCGCGTAGGCTGATGGCCGCGCTGGCGGCAAATGGCGCAGTCCTGCCAGTGCTGATGGGGGGGAAGCTGAACGAGATCCCGCAGGATAGCAATTCCAGCCTGCCAGTCGACGTGACTGCTCAGATAAAGGCGACGGGCGCGCATCCCTGCGCCGATCTGGACGACATGCTTGCGGTGCTGCGCAGTTAGACACGGCGTCTAGATGCGCTCCGCGTCTAGGAGTAAGAGCGCTCGCTAAGCGGCACATCGGTGATCTCGGCGACCAGCATATCGGTCAGGACAGCCTCGGCGCGGTTCAGCGTGCGGGCGGGATTACTGACCATGTGAATGTCGATGGTGGGCAGGCCCGTCTCTGGCGGTAGCTGCCACAGACGGCCCGCCGCCACGTCGCGTGCGGCGACGTGGACAGGCAGGGCGCCTATTCCCACATTGCTCATGATCAGGCGCCGGACCTCAGACAGACTAGATGATACCCCCTTTAGGCCCGGGCGCATTTCGGCATTTTGGCGTAGGCGTGCCAACTCAAACAAAGGCCCAGCAGCGGTATCAGTCTGGAACGACACGGCTTGTTCGTCGCGCAGATCGCGCAACTTGAGCCCCGTCTTGCCAAAGAGGCGATGACCCGGCCCGCAGTAATGGCCGAAATATTCGCGGTAGAGCACGCGGTATTCCAGACCCGCTGCCGGGTGCGACACGAGGCAAACTCCGAATGATACACGGTTTTGAGCCACCCGCCCGATCACCTCCTCGCTTTCGGCGATGGACAGGCTGTAGGTGACGTCCGGGTGCGCCGCGTTGAAACGCTCCAGCACCGCATCCAGGTGCGGGCTGATGACGTGGCTGGCCAGCGCGATGGCGACATGGCCGGTGACCTTGTCGCCTGCCGCATCCAGCAGCGTGGGCAACTGCATGACCGTGCCAAAGATCGTGCAGGCCTCGCGATAGAGCACCTCTCCAAGGGGTGTGACGCTGAAATGCGTGGAGGAGCGGTTAATCAAGCGCTGGCCAACCTGCGCCTCCAGCCGCTTCAGCGCCGATGATATGGTCGGCTGCTTCAACCCCAGGAATGTCGCCGCGGGGGTGATCCCGCCCTCGTCCACCAGTACCATGAAGGTTCGTAGAAGGTTCCAGTCTAGATTCCAAGCAAAGCGCTGTTCATATGGGCGGGTCATAGATTCCATCAATCTTAGACATTTCTTTTATTTATTTGCACGATGATTGGCGCTTGTGCAAACATTTCCGTGAACTGGGCCGCTGGGGCGGGATCTATGCACTACGCCGCATCCGTCCTGCGCAGCCCAGAGCGACATAAACAAGGGAGAAAACAAAAATGACCAAATCGACAAGCATGATCCGCCGGACGTTCCTGGGGGCCACGGCCCTCGCGGCAGTCGCCCTTATCGCAGGCCCCGCGGTTGCGGACGAGCTGGAAGGCATCAAGGAGCGCGGCGTTCTGACAATCGCCATGACAGGCCAGTATCCGCCCTTCAACTTCGTCAACGAATCTAACGAGGTCGTCGGCTTTGATCCTGCCATCGGCACCGAAATCGCCAAGCGTATGGGTCTGGAGACCGAGATTGTCACCACCGCGTGGGATGGCATCATCGGCGGCCTGCTGGCCAACAAATACGACGCGGTCGTCGGCTCGATGTCGATCACCGAAGAGCGTGACAAGGTCATCGACTTTGTCGGCCCTTACTACACCACCAGCCGCGCAATCTTTACCGTGGCAGGGTCCGACCTGACTACGGTCGAGGGTCTGGACGATGCGGTTGTTGGTGTGACGCTGGGCGAGACGCATGAGCAGTGGGCGCGCGAGCAGGGCTATAACATCAAGACCTACAAGGGCTTGCCTGAGTTGCTGCTGGAACTGACCAATGGCCGCGTCGATGCCATCGTGAACGATTCGATCCCCGTGATCCTCGCCATGAAGAGCGGCCAGTACGACCTCGCCGAGATCAAGGACCCATCGGCCGAGCCAGTTGGCGCCGGTATCGCCATTCGCGAGGGCAACCCCGATCTGGCTGCGGCCATGAAAGAGGCGCTGGACGCGATGATGGAGGACGGCACTTACATGGAAATCGCGAACGAGTGGGTTGGCGGCGACATCCGCTGATCTGACTAAATGAGCAGGCCCGCCGCATGGACGCGGCCGGGCCTGCTGCTTTTTGGGGGCAGAGCAGACATGACAACGACATACGGGCATCTGACATGGGAGGCCGTGCGCGACGCCGATAAGGATCGCGTCGTAATTCTGTCGGTGTCGGCGACCGAGGATCACGGGCCGCATATGCCTCTGGACACCGATACGGTGCTGGGCATGGCCGTGGCCGAAGGGGTGGCAAAGGCAGCACCAGATGAGGTGTTTGTGATGCCGCCGCTTCCTTTTGGCTTCAACGAGCATCACAAGGATTTTCCCGGCGTTATTTGGATTCAACCCGAAACGCTGATCGCTTTTGTCACCGATGTTACCAAATCGCTGGCGCATCATGGCTTTCGCCGAATTTTGCTGCTCAATTCGCACGGCTCGAACCATCCGGTTTTGGATTTGGTCGCGCGAAAGACGGTAATTGAGACCGCCATCATCTGCGTGTCGGCCTCCTACTGGAACCTAATGAGCGACCGGATAAACGAGATCCGCGCATCGGAGTTGGGCGGCATCGCTCATGCGGGTGAATTCGAGGCGGCGATGTATATGCACCTGCACCCTGAACGCGTCGATCTGGCCAAGGCGGCCGCGCAGAACCTGCACGATCCGAAATCCAAGTTCTTCAACCTCGATCTGGCCGGCAAGGGCGGGGGCGCAATGCTGATGCGCTGGTGGTCCGAAGTGTCGCCGGACGGCACGATGGGTGATCCGACTGTCGCCACGGCCGAGAATGGCCGCAAATTCCTGGAGGCAGCGATCGAGGAAACTACCGCCCTTATCCGCGAAATCCGTGCTCTGCCGATGTTGGAGCGCAGCGACCACCACTGAGGGCATCCGCCCCACTGCTATGAGGAGACCGCCCTTGGATACCGACCTGATGATTCGCGTTTACCCGTTCTTCATTGAGGCGGCATACGTCACGGTGCAGCTATCGGTGCTGACCTGCCTTCTGGGCCTTGCCTGCGGGACGTTGGGGGCGATGGCCCGGTTGTCGCGTTTAGCGCCGATCCGCTGGATTGCGGCCACCTATGTCAGCCTCTTTCGCGGGACGCCCGCGCTGATACAGATCTTTATCCTATATTTTGGTGGCCCGCAGATTGGTATCAATCTAGATAGTTTCGCCGCCGGCACCATCGCGCTGGGTGTCAATATCGGCGCCTATATGACCGAGACGATCCGGGGCGCCATCATATCCGTCGACCGGGGCCAGGCCGAGGCGTCGCGCACATTGGGGATGAGCCGCGCGCAAACCATGCGCAAAGTGATCCTGCCTCAAGCCGCGCGTATGATGATCCGCCCCCTTGGCGTCAACATAAATGCGCTGATAAAAGGCACCGCGCTGGTCGCACCGATTTCGGTGATTGAGCTGACCTATACTGCGCAGCGTTTCATTGGCTCGACCTACAAGCCGTTTGAGATGTTCCTGCTGGCGGGCATCCTTTACATGATTATCATCTATGTGGTTGGCCAAGGCATCAAGTGGCTGGACCGCCGGGCGCAGATCGTATGAGCGCGTGCATCCAACTGACAGGAGGCCGCCATGGGTCTTGATTTCACCGTCGTCCCCGAATATTTCGGCATCCTTTTTCTGGGGATGGGCTGGACCATCGCCATCACGATCGGCGCTGGATTGCTCAGCTTTTTCGGCGGTATCGTGTTCGCGGTTATCGCGCTTTATGGCCATTGGGTGATCCGCCTGCCGTTCCGCCTGCTTGCATGGCTCTTCATGGGCACGCCGCTGCTGTTACAACTCTTCTTGATCTATTTCGGCCTGATCGAGGTCGGTATCGACCTGCCGGCCTTCATCGCTGGCGTCATCGGCCTTGGCCTACACTTTGCGGTCTATAATTCCGAGCTTATACAGGCGTCGATTCTGGCCGTGGACAAGGGCCAGTATGAGGGGGCCCGCACCCTGGGCCTGTCGCGCGGACAAACCTTGCGCCGCATCGTGATCCCGCAGGCCGTGCGCGCAGTGATCCCGCCCATGGGTAACAACATGATCGCGCTGCTCAAGGATTCGGCGCTGGTCTCGGTCATCGGCGTCGCCGAGCTGACATTGGCTGCACAGCAGGCGATCAGCCGCACGTATCGCCCGTTTGAATTTTATATCGCTGCCGCCGCCTGCTATTACGTCATCAACCTGTGCCTCGAGGCCGGATTGCGCCGCCTTGAGCGCCGCATCGCGGCCTCGCGCTAAGGAGCTTTAACCATGATCGACACTACCAAGTCCGATACCCCCTTCATCGACATCCGCCACGCCGCCAAGAGCTTTGGCGCGCTGGAAGTGCTGAAAGACATCAGCCTGACCGTCGAGCGGGGCCAGATCGTTGCCATCATCGGCCCCTCGGGGTCGGGTAAGTCCACGCTGCTGCGCGCGATCAACGAGTTGGACCCGCTGTCGTCGGGCGAGGTTTGGCTGGAGGGTGTGCAGATCAATAAGAAGCTGCCGTATCGCCAGTATGAAAAGCACGTTAACCAAGTGCGGCAGGACATTGGCATGGTGTTCCAACACTTCAATTTGTTCCCGCATCTGAACGTGCGCGACAACATCACGCTGGCGCCCAAGATGCTCAAGGGATTGTCCACCGCCGCGGCCAATAAACTGGCCGAGGAGCAGCTGGCGCATGTGGGCCTGTCGGAGAAGATCGACGTCTTTCCTTCGCGCCTGTCCGGCGGCCAGAAGCAGCGCGTCGCGATCGCGCGGGCGCTCGCGATGAAGCCCAAGGTGATGCTGTTCGACGAGGCGACGTCGGCGCTGGACCCTGAGCTGGTCGAGGAGGTCAACCTCGTGATGAAGCAACTGGCCGAGGAACACATGACCATGATTATCGTGACCCACGAGATGGATTTCGCCGCCAGCGTCTGTGACCGCGTGCTATTCATGGATCAGGGCGTCGTGGTCGAGGAAGGCCCGCCCGAGGTCATTTTTCAAAACCCCAAGGAAGAGCGCACGAAAAACTTCCTGCGTAAACATCTTAGCCGCTAAAGGCCGCCCCAATGTCGCATCTTTTCTATCAGACGAAATCCCCCCGCCCCGTGCTGGACCGCGCAGACGGGATCTATATGTATGATGTGTCGGGCAAGCGCTATATCGACGGATCAAGCGGCGCGATGGTGTCCAATATCGGGCATTCGAACCCCGCCGTTCTGGATGCGATGCGCGCCCAGATGGAGAAATCGACCTTTGGCTATCGCCTGCATTTCCAGACCGAAGCGTCTGAAGAGTTGGCCGAAAAGATCGTGGCGCGCACGCCTGGCGGTCTCGACAAGGTCTTCTTTGTCTCGGGTGGCTCCGAGGCGGTCGAAAGCTGCCTTAAGTTGGCGCGGCAATACGTTCTGACCCGAGGAGAGGCGCAGCGCTACAAGGTTATCTCGCGCTTTCCCAGCTATCATGGCTGCACCCTCGGCGCGCTGGCCATTACCGGCATGTCCACGATGACCGCGCCGTTCGATCCGATGATGGAGCGGATGCCCAAGATCCCCGCACCCCGCGCCTATCTGGACGACTTAGACGCGGATGATCCGGCGTCCGGCCTGTACTATGCCAACATGCTAGAGCGGAAGATCCTTGATGAGGGTCCAGAGACTGTCATGGCATTCATCGTTGAGCCTGTTGGCGGTGCATCCACCGGCGCGCTGGTCCCGCCCGCGGGCTACATGCAGCGCATCCGAGAGATCTGCGATGAATACGGTGTTCTTCTGATCCATGACGAGGTGATGACTGGGGGAGGGCGCACTGGCGCGTTTTTTGGCGCCGAGCATTGGGGCACTGTGCCCGATCTCATTTGTCTGTCCAAGGGGTTTGGCGCGGGCTATGCCCCCCTTGGCGCAATGATCGCGCGGGGCGATATGGTCGATGCGGTGATGGGGGCGGGTGGCTTTGTCCACGGCTTTACTTATGCGGGCAACCCGCTGTCTTGTGCTGCAGGGTCCGCCGTGCTGGACGAGATAGACCGGCAAGGCATGGTGGGTAACGCCGCGCTCATGGGTGACGCACTTGCGGCGCGCCTGAATGGGCTGATGCAGCGCTACCCGATCATCGGCGATGTGCGCGGCAAAGGCCTGCTGACCGCGTTCGAGTTGATGGCGGATCGCGGGACCAAGGCGCCGCTACCGACACATCTGACCGCCTCTACCCGTTTTGTCGATGTCGCCTATGACAACGGTCTCATCGTCTATTCGCGCCGGACGCACGGCGGCGCGGCGGGTGATCACTTTCTCGTCTGCCCGCCCATGATCGTGACTGAGGCGCAGCTGGACGAAATGACCGATATGCTGGATCGCTCTCTGGCGCAGTTTATGGCCGAAATGCCCAAGCTGGCGGCGCAGTAGATGTCCAAGATCATCATAACCTGCGCCATCACGGGCTCTATCCACACGCCGTCAATGTCGCCTTACCTGCCGATCACCGCCGATCAAATTACCGAGCATTCCATCGGAGCGGCCGAGGCTGGCGCAGCGATTTTGCATCTGCACGCGCGCGACCCGAAGGACGGCAGGCCATCGGCGGACCCAGCACATTTCAACGCCTTCCTGCCGCGCATCAAGCAAAACACCGATGCGGTGCTAAACCTGACCACCGGCGGCAGCGCGACCATGACGCTGGAGCAGCGGTTGGCGGCCCCGCTGGAGGCAGAGCCGGAAATGTGCTCGCTCAACATGGGCAGCATGAATTTTGCGCTCTACACGGCGGCGGAGCGGATCACCGAGTGGAAATACGACTGGGAAAAGCCTTTTCTGGAGAATTCGGACGATCTCATCTTTAAGAACACGCCCCGCGACATGGCGCATGTGATGACCGAGATGGGCAAAAAGCGCGGTGCGCGGTTCGAGTTCGAATGCTACGATGTAGGCCAACTCTATATGCTGAAACATTTCGTCGATCGCGGGCTGGCGCCTGCGCCTCTCTTTATTCAGTTTGTATTTGGCGTATTGGGCGGGATTGGCCCCGACCCTGAAAACCTGACGCATATGAAGGCTATCGCCGATAAGCTGTTTGGCGACACTTACACCTTTTCGGTGCTGGCGGCGGGCCGCCACCAGATGCCACTGATTACCATGTCGGCCATTCTTGGCGGGCATGTGCGTGTGGGCCTTGAGGATTCGCTGATGATCTCACGCGGAACGCTTGCCAAAACGAACGCAGAGCAGGTCAGCAAGATCCGCCGCATCGTCGAGGATCTGGGCCGCACTCTGGCCACACCGGCTGAGGCGCGCCAGATGCTGAACCTGAAAGGCGCCGACGCCACTGCGATCTAAGCGCTGCGTGCTGCGCTACGCCTCAACAAGTCCGCGCACCAGCAGCGAAAACAGTTCATTCTGTGAGGATATATGCAGCTTTTTATAGATGTTTCGGCGATGAACTTTGATAGTTTGATCGGAAATTCCCAAGCGAAGGCCGGCTGCGCGGCTGGAATGACCCTGCACGATCAGCGCGGCGATCTGCGCCTCGCGCTGCGTTAATGCGCGTGCGCCGCTGCAGCCCGGCAGGGCGCGGTAGCGCTGGATCAGGTCGGGCGCACTGCTCATCTTGGGCATCTGCGGTGCGCTTTGCACCAGTGTGCGCAGCCGGGCCATGACGACGGGCGCCAGCAGGTGGAAATGCCGCGCATCCTGCGCCCGGTAGCGCCCCAGCGCGCGGTCACGGCCCAGCGACAGGTGTAGCGCCCGGCCCGGCCCGATGCGCAATGTCGCGCCCAGCTCATCTATCAGGCCGGTGGCAGAGTAATAGCGCGCATAGTATTCGCTGGTCTCGAACCGGTCGGGCGCGATCTGCCGTAGCGTATGCAGCATCATCGGTGGCCCTGACTGCGACGCGATATAGAACGGGTCCAGCATATAGCCGATCTGCGCATAGTGCCTCTGGAAAAATTGGTGTAGCGCCGTGTTGGGAATATGAGTGGTCAGCAGATCGGGTTGGGCATTGGCGCGGTATTCCATCAAAGTTAGCGTCTGCGCATTGAAGGTGCCACAGAGGTAGTCGATCATGCACGGCTCCAGCTCGGCCAGCGTGGGCGCGGCGACTAAATCATGCAGAAACCTGTATTCGAGGGCCTTGTCCAATCGCGTACGCTCCGCAGGGTTAGGATTATCCTTCCCTACCACCTTTTCATTGGCAGAAGGGCAAGCAATACCAATCCGGTGGTATTTCGGTTTGCTTCGAACCGGAGAACAACTGTGGCAATGACCGAGGCCAAATGGGAGATGTCGCCATGCAATTTCACACCGATACGATCTGCGCCAAACGAACCGGATGGATCACATCCGAGCTGTATTACTGGCATGATACCCAGAATTACTGCGGCTTCTTTGAACCGAGCCTGACCGTCCAGCCGGGCCTGCATTTTGAGAATCCCGAGACGAAGCGCCGCTTTCACGGGCTGGTCGAAGCGGTGGACCTTGCGCCGCATCTGCACAGCTTGAGGCCACGCCCCGCAAGTGATGAGGTGCTGCGCATGGTTCATCCGCAGAGCCATATCGACCATATCGCGCAAGTTTGCGCAGCGGGCGGCGGCGAGAGCGGGGAGTTGACGCCTGTGGGCGCTGCCAGCCTCGATATCGCGCGGCTTGCCGTGGGCGGCGTGATCGCCGCAGTCGACGAGGTGATGGAGGGGCGCTGGGACAATGCCTACGTCCTTTGCCGCCCGCCGGGCCATCACGCTGAGCCGGACCGTGCGCGCGGATTTTGCGTCTTTGCCAATGCTGCGCTGGGTGTGAAACACGCACAGAAAGCGCATGGAGCGCAGCGCGTTGCCACAATCGATTGGGACGTTCATCACGGCAACGGGACTGAGACGATTTTCTACGACGATCCGTCCGTCCTGACGATTTCGCTGCATCAGAACCGCCTCTATCCACCCGACTCAGGCGATTACACCGATCTGGGGCAGGGCGCTGGGAAGGGCACGAACCTGAATATTCCCCTGCCGCCCGGCACCGGCAGCGGCGGCTATCGCGCCGCGTTCGAGGAGCTGGTCCTGCCCGCGCTGGAGGCATTCAAGCCCGAGCTGCTTGTGATCCCGAGCGGCTTCGACAGCTGCGCGCTGGACCCTCTGGGGATGCAGATGCTGGCCTCGACAGATTACGCATGGATGATGCAACGTCTGATGGAGGTAGCTGACAAGTACGCCAAGGGCCGTATCATTGTTACGCATGAGGGCGGCTATTCGGCGACCTATGTACCCTATTGCGGCCTCGCCACGCTTGAGGCGATGTCAGGTGCCAGCCAGATACTTACCGATCCCTTCGACGCCGTCGTCGCCGCCTATGGTGGCCAAGAGGCAAGCGGCGACCAGAAGGCCCTTATCAGCAAAGTAAAAGAGGCGTTCTTTGGCAAGTGACCAGCGCCCCAACAGTGGAGATATGACATGACCAACGAGAGCAAGACATCGCGCCGCGGCTTCCTTCGGGGCGCAGGCGCGACCGCGGGCGGTGCCGCCCTGCTTGCAGGGCTGAACAGCCGTGCCTATGCGCAAGAAGGCGATCCCATCGTGATCGGCGGTCTGATGCCCCTGACCGGCATCGTGGCGGCGGACGGCATTGAATTCCGCAACGGGCTAGAGATGGCGGCAGACGAGATCAACAGTGTCGGCGGTATCCTTGGCCGCACCGTCGAGCTTGTGTTCGTCGATACCGAGAGCAAGGGCGACGATGTGTTGATTCAGGGCGCGCAGCGCCTGATCGATCGCGACAATGCCAGCGTCTTGATCGCCGGCTACAACCTTGAGACTGGTACTGCGCTGCACGATGTCGCCGCCGATGCGGGCATCATCGCGATGCACGCCAACACGGTGACGGTGCATGACGAGCTGGTGAAGTCCGACCCCGATCGCTACTGGGGCACTATCCAGTATGATCCACCCGAGACTATGTATGGCGCGGGCCTGCTGAAATTCCTTGGCGATATCGAAGCGGCTGGCGAATTCACACCGCCGAACAACAAGCTGGCCATCATCACTGGCCCCGGCACCTATTCCGTCAACATTGCGAATGCCCTACAGGATGGTGCAGCCGAGGCCGGCTATGAGGTGTCGCTCTTTGAGACGGTCACGGTGCCGGTCACCGATTGGGGCCCCACATTGGCCAAGCTGCGCGCAGACCCGCCCGCCGTGATCGCGGTGACGCATTTCTACACCTCTGATCAGGCGCAGTTCATGAACCAGTTCATGAACGATCCCACCGACAGCCTCGTCTATATGCAATATGGCGCGTCGCTGGCCGCGTTCCGCGACATTGCGGGCGAAAACTCGGTTGGTGTGACCTACGCCACCGTCATCGGCGCATTGCAGGACGAGATCGGAACAGCGTTCTCAGACGCCTACAAGGAACGGTTTGGCGCCAACGCATCGCCTAATGGCGGTGGCCAGACCTATAGCGCGCTGCACGCCTACGCCATCGCCGCCGCGCTGGCAGGCGGGCCGGGCGCGCCCTATGAGGACGACGCGAACCGCGCAGTGGCGGATCGGCTAATGGGCCTGATCTATCGCGGGCCGATGGGAACGATGCGGATCCGCACCGATACGCAATCGGCCTGGTCCTACCCGACCGAGACTGATGATCCATCGCTAGGGATGCCCCACATCTTTAGCCAGATCCACGATCAGGCCGAAGATGGCGTGCTGATTGCGCCTTGGCCCTACGCTAAAGGCAAGTTTCAGATGCCGCCTTGGATGAAGGGTTAAGCGATTGTCGGCGGGCGCCACCGGGGCCACGCCGGCCGCGCTGGAGTGCCGGGGTGTCACCCGGCGCTTTGGCGCCCTTGTGGCCGTGGACGCCGTCGATTTCACCGTCGCCAAGGGCGAGACAGTGGGCATCGGTGGCCCCAACGGCGCGGGCAAGACGACGTTTTTCGACCTGATTAGTGGCCTCACCCCGGTCAGCGAAGGCGAGGTGCGCTATATGGGGGTGCCTGTCACAGGCACCCCGCCGCACAAGCTTTGCCAGCTGGGGTTGGCGCGCACATTTCAGCTGAACTCTGGCTTTGGTGGGCTAACTGTTTACGAGAATGTGCTGGCCGCTCAGGCGTTTGGAAGGCGAAGTTCTGGTGGCTGGTTGCTGACCCGCCGCGCCGACCGTGACGCGGCCCGCGCCATTTTGGCTGATATTGGCCTTGAGGATATTGCGGATGATATGGTCGTGGGCGTACCCGTTCTGGCGCGCAAGAAGCTGATGGTTGCCACCGCGCTGGTTAATGCGCCAGATATCCTGCTGATGGACGAGCCTGTGGGCGGCCTGACGCCGCCCGAAATCGAAGAATTCATCGAGCTGGTTTTGCGCCTTAAGGGGCAGGGCCTGACGCTGGTCTTTATCGAGCATGTCATGCATTTCCTGATGGCCGTCGCCGACCGCGCGACGATCATGCATCAGGGCCGCATCATCTATGATGGCACGCCGCGCGGCATCGCCGCCGACAAGACGGTGACCGAGGTGTACCTCGGCTCTGCCGGGATTGGGGGCAGCGCATGAGCTTTCTGCTTGACGCTCAGGACATCGTTTCTGGCTATCTTCACCGACCCGTGCTGCACGGCGTCACGGTGCAATTGGCCGAAGGCGAGGTGCTGTCCGTGATCGGCCCCAACGGGCATGGCAAGACCACGCTGCTGCGGACGCTGTCGGGTTTTCTGCCCTTTCGCGGTGGTACACTTAGCCTTGCGGGCAAGCGGCTTGAAACCTCCAGCATCTTTGCACGGGTTGAGGCGGGGCTGGTGCATGTGCCGCAGGGCGATCAGCTGTTTACCGAGATGTCGGTCGAGGAAAATCTGCTGATGGGCGCCTACCTTTTGCCGAATGGGCCAGAGGTGGATCGCCGCCTCGATACCGTCTTTACCCTATTTCCCCGGCTCAAGGACCGCCGCAACCAGCCCACCAATTCGCTGTCGGGCGGCGAGCGGCGCATGGTCGGCATTGGGCGCGGCCTGATGGCTGACGCGAAGGTGCTGATGCTGGACGAGCCGTCGCTGGGCCTTGCCCCGCTGCTGATCGAGCAGATTTACGAGGCGCTGCGCGCCTTGCGCGCCGGTGGGCGATCCTTCCTTGTGGTCGAGGAAAACCCTAGCCGCGTCATGGCGCTGGCGGACCGGCTATCGCTGATGGATGCGGGCCATATCGTCTGGTCCGGCACTGCCGATGAGGCGGACGAGAGCCGGGACATCATGAAAACATATCTGGGAGGCCACTAAGATGGAGATCATCATTCAGATCATCGTCACCGGGCTGACGATGGGATCGATGTACGCGCTGGCCGCTGTTGGCCTGTCGCTGATCTATGGCACGCTGGGCATGTTCAACATGGCGCACGGGATGTTCATGACGCTGGGAGCCTATGCGGTGTTTACGATGTCGTCGGCTATCGGGCTGCCGCTCATCTTGGGGATTGTCGTGGCTATGGCGGCGGGCGCGCTGATCGGCATGGCGACGCATCTGTTGATGGTCCGCTTCATGTTGAATTCACCTGAATTTGAGACGAACATTCTAGTCGCGACCGCTGGCCTTGCCATTGTGCTGGAGGATCTGGTGCTGAAAACCTACGGTGGTTATCCCTATCCGCAGCCGGTGCGTATCGAGGGCATCATGCGGATCGGTGGCGTTGCGGTGACGTATCAGGCGATGGTCATACTGGCCGTCGCTGCCGTGTGCATCTGCGCGGTCGCGTGGCTGCTCTTGCGCACTAAGTTTGGACGGGCAATTCGCGCGACGGCGATCAATCGTGACGCAGCGCAGCTGATGGGCGTGCGCACTGGCACCGTTTATTTGCAGGTCATGGCGCTGGCTGGCGCGCTGGCGGGCGTGGCGGGCCTTATGATATCCACGCTGACCACGCTGTCGCCCCAAATGGGGGGTGATCCGCTGCTCAAGGCGTTTGTGATCTGCGTGGTCGCGGGCCTTGGCAATGTGTGGGGTGCGGGCGTTTGCGCGTTTGGCCTCGCGCTGCTGGAATCGGCCATCGGGTTCTATTTTGGCGTGCGCTTCGGCTTTCCAGTCATGTTGATGCTGGTCATTATTGTGCTGATCTGGCGCCCCCTCAGCTTATTTGGCCGGGAAAAAGTGGTGCGGTTATGAGTATGCCGAACCTCGCTGCCGGCCCTGTTCAGCGCCACCTGCTGGTGGGTGTTGCCGTCATCGCCGCCTTCGCCTTGCTGCCATTGGTCCTGACCGAGCGGTATATGCTGGGCGAGGTCATCGTGTTCTTCATCTGGGCGATGGTCGCTATGAACTGGAACGTGCTGATGGGCCATGCCGGCGTCTTCTCTCTGGCGCAGATGCTGTTCGTCGCTTGCGGCGCCTATGGCATGGCGATGGGTGTGATGTTTCTGGGCCTCAATGTGTGGGCCGCAATCCCGATTGCGGCTGTCGCCTCTGCACTTCTGGCGCTGGTAATAGGCATGGCCTGTCTGCGGCTGACTGGCGCCTATGTCGCATTGCTGACCTATGCCATTGCCGAGATGATCCATGTGCTGATCATCACTGATACCGTCTGTTTCACGATGGTGGCCAATAACTGCCAGCAGCTTTTTGGCGGCTCTACTGGCTTTTCACGCTTTGACGATTTCGGCTTTCGCCAGCTACTGCGCGGCAATTGGGTGCTGGGTAACTACTACACCGTCCTTGCGGCGTTTGCCGTCACGGTCCTAGCGTGCGTTATAATCATTCATGGACGCCTTGGCCTTGCGTTTCGTGCGATCCGGGACAATCCGGGGTATGCGGCCAGCCGGGGTATCGACCGCAAGAAATACCAGATCATTGCGTTCGCCGTCACCGCGTTTCTCACGGGCCTCGCAGGTGCTGTCTATGCCGCGCATTACAGGTTTGCAGGGCCCAGCCTATTTGATTTCTCGACACTCATGTTCGTGCTGTCGATGGTGATTGTCGGTGGCCTCGGCTCAACTTGGGGGCCGCTGATCGGGACCGGGCTGATGATGGTCGTGGTTGAGTTTGCCAAGGGGATGGGCGACGCGCGGAACCTGATCCTAGGCCTTGCGTTGGTTGTGTTCGTGATTGTGCTGCCCAAGGGGTTGGCACATTTCGGCACGGTGCTGGCGCAGCGATTGCGGGGCGGCAACCGGCCCGGCACCTGACCACCTCAGATTTTGTCGACCGTCAAAAACGAAGGCGTCGCATCGACCCGGCCAGATACTTGTTTAAGTGCTGGCGGTTGATGCCGTTGCGGCGGCGGGCCTCAGCAATTGAGGGCTGCAGGCTGCAGGTATAGCTGAGGTTGGCGGCGAAGGCATCACTGGTCATGTTGGCTATCGCACACTGACGCACAAAAGATGTCACGTACCGCGCGGTTGCGAAATTGCACAGATGCGCGGCACCAGCGTCTGCTCGGTCAAGAGTTTTCCTGACAGTCGAGCGCCCGCGACATGCAGATAACGAGCCAATACCCCCGCAAAGTCCGCGAGGTAGAGCACATCGAAATCGCAATGCCAGACAGCACGCGGCTGGCCGTACGTGTCTGGTTTCCTAAGATTTTTGAGTATCCGCCGGACAGCAAGAACGACGGCACACTGGCCTTTGAGACCACCCGCGCGCCCTACATCGCGGGGCATAGCTATGCCCATGTGCGCGTAGATATTCGTGGTTGTGGCGGGTTCGAAGGCGAGGTGCAGGATGACTAGACCGCGTCAGAGTTGCAGGACGGCTGCGACGTGATGGCAGTGCTGGCCGCGCAGGACTGGTGCGATGGCAGCGTCGGTATTGACTGCATTTCGTGAGGTGGGGTTCAACTGGCTTGAGATTACGGCGATGCAACCAGCGGCGTTCAAGGCGGCCGTGTTGCTGTGTTCGGCCGATGACCGCTATGCTGACGACATTCACTATCGCTGCCAGTGTCGGCCTCGCTTCGGGCAAGTGGCGCTCCTACGCCATTCTGGGCAATCAGCCACGGAATCAGGGCAGCGATGAGGGTGTCAGTGTGACCTTTCAGACTGCCCCACTGGAGGCGGAATTTGAGATTTTGGGCCATGCCACGCTGGATATCACCTTTACCTGTGACAAGCTTCGGCGAGGTCGCGCCATCGGCTCGCCTGATCGCGCCTGGCCTGACGAGCCACCAAGAGACAGCGACGGTGCCACCCGCCGCTGATCTGGACAAGGCCCGCGTGTATCTGGAGAAGGCCGGGCGCGGATGGGGGGAGCTGGCTGGTCAACATTGACGCGCTGGATGCCACCGCGTGGGAAACCATCGCTGAGGTCATTCAGGCGAGACTGCGCCAGATTGGCATCGAGGAGCAAGTCAATGTGAAAAATAGCGGCAGCTATTGGACGCTGGGTATGGTGCGCAAGGGCGAGTGCTGTAAGGATTAGCGGCTGATCGTCAATCCTTTCTCCATGCTGCCCTATCTTGGTCGCTGATTCTGATTTCCATCCACTGGGCCGACGCTATCGGCATCCTGCCGGGCGCTTATTTGTCGATCTGGCGCAACTTGTGGATCAATCGGACCACCGGGGTGCCGCCCGTCGGGACGATCCTATATTACCTTTCTTCACGGAGCGTTCTTCTTTACCGGCGTGCGCCTGCTTGCGCCCTGTGATCGCGGGGGCGGCGCCGATCATCGTGGTCACTCTCGGCTTTATCTTCCTTGGGAGGGTGCTGTGTGGCCTATTCGACCCCAAGCTGAGGTGCGATCCATGGCCGCCGCGCCCTCTTGCAAGCCGCAGGCCTATTGATAGATTCTGGCACCTCGCGTGGGCTTCTGCACGCTTTTCTGTTAGTGGAGTAATCTGTGCTTGCGAGCGTGTGTTATCCGGCCATTCGCGAGGCAACCATGCTGTGTGATGCGTCGTCGCGCCGCTCCATCCGGGCGGTTGCGGCCTTGGCGGCTCGGCGAAAGTTTAGCTTGGCCGTGGTCGTCAGGATCAGCGGATCGCCGATGATGATCTCGGGAGGTATCTCTTGGCGGCAGATGTGAGGCAAGTCACGCAGGCTCAGACGCACCAAAACTGACTGCTGCATCGCGGCCCTGTCTATGGCATTCGTACCAGAGTGCGCGCAAAGATAGGTGCCACCGCCCGAATGGGTCATAAACACGGTGTCGGGGCGAAACTCCTGGGCCAGTGCATCTGCCACCGCCTTGAGAAAGCACGTGAATTCAACTGGTGTCGTGCCTGCAAAAATCTCGTCGATGCGGCGTATCTTGATCGCCATCAGGTTGACTGAGGATTCGTCGCTGCGTGCGATCTGCTCCAGATAGTTTTGGAACACCGACAGGGACAGGATCCCGTCGCTTTTGATCTCGCTCTCTAGTAGAGGCGGTACAGTGTCCGCCCGGCGCGAGGCCCGCAAGGGAGGTGACGACGCATCAGTGCGAGCAGCACTTTGCTGCATCGCAACGTAACTGTCAAGGGCCGACTGACGCTCCTGCACCAGACGCTCGGCGACGCGAATGCGAGTCAAAACCTCGAAGAAATCGAATGGTTTGGTCATATAATCTGTCGCCCCATTGGCGAAGGCCTGCTGAACGGCAGCGTGATCGGCGTGCTTGGTAATCATGATGATCGGTGTGTTGCGATAGCGTGGCAGATCGCGGATCTCGGCGCATAGTTGCGTGCCGCTTTTACCGGGCATTTCAACATCCAGAAGGACGCATTCGTAGGGCATGGCGGTGGCCATCATCTTGTCCAGCACCATCGCAGGCGAGGACATCAGCGTGACATGCTCGTAACCGCCCTGGCAGAGACATTCGTTGAGCAACCCCAAGGCAATATCGTCGTCGTCGACTGCTATAATCTTCATCTGATTTTGCTCCTCGTGCGCCGAAAATTTGTCTGCGGACTGGGCGCGATCCGTCTAGGGTGACTGGACCGAACGGGTCGCAGCGCTGCATCCTCAGGTTGATAAGTGGCAAATCTGGCTAAAATATGATGCTGCCAATTAGGCCCAAGCGGTGCGAAATCTTCTTGGATCGCTGAGGAAACAGGGTATGGCCCGCCAGCGAATGCAGCAAGATGTGGCCAAAAGAGGCAGCATTTGGGTCAAATTCCATCAATTCTAGCTGATACTTTAGAGATTTATGATCAAATTCAGTCTATTATACCGCCTCTACTCCAAAACCCGAAAGTTCTTGTGGGTTATGACGCAGAAGTTGTCTGAGACCTTGTCGCGGAAGTTTTTCCAGTCCTGCGGGATGGTTTCACGCATGAATGCGAGGATTGC
>Ga0307933_1001361_pt1 | contig 19339 bp, 15 predicted proteins | sample OrgLakmetageno88_FD_201811 | JGI IMG/M metagenome (GOLD analysis project Ga0307933, IMG submission 201811) | Saline water microbial communities from Organic Lake, Antarctica - #88 | ecosystem: Environmental > Aquatic > Non-marine Saline and Alkaline > Saline | place: Antarctica: Organic Lake...
CAGTTAGAGGCTAATTCTTCATTTACAGTATCACCAAAAGTAGCTGCGCGGGTTAGGACAATTAAGGTGGATATTGGTGATGTAGTTGTGCCGGGGCAGCTTCTTGCGGAGTTGGACTCGGCGGAGTTTGAGTTGGCGGTTCTCGAGGCTTCGGCTGAAGTCTCAGTGGCGAAGGCAAATCTCGCGCAAGCCAAGCAAAGCTTGGAGATCGCCCGGAAAACCACAACGAGAGCTGAGACTTTATTTAAACGAGGGGTGAGTTCTGAGGCAGAGTTGGACGCATCGAATAACGCTCTATTAGCGATAGAGTCGGATGTTGCTGTTTACAAAGCACAGCTGGATCGTTCTGAAGCGTCATTGGACTCCGCAGAAATACAGCTTGCTTATACCGATGTGCGAGCCGAGTGGGAAGGGGAGCGTTCGGAACGGTTAGTTTCAGCTCGCTATATCGATGAAGGTCAAATGGTAACGATGAGTAATGCGCTTTTGGAAATTGTGGATGTAAAGGTGCTTTCGGGTGTGTTTTTCGTGACAGAGAAAGACTATGCACGACTGCAACTGATGCAAAAAGTGGAGCTGACCACCGACGCATATCCTGGCCAGGTTTTTGAGGCGACAATCGCTCGGATCGCACCGGTTTTTCAAGCTTCTTCAAGGCAAGCTCGGATTGAACTGCATGTGCCAAATACCGATGCTTTGTTAAAGCCTGGTATGTTTGTTCAAGCTAGGGTGGAAGTTGCCAGCGAGGCAAATGCTTTTATCGTGCCTGAATCAGCAGTGGTGAGGCGTTCTGATCAGATAGGTATATTTTTAGTGGATACAGGTGAAAATGAAAATATTAGGGCAAGTTGGAGGCCTGTTCAGACAGGAATACGTGAAGGCGGACGTGTTCAAGTGATCGGCGCTAACTTATCGGGACGTGTAATCACGCTTGGGCAGCAACAGGTCGAGGACGGTGCGAGGGTCAAAATCGTAAAGACGGACCGATAATACCCGTATTTTCTCAGTAACCTATGAATCTACCAAGAATCAGTGTAAACCGGCCCGTTTTTACGAGTATGGTGACGCTTATTGTGCTTGTGCTGGGCATGGTCTCTTTAAGTCGATTAAAAATTGATTTGCTGCCGAGTATTGAGCTGCCGACTGCTTCTGTGCGGACGAGTTATGATGGGGCAAGTCCTGAAGTGATGGAGAGTTTGATCACGCAGATTGTTGAAGAGATCGTAGCCACGGTTCCGGGTGTGCAGGAGATCACTTCGCGATCAGAAGAAGGTTCAAGCAATGTCGAAGTCACCTTTGAATGGGGAACCGATCTAGATGCGGCTGCGATCGATTTGCGTGCTAAAATTGAAGACGAGATCAGCGAGCTTCCGGATGATGTGGTGCGGCCGCGAATCAGCAAATTTAGCATCGATAGCTTTCCAGTTGTTTTGCTCGGCATTTCCAGCCCACTGGATCCGGTTGAGCTGACTCAGTTAATCGAAGATCGAATACGCCATAGATTTACACAAATCCCGGGCATTGCGCAGGCCGACTTCTGGGGCGGCTTTAATCGAGAGATACGCGTAGAGTTGGATCCGGATAAGCTAAGTGTGCTAGGACTTACCACGGACGAGATCATACGTGCTCTAAGGGATTCTAATTTAGACCTTCCTGCTGGCCAGATTGAGGAAGGGCGCTATGAAGTAACTTTACGCGCATCTGCACAATACGGGAGCCTTCAGGAGCTTGAAGACACGGTGATATCAATGCGCGATGGAGCACCCGTGCGAATCGGAGATCTCGCAACCGTAAAGGATACATATGAAAAGGAAACGCGGATCATTCGCATCAACGGAGAACGGGGTGTTCGTATAGCGATACGTAAACAAGCCTCGGCTAACACGGTTGAGATATCACGCGAGATCCTACGGATCATCGATGAAATAAATACAGAATACCCGCAGGTGAACGTCGTGCCGGTGATCAATCAGGGTAATTTCATTCAGCGCTCGATTAAGAATGTGGCTAATTCAGTTCTCTACGGGGGAGGTTTGGCGGTCTTAGTCTTGCTGTTTTTTCTGAGGAATCTACGCAGCACGCTAGTTATTTCGCTCTCTATACCGATATCGATTATCGCAACTTTCTCGCTGATTTACTTCACCGGGATGACGATTAATTTGATGACTCTAGGAGGCTTGGCCCTTGGTGTCGGGATGATGGTGGATAGTTCGATCGTTGTTTTGGAAAATATCTTCCGGCTTAGGGATGAAGATGGCGAAAAGCCGGTTGATGCGGCTTCCAAGGGAGCGCAGGAAGTGGCGAGTGCGATACTGGCGAGCACGATTACGACTTTGGTTATATTTCTACCGGTTGTCTTTACTCAGGGTGTCTCGAGCTTGCTCTTCAGGGAGTTGGCACTGGTCATTGCGTTCTCTCTGGTTTGCTCGTTATTGGTCTCACTCAGTATTGTGCCAATGTTGGCTTCGCGAATGCTTCGCCCCAAAGGAAGCGCTCGCGTGAATGCTTCAACTTGGGTGCTTACGCTCAAAGATCGCTCCGAAGCAATTTTTAATAGCATGTATTCGGTCTATGCCCGGATATTGAATTCCGCGCTTAATTACAGGAAGGCGGTCATTACGGTTGCGGTTGCGGTAGTGTTATTGACCGGGTTTCTTTCAAAGTGGATTGGGACTGAGTTTTTGCCTCCGAGTGATGAGGGTGAAGTTCGGATCTCGGGTGAGATGGAAGTGGGGACGCGTCTGGATTTAGTCGATTCCCGCACACGGATAATGGAGTCCATTGTCTATCCTGCGGTTCCAGAGGCAGTTTCATCGGTGGCTTCAATTCGTGGTAATGAAGGTGAAATTCGAATGTCTTTGGTAGCCGCATCCCAGCGTAGTCGCTCAAACACAGAAATAGCGGATGACCTAAGGGATCGTTTGGCTGGAGAAATTCCCGGAATGAAGGTTAGGACGCGTGCGCCGCAGGGGCAGTTCTTACTCGAACGCTTAGTCGGTGGCAGTGATGGAATTACGGTTGAAATACGTGGCTTCGATTTTGATATTTTACGCGCACTTTCGGTTGAGGTAGCGACTGCTATTGAAGGCATAGATGGTATTACAGATGTGGATCGAAGTTTAGATGAGGGCACCCCACAGCAAGCGTTTAACCTGAACAGGGGAAAACTAGCCGACCTTGGTTTAAGCCCTCGCGACGTTTCTGAGATGATTAAAACTGCGATCGCGGGCTCACTTGCTGGTAACTATCGGTCGGAGGGCAATTCGTATCGAATACTTGTGCAGTTGAAGGATGCAGAAAAGCGTTCACTAGATGAAGTATTGAATTTAACGCTACGCACGCCATCAGGCGAATTGGTCGCTTTGCGTAATTTAGTAACGACCGAGAGCAGTCGGGCACCGCAAAGAATCACTCGGAAAAATCAACAGCGTCAAGTGACCGTAACTGCAAATTATTCGGGTAGAGACTTAGGTTCGATCGCAGCAGACATCGAGACCGCCTTGGCAGAAATACCGCATCCATCGAATTACGAATTGCGCATTGCTGGAAACTTTGAAGAGCAAGCAAAGTCTTTTCGAGAGCTGCTATTTGCACTGCTGTTATCTCTTTTATTGGTTTTTATGGTGTTGGCCTGCCAGTATGAAAGCTTTCGCGACCCGATAGTGGTGATGCTTTCGGTGCCGATGGCAGGAATCGGCGTGGTCGTCACATTAATTATGACGAATACAACGATGAATCTTCAGTCTGGAATCGGGTGTATCATGCTAGGCGGGATTGTCGTCAATAATGCGATTCTGCTGGTAGACCAAGCCAGTCGCTTAACTGCGGGTGGGTATTCATTGATCGACGCAGTGAATGAAGCCGGACGTCGTCGCTTCAGGCCGATTCTGATGACAACCTTGACCACGATTCTTGGTTTGCTGCCGCTAGCACTTGGAATCGGGGAGGGCGCGGATGCGCAAGCACCTCTGGCTCGCGCAGTTGTTGGCGGTTTGATCGGTTCGACCTTCATTACTTTGATTCTGATTCCAATCGTCTACACGCTTGTTCACAAAGAAACCAATCAGGAGGTCTCAGTATGAGCCGTCTTTACCGAAACACATCCTCATGGCTGATCGCCTACGTGGCGATCAGTATGAGTGCCTTTGCTTCCGAAGAGACGGGCGAGCAAAGAGCTGAGCTTTCAATCGAGGCAGCAGTTATGCACAGCTTGCAAAATAATCGTGGTTTACGGGTGCAACAATACGGGCCTATCATAGCGGGTGCATTTCGCGAAATAGAGCGTGGGGTATATGATCCGGAGTTGTATGCGAATGTTCGTTTCTCGGAAGAAACGGCGACCGAAACGGCGCGTTCAACGGGGCAGCAGTTTTCGGTCGAAGGCACCGATGCGGATGGTGCAATTGGTGTGCGGCAACGGTTACCTACTGGCACAGAAATCGATCTTTCTGTCCGTTCAGACCGCAGTAGTTCGAATCGTGCGCCGGAGCAGCAACAAGCGCGTTTAGGCCTGACTTTAACTCAGCAATTACTGCGGGGCATGGGTCCTGCAGTAAACTTGGCGGGTATCCGCCAAGCAAGATTTGAGGAGTCGGCTAGTGTGTATGAGTTACGCGGATACACTGAGTCTTTGGTCGCGGATGTGGAAATTGCCTACTGGGAGTATGCGGCCAGTATTGAGGCAATTCGGGTTTACGAAAGTTCTCTGAGCGTGGCTGAACAGCAGCTGGAAGCGGTGCTGGCTCGGATTGAATTTGGTGATTTACCCAAACAAGAATCGGCGGCTGCGCGGGCCGAAGTCGCGCAACGCAAACAGGATCTAATTGATGCAAAGAGTGCTCAGAAGCGGGCGCGTTATTCATTCCACCGTTTAGTATATCCGAGACTACCGGCTATGGATTCAAGTGGTCCTGTCTTGGTTTCTTTCAACGACGAAAGGTTGTATCTGGAGTTGGATACGATTAACCGGATGGAACTGGCGTTGCAGTCCCGGCCGGAGATTAAAGAAGCGGAGTCCCTATTGGCTCGCGATGCTTTGCAGACGGTCGTGACACGAAATGGACGTCTTCCCCGATTAGAGCTCTTTATTAATATTGGGAAGTCCGGATATGCAGATACCTTTCGTGGGAGCTTTCGGGATAGCGAGGGTCCTAGCTACGATGCCAGTGTTGGTTTGGAATTAACGCAGGCTTTGGGTAACCGCGCAGAGCGAGCTCGGGACCTCGTGGCGAAGAGCACTTTTGAGCAGTCACAAATCGCCCTTGAGAATTTAAAGGACAGCGTTCGATACGATGTGGTGCTTGCGGTCAATGAGCTGGAGCGATCGTATTCGCAGATTGAAGCGAGTGCGGAAACAGTGCGTTACCGTGAGCTTGCTCTGGAAGGGTTTGAAGACCGATTCGAATTAGGCGCTGCGACTACGCTGACGGTTGCCCGCGCGCAGCGAGATTTAATAGCCGCACAAATTTCACAAATTAATGCACGATTGGATTATTTAATCGCTCAAGTAGAGCTCTTGCGCTCTGAGGGTAGCCTGCTTGATCGAAGAGGTATCGTCAGTGGCGAGCTATAGTTTTTCTAGTAGCGGATCGATAACTACAGCCCCTATTTCTATATAGGCCTAAAATTTCGGTCATTTAATGATGCCTGCTGAGGGATCGCTGGGGAAATAATTCCGCTTTAGAATAGGTTTGAGCCTGAGCGAACCCCTCCCACCTGACAAGCAGGTGACCTCCCCTTAATAGGTTTGAGCCTGAGCGAACCCCTCCCACCTGACAAGCAGGTGACCTCCCCTTGTTAGGGGAGGAGCTTTTTAGCTCCCCTCCGTATTGAGGAGGGGTGGTCGGCTTGTCCGACCGGGGTGGTGTCTCTAAGCACAAACCATTTCTAAAAAGGTATAATCCTAAATTCGGCAGTTGGGAAGGCTTGCCGTCAAGACAAGGCGCAAGCCTCTTAGCTGTGGTCACCACTGCAAGTGGCTTGGAACGCAGGATTGGCGGCAAGACCTCCCAACCCTCAGTGGTCATAAAATGAGAAAAACTTCGTCGCCACTCTGGCGCGAGTTCGCTTGCGCGTAACCCATTCATAGACAATTGATTGACCCTTTTTCTCATTTTTGACTGCCGGATTTAGGATAATACCAACGCTTAACTAAACCTGGCAAAATGATGACTCCCCTAAGATGTGTTATACCAGTGATCGACATTTTCCGGTAATAACTAAACCCCGAAATAAAGTTTCGAGGCCACGCATCCTCGCTCGTAAAAGCGGGGGAATAAAAACGAGATATATGTCGCTAATACCAGTAAAAGTTACGCACTGGTATTATAGGATTGGCTTCTCGCAGAGAGTCGGTGCCATCTAGCTGCAAAACAGGTGCTCTCTTCGGGAAGCCTGTCCTACAAAGATCCACTGAAATTGGGATCACGGCAGATAAAGCTGCACGTTGGTATATGGTATTTTAATTGTCTTATCAATTTCAGAGGGAATAGTAATGGTTTAATCTATACCCCCTGATGGATAAAACGCTTTTCTTTAACAACCTGATAGAAAAACTTCGCAGTGAAATGCTGCACGCGGTTAATGCATCACGTGATGCTGCCGACTACGCCACCAATGAAGAATCCCGAGCGGAATCACAGTGGGACACGCAGGGTTTGGAAGCATCTTACTTAGCCGCAGGTCAAGCGAGTCAGGCGCGTGCCTGGGCAGAAGCTATTGAGGAACTGCAATCGGAGCGTGAAGATTTGTTGAAGCGAAATACGACGATCGCGCTGGGTGCGCTTTTTAGCTGTGATATTGACGGCAGCGAAGAGATGTTTTTCTTCGCCGGGGTTGCGGGTGGTCAGGTTATCGAAATGGATGGTGTCACGGTCACAGTGATTACTCCGCAGTCAGCTTTAGCAGCGAAATTAAGAGGATTACGAATAGGCGAGAGCTTTCGCATGCCAAATGGAGTCATCTGGCAGGTTTTGGCGATCGAATAGCTACTCAATAACCGCCGCAATGCTGCCACGTAGATTTATCGCACGCGCTAAGGTGTATTCAAATACGCGCTCATCCCCATGTTGACTGACCCAATCCAGGTGTTTTTTCGCCTCACCCGTCTGCCCTTTGTGTTTCAACAAGAGTCCAATGTAAACATGAGCTTCAGTTTCTTCAGCGGTGTTCATGACGGATGCGATCAGTTCTGAAGAATCGATTTTTTCCGTCAGATAATTGATGACGGGCGCGGGCCATTCGAATGCAGATACGTTGCGAACCGCGTAGGCCAATGTTTGCTTCGCATCTTTAATTTGGCCACTTTCAAGGTATGCGAAGTAAGCAATGAGGAGGGGATAAACGCTCTGCTCACCTTTGCGACTATACATCAGGGTGGCAATTTTTGCAGAGTCTGCGGCTTCGGCGAATTCGCCGCGACAGAGCCGAGTCCAGGCAATTGATTCGTAAAAGAAACCGTTCACAGGTTTATCGGCGACTGCGTTTTGAAATGAACTGAGGGCAGTGTCGAAGTCTTCTAAATTATAGGCTGCAAGTCCGCGACCGTTCCAGGCAAAAGCATGTTGAGGATATTGCTTCACGATCGAGTCGTAGGAATCGAAAGCTTTTGTATGGTCAGCGCGCTCCGCATAGATCATTGCGGTTCCGAGTAAAGCAGCTAAATTATCTGAATTATCCTTAAGGGCGTTTTGGAAGAGCGAGAGTGCACTGTCGGCATCACCGTTTTCCAACTGGTAATAGCCCTCAGAGATCATTTTTTCAGTCGCCTCATTGATGACGGGGCCGATGTCTGCCTCAACGTGTAAGCTCCCTACAAGACTGAGTGCTATCAAGGTGACTAAACGTAATCCACTTTTCAAATATCTCGAAGGTCTGTAAACTGATATGTGGTGTGGAATTTTGCTCATAGGCTTTTTTAACTATCAAGAACCGTTGAGCCTAGATAGTGCCAAACTTTCATAATTTGCAACATTCTCGTGAGTATTTTGCAAAAGTAGAGAAAAGCGGTCTAGGGTTTTGTTCCAGGGATACTGTTCGGCGGTCGCGCGCGCAGCCGCTTTTAGGGCGGGCCAGTGCGACTGGTTCTGGCATATCTGAACGGTCTGTTCGATGAATTCTTCGCGATTATTTAGCTGGGTTAGGTATCCGTTATGACCGGTTGTAATAAATTGTTTACCCGCAGCATAATCATACGTGAGCACAACCAAGCCGCTGCTCATGGCTTCGACGACGACATTGCCGAAGGTTTCTGAGGTGCTGGCGAAAACAAAGAAGTCGGCAGAGGCATAATGCGCTGCCAGATCTTCGTCGAACCGCATACCCGCAAAGTGCACATCAGGCCATTTTTTTTCGAGTTTTTTGCGAACTGGGCCGTCGCCAACGACGACCATTTTTAGGTTGGGACAGGAGGCGCGCGCTGCTTGCCAAGCTTCGAGCGAGAGCGGAATGTCTTTCTCGGCGGCGGCTCGACCAACGTAAATGGCGACAGGATCGTCGTCTGTGGCTCCCCACGAAGCGCGCAACTGAGCACTTCGTTTTGTTGGCGAGAATAGTTTAGTATCTGCCCCGCGGCCAAGCATTTCCAATCGTTCAACTCCGTCGGCGCTGAGACGCTCGATCAGGGAAGGGTCGGGGACGGTAGTCAGTGCGCAGGCATTGTGAAACCAGCGAAGATAGCCCATCATGATGGGCTCTAGGAAGGCGGCTCCATAATCAGCGCAGTAGTCTTGGAAATTCGTATGGAATGTAGAAGTGACAGGAATGCCGAGTTTGCGTGCGGCGCGCAGAGCGGAAAATCCGAGTGGGCCTTCGGTAGCGACATGGACGACATCGGGCTTGGCGGCTTCGAAGGTAGTTTCCATTTCGCCAGGATAAGGGAAGCCGATCTTTAGTCCTGCGTAGTTCGGGATGGGAATGCCAAATACTTCTTTAATTTCGATAGCGGGCGATTCGGGCGGCAAACCGTCTGCACGGCGTGGTTTAATGAGCAGGACCTGGTGCCCACGCTCGACGAGCCCGCGGACTAATCTTTGATTGGTCATCGCGACGCCGTTGACTTCCGGTGGAAAGGTTTCGGTGATAAGGACTATTTTCATTGGCTTGATAGGTAAGGACTTAAAAGAGGTAGATAGGGATTAAGCGCAAGCTTTGGACTGTAACAATTTGTTCACAAAAGTCTGTTTGGTGCTGATTGCCGGCTAGCGTAGGACCTAGCTGCGCTGTCTGACTTGGTGGACGGCTATAGTTTTTTCATCCTACGCAATTGAGTTGAAACAGTTTCCGATCTAAGCAAGTTACGGTAGATATGTTAATACAATTTAAGGAACTACCACCGATTGGGACGAACGCGTATGCGCTTATAGATCTTGAGCGTGCGGAATGTGTGATCATTGATGCGCCGGAGGCTTGTTATGGGTGGGCGCAGGAGATGGCGAAAAAGCATCGTTGCAAAATAGTGGCGCTTATTCTCACGCACGGACATTGGGACCACATATTGGACGCTCACTTATTTGCGAGTGCGGGCATTCCGACATATGGGCATTTGGATGATAAGCGATTCTATGAGACGCCGGAACTTATGACCAGCTACGCGATTCCCGGCCTCGAAATGAAGTCGGTTGCGATCAATCATTGGGTAGCTGGCGGCGATATGATTGAATTACTGGGAACTCAGATGGAGATACGCCATGTGCCTGGGCACTGTCCGGGGAATGTGCTCATTTATTTGGCAAGTGAAGGCTGGGCGATAGTTGGCGATGCAATCTTTGCCGGCAGTGTGGGTCGCTATGATTTGCCGGGAGGTGATTTTAAGGTGCTGGAAAACTCAATCAAAACACAGATCTATAGCTTGCCCGACGAGACGACGCTCTATCCTGGTCATGGATCGAAGACAACAGTTGGAGCCGAAAAGCGCGATAATCCTTATGTGCATGGCTGATTTAGACAGTGCACACATGCAGCGTGCTCTGGAATTAGCAAAGTGCGCTTGGGGGCAGACGCATCCAAATCCCATGGTGGGGGCGTTGATCGTGGAAGCGGGTGCAGTGGTAGCGGAAGGTTGGCACACTGCAGCCGGCGAGGCGCATGCCGAGATCGAAGCTTTTCGTGCGCTTGGCCGAAAACCGTTGGAAGGGGCTATTTTGTATGTGACTTTAGAACCCTGCTCGACTTCGGGTCGGACGGGGGCGTGCACGGATGCGATTTTGGCGAGCGGTGTGCGTAAAGTTGTGGTCGGTGCGGTCGATCCGAATCCGAATCATGCTGGCAAAGGATTGGAGATTTTGCGAGCTGCGGGAATTGAAGTAGTCGAGGGTGTCTGCGCGGAAGCATGCCGAGACTTGAATTTGATCTTCAATCACTGGATTGTGAAAAACCGGCCTTTGCTGGCGATGAAAATAGCGCTAACTCTCGATGGCAAATTTGCGGCAGGGTCGGGGCATTCACGATGGGTGACCGGTGAAAGTGCTCGAAGCGATGTGATGCGGTGGCGACGTTATTTCCCAGCGATTGCTGTGGGTGCGGATACTGCACTGGCGGATGACCCACAACTGACGAGCCGTATCAACGACAATGAATGGTGCCCGCAGCGCTTTGTCCTGGATCGACAATTACGCACGGCTGGCGCGGATTTGAGACTTTTTACGGATACGTATGCGGACCTGACGACCGTTGTTTGCGGTGAATCGGCGGATGTAGAGTTGGAGGCGACTTTGAATGAGAAGGGTGTATCCGTATGGAGGATATCTGAGCAAAAAGAGCATTTGGATTGGACGGAATTCAGTATGCGTCTCGCCGATGAGTCTGTTTATGGATTATACATTGAGGCGGGCCCACGCTTATCGAGTGCACTTGTGGAATCCGAGCTCGCTGATTATGCATTTGTCTACCGAGCACCTAAATTTATGAGTGATTCGGCGGCGGTTGGTATGGGTTCGCAGCGCGAGACGCACTCGATGGAGCAGGCCTTTGAATTAAAAGCTGTCGTGCACGCCCACTTTGGTGCGGATAGCTTGACGAGGGGTTGGTTATAAATTATGGACACAAAACAATTATTCATGGCGACGGCCAATGCGCATAAGGTCTTTGAGTTTAATCAGCTCTTGGATGGTTTGGGTTTCCATATCTGCTCGGCGAGGGCCTGTGGCGGCATGCCGGAGGTGGAGGAAAACGGTGATACCTTTGAGGCGAATTCTATTTTAAAGGCTCGCGCGCTGAAGGAACTTGTACCCGAAGGTGCGTGGGTGCTTTCGGACGACTCTGGGCTAGAGGTGGATGCCTTGAATGGCGCGCCTGGGATCTATTCGGCTCGATATGCAGGTCTGGAGGCGACGGATGGAGAGAATGTTGAGAAGTTATTGATGGCTTTGAACGAAGTGCCTCCGAGCGAACGGAAGGCTCGGTTTCGTTGTGTGATCACACTGATCGATGCAGATGGCGTAGAGACCTCGCATGCGGGTAGCTGCGAGGGTATGATCGCCGAAGCAGTTTCTGGAGAAGCGGGTTTCGGATATGACCCTTTGTTCATCCCCGAGGGTGAAACCCAGTCTTTTGCTGAATTGGGCGACCCGGTTAAACAGCAATTAAGTCACCGGGCGCGCGCGGTCGAAGCGCTGCGCGTTTTCTTGAAAGCCTAAACTATGGCAGCAATCGGTCGCCGAGCCCGGTGCGTGGGATGGGGCAGTTATTTTTAAAGAAACGATCCCGGTTTTTTGCGATCCAGTTGTAGATGGTGTCTCGAAAAGCGCGCGGTAAGCTAATTGCCATTTTCGCTAGGTAACGCCAGCTACTTCCCGTAACAATGATTGCACTCAGTGCCGCATCAGAATGGGTGAGTTGCTGACTAGCACCTTCCTGAACTAGATGAAGAACTACCGTAGAAAGGTTTTTTCGCAAGTTAGTCGGCAGAATTTGGCGAGCAACTTCGCCTTGGAGCGGAGCAAACTGGATGCGTTTGTCCTTATCCATTCGCATGAGAATGCGCACGGTCCGGCTGCAAAGGCCGCAGTCGCCATCGAAGAAAAGGATCGTTTTATTGCTATGTTCCACCTGGTTTGAATTTATCGAAGGTCTTTCATTGCGCAAATCTATGTATACTTTCCCGAAAGATATAGGTTATACCATGTATGCCTGGGTGGGTCGCGCTGAGAAGAAGGGTTTGAGCAATAATAAGACTTAAAAGTAGTTCTTTGGTGAATGTGTTTTGACTCTGGGTATTGTCTGGGTCTCTATCAGCAAGCTATGCGCTTTCGAGTCTCACACACAACCCAGTATAAATATGCGGTTCCGGCATCGGAGTCGTTTGCTGAGTTGCGGGTGACTCCTTTAAACAACGAATCGCAAAAGGTGCTAAGCCGGACCTTATCAATTGAGCCGAATAGTGTGATTGATGAGTATGTGGATTATTTTGGAAATCAGGTAGAGTTTTTTTCAATCCCGCATCGGCATTCATCACTGACGGTAACTTCGGAAGCAGAAGTGGAAACCCAGGCAGTGGAGCCCCCACAGTCCTCTTTAGACATTAGTCTGGGGGAGGCGCGTCAAATCTACAACAGCATGCGGTATCAATTGTTTGAGTATTTGAATCCAACCTCGCTGGTGCCCTTGAATCAGCATAGGCGCATTCGGAAGCGCTTTTTTCGACAGGTAGAGTCATTGGGAGATGCTTTACATCTGTTGAATACTTGGATTTTTGAGAGTTTCCAATACCAGTCCGGTGTGACGGATATCTCTACTCCGATTAAGCAGGTTGTGGCCACTCGGCGCGGCGTGTGTCAGGACTTTGCGCATTTGATGCTGGCCATATTAAGGAGTAATGGAATTCCCGCTCGTTATGTGAGTGGTTATATTGAAGCCTACGATCCGGAAAAGACGAGTCCGGAGATGATTGGAGCGGCCGCGAGCCATGCGTGGGTAGAGGTGTATTTGCCGGGAGGTATTTGGTGGGGGCTGGACCCGACTAATAATCAAGCGGCCGGGGAAAGACATATTGAAGTTGCGGTGGGTCGTGATTATAATGATGTCGCTCCGATGCGTGGAACGTATAAAGGAGCGATGGACCAAAAACTTAATGTGATCGTTTCACTGGAGCGCACAAAACAAACTGCCTAATGGATATAAAAAAACACATACGAATTGAACACACGACCCGGCATGATTACTCAGGCTTGGTCAGCTTTAGTGATCACAGTTTATATCTTAGGCCGACGGATAGTTTGAGCCGCAAGGTCTTGAATTTTAAAGTGGAGACGGTTCCGGCTAGTCGCCAACGTTGGGTCCGGGATGTCTATGGGAACCATATTCTAGTCTGTAATTTCGGCCTGACTGAATCAAAGGAGTTGTCGTTTAAGACGCAGATTGAGATGGAAGTGGCGAATGAGAATCCGTTCGATTTCGTCTTGGAAAGTTATGCTACCGGCTTTCCGTTCAAGTATTCTCCAGTCGATGAAGCGGCTTTGGCTTCGTGCATGGGACGGAGTGCTACGAAGGGTGCTGGAAAGGTCATTGATTGGTTCTACATGGCGGTAGCGAACCCTAATCAGCATACAGATGTGGTGCAGTTTTTAACCGAGATCAATAGTGCGATCCGGCGTGACATTAGTTATACACGTCGAGATGAGGAAGGCATTCAGACCCCGGATGAGACCTTACAACTCCGAACCGGTTCGTGCCGGGATATGGCGGTTTTGTTTGTGTCGGCTGTGCGGCAATTGGGCATGGCTGCTCGGTTTGTCAGTGGCTATTTGTATGATCCGCCAGTAGAGGGCAGCGCGGAAGAACATGTTTTCAATCGTGCGGTAGGCTCCATGCACGCCTGGGCTGAGGTCTATCTACCGGGCGCGGGCTGGAAAGGTTTTGATCCGACTAATGGAATCTTAGCCAATGGATATTTTATACCGAGTGCAGTCTCGCATGAGCCGAGTTGTGTGGATCCGATACAAGGTAAGTATTATGCAGATGGAGCAGAGAGCTCGACTATGGAAGTGAACCTGGAAATTGATACCCTATCATGAGCGAACATGCAAAAATTCTAAAACTTGCCGAGCGTGTTGAGGCTTACCTAGATTCAGAATCAATTGTTTTAACGATGGGTGGAGAGCCGACCTTCATTCCCGCATTACCCGATGGCGCAGAATGGAACACCGCAGCGATGGGCGAGGAGAAGCTAGGCTATGCACGGCGGATGGCGGGTCGTTTGATCGATACAGTCTATACGGGCGCGTTGGCGATGCAGGTCTTTGGTAAATGGTATCCGGGTGAACCGCTGCCACGCTGGAACATTGTAACTTTGCACCATAAGGGTGGTGAAGCGATCTGGCCCGAGACGGAGCGGCTGATACTCGACGACGTGGACGGGGGTAATGAGGTTTCTGTCGGAAAGCGTTTGATGGATTCGGTTTCGGAAGCACTGGGATTGGGGGATTATGTGTTTCCTGCGATTGAGCAGGCAGCGGATGAGGCGGCGGAGCCGACAGGTTGGGTGCTGCCTCTAGAGTCTGCAGATGGGCAATGGGTTTCAGCGGATTGGCCGCACTCAATGGAGGAGCCGGTAACTTTGTTTGTTGGAGATAGCCCGGTCGGTCTACGGATGCCGCTCGATGATTTAGAAGAAGGAACGATCCGAACTGCGCTCACCATGGAAGTGCGAAGGGGCGCCTTGGAGCTTTTTATTCCTCCTTTGGAATGGCATGCGTTTCGTGAATTAATTGAGCTGCTGCGTTCGATCATCAACAAGATGGACTTGAAGGATTTGTTAATCTGTGGCTACGCACCGAAAAAAACGAAGGGTGCTGTTTTGAGTCTTGGGCTGGCGGCAGATCCGGGGGTTTTAGAAGTGAATTTACCACCCGCAAAAAACTGGTTGGAATACGATCGTTTTTTGAACGAATGCGCGACGGCGGCGAAAAGTGAAGGTCTACAACTGACTAAATTTCAACTCAATGGAGGGGTATTTGGCACAGGAGGTGGGTCACATTTGGCCTTTGGTGGACTCGATCTTGACTCGAATCCATTTATACAAAAACCGCGGCGTATCGCTTCTTTTCTGCGCTACTGGCAGCATCACCCGGCTCTATCGTATTTGTTTACGGGGCAGCACGTGGGTCCGGGGAGCCAAGCGCCGCGAGTGGATGAGGGGCCTAGGCACGGTTTGTATGAACTTGAGGTGGCCTGTGAAGGCTTGGAAAGTTTGGAGGCTGAAGTTGATGGCGATACCATCGATCAGTTTCTTCGTAACTTATTAACGGACTCATCCGGTAACACGCACCGTGCAGAGCTGTGCTTTGATAAATTTCATAATTTTGCCGCGCCCAATGGTAAGTTGGGGATTGTTGAATTACGTGCATTTGAGACCTTTGGGGATGCTGAGACGATGTCGCGGGTGGCTTTGTTTATTCGCACGATTTTCGCACGTCTCTTTAAGTCGCCGTATTCAGAGGGACTGAAACGGTTTGGACCAGACTTGCATGATCGCTATTTCTTACCGTCATTTCTTTGGGAGGATATCCAGACAATCTGTGCTGATTTAAAAGCGCACGGATTTGAGTTCGACCCTGAATGGTTGCGACCAGTTTTGGAGTTCCGCTCGCCGAGCTTGGGCTCTTTAGATCTGTCTGGTGGGAGTTTGGATGTGCGGCAAGCTTTTGAATCGTTCCCCTTGATGGCGGAGGAGAGTCGGGGTGCGGATACGATCCGGGTTGTCGATAATTCGAGTGACCGCTTACAACTGACGCTTTCGGATATGGAACTATTGAAGGCAGGACGCTTATACGTGAATGACGTGGAAGTGCCGTTCGAACTGGTCGATGGACGGATGATTTGCGGTTTACGTTATAAGTGTGCGAGTGCCTACCCTGCCTTGCATCCTCATGTGCCGATCCAATCGCCGCTTTCGTTTGAATGGGTTGATCTGAAAAGTGGGCAAACGATTGCAGCGGCACGCTACCACTTTTGGAACCCGAATGGGCCCGTTTATGAGGGGCGACCGAAAACTAATAAGGAAGCTGAAGCGCGTCGATTAGAGCGCTGGAAATTGGCTCCTGATTTGGTTGGTAATACGCCAAAGCCGATTAAACCAAAGTTGTCTCCAGAATATCGATACACCCTGGATTTACGCAGGCAATTCAGCGGATAATTTCTAGGGCGAAACTTTTGCCTGATCTCAAAGACTAAAACCAGGGCTGTAAGATGATTTCTTTTGTAGTGTCTGAGTTTGTGTCATCACCAAGGTGGCTCAGGCCATCTTTTCCGTTAGCCTTTTCGGAGCGCGAGCAAGCTCGCACGCTACGAAAAAAAACCGAAAATTCACATGTTGCAGGGTACTAGTGCCATTTCGGGCGTAACCGTGTAAGTTATTTTAGTATGAAAAATCAGTGACTCGCCTAGGCTTCAATGCGATCCCATGGGCCGGTTATAGCCAAAGTCTGACCGTTTTTCTGGATGTTAATGAAGAGTGTCTGGCCGTCGGGTGAGAAGCAAGCGCCTGCGAGTTCAGATCCGGTGTAGTTATTTCGCCCAAATTCAAATAGTTTACCTTCTGGTGTAATACCTGAAAGTTTGCAGGGCTTATCGGCATCTTCACAGATGAAGAGGTTTCCGTTTGGAGCTACTGTTAAATTGTCGCAGTTTTTAAGAATGTCGGCATCCCCGGATTCAACAAAGAGTTCAAGCTTACCCGGATTTGAGGTTTCGAGTGCAGTGCCTTCATCTGGGCTTGGAATGTAACGGAAGACTTGTCCTTTTTTGATAGCGCCCCCATTCGTGCACGCGAAGTAGACTTCCCCTTTGTCATACCACATGCCTTCGCCGCGGGCAAAGCGTGCAGCGCCTTTCTGAAAGCCTTGTATACGAAGATCATCTTTCGGTGATTCAACGTCTTCGATATCGATCCATGTAACGGAATAAGCTGTGCCTTCCGGGAAATTTGGTTGTTTCTCTTCGGGCCAGTTACGAGTGTCACGGGAAGGAGCGCCGAGGATAGCGAGCGCTTGTAGGCGTCCACCTTGAGCGAGTTTACCTTTTACCTTTGGGATGAAGCGATAAATCAGGCCGTCGCCCATATCTTCAGTTTGGTAGACGATACCGCTATTTGGTTCTACCGCGACGGCTTCGTGCCGGAAGCGCCCCATTGCCTTGAGGGGAACAGGTTGAACGTGTGTGATTTCTGAGGAGGCCGGAACTTCAAAGTTGTAGCCGTGATCCTGCTCGAAGATGTCACTCGCTTTAGTATTAGTTTCTTCGCAAGTGATCCATGAATTCCAAGGGGTGGGGCCGCCTGCACAGTTTCTCGCAGTGCCTACCAGGCTGAGGTAGTGGAGCTCTTTTTTGCCCGTTGCTTGATTATAGATGAGTGTGCTGGTGCCACCTTGGTGAGGATGTTTGCCATATCCGGCATCATATATAGTTTTGTGACTTCTTAGATTAAGTGTTTCGTTTTTGGGTCCAAAAGGCCCTATATCTGATTCTTCAGCGCTCAGTTCGTGGTTACAAATGATCGCAATGCGACCGTCGTCTAAAGGAAAGGTGGCCATACCATCGGGCTTACCCGGGAGTAGAAATCCGTCGTCTAATCTTTCGCCTATTTCAGCAATCACTTTGTAGCTGAAACCTGCCGGTAGATCGAAGATTCTATTAGGGTCTGGAATAAGGGAACCGTAGCCTTTTGTGGTCAAATTAGTAATTGCATTGGCTACGGACTGTTTCGCGCCCGAAGAGTGTGCTTGAGCGAGAAGATTTACTTTTTGTAGGCCTAAAAAGCCAGCGGCCAAATAGCCACCCTTTACGAGGAATTCGCGACGCGATGAGTTATGCATATTCCTAGTATTGGGTTTTTTGAGTAATCCGCAAGTGCTCGTGCATTCAACAAAAAGCGTTCTTATGGGAGCTAGTGCGATATGACGGCTTTTGGTTCAAATAATCTAGCTTCAGATGAGTGGATGAAATAACCGATCTGACTGCACAGGGAATATTAAGCGTATTCTTTCAAAAATTGAGACGTGCGCAATTCGGCGTAATTTTGTGTAGTTTGGAGTCCTAGCATAAAGCCCATGTGCCCGCCGTATTTAGTTGCTTCAAAGTTTAGGAACTTGCTATCCCGGGCTGTTTCGTAAGGGAAACATTTAGACGTTAGAAATGGGTCGTCTTGCGCGTTGACGAGCAGGGTAGGGATCTGAATGTCGCTGAGCTTTGGCCCACAACTACACTGGCTCCAGTATTCGTTAGCGTCTTTAAAACCGTGGATGGGAGCGGTGTAGGCATCGTCGAATTGCTGGAAGGTGCGCATCGTTTTTAAGCCGTGATCTTTAATTTCACCGGGGAAGCACTCCATTTTGTAACGCACTTTGTCAGTTAGACTTTTTAGAAAACGTCGCATGTAGATACGGTTATCCCAGCGTTCGAGCTTTTTCGCGCAGCTCTCTAAGTCACATGCGACGGATACTCCCACGGCGCTGCGTATGTTCGCCGGGAGGTTATGACCTGCCTCAGCGATATACTTGAGGGAGAGGTTACCACCCAGGCTAAAGCCGATCAGGCTGATGTGCTCGTAGTGTTTGGATTTGAGTATATGATTGATCACGCATTGAAGGTCTTCGGTCGCGCCTGAATGGTAGGATTGCAGGCGGTGATTGGGTTCACCACTACAGCCCCTGAAATTCCAAATACAGACCTGCCAACCGTCTTGGACGAGTGTGCGCGCCATGCCTTGGCAGTATTGGCTGTGTCCGTGGCCTTCCAAGCCATGGCTGATGACTACTAGTTTCTTTGAAGGTTGGCTTCGCTTCCAATCAAGATCGATAAAGTCTCCGTCCGGTGTTTTAATGCGCTCACGTTCATCAGTTACGAGAGGAACTTTTCGAAAGAGTGTTGGATAGATTGTCTGAAAATGGCCACTTCGTAAATAAATTGGCGGACGGTAGTGATTATTCTGAATCAGCGGCATTGAATAATTATGTGAGGGTGCATGGAGGCTATTCGCAAGTTTAGTTTTAGAAGGCGTTCTACCATTGCATATTTAACTACCCTAATTAACGTCTAATTATGCATAAATTAATTACTTCCTTGTTTTCGATGTCAGCTCTCCTCTTCGCATTGTCAGGGTGTTCTCCTAAGGAGAGCGCTGAAGCCGATTCTGTAGAACCGCAAGCCAGTGAGTCGTCCGCTGAATCAAGCACCGGAGCGATGGTGACTAAAGCTACTGAGGTCATAAACGAAAAGAAGGCACAGGCGACTGAAGTCATAAACGAAACGAAAGCTGAGGCTTCTGAAGTCATCAGCGAAAAGAAGGCAGAAGCTTCTGAAGCTTTGGAAAAGGTTAAGTCGGAGGTGGCAGAAGTCACAGCACAAG
>Ga0307933_1001368_pt1 | contig 19305 bp, 19 predicted proteins | sample OrgLakmetageno88_FD_201811 | JGI IMG/M metagenome (GOLD analysis project Ga0307933, IMG submission 201811) | Saline water microbial communities from Organic Lake, Antarctica - #88 | ecosystem: Environmental > Aquatic > Non-marine Saline and Alkaline > Saline | place: Antarctica: Organic Lake...
TATGGAATAAGTGGAGAATTAGATATATTAGTAGTTAGTTATAAAGATAGAATGTGTAGAATAGCATTTGATTTAATATCAAATATTCTAAATAAATACTCAAAAACAAATATAATAATAGAAAATAATGATAATAAAAGTTCAGAAGAAGAATTAGTAGATGATATGTTAGAAATAATAACAGTATTTAGTTCTAGATTATATGGAATGAGAAGCTACAAAAATAATACAAAATAGAATGTATATTCTTATATATAAATTATATAGAAATATACGGTTTTAAATCAACTGTTCAGAACCCTCATGTTCTAATTGTAAGAAAGTTTATAATAATTGTATTTGTAATAGTGTATTGGTTCTCCAAAAATTCTGGAAAAGAATATCTTGGAAAACAAAAAAGGTCCTTCAACCTTGTAGATTGGATGAAATTACATGTTTAGATCTTGATTATTTAAAAAATTTAATCGAAAAAGACTACTTGACTCCCTCCAGAATTGAATACTACCAATCCACATCCACAAAAAATTATAACCTCGAAGATGGATTCATGGAATTTTTAGTTAATAAAGCTACCAATGGTCAAAGAGTTGCAGATGGTCATTCTCCCCTTGATATTATCAATCAACAAATGGGAATAGGTATCGATGTAGCTTGTTTATGTCTAAATGGTAATTGGTCTAATGAAAAATCAATCATCCAAAATTTTAAAAATGCTGGCAATGATCTAGATAATTTATTTCAATCCAATATGTTCAATGAAGCTATAAAAATATACCAAAAATGTTTATTCAACAAATTGTTTATGTCTAAACATAAATATCAAGTGTCGGATTTATATTATCTGGTTTTTGTATCCATTAAAAACCAGATATATTTAATGAGTTTTAAATTAATCATTGAAAATATCTTCAATATACGTCAAAATGGATATACTGATAGCATGAAAAGCATCCGCATTAAGAATTTTATAAACCCTAAATTAGGCAAAACTATTTTATATAAATCTAAAAAAAGGATTGAAATCCGATTTTCCAAAGATGCTATCAAACATTTTAATAGTCTTCGAATTGTATAATAGTTTAAATTTACTTTTTGTAGTTTAGATTAAAATTAAATTTATTTGCTTTAGTTCATTTCTTAAGAGTTATTTTAGGCTTTTGGAGACTCTTGGGACTCTTTTTCTTTAATGTAATTTTCGGTTTTTTTACCACTGTTTTGCCTTTTGAAAACAACCGGTCTGCTATTAATTCCACTATCGGCACTGATACCGCATTACCTGCTAATTTATATAACTTTGAATCCGATAAATCACTTGGTAGTTCATAGGTTGATGGAAAACCCTGGAGATTGAAACACTCTCTTGGTGTTAACTTTCTTATACCATTGTCATCCTTTATTAAGGGTACATTATGTCCTCCACTTCCCATATTGGCGGTTAGAGTGGGACAACAATCACTCTTATTCTCCCTCACATAATACCTGCGATACTGATATACCGTATTTGTATCTATATGTTTCGTCACATTCTTTTTCACTTCATCATAGACTTTTAATTTATCAGTATAATAGTACTTGTCTGGTGGATTTGCTTCCAATATTTGTGATAGATTTAACGTTTTTTGTTCCTTGAAATCAAAATCGAAATTATCATAATCTGTCTGATTTAAAAAGCCTACTATATAGATTCTTTCTCGATGATGTGGTATTTTAGTGTACTTACAGGTGTCCAGGATCTTATATTTTAATTTATAACCCACATTCTCTAACTCCCTTTTCATGATCTCGAACGTTTGCCCTTTATCATGACTTGTTAGGTTTTTGACGTTTTCCAATATAATTATCTTGGGCATGTGCTCCTTCAGAATCTCTAATATCTTCCAAAATACATTTGACCGTTCATCTTCGAAACCTAGACGCTTTCCGGCTATAGAGAAGCTTTGACAAGGGAATCCTCCGCATAGTATATCATGTTTCGGGATTTTGGATGTCTCTATCTTGTTTAAATCACCCAACTCAAATACATCATCCTCCATATTGGATTCATATATCTTCTTCGACTCTTTTATCATGTCATTCGCAAATACACATTTATGTCCCTTTTTCTCTAATACATGCGAAAAGGCTCCCGTGCCCGCAAATAAATCTATAAATCTCATCCAGCCTTATTATATTTAATAAAGCTATTTAATTTAATATCAAAATTTTTATTAACTTTGCTTTTTTTATGATTTCTTTTAGTTTTTGGGGTCAGCATTATTACTCAGGGAAGGGTATTTATGCCAGGGATGGGCTGGGATGGGTTGTTTTTATTATCTGAGGGTATTATATATGGTCAATTTTGTCTTGGACCTGGATGAAACTTTGATCCATACTATGGATGTCTTGCCTGACAAGAGTCCAGCTATGGAGAAAAAGTCGGATTTTAATTTTAAATTAGATAATTACTATTACTATGTATTGACACGTCCTGGATACAAGATGTTTCTAGAATTCCTATTTAAGTATTTCAAAGTGGGTATCTGGACGGCCGCTGACAAAGAATATGCTAAACATATTTGTAAAAGGATTTTGACAGATAGTCAATTAAAGAAAATAGAATTTATCTATAGTCGAGGTTTTTGCCAAATTGATCATTCTTCTGGAAGTTATTCCAAACCTCTCACCAAAATATATGAAAAACATCCTAGTTTTAAGCCTCATAACACCATTATGGTAGATAATACTCATCATGTGATGAAATATAATTTACAAAATAGTATTCATATACCGGATTTTAATCTAAAATCTAATAAAGATTATTATTTATATCATATCCGAAATATGATTATCCAATATTTCAAAAAAGTAAAAATGAATGATAAAACTCCTGTCTTTGCTATGGTATATGAAATTAATAAGTTTCTGAAAAAATATAGCAAAGAAGAAATGTTCACTTATTAAATGGTTTTGACTTTGAGTTTTTTTGGAAAAAATAATATATATATTCAAAATTTTAAATATATATTTTGTATTTAATAAATGAATATATATTAGATTTGATTAGAATTCAAAAATTCAAAGTTGATTATTTTTCAAAATGAATATATATTAGTTTTCATTAGATTTAAAAATTCAAAGTTGATTATTTTTTCCAAAATGAATATATATTAGATTTGATTAGAATTCAAAATTCACTTTGAATTATTAAATATATATTTTTTGGATTTAGAATATATATTTTTGGATTTTGATTATCAAAGTAATAAAATAATTATTGTATTTGTCTTATAAATTGCTCTTGTATTATTTGGATTTTAGAAGATGTTGGGGACAACTTTGAATTCTGCTATTGAATCACAATCTGGGTTCTGACAAGTATGATGATCACAACAAGAGGAATTTGTATTTTTTGGGCTGGAACAAAAAGTACATTTATGAAATTTACAAGCATATATAAATTTTTTCCTATTAGCATGTTTTTTCTTTTTATTTGAATCATAATTATTAATATATTTCTTGCAATTTGGATAAGCGCAAAAAATCCTATAATTTTCACAAAAATTACAACTGGGTTCTAAGGTGGGTTTTATATCATAATTGCAATAAGGGCATATATGGTCTCTACACGTTTTTTCAAATAATTTCTTGTTATGGAATGGTTCCCCATAAACCTTACCAATACAATGATTCGTACATTTATCTATATCACATCTATATTTGGTACAATAATTAAATCCTGAATCCTTCAACTCATTACATATTACTGCCCCATCATAAAAATATTAACATCTATGATTATCACAATATGATTTTATGAAAATTTTTTTTCGACATCGTTGATGACATTCTGATACATCGCATATTGAAAATTTCTGTCCCATATTGATAATATTTTATTTAAAATGAATATATAATTATATTCAATAATTTTTATATATAAAATCCAAAAATCTAATTCTAATAAAAACTAATATATATTCATTTTGGAAAAAAAAATATAAAATCCAAAAATCTAATTCTAATAAAAACTAATATATATTCATTTTGAAAAAAAAATCAAAGTGAAATTTATAAATTTCAAATTCAATTAATCAAAGTCAATCCGAAAATGTGATTATAAACTAAATTTATCCTACAAAGTTGTTTTTGGGGTCAAAACAATTGTTTCCTGATTTACTCTGGAATGGTCGGGCGGACATGAGCTTGCCAGTGACATGAATACTCACTGAAAGCCAAATCCAGCCAGCTTCCGTCCTTGAGCCAGATGGTGGCTTCTCCTCGTGTGACTTCGGCATTTTTGCGAAAATCATCCAGAGGATTCGCATTCAAGAATTCTTCCAGAGAATCTCCGGAAGAGGCCTTCCAGAGCTTGGACATGTCACATCCAAGCTCTGGATCTTCCCAGGAAAGATGGATGGCCTTCAAAAGGCTTTGCTCTGGGTCAGAGCCACCATTCAGAATCATGGCAAGTTGCTGGGGGGTGGGGGTGGGGTTGGACATTGTGTATTTGGTTGTTAAAAATACGAAATATTAAATCAATTTTGTATTTTGTCATGGAGGTATTAAATGTTTATGTTTATTTTTACGAGAGAGGACCAAAGTTGTTTTTGGGGTCAAAACAATTTTTCCTAAGTGATCATCATTATTTAGTGGCAAAATTAGAAAAGTAATATTAAATAATTTTAATAACTTTAATAACTTTGATATTTAGTTTAAAAATAAAAAAACTAAATATATTAATAATATTGAAAATGAGTGAATATAAAAATGATTTTGAGGTTCCATATCCAAAACGGGCTAAAAAGGAACATATTGAGTCTATAGAGGAGTATATTGATCAACAGGTGGATTTGAAAAAGAAAGAAATTGAGGTGATGAAAGGACGTACGATGGCGACTTACAAAATGTATCGGCAGAAAATTAATTATTTGGTGAAGGAGATTAATAAGGCTGGCGATTATGCTCAAATGTATATTGGGGGTATGAATGAAATGGAACGGGATCCTATTTGGAAGATTGTGGAAAAGGATTTTAAGAAGCAGATGAATGCTGAAGGCTTCGGGACTGATTTTAAATTTCTATGTAAAAAGGATCCGGCGGCTATGGGTGGGGAATCGGGATATTTACATTATCTTCGTTTGACTTTGCAAGAATATTAAACCTATCAAAAATATTGATTTTAATTATATTATAAATACAATTAAAGTATAACTGCTAATTAATAATGGTTGAATCTAAATCTGAAAATGGCAAGACACCTGAAACTGAAAATGGCAAGACACCTGAAACTGAAAATGAAAAGACACCCCAAAATGGCAAGACACCCGAAACTGTTGTTAAAAGTAAAGGAAAGAAAAGATGTCATATTTGCTCCAAGAAATTGGACTTGGCTGATCAATTAGTTGGAGCATGTGATTGTGGTGGGGTTTTCTGTCGGAAACATAGCAGACCCTACGCTCATAGTTGTCAGGAGAAGGATATGGGGTCTGAATTTAGAAAGAAATTAAAGACTACTATGGTTCAGGTCAAAGCTAGAAAAGTGGCAGAAATCTGAAATTTTAAGGGTATTTAGGGCAAAATCAAAAAAACTTTAAAAAAGTGACAAGTCTGAAAAAAAATTGATTTTTTCTTGTCTTATCTTGTTCCTGTAGCTCAGTTGGAAGAGCACCGGTCTTATGAGCCGTAGGTCGGGGGTTCGAGTCCCTCCAGGAACATATTATACTTTGGGTTAAGGGAGGAAATAAAAATTTATATAGATTTCAATTGCATATTTAACTTTTTGATTATTTTACAGGGGTTTGATAGGGCTTTTGATTATTTTACAGGGTGTGATTGTTATAAAAATTGATTTAATAGATACCAAATTTATATAGATTTCAATTGCATATTTAACTTTTTGATTATTTTACAGGGGTTTGATAGGGCTTTTGATTATTTTACAGGGTGTGATTGTTATAAAAATTGATTTAATAGATACCAAATTTATATCTATTAAAATTTAAAATGAACAATTTATGGATTTTCACTGTTATTATATCAACAATATCAGGAACACTGACCCAAACATTCAAACATATTTTTAATTTTATAGTCAAATTATTTTTTAGCAGTTATCAAATCAAATCCAGTAGCAATGAAAAATTAGTTGATTCTTTAACAGAAATAATCAGCAATAATCTTGTTTCCTGGCAAGCTAAAACTTACTATTTATTTTCTGAACCAGGTAATGTTCAAGGTCAATTTGAGGGTCAAAAATGCGTATTAGCTGATGGTTTATATTTTTTTTATTACCAAGGAAGCTTATTTTGGGTTTACATATATATTACTGATAGAACTTGGTATCGTAATCATGATATGACTGTTATGACATTCCGTTGGAATCAAAGTATTATTAATTATTTATTTAAATTTACCAATGAAGTAAAAACCTCTGGGGATATTTATTATTTTTCTCCCAAACGTAACAACGCAATGATTAAATGTGGAAACATTCGTCATAGAACTCTTCACTCTGTTATTTTACCAAGCAAAACGAAAACTAAACTTATTTCAGACATTACTAATTTTACTGATTCAGCTACGCAGAAAATTTACAATGATAAAGGAATTATATACAAACGAAGTTATCTCTTTTCCGGTCCACCTGGATGTGGTAAAACTTCAACAATTTTAGCCATTGCCAATCATTTTAATCGAGATTTGTATCAAATCTCCATGAACACAAGTGGTATGGATGATGAAATATTTATGAGAGCTCTCCACTTGATTCCAAAGAATTCTGTTGCGGTGTTTGAGGATGTTGATGTGGCCTTCCCTAAACGTAAATCCAAGAATGATAAGGATTCAAAAGAAAATAAAGATTCAAAAGAAAATAGGAATTCAAATATAAATTCAGAGGAAGATGAGGAGGAAGTTATCACAAAGAAATCAAAAATCACTATGCAATGTTTTATCAATGCTCTTGATGGTCTCAATTCCCCCAACAATGGTTTAATTATTATTTTTACTAGCAATCATCCTGAAAATCTCGACCCAGCTATGCTTCGAGCTGGACGAATGGATGTAAAAGTGGATTTTGATATTTTAAATTCAGAAGGTATTATTAAAATGTTTGGATTATTTTATCCAAATAGTATAATGACTGCTCAAAAAGCTTCTTTAATATTAATGAAGAAATATCCAGAAGGGATAATTCCCTGTGAACTTAGTGAATTTTTAACTAGAAATATGAAGACATCTGAAAACAATATTATCAATCGGTTGGAAAATTATATTCAATAAAATCTTTTCAAATTCTGAATATAATTTAACTAAAAAATACTTTGATTATCTAAGGGGACTTGATAGGGCTTTTTTATTATTTTACAGGGGCTTTTTTGATTACTCTAGTGTAATGGGGACTCCAAATACACCCAGTGTTTCCATCTAACATGGAAAACCAAAGGTAAATTTCCCTATTGGTGGCTTTTTCGGCCTTTTTTCGAATCTTTTCATAGTTTTTGGATACCATGAAACCTGAATATTTCTCGGCTACTTTAGGCCAATTGATCAAATTATAAGGGGTGTCGGCTGATTCCGAAGGTATATCAAATTCTTTCTGGAATTTTTCTAAGTCTTCGAAACTTGAAATTTTTAAAATCTTCTCTTTTCGAAATCTAACTTCATATAGATAATAATTATTTGGCATGTATAAATATTTTCTTCCCACTTTTATGGTATAACCCAATTCATCCTGAAGAAATTTTAACCAATCTTTTTCAATCCCAAACCAGAGACCTTTTGGCTTAAAACGTATAGTTTGTCGATTGAATTCTAATGATTTTATCAAATTTCTGGAAACATGATTATATTTAGGTATCTTATATTTATAAAATATTGGCATTTCAATTTATATATAATTAGAAATTAAAATTATATATAAAAATATATAATTTTTTATTATATAATAAAAATATATAATTTTTTATTAATATATTCGATATATTGATCTGATTTTATGAGTTCTGAAGAAGATAAATTGGCTAAGCAGAAAGCCTTCTTGGCTCCATATTTAGAAAGAATTAATGTCACTTTGGTTTTTGGCATGGAAGTTCTTCGCTTTATGAAAACAGAAGGGGTCGATGCGTTGGAATCAGAATTGATCAAATGTCGTGAAGTAATCGAAAAAATACCTTCTAAAAAAGAACTAAAAATGGCTATGGAGACTATGGAAGATACTACTAATTATATGATTCATTTGTTTAATCAAGGTTTCTTATCAGACAACACTGATTTCGATGATCAATTTGAACCTGAAATCGATATGGCTCAACAAAAGTACTCTGAGAAATTAGCCAAAGCTTTGGAAGCTAGACAGAAACACGCCCCCGGATTTGATGGTCAGGGTGGAGGGATTGGTCGAAGAGGCTGAGATAAAATTTGGTCGAAGAGGCTGAGATAAAATTTGGTCGAAGAGGCTGAGATAAAATTTGGTCGAAGAGATTGAAAGAAATAATAATAATAATATAAAAAAATTGATATATATTGAATTAATATATATCAAATTGTATTTGGATTGTTTGAATTGAATTGTTTGAATTAATTTAGATTTATTTTTAATCCACAATGACTGATTTCCACGTTAAAAAAACCATCCTGGAAATGCTTCGGGACCGAAACTACGTATTCCCTGAAGGTTTTGACGTCGAGGAAACCATCCAACAATTGGAAAATGCTATGAATCGTCAAATGGTAGAGGTAGGTGATGTAATAGAACAAGAAATCGAAATCCCTTTTATTAATCGGGAAATTGAAGATGCCGCTGAATTGGTAGTGGATGATGAAGGTGGTTTTGTTTATGTTATGATTTTAGAAGATGATCAGGGGTATTATAAAGGAGCAGAAAGAGAGTTTGTAGTTCGTGAGATTTCTAAGAAATTACGTAAAGTTTTTCCTGATATGGGTGTCACCAAAAAAATAGAAGATCTTGTTGCCAGTGTTCATATTTTGATTGTTTATAATGCCAATAAAAATAGTCGGCAGAAATATGACAATAGCAAATATGAAGCTGATGCCTTAAAGAATTTTAATTATGAAATTTGGCCCAAACATATGCTTCGTTTCAATGTCACTAAAATTGATAAAGTCCCACAACATATTCCTCTCAGCAAAGAAGATGGTTTGAAGCATATGAATAAGTTCAATTTAACTCCAGCACACATGGAAAAAGTGATGATTGATGACCCCGTAATTCGTTATTTTTATGGACAACCGAAACAGGTTTTTAAGATTAATCGAATTGGTCAAGATATTGGTTATCGCATTGTAATTAATATGAGTTTGTCCGCTTTTGTACCCAAACCTAAAACTAACCGCTAATTTTTCTTGAAAAAAAAATTGATACTTTTAGATATTATTTTAAATTGAATATGTCTGATTTTCCACTTGATTTGATCAAGGTTGATGCTGAAAATGATAGGGTTATATTAGGATTCGTCTGGCTTGATTCAAATCCTAATTCTGATGGTCAATTAGATGATTTGGCAGAAATTTCTAAATATATTGATGAAGATGGCAAGATTTTGACTAAATACAAAAGGCAGATCGAAGAACACTTGAGTTTGCTTGACGAAATGGAAAATTGTAAGTACAAGATCCAGACTTACAGTATAAATATCGAGGATAAATATCAGAAAATTAACAACGCTATTTGCAATCTTTATTCTCTGGATTCAAAGTAATTTATTCATATAATTTCAATTTTCTATAATTTCTTTTTCCTATTATTATTTTTTTCCTATTATTATTTTTCTAATATGATTTTTCTAATATGATTTTTCTAATATTATTTTTATTATTCTTTGTCAAGGTTAATATAAGTTGGTCTCGGGAGAGATTCGAAGATATTTAATTTACCTGGTTTGGATTGAGTTCCAATTCCATAAATTAGATTCACCTTTTCATAGGGTAGGAATGCTTTGTAGGTTGTCTTTTTGGGATCATTGATGTCAAGATAATATTTTTGTTGATGGACTGTTGACCCCTTGGCTGTAATCTTTTCAAATTTATGTATCGGTTTGTCGTCAATAATTAATTCCTGTGTTTCTGGATTGAGTCGGCCACATAGGGTTCCGGTGTTTTGAGTATTCACATCTGGTCGATAAATATTCAGTTTGAGATCCATAAAATATGGTTTTTGATCGATATAAAATCTCATCACTTGGGGTTCTGGTAGACCCGAATTGGATGTGGCTTTTTCCTTATAGCTAATCTCATGTCGTAGAAAACCTACTGCCTTTTGAAGCATTTTTAACTCGGCTACTTGTTGTGTAGGCGGATTGACTATCTTTTTAATTTCTTCCCATACCGCTGGTGGTGGCGGATATTCCGGATATAAATCAGTCAGTGTTTTGATTTGATCCATTTCTTTTGATGCTTATTTATTCAGGTTGGATTTATATTTAATAATTTAATTATTTTTAATTATTCAATTATATTTAATTTAATGAATTGTAAATTTTGAGAATTTGTAATTAAATCAATTTTAATTTATATTGATTTAATATTTTGGGAGATACATTTGAGAGATAGATTTGGGAGATAGATTTGGGAGATAGATTTGGAAGATGGTTTTGGGAGGTTATTGTTGAGCACATTCAACATTGGGATGTTGTCTTTGTGATTGTGAATGTGATTGTGAGGATTTGTTCTGTTGTTGTTGAGGACTCTTTTCAGTAGCATTATCTAAGTTGAGGGGTACTATTTTTGGAGAATCCTTGGGTTGAGTATTCTGTCTCCGTTTCATTATTTGACCAAGCATCTTTTTGGTTTTGGGAGTGATGGAGTCAGATTCCGGAAATTTCACCTTAAAGATAATATAAAGATCTCCATATTTTGATTGATTAGGAGATTGATTAGCAGATTGATTGGGAATCGGGAGTCCTTGATTAGGTAGACACTTTACCGTTTCTGGTGGGATTACTTTAGTGGAGTGGAGACGGATTTTTCGTTCCCCATCCACATGATCAATGTGATAATCAAAACCTAAAAGAGACTCTCCTAAGGCAATTGTTTCTTCTTTTATTAGGTCGGAACCTTGACGTTGATAGGAACTTTGGGAGGAACCAGAGGAGAGTGGTCGGATTTCCAATACAATATCATTTCTATGATTGGGTGCTTTAAGAAAATCTCCTTTGTTTTCTATCAAATGACTTCCATATTCCATGCCAGGTGTTATTTCAAAACTATGTTTCACTTCCTTAATCTGCAAACCCTTCTGACAGTCTTTTTGAGAACAGGGTTTGGCTTGAGGATTAAGAAGTTCCCCAGTACTTTTACAGGTAGGACAAGGACCATTGGTCTGTACCATCATTCCTGGACCTACTTGCATCATTCTAGCACATATTCCTCTACCTTTGCATTGAGTACAGGTTTTGTATTCATTAATCAAATTACAATGATCACATGGCTCTTTTTGTTTCAAGGAAAACTCTAAGGTTATACCTTGATAAAAATACTTTAAAGGTACCTCATATTGATGTACTCGAGGCTTTACTTTATCTTTTGGATTACTTGGTCCTGGTGTTGATCTGCCTCCTCCAAAGAAACTAGCAAAAGGATCACCACCTGGTCCGAAAAAAGATGAAAAATGTGGAAAAGGATGGGATCTTTGAGACGATCCCGCATTCTGCTGAAGTCCACGAAACCCCATTCTATCGTAGATCTGACGTTGTTTTTGGTCACTTAGAACTTCATAAGCATAAGTGATGTTCTTAAATTTGTCTTCTGCCTCCTTTTTCTTCTTGGCATCAGTATGTTTATCTGGATGCCATGCCTTTGCTAACTTATAATAAGACTTCTTAATTTCTGTTTCATTGGCTGATTTACTAACCTGAAGAGTGGTATAAAGACACTCTTTTTGCATCTTATGTCTATATTCTATATTATATTTATGATCTTTATATACTAAATATTTATGATCTTTATATACTAAATATTTATGATCTTTATATACTAAATATTTATGATCTTTATATACTAAATATTTATGATCTTTATATACTAAATATTTATGATCTTTATATACCAAAAATAAAAATTAAAATGTTATATTATTGAAATTTTACCTTACTATTATTTGGGAAGTCTATCCAAATAATACTTTTTAGTTTTATATTTAAAAAGTATTACTTAATTACGTTTTCTTTAGGGACCATCTCAGGTGATCAGCCTGATTAATGGGAGTATATTTCATTCTACTAGATTTTTATGGGGGTGAAACCCCGGGATAAAATGATTATATCAATACATATTAAGGGATATGGAAATATTTATTTATTTATTTATCTGGCTTATTGTCAGAGGAGCTGTGCTCTTCAATCGGAACTTTGTTCCTACTCTGAGTTTTAATATTCTATCTAAATCTGGGTTATTTCTTTTCCGGTATTGAATTATCCTATTTATTATAATCTATAAACAAATATCACTCAAGAAAATTAAGTACCTATGTTCTTTTATTGCATTGAGAATCCTGTTTTTGCTGTAAGAACCGTTTAGTTTCCTACTCCCATCAGGAAAGGAAGATTATTCCTACTCCCATCAGGAAAGGAAGATCTTTATTAAAAATTCTTAGGAAACCTATTGTAAATTCATTTTAATTCACTTATAAGGAGTTCAGAATAATTTATAATGATTTTTCAGAATTTTTAATAAAGATTATTACCTGTTTAATATATTTAGTTTCCTAGATACTTAGGACCATATATATAAGGAACCTAAATAATAAGGAGTTATATCCTGTTTAATATATTTAGTATCTTTCTTTTCAGATACCATGGTTTTTATAAGGGGCTTATAAGGGTTTTTATAAGGGTTTTTTTGGTTTTTTAAATATTATATTAAATATATCTATTATGAGTTAGAAGTAAAATTATTTAAAATTTGACAATCTTTCTTTAATATTTAATAAATATTTTACTATTAAGAAAAGTTTATGTCAAAATTATATATATTTACTTTTTGGTCTATATTTAGATATAGAAGATTAGCTACATTCTTTAGATGAAAAATTATAAACCATTTTTATATCTTTGAGTTGCTGTGAGAATGTATCTTCTATATACTATAATTATATTTTTTTTTAAGATTTTTAAACTTATGAGGGATAATTTAAAAATCCCTAATTTGACTGCATTCTAAGATTGTTTGATTAATAGTCAGGATCTTTAATTGCTGGGTGAATACATTTAGGCGGGGTTACCACCTATTCTAATTTATTCAGCTACTTTTAACCTAAAATTAATTCAAGGACCTTTTTGTTTCTTTGAATATCATAGATTAGATAGAAATGAGTTGGAGAAATAATAGATTATACGGTATTACTGAGTGGAATGATGACCACTAGTTAAACAAATTGGACCTAAATAAAAGGGTTTAAAATAGCTAGAAAGGAATCTTATAAAGATATATAGATATTTTTAAAATATAATACCAAATCAATATGCCAGTCGGTAAAAATTTTAAAAAAGGTAGATCTAATTTAAAAAAAAAATCAACCACTGGAGGAGGAGCTGGAGGTGTCAAATTAAGCCATGGTAAAGCCGGTGGTAATATCAAATATACTAAAAAGAAACCAGAAAGAGTTCTAGTTGGAGCTAATGTCAAAAGAGAAAGAATTAGAGTTGGACCAAAAGAAGAAATAGAACGTAAGGTGGATTTACCCAAAGACTTCAAAGAAAGTGAACATCTTCGTTTGGAAGACGAATTAGCCAATTTAGGGTCAGATTCAGACTCTGATGATATAGGCTCTGGCTCTGGCTCTGAAGAGGTATCTGGCTCTGGCTCTGGCTCTGGCTCTGAAGAGGTATCTGGCTCTGGCTCTGGCTCTGGCTCTGGCTCTGAAGAGGTATCTGGCTCTGGCTCTGGCTCTGGTAAGTCTGGGAAAGTATCGAAGTCTGTCAATGGAAATAAACCACAAATTTCTAAAAATAAAATAAATATAAAAACCAATAAAGAAAGCAAAATGAAAATGAAAAAGAAAAAAAATGTAAGACATATTCGATATAAGAAAAAGAAAGGAGAAGAGACGGATTCCACTTCGGAAAAAGAAGAAAAGAGTAAACGGGTACAATTGTTAGCGGATAAAATGACAGAAAAACATGTTCAAATGTCCATTGATATACTTAAGCAAGTTGACCCTAAACAGGAATTACCTAAGGAAAAATTAATTACTATCTTAACCGAAATGCAAGACAAATCTGAAAATATCTTGTTTGTCGAAACCGTTGGATTCTTATTGGAATCACTGGAAAATTTAGAGGAAAAACTAGAAGAAGTCTCCTGTTTCCGAAAAAATCAGGAAAAAACACTCAAAGCCAAACGAATTGATGGTAAAGTTTTCAAACATCAAATTAGCTTGGATTTAGGTTCTGATGAAGAACCGGAACCCGATGAAAATGACAGAATCTTTTTAACTGGAAAGAAAATCTATTCAGGAAAACATAAATTGTATGTCAAACCAGATAAAAAACAAGAAAGAGATATTGCCAGAAAAATTAAACCAAAGAAAATTAATCCTAAATTAATGAATAAATATAAATATTTAGACTAAACTTTCCAATATCAATTTTAAACCCTTTTCAAAATCAGATTTAGCTAACATCAAATCTATATTAGTATTCTCATTTTTCGGTTTATTGTTAATTTGCTCTAGATTCATTTCAAGTAGACGGATAAATGTCATATAACCTAAATAATTATCAAAATCCACCTTAAAATGTCTGGATTTTGAATCTTTTGAATTTTTAGAATCTTTGGATTTTGATTTTGATTTGGATTTGGATTTGAATTTGGATTTGGACTTGTACTTATATTTAAAAAGTACTTTGGCTTTTTTATATTCATTTATAATGGCTCTATCTAAATTATTCAATACATTATTGAAATCTTTTTTATCACTAATTAGAGCTAATTTGAAGGCATTCACTTGGGCTTTCTGACTAAAGTTTTGAAAAATGGGACCCCATTTTTCTTCTATTTGGTCAAAATAGGTATAATCTATATCTCCCATTGGATTGAGTTTTTGATTGATAATTATTTGATTTGATCAATTTTTTTGGCTGTATTCTAGTCATTAAATAGAGATACGGATGGAATGGGAGCTGGTGCATTAGATGAATCCGTAGAACGTGAAGGGGAATTAGAATTAGCTTTTAAATCTTCCTTAGATATTTTAGATTTTTTTGGAGTTTTAATTTTAGAATGAATCGATGCCTTGGGTTCTTTGGTACGCATTTTGATTCTAGAACCTGTGGATCGTTTCTTTCTGGTTATTTTGGCTTTGATTTGAATTCTCTTTTTAGGAGTTGATCTTGGTGTAGGTTCGGATCTGGTAGAATTACGACTGACTTTATGATTCGAATTTCTTGAGGTGGAGGTTGATTTGGATTTAGTCTTGAATTTGGGATTATCCAGGATGATTTTTAAATCATCTTTCGGTATTTGGGACATCACATATTTAAAATGTTCTTCCGTAAAACATTTAGGATATTCATCGGATTGAGCTTGGGATTTGCCTTGGGATTGGGATTTGCCTTGGGCTTGGGATTGGGATTTGCCTTGGGCTTGGGATTTTCCTAGGACATATTCTTTATTTTGCCAAAGGGCTCCCATATAGGCATCTGTTTCCAGCGTGAATTTAGAACCAGAACCAGAACCTGGATATAGTGTGAACTCTCCAAAGATTACATCAGTTGGGGAAAGATACATATCGATTCTAATAAATTTGCCGAAATCAGCTCCCATTTTTTCTACTAATTCTATCATCTTATCATATTGAACCGGTTTTGGGGGAGTGCTAAATCGACGGGGATATTTGGTACGGACTGGATCACATGTTATTAATTCAAAATCGCGAGTGTAATAATCGGTTGCCTGTTCCTTTTGACGACGACCATAATCTACCCGGACCATAGTCACCCTTCCATGAAACAAATAACATTTGTAGTCTGTGGGAATCAAATTATCCGGATTGTCGATGCTATTTGGATCATCCGGGGAAGGTTTGATATACTCCTCAACTATACAACGTCTTGGGATCTGTCCGGTGGCCCATTCTCGAAAGGCTGGATTAATCCGCTTCTTCAAATATTCCGTTTGCTTCTCAATAATCTCTGTTTCAGTCCGCTTTTTATTATTAAATTGATCGATACCATTTGACATGAGAAATACCTGTTTGGCGGCGGCTAAGTGATTGGGTTTAATCACATAGGTTTCTGGAAGAGTATCAAAGGGAATCTTAGATGGATCTTTACCCGAAAAATAGGTTTTGGGTATATAACACCCTGCTTTCTCTGCTATCTTTTTAGACGCCAATTTGTCCTCATAAAGCACTAAACGTTTAGATCTACCAACTGATTTTCTAACATCTATCAATTCTGACCAACTGAGGGCCTTTCTATTTTTGTATTTTCTCGGATACATGATTTTTGAATGGGTAGTAGGAGAAATACAAATATAATATATCTAAAAGAAAAATGGTGGGATTTTGGACTTAATAGAATAAATCGAAAAAATGATTTATTTTTTGTTTGTTTATATTAATTATCGATTCTTATCGGTTTAAAATCGAATGTGATATAAAGACTTTTGTCTTTAATGAAATAGAATTACTTTTGAATTTAATTTAATATTATATTTCCGAAAATGAAAATATTAATTGAGGGACTTCCAGGTACCAAAAAGGACCTAATTTTTAATTTTTTGGAAGATAAATATAGAGTTGAAATTAATAGACTTAGATGGGGACCTGCTTGTCATCATCATTATATAAATAATAATACCCATGATATATTTCCTATGGAAAGTGAACTCCTTGTTCAAGCCAAAGAAAAAGAAGATAAATTTATAATTCATGAATCACAATATTCTATCAACAATGTTTATGTCCCTTTTTATTATGAAAATCGCGATGATTCAGAAGATCATCAGGTTGATTTATTAAAAAATATGGAAAAACTGCTTTTAAAAGATGCTGATGTCATTATTTATCTTTTTGGTGATTTAGATAAATGTTATGAAAGATATGTAGAAAAAGTCAACAACGGTTCTGGACTCTTCGGCCCCAGATTAGCAATGAGTAAGACCTCATTTACTAACCTATATTCTAAATATGAATGGGCTTTTGATAGCCATAACTGTAATATAAATCTATATAAAATAAATGTAGAAGAGGATTTTGAAATGGTGGTCGCCAGCATATTAAATATTTTGAAACAAATAGTAAAATCTAAGGATAAACTAATTTGGAATTTTTCATGAGACGAGTTTGGAAAATTTATATAACTTTGATCCATCAAAAAAATTGATTGGTTTTTTCAATATTAATAGCCCATAGTTGGCATTGAGATAAAGTAAAATAAAATAAAATATATATAAAGGAAATATAAGAATGAGTTCAGGTTGTGAGTATTTTTTGAAAAGTCAGTATCGTAACTGTGGTGAACCCATAACAAAATACAATTCAAGACATTATTGCCCCCTTCACTATGACGGATGGTTGCGTCTCAAATCACATAAATGTATGCAGTTTTATCGTACTCAACATGATACGACATATTATGGTTGTGATCATCCTGCTATGAAATCTAGTATTTTTTGTGAACAACATGCTGGTTCGGGATTGAAAAAACGCAAAAACTATGAGCAATCAGAGGAGGAGGATAACAAACGCTCTCGGACAGAAGAATTTGAAACACAAGAAAAAAGTGTCATCAAGGAATTCAATCAGAAAGTCAATAAGGAAGTCAATCAGGAAGTCAATCAGGAAGTTAATCAGAAAGTCAATAAGGAAGTCAATCAGGAAGTCAATCAGGAAGTTAATCAGGAAGTCAATCAGGAAGTCAATCAGGAAGTTGTTACTCGACAAGAATTTAATGAATTGAAGGATACTGTTGAATTAATGAGAGGTATTCAAAATCATATTTTGTTGAAATTGTACCAGAATAACAAACAAGATGTTTTTAATGTTCAGGCCGCCATTGGAGCAAAGGTTTTATTGGACAAAATGAATACTCAAATTTTTAGCATGGATTCCAATTAATCAAATTATTAATATACGAAATTATAAAAAATTTATTTTCTTTGATACATGAATTTTTTGCTTTGATACATGAATTATTTACTTTGATATATGAGGGGAAATAATATAAATCTATTTGATTATATCGATATTAGAAAGTTAATTATCGATATAATTTGACTCAATTTGATTTAATTTGTTTAAATATTTTGATTTATTAAATATTGAAATTAATTGCGATTTGAAAGGAAATGTCTGCTATGATTGGTGGGTCGGAAAATCAAAACTATATTGTAAAATATGCTCCTCGAAAATTATCCGAGGTCTATGGAAATCATGGCGTGATTCAGACATTGATAAGTATGGTGGAGAGTAAAAATATACCTAATTTGATTATCACTGGACCTCATGGAGTAGGAAAGAGTTTGATAGTTCGCTTATTGATTACTGAATATTTGGGGAAGACTAATTTGAAAGATGGTTGTCTGAAAATTTATGGTAGTCTGGATAGGGGAAAGGAAGTTGTATCGGAGGTGAATAAAACTAATGCCAAGAACAAATCTAACTTCAATAATTCTAATATCATAAATTTTGTCAGAAAAACAACTAATTTACCTACTGGCTTATTGAAAATAGTCATAATTTATGAATTTCATCAAATGAGTTCAGAAGCTCAAATGGCTTTACGTAGAGTAATGGAAAAAAATAGCAATCGTGTCCGTTTTATCTTTATTACACAGGATTATAGTAAGGTGATTAATGCTTTACAAAGTCGTTGTAATATTTTGAATTTGAATTCCATAGATGATGATGATATTGATCAAATCTTATATCGAATCTGTCAAAAAGAACATTTAGAGGCTACTGAAAATATGTTCCAATTGATTAAAGTATTTGCTGATGGTGATATTCGGATGGCTGTTAATTTATTACAGGTTTTGGGAAAATGTGACGAAGAGATGGAATATTATCAGATTTTAGGTATTCCGGAAATTCAGACTATGATTGGTGTGCTGGAGAATTGTCTGTTGGAATCAGATTATAATGGGGATAAGGATGAAAAAGAAGGGGTAAAAGAGGCTTATTTGAGTATCAAAGAATTATTGCATCAAGGTTTTGAAATTTGTGATTTATTGGATATATTAACAAAAGTTTTGATTGGTTTGAATGCTTTTCCGAAAAAAGATAAATATCTGGAAATCCTGGCTAAATTTACTTTAAGGATTCAAGAATGTTATACATCTACTCAATTGTACAATCTGTTAAACCAT
>Ga0307933_1001375_pt1 | contig 19247 bp, 11 predicted proteins | sample OrgLakmetageno88_FD_201811 | JGI IMG/M metagenome (GOLD analysis project Ga0307933, IMG submission 201811) | Saline water microbial communities from Organic Lake, Antarctica - #88 | ecosystem: Environmental > Aquatic > Non-marine Saline and Alkaline > Saline | place: Antarctica: Organic Lake...
TAGGTATTTTTTCCACTATTTTTGACTTTCCACATAGGGATTTTTTTATCGGCCCCACCGATGAGTTAAGAAGTTGAAAATTTGGATGAAATTTTCATAACTTTCCACTTGTAAGTGGAAAATTTGTTTACATTTTTTTTTTGCAAAAAAACGGCCCCTGAATCAAAGGACCGTGCAGAGGTGGTTCCGGACAAGCGGGCTGCCAAGTGCGCCGCCCAAGAGGAGGAGGACCGCAGGACGGGCGTGCGCACCGATTTAACGCTGTCGGTTCCGCGAAAAGAATAAAGAAACCCAACTTTTTTTCAGCGCAAAAAATGTGCTCGCAAAAATCAAAAATCAAAGCCGATCTGTTTCGAAAGGCTCCGTTCGCGCCCGCCTGCGTTTCGTTTTGGGCAACGGCGCAGCCTCGCCTTGACCAATCAAGTGAAGGGGAGGGGACGGCGCCCCGCGTTTCCGCGGTTTCTCGCGACGGCCCCGTCCCGCCCTCGGTGGCGTTGATTTGCGACGACGCTTCCGTTCGGTACTGCACGTTCGCCCCAAAAAGCGACTCCCTGGAGCGGGCCACAAGAACTCGTGACATTGTCGAGCACTTTGCGCGGCCAGTCGTGGACGCGTTTGCCGCGCGCCCCGACGGCGCCGCTCGGCGCTTGCACACGTACGTGTACGTGTTTGACAAGCGCGCCCTCGTTCCGTGCGCAAAAAGCGGAACGCAAAGCAAGCGGGCGGAAGCCTCGCAAAACGCGTACGCAAAAATGCACGGCGGCAGCGAAGGCGCGCGTGAAGCTGACGCGCAGGCGGAGAAAATTTGGGCGTGGACGAGCCGCGCAAAGTCGGGGCCCATTTTAGGGGCCAACGGCGAGGGCCTGGAGGCCCCGCTGCCGCCGTGGGACATTGTGAAACGGCGTCCCGGAGCGCGCGACGCCGTCATTTGCGAGCTCAGCTGGCTTCTCGCTTGCTACTTGAGCGACGGAAAACTGCCTGCCGGGTCGCGTTTCATCATTGACGGCGGCGCAGACGCGGCCACGCACGCGCATGACACGCTTTTGCTGTGCGAGACTGGGTCCGCGCCGCGTTGGGTTCCCGGGGCGGGCAACGCGTGCGGGGAAGCGGACATTGCGGCGCAATGGTGGGCCGCCTGGCCCGCCGTTGCCAACGGGCCGCAGGGGCAGTTTCTGCGGGGCGACGTCCTCCTCCGCACAACAGACACTGATTACTTGCCGATCTCGCTGGTCGCTTTTGCCGACCGCATGCGCAGGGCGGGAGGGCGGGCCGGCGCGGAACACAACGTTTTCGTTTGTTTCAACACTCCCATTCACGTGCCGTACAAGGAAACCGCGAACTTCGCCGCCGGGCAGGGGCGAGAAGGCGCAGGGCGGGGCGGGAAACGGGAAAGGGAAACCGAGGGCGGGGATGGCGACGGCGAAGAAGCCGAAAGTCAAGCGTTTGCCGAGGAGCGCGCGGGCCCGGTCGTGGCGGCGAAAAAAACTGATCCCGACGCGGTTCCGTGCCGTGAATTGTACGACGTGCGCGAGCTTTGCAAAGTTCTTGCCAACGAGCACGAGGTCCCACTGGACGGGGCCCTTGACGCGTGCGTTTCTTTTGTCGCCGCCGTGGCCCTCAGTGGAAACGATTACATTGCCAGGTTGCCCCGTTTCACGTACGCAACTGTTTGGTCGGCGTACCGCGGGTGGGTTTTGCGGCGTCACGAAGGTCTTCAAGCGCGCGCCGCTCGCACGGCTCCTGCGCGGTGTCGTTTCCTGGCGCATGCGGTCCCCTTTGCAGGGGCAACGCGCGTCAATGTTCCGCCCGGGCGTTTGGCGCAGTTTGTGAAGGAGGTATACCGTGAAATCTTGGTCCCCTGGGGCGCTGGGCAAGAAAAAACGAGGCCCCTGAAACGAGCCCGCACGACGCCCTCCGGCGGAGCCGCCGGTTCGCTTGCAGGCGAGGGCGACGATGGGTCGGGGGCGAGTGACGAAGAAAGCGAGTGCGACCCGCTTGCCTTGCCGCGCGCTCCGGCGCCGGTTTCTTGGCGGCACATTTACTTGGCGGCAAACGCGTTTTGGCCGCCCTCTCGCGCCCACTTGGGCCCGCCTACCGCGCAAGCGCTCGTCTTGTTATGGGAGCGCGTGTTTTGGACCGTCAACTACGTGTTCAGCGCAACCGCCAGCAGCAATTACAAGGCGCCACCTGTGGAGGCGATTGGGCAATGGAAGTGAAAAATCCTTTTGTGCGAAACAAGTTGGCGTTCGTTTACTTTTCCTCCCCCTCAGGCGCTCTCCTTCCGCACAATTCGCACACGCCCGTTTCTTTGCTTTTCTCTTTTCCTCCGCCGCCTGGACCTCGCCGTTTCCCTTGCAAACGAAACACGCCGTCCGCGTTTTGCACGTACCGCTGGCGCCGCAGCATGCGAATGACTTCGTGCGGGCGCACCTTGTACACCTCGCTCGCATCAAGGCGAAACTCGGCGAATTCCAGCTTGCAGACCCCTTCAAGGGCGCGCGCGTCGCCCTCGCTCGCGCAGGCGACCGTGAAAATAACTTGGTCGCCCGGGTTCCTGCGCCGGTACGCGCGCAGCGTGGCTGGCACGTTCCCGGAGACGCCCATTTTCAGGCGCCGGTCGCCTGCCCCCGCGTCAATGTCGCGGACAACGTAAAAAAACGTGCTTGGCACGCGCGCTTTCTCTTGCTTTTTCGGAGCCGGCGGCGCTTCGCCAGACGACTTCACGGCTTCATGCGCCTCAAGCGCTTTTTGGGCGCGCAGTTCCGGCGACCAAACCGGCTCAGTTTCGCGGTCTTTCCCGGCGTCCGGTTCCTCGGCGCGCTCCGCTTCCTTTAGGAGGTACTTTTTTTTCGCGCACCGAACGTCTCCGTACCCGATCGCGCTGGTTTCGCTTTTTTGCTGCAAAAAAACCGCCGTCCCGTTCATCTTCACGCGGTACACGGATCCCTGAAAAAGCACAAAGTCGCCCGTGCGCAAAGGCCCGGTTATCGGCATGGCGGCGCGGCGGCGAGAACTACAAGCAAAAGATTGGGTTTGGTTGAAACCGTTTTACAGACGGTAAGAAAAGCGCAGTGAGCTGATTGGTTGTGCACGCGGTTCCTTCGCACTGCACTTGCAACGCCGGGAACGGTCGGAAAAAATTTGGCGCGAAAAATTCACAGAAAAATTTTCTTGTCGTTTCGTTGCCATGGCAACGGGAAGGCCGTGCGTTGCCATGACAACCGAATCTCGGTGATGACGCGACGAAAAAAAGCGCCTGAACAAAAGGGATGAAATGGAAAAATTGCAATTTTTCACTTTTTCCCGTCATTGCGAAGTTGTTTGGCAATTTTGCCAATTTTTTGCGAAATTTCTTTGCGCATTTCCGTAAACTCGTCTCGCGACATTGCCGTGACGTCTTTGCCGCCGACGGTGTCTTGAATGATTTTGCCGCGCACCGCTGCTTGCTTTTGAATGGTTCTCGTCGTTTCTGCCGCGGCGTGCACGTCGGCAGAGGAAAGTGACACCGATGCAGGGGCCGCAACTCCACCGGTGAACGGGATTTCGCCAAACCTGTCAACCAAGGCAACGCGAATCGCCTCTTCAAGCCAGGAATCGCGGTACGTGGACACTGCTTCGGGTGTGGTGTCGCGTTCCGGTTGGTCGGGAAAAGTTTTCCCAAACTCATTGACAAAGTACTGCAACCCAGTGGGGCCTCCGTTGCTGACGCTGTCCCAGTGCCCGTCCGCGTATTTGAAGCCAAGGGTCGAGGCGCCAGGACCAGTGTAACCAAAATCAAAGTACGAAACGTCGCGCAACTCGGCCGAAAGTGCCCGGTGCAAAAGGCTGCTCCCGTCAATTGCGTTTCCTCTGTTTTTGTCGTACAATGACGTGTTTCCAAGGCCACTCACAGTGGGGCGAAGGCCGGGAACGGGTGATTCAGTGCCGGGGAACACTCGCGAAGATAACGTCAAGTTTGTGCCAAGTGCATAAGTAATGACAGCAAATTCCTCTTTGTACGCAAAAGGAGGAACTGCGGACCCATCACCGTTTGTAAGCCTCGCGTTGTCGCTGCTAACGGATGAAAGGTACCTGTCAGAGAAAGATTGACCTCCGTTGAGGAGACCGTGCATGTTGCCAACAACGCGAGCCTGAACGGTGCTGCCCGGTTCAATAGACCCAAGAGCACCGTCAAGTGCGTCGCCAATGAAACTCCACGGAAATTCATCGCCGCCGCTATACGCGTTTCCGCTGGTAAGAAGCACGACGCTGCCGTTTTTGAACACTGAACCAGGATACACAGACTCGACAAAAGAGGGGTAAAATCGACTGTACGATGAGTTCACCGTGCGCAATTCTCGAACAGCGGCAGAGTTTTCCACGCCCAACGTTGGGAAAGTATTGTGCAAAACTGGATCGCGGAAATCGTACGTGGAAACGTGGGATGCGTATTCCAATCCGTGCCTGTCTCCCCCGAAACACTGACCAAAGTTAAATGCAGAGCTGCCGCCTGCGTTAAATCGCGAATCAATGATAATTGCGTCCACACCAGGAGGTTCGTTTCCCAATTGCAGACCGTTCAAGTATTTGACAGATTCGCACATAAACTGAGCATTTGCCTCAATGGCCGGCGTTTTGCTCATGTCAGGGACAGTGTTGGCTTGGGAAAACTCAGACAACATTGTACTGACGCCAATGTAGCCAATTTTTTTCCCACCAACCAGACGAGGTTCAATTAAACCAGTAAACGCATTGCCGCCACCAAACACATCCAGCGCGCCAAAAGAATAAAATGACGGATTTCCGGTGCCATCATCCAGATCCAGGCTGCCCGTTACACTGTTAACGAGGAGACGCGGGTCGGTCATGTCCAGCGTGGTGGGTCCCATGACAAATTCGTACTCTGAACCCCCCTCTTCGGCGCCCGGTGGAAGGAGTCCGCTGGCATTTGTTACGGCAACGTAGGCATTGTAAAAACTGTAAACCCCGCCGGGCTGCGCGGACGCTGCTATTTCTTTGTGAAGCGGCAAAGTTACCGGGCTGCCCGGTTTCACGCGGAACCAAGGGCAAGCAAGCGTGGATCTCCGCATGTAGTTGAGGACCGGGAAGTTGAAACCCGGAATAGTTCCGGTGAATCCTTCAACGCCCCCGGAAGATGTGAACCCCAATTCAGAAAAAGGTTCGTTGAAAAAGCCCCCTAAGGATTCAAGTAACGATGATTGACTCAAGGTAGTTGATTTTGATGCGTGTCGCCGTGTATTTGAAACACCATTTGGTCTTGTGTTTGTTTTTGCTAAAACTGCCGCTTCTTCCCAAGATTCAACAATTGCTCCGCTTGCAGTAAATGCCTGAAAATCCGCGTGAGTGTTTCCAAGCGGTGAAATGTACTTGTTAAAATAGAAAATGCACGCGGCGGTGTCTGCGTACGAAGACGACGGCAGGACCGGTCCAATGCGCTCACTTGTCGCGACCGCTTGCCCGTGCGCGAGCCTGTCGTACGTTGGAAATGATTCAGTTGAGATTGGTAGCAAAAATTGGTACAACACGGTGTCGGTGGAATAATACGCGTCATTGTAGTCCAGGAATTCCACGGTCTCCGACCGTGACGGGTTGGCATGGGCGTACGCCCCGTTAAACATTTCCCACTCATTTTCCAAGCCAGAAATCACTATTTTTGTGCCCAAAGGAACAGGGAGCCTCGAAGACAGCAAAACAGTTGTGTACGTGCCGCTTGGGGCTGTTTTGTAAATGTCAAACACAGGAACTTCCGGCAGCGTCACTCCCGTGGTGCGCAAAGTGTTGGCCATTTCAGTGGCGGCGAGATGCCCTGGGTACCCTTCCTGCACGGGCAAGTACTGCGCGTGGAGAAGCATTTCCGCTACGAGCTCGTCAAACAGGTACACTGGATTGTTTGCGTCTGGCGAATTGATGTCCGACACGGGAGGGCGAACATGGGGCTCGGCGATTCGTTGAAAAGCCACGTCGATTGCATTAAAAAAAACTCGACCGGGAAACGATGAAACCTCACTCGACAGAGTTTCTTCAAACGGCAGCTCGCCAGTGGCGCGGTAAATAAACGCTTGCCCGCCGTAAAACCCTGTTTGCAAGAAAGGAAAACCCAAATTAACCTGGTTAAACGTTGCAACGGTAGGTTCAGACACGTTTCCGGACATGGAAAAAGTTTTTGTGTAAAAATCCAAAAAGCTGCGGGCAGGAAAATGTGCAAACTCAGGAGAGCCCAAAATGACTGGAGTTTCCAGGGAAAAATCCGTGTCGTCACATGAACTAATAGAAATGTTGATAATGTTTGCCGGATGTGGAATGATAAACCCAAAAAAGTGATTTGCTGGGGCATGCCACCAACCAACAAATTTTTCGGCCGCTCGACAACCGTCTCCGGGAACGCAGCGCCCGTCGCTCGAGCATTGTCCGCCACGGTTGTCCGTGTCCACGCAGGCCGTCCCGGCCTCGGCCAAGCCAACGGAGCAATGAGGCCCTGAGCCGAAGCCAAGCTTGCCCCAAATTTCGCTCACGCATTGCACGGTGCGGCAGGTGGGAGCCGGTCCGCATTGCTCGTCGGTTTCGCAAAACCGAAGGAGTTTCATGTCATTGTCGGAACTGCTGCTGCTGCTGCTACTGCTGCTGCTGCTTGAGCTGCTGCTGTCGTCGTCATCGTCAGAGCTGCTGCTGGTACTGCTGCTTGAGCTGCTGCTGCCGCCCATCTTTCCTACGGCCTTTGCAAGCCGGTTGTACGCCTCTTCAACAAAACCCAGGCGGCGTTGCGAGGCCTGCATCTCGTTCATGGCGGTTTGCAGCTTGTGTCCGTTGTCGCTTGCCCCATGCATGGCGCTCTCGACGGCGTACAGATGCTTCTCCAGTTTGCCGTTTTCGTTGCTCGTCGACGCGCGCAAAGCGTCAATTTCTTGCTGCATGCCTTGCAGTTGGTCTTGTGAAAGTTTCATGGCGCCTGTTCCCGCCCCGGCGGATTCAAGGCCGTTCACCTTTGACAGCGAAACCGCGCCCAAGACAAGGCCCGTAGCTGCGACGGCGAAAATGAACAAGCCCGCGCAGTACCCCCACCCGGAAAGGCGGGAGCGGTAGCGAGGACCGGAGGGGTTCATGGGTTTTGTTGTGGAGAAAGCTTGTAACTCGCAAAGCGCCGGTGAAGCACAGAGAAGTTAAAAAAAGAAAAAGTAAAAGGCTTATATACCGTTTTTTTTACTTTTTTGAAGGGTTGCGGGCGAAGCGGTGAAAATGGCGGGGTAAAAGACGGGGACAAAAATTTTTTTTGAGAAACTCGGGGGGGGGTGTTTTTAGTAAAAAAATTTTTCTATTGGAAAGTTGTGATTTTCCACTTCCAAAATTTTCCACTTCTCCTATTCGCGCGAAATTACCAAAAATCGACTTAATTATGAAAATGGAAAATTTTCAACTTCGCGTTAATCCTTCGTATTTGCGATAGGTATTTTTTCCACTATTTTCGACTTTCCACATAGGGATTTTTTTATCGACCCCGTCGATGAGTTAAGAAGTGGAAAATTTTGATGAAATTTTCACAACTTTCCACTTGCAAGTGGAAAACTTTTATTCCGCATTTTTCTTGACAAAAAACTGCTCATCAATCGAAGGATCGTGCTGTGCCGGAGCTTTCGTAACTTGAAAAGTTTATTTTTTCAAACGCAATTTAGTGAAACCTTTTTTTACGAGCTCGTCTCGTGCGGCGCCAAAAAATCGCGAAAGGGGCGCTGCAAAGATGCCGTTACCGGGTGAGAAAAATAAGACGGCGAAACGTCAATGCGGCGAAAATGGCGCAGCAAAGGTCCCTGCGGAGCGAGAAACGCACGCGGGGTGGGAAGTTACGATGCACCACAATTTGGTAATGTTTGCGCGGTGCCGGGTGAATGAAAAAAAACATCATTTTTTTTTTGTTTTCGGAACAGTCTTTTACATAACCCTTTCAAATCTTCCGTCAGTTTCCGTGTACTGGGGGCGGTGCAGGGCAGAAGACGCGGAAGAAGACAAAGCGGTCGCGACGGCGGCGTTTTGCGAAGCGGGCGTGAAGGCAGGGTCAAAAAGCGTGTCAAACTCCTGGGCCGTTTCTAAAAACACTTTGCCGACGCTCTTCGAGACAGGAACGTAAAGGTCATCCAGTCGCATGTACTCAAGGCGGTCGCAAAGTTCATGGTAGCAAATGGCGGCCTTTTGTCCCAAGTAACCAGGAATTCCCTGGCTGTTCCTTTCCGTCTTTAATCTGGTTGCTGCAGTAAACGGAAAAAAGAAGTCGATGCCGCGGCTGCTGAATGATTGAGTATCTGTGCTCGGATTAGAAATGCTGATACCGCTTTGTCCTCCAAGTGCCGGAACATTTTTGGCGAGCAAGTCAGCGGTGACTCTGTTGGAAATTTCAATCCCAACCGGCGTGGTTTCCAAAAAGTAATCGGTATAAAGAAAACCATTGTCCGAGGCGAGCATGTCAATGTTGTAGTAAAAGCGAATATTTTCAAGCTCCTCTTGCGGAAGGCCGTCAACGTACTGAAAGGATCCAACCAGGCCAACCTCCTCGGCCGCCCAAAACCCAAAGCGGAAGTTTGCGTTTGTTTTCACGTTGGCCAGCGTGATGGCGAGTTCAAGGGTCAAGGCAACGCCGGACCCGTCGTCGTTAATGCCGGGACCATTGTCAACGCTGTCAATGTGCGCACCAAAGACAATGGTCTTTGACACGGGGCCGCTGTTCGAGTCGGCAATGATGTTGTACGTGGGCTCCCGCGCGACACGGTCGTTAAAAAGATCGACAAAAACGTTTGTAGAGTTTTGAATGGCCGAGACAATTTCAGCACCCGACGATTTGGTAATGGAAAAGGTACACAAATTTTCAGTGAACGTACGTCCTCCTAGATCAAGGGCAAATTCGTCCGAATTGGCAAAAATTACGGCGCTCGCGCCCGCGTCTTTTGCGTTCAACGATTTTTCGTCGAAAAAGCACGCTCCGCGTAGCACCAAGGCGACGTTACCGGGCGTGAACCCCGCAAAATCAGCCGGGTCGCATCCAAAAATGTTTCCGCTCGGAAGTTCAATTTTCCCGTCTTTCACGTCGCACGAATCTCCAAATTCGGACAATTTGTACGTTCTAAACTGGTCTTGAATCCCAAACGCCGGAAAGTGCAGGTCATACACGCTGTCGGGAAACTTGAGCGTCATCGACGAGTCTACCGAGTACTTGAACGGCGGAAGGGCAACCGGAACGCGGGAAACGTCGTAGCCGACGGAGCGAAGAGCGCGCTCAACGTACTCCAACGACTCGCGCTCGCCGGGCGAACCGGTCGTACGGAATCCAGTGGCTTCGTTTCGCAAACCAATGTCCTGCAGAGCCTGCAAGTGGCGCTTGAGCCCGTCTTTTGTGATGCACTCCTCAACTTGCTGCGAGGTCAGTGATTTCCGATGCGTGCAGTCGTTTGCAAACGAATCGTCGTCATCGTCGCTGCTGCTGCTGCTGCTGCTGCTGCTGGAGCTGGAGCTGCTGCTGCTGCTGGAGCTGCTGCTGCTGGAGCTGGAGCTGCTGCTGCTGCTGCTGGAGCTGGAGCTGCTGCTGCTGCTGCTGGAGCTGGAGCTGCTGCTGCTGCTGTCGTCGTCATCGTCGTAGATGTCGCTGCCTTTGCCGCGCATGCTTTGCACGGCCTTTGCCAGGCGATTGTACGCTTCCTCGACGAAACCAAGGCGTTCTTTCGAGGCCTGCAGCTCATCCATTGCGCGTTGCAGTTTTTTCGTGTTTCCGTTGCTCCCGTGAATGGCCTCTTCAAAACTTTCCAGCTGCTCATTCAAATTTCCGTTCCCGTTGGCGGAGCTTTGCCGAAGCGCGTCAATGTCACGCTGCATGTCTTGCAGTTGGTGCTGGGAAAGTTTCATGGCGTCTTCGCTTGCCCCTGCGGGTTCAAGGCCGTTCACCTTTGACAGCGAAACCGCGCCCAAGACAAGGCCCGTAGCGGCGACGGCGAAAATGAACAGGCCCGCGCAGTACCCCCACCCGGACAGGTTGGAGCGGTACCGAGGACCGGGGGGGTTCATGGTGTTTTTTCAGGGGGGGGGAGAAGGCTAGTAACTCTTAAAGTACCGGTGACGGACAGAGAAGTTAAAAAAAGAAAAAGTAAAAAGCTTATATACCGTTTTTTTTTACTCTTTTGAAAGGTCAAGGGTGTAGCGGTGGATTGGAGGGGAAAAAGAGGGGGACAAAAAATTTTTTTGGGAAACTCGGGGGGGGAGGTGTTTGTAGGAAAAAAAATTTTCTATTGGAAAGTTGCGATTTTCCACTTCCAAAATTTTCCACTTCTCCGATTCGCGCGAAAATACCAAAAATTGACTGCAACATGGAATTTGAAAATTTTCCACTTCGCGTTAATCCTTCGTATTTGCGATAGGTATTTTTTCCACTATTTTTGACTTTCCACATAGGAATTTTTTTATCGACCCCGCCGATGAGTTAAGAAGTGGAAAATTTTGATGAAATTTTCATAACTTTCCACTTGCAAGTGGAAACATTTTTTCTCTTGCTTGCCGGTCTGTTGCGACAAAGTATATTGATCTAACATTTGAATTTTTTGTACGCGCGCTCGGGTAAACATGAAAACAGCGAAAGGAAAAAAGTGGAAGTCAACGGTGACAATTGACGGAAAAAAGCACACAGTTTCGCACGGGGCCAAAGGGTACAGGACGTACCCCGGAACGAAACGCGGGGACAGTTACTGCGCCAGGTCGTGGGGAATTTTGAAAAAGTACGGCTCCACACCGGCCAACGTGGCTTCACGAAAAAAGTGGAACTGCCGCGGGAAGAAATCAATGAAAACAAAGTAGCCGTATTTTACTTCTTCTCCATCGCTGCCGGTTCTTTGCAAAAAACGTACGCCCCGTACAAAGAAACCACCTCGCGCTCCGATTGCGTCAGCCTTTCCACGTTTGCGCGCGCCCCGGCGCTGATGCCTTCAAATGATTCGTCGCACAAAATCGGGCGCAGCCCGTGCCGCGCGGCTGCTTGCAGGAAATGCTTGCGCGGAACCACCCACTCCACGCACCGGTCAACGGAGTCAACAAGGGAGAACTCGTACGAAAGCGGCGCGTGCTCGCCGTCCGCGTGGCGAGCCAGCTGGGCGGCAACGTGGGCGACGGAATTGCGCTTTGCGCCGCCAACGGACGCGCAAAAATCAACCTTGTACAGAGCGTTTCCAAAGGCGCCCGCCGTCGCCGCACCTACGCCAACCGCGGCGTCGGCGCAGCTGCTCGCAAACCGCTCGCGCAACGTCGCTTCGCGGACGACCGTGCAAATGAAAACGCCGCCGGGGCGAAGCCTGCACGTTGCATTGCGCAAGAAATCGTCCGCACTTTTGCGAGTTGCCCACATGTAATGCGCGGCAAAGTGGCACGTGACCACGTCAACCGAGGGCCACTGGTCCGCTTGGGAAAGCCCTTTCGCGAGGCGATCAACGCTTTGCCACAAGGCCGGGCTCGCCGCGTCCCCGCGCAAAAACACGCACGCTGGAAGGTCGGGTTTCCCTTGCCTCCGCGCCTCGTCCCGCCTGCGGCGCGCTTCGGCAACGCTGTCAAGGGACACGTCAACGCCTAACACGCGCGCGTCGCCGCTGAGCACGGTCCTCCACTTGTCCAAATCTCCGCCTCGCCCGCAGCACAAGTCCAAAAGGACTGGGCCTTTCCCTCCCTCAACCGGGGCGGGCACGTACGTTTGCAAAAGCTCCCTTTTCAAGGCGTTGTTGCACCGGCGAACCCCAAAAGCAAGCGAGGCAGAACGTTTTTTGTGTTTCTCCGCGTCGCAGAGCGAGTCGTAATGTGCGGCAACATCAACTGTACCGGCGTTTTTCCGTTTCTCACCAGGGCGCCCGGCAAAAGAAAATGACATCGCGAAAAGAAAAGAAGATGGTTTTTATTTGAAACGGTTTTCGTTTCAACGCAATTCGTTGCAAATTTTACGCTCCCCATAACGCCTTGATTTTCGCATAATAACCGGCAACCAGTTTATTTTTTAGTGTCGTCGCGCGAGCGAACAAAAAATGAGGCAACTGAACCGGTGGCGGGCAAGTTTTTTTGCAACCCTCTCGGTCCTGGCGCAGGGGGCTACAGGGCAGGGCGAAGGCGGGGTCGTCTCGACGCACCACAACACCCACGACCCGTCCCACGCTTCTTCCTTTTGGGTCTTTTGGCTAGTTTTTTTGCTTTTCATCGTTTTTCTTTTCCTCTGCATTGGCGTTGGTTGGTACAACGGGCCCGCTCGCCGACGCTCGTATTGGGTGCGGCGCCCGGACGGGACAGCGTTTGGCGTGGCCGAGACGACGGCGTTTTCTGGGGAGCAGGCGCCGGTGGCCCGCTCCTCAAGCCGCCGGCGAGGGCAGCCTGCGGCGGGACGCGACGGGGAGGGTTGGACTGTAGACATTTCGCGTGTAGCGATGCAAGTGTAAAAGGTTCGTTTATTTTTCCGCAACGCGCGCAAAACACTTTCAGGGTCTACTTTGGGCGTCCAGGTATCCGCATGAGCCGAGCAGAGGAGTGCAAAAGGGCGGTGTTGCACAGGCACACTGCGAGCGCCAAAAACAGCGCCGGTACGCCGGCAAGGAGAATGGCAACGCTGGAGAACGCTTCCCCGGCAATGGCCAGCCCCGTTGCCAGCAAAATCAAAAGTAGCGCCATAAACGTGACAACCATGTACCCGTCTCGCCTGCGCGCCGCAACGGACACGGCTTGAACGCTGTACACAACGAGGAGGACGGCGCTCGTGAGCCACACCTGGAACCAGTCGTTGGCCAGGTACCGCCACCCGGCCGTGCTCAGGGTGAGGGCGACAATGACAACGGCCCAGGCGTAAAATCCGCCCTTGGGAACGGTTCGGTTGCGCGCGCCGCGCCACAGCATTTGCCCGTCAACGGGCCAATCGGCGAGGAGAAGGCGCGGGTACAAAAACGCCACCAATACGACGTGCACGCCCGAGCACAGGTACAGCCCGTACCGTGCCGTGTCTTCGGCGTTGGTCCACGGCAACGCCAAGAAAAATGCAGTCTGAAATGCCCAAAAAAAGATGTACCGCGCCCTGCGGGCTGACCCTCCCGGCGTTGCCCTTGCCAGGGCCACACTCGACACAAGCGGCGGCATGGACCACGTGTACGTGATTAAAATGCCAAACAAAAGCCCAGTCCCGCCCTGCAAGAGCCCGTCCCCAAGCAAGCTGCCGGCCCACGTTTCCAGCTCGGTGGGCGTTGTCGGGAAAATGACAAAACCCCCGGCGAGCGTGAGAAAGGCTATTTCCATCACCTCAAAAAGCAAAACAACGAGCGCCGTCCAGACGGCGTCCTGCCAAAACATGTAAAAAAGAAGCGGGTTGAGGACGTGCGCCGCCACCCATCCGGTCCCGTCCTCGCAGCACAAAAAGTCAACGGAAAGTTGGTTGCGCGCGCAGTAGTCGCCGCACTCTGCTTCCTTGTCGCATCGAACGGCGATGTCGGGAAACTCAGGGCCCGGAGCGCGGCAGTTGATTTGCTCGGCAAAAACCAAACGTGAGGATATGAAAAAAAAGAAAATCAGCGGGGACATTGCCACTTGAAGCGCGTTTCCGCAATCAAAAATTCTTTTTGAATCGCAAAACTTCCGTTTCACTCGTTTTTAAACGGCCGTTTCCCGGTTGTGCAAGGCCCCTCATTGAGGGTACAAAACGGGCTCCTCCAGAGCGGCGAGCACTCCGCGTACCGTTTCTGGCGCGTTCCCGCGCGTCTTTTCCGTTCGCAGGCGCGCAACTTCCCAGCGAAACTTCCCGGCGCCTTGCCGGTCGGCCCCTTCGCTTGCCCCTTTCGGGAGCAGCTCCAACACGCACGGTTTTCGTATTTGCCCGTCCTTTTCCGCGCAAGCCAGGACCGCTTGAAGGATCCCGTCCGCGCCGTTTTCGTTTTGCCCGCCCCCAGGGGGGCTCGGAAACCGCGCGCAAAACAGGGACCCGGTCACGGGGTCCGTGCACCAGGCGCCAGCGCCGTCAACCCCGCAGCATTGCACGTCAATGGACTGCAGGCGTGGCGGCTTGCACTTGTACAGCAAGTGGTTTGTTCCGGGCCTGTACGCCGCCTCAACTGGCGTGGCAATGACGCCGTCGAGGAGCATGCCGACCAGGCACGGGGGTACGTCCCTTGTCACGGCGTTGCTGCTCGCTGGCGCCATGTGCGGCTTGTAGACAACGCGCACAGCGCACCGGTCAAAAACAGGACGTTCACCGTTTGCAATCCCCCCTTTGTTGCCTGGCACGGCGCCCATGCACATTGCCTGCCGCTCGCGCGGGTCGCGCCCGTCAATGCACTCTCGCGCGCGGGATAGGCGCGTCTGCAGTTTTGCTTTCCCTAAAAACGTCCCGAAAGCCAGGCAATCGCAACAAACAAAGGCAAGGTGCCGCGTAACCCTACACCGGGCCAGCAACGCTCGCTCGTCTCGCCCTTCTTGCCCGCTCTTGCGCGGTTCCTGCGCCCAAGCGTACGACGCCGTGGTCTCGCGTTTCGCAGCCTCGGCAATTCGCATTTTTTCGTACTGCGTTGCCGTTTCCGGGGGCACGTACACTTTCCTCCACGCCAGCTCGCCGTCCAAGGCCACCGGACCGACGCCGTTGTTGGACGCGAAAAGCAGCGGCTCAAGCCCCAGCCGCTGGCACACGCTAGCGTCGACGACGCGCACCGCGCCGTTGCGAAAGACAAAAAACATGCGCTCGTCAAAGGGCGGTAAAACGCTGTCGGAGTCTTGCTCCAAAAACCCGCCTTTTTCCGCCGCCTTTTGTGTTTCGGCCGGGCGCGGAGGAACGGCTTCTCCCCTTGGCGCGCTTGACGAAGACGAACTGGCCGGGGGACGGCGCCGGAATTGGATGAGTTGACAGTGCAGACCGTCCACTTTCCACGTGAACCAATGGCGATCGCCGCACATTCCCGCGTGCAAAACCCCGCCGTCCGCGCCTGTTTCCTTGCCCTTGGCAACGTGTTTTCGCTCCAGCGTAACGGGGTTGCACCCCATAAACGCGTTTTCGACGCGTTCGTCGCTTTCGACTTGCCCATTTGCCGAGGTGTTTGCGCCCCTGCCCCGTTTCCTGTTGCCGCCCCTCCCTTTACCGGCCCCGAACCAAGACCCTTTCAGGGCAACCAGCCCCGCCACCTCGTCCGCGCTCGCCTGGCGCGAAACCTCCTCCAGCGCGCTCATGAGCGGCAGTTCGCAATCAAAAACGCTGCCGGGAGGCATGAAAAAAAGTGTTTGGTTTTTTGGCAACCCGAAAACCCTTTTTTTTTCTTCCTTTTCTTTTGCCCCCTCCTTCCACTTTTGCCCGGGAGCAATGAAAATTTTTGTTTCCCAGCGAACGAAAGCGTATTGGATTCGCGTTTCTGCGCTGTTTTTCGCGAGCCTTGCCCTTGTCATTGCGGGATCGTGTGTGCTCGTGAAAATTGACGCGGAAGAGCGCGACGAGTGGGTGACGGCGACGTGCTCCTTGCAACGATCGCTTCCGAGCTCGTTGACGAAAGCCCCGTGCGCGGTGTGGCTTGCCGAGATCGTCGCCCCGTACCCTACGCAGCGCGTTGCGGCCGCGGTGAAAGCCCAGAACGACACGCTTTGCGCGGTCATTGTGCCGCGTCAAGCGGCCGTGGCGGCGTGCATTGACGAACCAACGGCGAAATCCGCGTCGCGCAGCAACGAGGCGGCAAATCTTGAGAATGCGACGCGCACGGGGGGAAAGTATCGTGAACATGCCACCGGCGAACACCTTGTCTCGCGTGCTCCTTGGCCGTGTCGCGTACCTGCGGACCCGGAGCGTTGGATTTTGGGGGGATCTGGACAGTGCTCCAGCACGGCGGAGCTTGTTCGCCCGAGGAGGCTTGTTTACGCGGCTCCGTCCGCAAATGCCGCGGAAATAGCCGTTGGGGAAGCTCTGAACCAGCACAGGGCAACGGCAGTCTTTTTGACGACCGCAGGAGCGATTGGGGTGTTTGCCGTTACCGTCGCCTCCGCGTACGCGTGCTACTGGCAGGCGCTGCACACGTGCGCGGAGGTGATGATTGCTAAACGGCGAGGCAAGGAGCGGCGCAAAGAAGCAAGGAGGTACCGCGAGCGGGCAGGGGAGGGGGAAACTTCTGAAGATGAAAGCTACGGGGAAGAAGCGGACGAGGAATGGGAACCGTTTCGTGGGGCCCGTGCGGAAAGCAACGTTTACGAAAACGCAGAGATGCATCGCCCAACAGCGCGCGCGAGAACGGGAAAGGGTGGTAGAAAGGCGTAAAAATAACGTTGAAAAAATAGTTGTACACATTTTTTGGGCAAAAAAATGAAAAAAAAATATTATTTACAAAGAATCCGCATTTCTCGTTGCCTTCAAGCGCTTCTCTTTCCCTCTCCTTTTCGCAATGTCTTGGCACAGTTCTGCCCCTCCTCCCTCATCTTCTTCCTCCTCGTCGGCATCGTCGCCAGGCGGGTTCCCCCTTTCCGCGGGCCAGCAGTCCCCGCTGCAGTTTTTGTTGTCGCGTCCCGCCGGTGGAACCGAAAACTCCGGGGAAGCGCCACGCTGGGGCACGGGCAAGAACTTTGGCGTTCTTTTGGCAGAATGCGTTGGAAACGCATTAAGCACCGAAAATTGCACGTTTCCCCAGCGAAATCTCGTGACAAGTTGCAAAATATTTGCCGCCCAGTGGAGGGCCATGATTCGCGAGGCCCACGCCGCGCAAGGCGAGGGTTGCCCGTGGCAATTTTCTTTGCTCCGCGGGGGCGGGGCAAAAGAAAACGCAAAAACGGTCCTTTGCGTTTCTTTGCCCTCCGTCGCGCCCAGGACGAGCGTTTGGCGCCCGAAACCCACGACGAGCGACGCCGAAATTGCTGAAAGCGTCATTGTTCGGCGCGTGCGACGGCAGAAACTTTTGAAAGTCGTCCTCGTCGACGAAGACTGGACCTCTCCCGGTTTGCGCAGCCCCGGAAAAGTTGCCGATGAGGGCGCGGGCGACACTGACGGGCAAGGGGACGAAGGGCCGCACGGGGCAGCAGTTTTTCTTGTCGCACCAAAAGCGGCCCGGGAAATGTTCACCGCAATGGCCGTGCACGCGTTGACGCCCGGAACCGGTCCGGTTTCGCCGGTTTTGCAGCACGTCATCAACGGATTTTGCCCGGAAACGCCGCGCCCCTTTGCAAAACCCTGGCACGACACGGTTCACGAAAACGCCTGGATGAATTTTATTTGCCCCAACCCCGGCCGCATTGCCCGCAGCTACGAGGCGCTTGCGGCACCGAGGCCGGCAAAACAGGGTCGCAACGTCGGAAAGGGAAAAAGAAGGAAACGGGAGGCGGCCGGCGAAGAGGAGTGGAAAGGAAACGCAATTTTTGACGTTTCCTCGCCGCCTCTGCGCCGCGTCTTGCGTGAACCGGAAAACGAAGAATTTTCCAAGGTTCCCGTGGAACTTGAAGGGGCGCAGGGAAAGGGCGAACCCGAAGGGCACGCAAGTTTTTCTCATTGCGAAAGCGATTTTTTTGCCAGTGACGACGAGTCTTTTGGCGGGTTTCCGGACGGCGCCCCCCGGAACGGCGGCGCGGGCGGCGACCTCGCCGACGCCCCGTGCGCCGCCTTTTTGCAAATTGTTTCCCGTTCCGACGCCCCGCCGACGCCTCCAGCCAAAGGCGAAGCGGGACGGGTCCCCGAAACCGCTGCACCCGTTGCCGAGGAAAAAAGCGAGGAAGGGAAAAAGGAGAGGAAAAGACGGCGCGGGAACCGCGGAATTTGCGGGCCCGCCTGCAGCTGTTCCGCGTGTTACGAGTCCGCCTCCGCGGAGGGTCTGTCTTTTGGGGGTAATCCGTGGCTTGTCGAGAAAGACGAACGCGCCGAGCCCGGGCGAGGCTTCGGGGACGACGAATACGCGTGGGCCGCTCCGCGTGCGGCGGGAAAAGGAAAACGGCGCGAGGGCGAGAAACGGGAAAAGTTTTGGAACCCCTTTCACGACCGCTTCGGCACGGACAAGCAAGGGGCAATCGCGGCGTCTTGCACGGCGTTCGCTTTTGCCGTTCGCGTGGCTTGCGTTTCCCCAAAGAACTGTTTTGCCGCGAAGCGACTTGTTCGCGACGAAGGAAAGACCGCGCACCCGTCGTACGCTTGGGGGGATCAGCATAATGTGCGGGCCGTTTTGCTTGACAATTTGCGCTCGAAAATGCGCGTTGACGCCCCGTACCAAGTCCCGGTCGCCGCGGCGGCGCTCGTTTTTGACGCGGCCATGTACTTTTCTGATCCGGCCGTTGCCGCGGCAGGAAAAAACACGCCCGCCCATTTGCACGCCCTCGCCGAGCGCATCCGGGAGACGCCTTCGTTTGAGGCGGCCGGGACAACGTGCGGGCAACTTGCCGCGATGGTGCGCGGCGTCTCCTCCGTCTACGTGGCCGTGCGCTGCGCTGGCTCCGCGGAAGTTGCCGCGGAAAACGCTGGGCATGCAGCGGGCGAGGCCGGGTTCGACGTTTCGGCGTGCACGCTCGCAAAACGCTGCGCCTCGCTGTTTTGGCCGGCCCACGCCGTCCTTTCCTCTTGGCACACGCGGCAGTCCGTGTCCGACGCGCGCACGCTTTCGCACTTGGTGCCCGTGCAGCGCGTCGCCGCGTCGCGTGTGCGTTTTCTCGCCCAGCGGTACCGCATGATGGGATCCGCTGAACGCGCCAACGGTTTTTGTGCGCGGTACGGAGCAGGGGCCCTTGTGGGTTTTGAGTTTTTGGCGGCCGCCAGCACGCCGTTGCCAAAGGATCCGGAGGTTGTCGTGTACCGGCAGCGGCTGGAACGCGTGGGCGAGGCAACGAAACCGCGGGCCCTCCCGTTGGGCGGCCTGCACGCCATTCCGAGCCCGCTCGAACTTGTTTCGTACGTGCGAGCCGCGGCCCCCTTTGCGCGGGACGGGCGGGATTTTTTTATTGTCCGCGCTCCTGGCGCGCAAAAGGCCTGGAAAGACGGCAACGCGATTGCCATGCTGTGCACGCCTCACTTGGGCGAGGTTTTGTGCCTTGGGCAGGTCCTTGTCACGTGCGCCAGGTTCTCTTTGCAAGGGAACGGGGACCTGCGAAGCTTGCAGGGCTTTTGGCACGACTTGTTTCTGCAAAGTGGTGGCGGTGGTGGTGACTCGGAAACGAAGGGCAAAAAAGCGGACCGGCGGAGCGGGAACGGGCGGCGGAGCGTTGTCTCGGCGCAAGTGCCGCACGTCGTGTTGCGGCCGGCCCTGGCCCTGGCCGCCGCTTTGCACAAGTAC
>Ga0307933_1001381_pt1 | contig 19200 bp, 18 predicted proteins | sample OrgLakmetageno88_FD_201811 | JGI IMG/M metagenome (GOLD analysis project Ga0307933, IMG submission 201811) | Saline water microbial communities from Organic Lake, Antarctica - #88 | ecosystem: Environmental > Aquatic > Non-marine Saline and Alkaline > Saline | place: Antarctica: Organic Lake...
GTCCCATAGTTCATCTCCTTTGTTGCATAATATGCTATCAAAGGAGCAGCACCAAACCGCGACAGGGCCATGATGTCCGGGATCGACATGTCGAGCCAGCGCGGGGCGTGGCAGCGCAGGACGCACTTATGGTCAGCAATGGTCACGGCGGTCAGCTTCTTCTGTCGCGGATCGAGGGCTTGGGTGACATGTTCGTCGAACGCCTTGCGCAGGGTGACCGCTGGTGCGTTGCGGGGGCGGTCGTCGTGCTGGGTGATGCCTGTCGCCTCGACACGCGTGTGGATCTCGGCTGCTGTCTGGGCGGCTTCGATCACAGACATCTGCGGCCATGTACCAAGTGTCTCCGTGAAATTACGCGATTTCCAAAACTTGCGGAATCGCCACGTCTGCGACCGTGGGCCGACTTCGAGACACGGGTTGGGGTAGCGGACACCGCGATACCGCGTCGCGGCACCGCTTTTGTGCGCAGCCTTGTCGAGCGTGACTTTGGTGAACGTCATTTCGAGGGTCGCCATGATTGATCTCTATGCAATCAACTATGCAATTGCATGGCAGCCAGCAGCGGGGCTGCGCAACCGAGGATAATGATTTTCTCAGGTAATTACTGCGTCAGGGAGTGTCTGCATGGTAGCAAACTCGCTTTACAAATCAGTTGCTCAACCAGCTGAGCTATAGCGGCGCCGGCACAGCCAAAAGCAGGGTGCCGATGTGTTGGCAAGCGTCTACGCAGAGCGCTCTTACGGGGTCAGCAGCGTGATGCCGGGAATGCGTCCGATGCTGTAGACGTCCTCATCATAGAGATCACTGAGCTCGTCGACAATCTCATCAGTCCAGCCGGGCAGGTCCAGCTCTTCCTCGATGGCGTCTTCATTGGCGAACTTATCCAAAAAGGCAGAGATGACGCGGCGTTTCTGCATCTCGGTCATGCCAGGATACTGGGTGACATAGCTCTCGAAGCGGGTCATTCCGGTGGGTGTCATGATCTCGCGCAGCAGCGCGTGTTCGCCAATAAGGGGGGTGCCGGGCTCAATCCCGGCCATGTCTCGCAGGATCTGGCCCCAGATCAGTGGTGTATCCTCATTGCACCAGATGGTGATGGGGATGTCGGGAATCGCGCCGCGCATCTGCTCGATCATGCCAGACCAGCGCATTTCGCGCGGGTCGGTCCCGCCTAGATAGGCGGGTAGGCTGTCGAATTTAGTTTGCGCCATAATGGCAGGGAGGAAGGTGGCGGGATTGCAGATGGCAAAGAACATCTCGATCTCATCATTAGCAAAGATGTCGCGAAATATCTGCATGCGGTGGGCGGCGGCAGTATAGAACTCGCCGCCTGAGGCTGCCATTTTCGGCGTGCCGAAAAAGCCGGGGTTCGATAGAATCAGCCGGTCCGGCAATTCGTCAAAGCCAAGCGCATCCATCAGCACATCGCGCGTGTCACTTGCGACGCCGGTCTGTGCGGCGGCATGCAGCACGTCGCGCATCAAGCGGCGATACTCCTTGGGATAAGGCACGCGCGTGCCACGTGTCGCCAACATGTCCTGATTGGCCGTCAGGCATTTTAGCAGGCGATCTTCGTCGGTGATGTGGGCGCCTGTGTGAAGAACGAGCTGCATGATGCGGAGGGTCCGGATTGTTGGTGTACTATGTCTCTATATGGGGCATTGCGGCGCAAATAAACCGGTTTCGGTGGGCATACCGACGACCTGCTCAGTGCTGTGCGGGTTGAAGGGCGCGCAAAAAGCATCAAGTGTGACTCGAGATCTTCGAAGGATACCATCGCGCATGCCCTACGCCCATTCTGACAGCCAGCCTGCCGTTCTGTCCAATCCCGCCCCGGATGTGCGCGAGCGCCTCAAGCTGGAGGGTGGCAAGCGGTTCGAGATAGTGAGCGAGTTCAGCCCTGCGGGCGACCAGCCCACCGCCATTGCCGAGATCAGTCAAGCGATCAGGGATGGTGACCGAGATCAGGTGCTGCTGGGCGCGACTGGCACAGGCAAGACCTACACGATGGCGATGGTGATCGAAGAGACGCAGCGCCCCGCGATCATTCTGGCCCCGAACAAGACGCTGGCGGCGCAGCTATACGGTGAGTTCAAGGGTTTTTTCCCCAATAACGCCGTCGAGTATTTCGTCAGCTATTATGATTACTACCAGCCCGAAGCATACGTCGCGCGCAGCGATACCTTCATCGAGAAGGAGAGCCAGATCAACGAGCAGATCGACCGTATGCGCCACTCGGCGACACGGGCTCTGCTTGAGCGGGACGATGTGATCATCGTGGCCTCAGTCAGCTGTATCTACGGTATCGGCAGCGTCGAGACTTACGGTGCAATGACGCAGGATCTGAAAGTTGGCACCGATTATGACCAGCGGCAGGTGATGGCCGATCTGGTTGCCCAGCAATACAAACGCAACGATGTGGCATTCCAACGTGGCAGTTTCCGCGTGCGCGGTGACAGCCTTGAGGTGTTTCCTGCTCACCTTGAGGATCGCGCGTGGCGGCTCTCCTTCTTTGGAAATGAGTTGGAGGCGATCATCGAGTTCGATCCGCTGACCGGAGAGAAGACCGGCAATTTCGAACAGATCCGCGTATATGCCAACAGCCACTACGTCACGCCGAAACCCACGATGAATCAGGCTGTCATAGGTATTAAAAAAGAGCTCCGCATCCGCCTCGATCAGTTGGTGGGCGAGGGCAAGCTACTGGAGGCGCAGCGACTGGAGCAGCGCACGAAGTTTGACCTAGAGATGTTGGAGGCAACCGGTGTCTGCAACGGGATCGAAAATTATTCGCGCTACCTGACCGGCCGCGCCCCCGGCGAGCCGCCCCCCACGTTGTTCGAGTTCATCCCCGATAATGCCATCGTCTTTGCAGACGAGAGCCACGTGTCAGTGCCGCAGATCGGCGCGATGTACAAAGGCGACTATCGCCGCAAATTTACACTTGCCGAGCATGGATTTCGCCTGCCCAGCTGCATGGACAACCGCCCCCTCAAATTCGAGGAATGGGATGCAATGCGTCCCCAATCGGTGTTTGTGTCAGCCACCCCCGCCAAGTGGGAAATCGAGCAAACCGGCGGTGTCTTTACAGAGCAGGTGATCCGGCCCACCGGCCTCTTGGACCCGATGATCGAGGTGCGTCCCGTCGGCACGCAGGTCGACGATCTGCTGGACGAGGTGCGCCGCGTCACAGCGGCTGGCTTCCGCACGCTGGTCACGACCCTGACGAAACGCATGTCCGAGGATCTGACTGAATACATGCACGAGCAGGGCATCAAAGTGCGCTACATGCACTCCGAAATCGACACCATTGAACGGATCGAGATCCTGCGCGATTTGCGGCTCGGTGCCTTTGACGTGCTGATCGGGATTAATCTGTTACGCGAGGGACTGGATATTCCCGAATGTGGCTTAGTGGCTATCTTGGACGCCGATAAGGAAGGCTTCCTGCGATCCGAAACATCGCTAATCCAGACCATCGGCCGCGCGGCACGTAACGCCGAGGGCCGCGTTATCATGTATGCCGACCGGATCACCGGCTCCATGGAGCGCGCGATGGGCGAGACGGACCGCCGCCGCGATAAGCAGATCGCCTATAACGAGAAGCATGGGATCACGCCCGCAACGGTCAAAAAGAACGTCGAGGATATCCTCGCCGGGCTCTACAAGGGCGACGTAGACATGTCCCGCGTCACGGCCAAGATCGACAAGCCGATGCATGGCGCCAACCTACAGACACATCTGGATGGGCTGCGAATCGAAATGCGGAAGGCCGCTGAAAACCTTGAGTTCGAGGAGGCCGCGCGCCTGCGAGATGAGGTCAAGCGGCTGGAAGCCGTCGATCTGGCGATTTCGGACGATCCGATGGCGCACCAGTCAGCGGTCGACGAGGCGGTCTCGGCCGGAGCCAAGGGGCGCGGGCGGTCAACGGCGGGCCGGCCGGGTCAGCGCGGCGGAAACGTCAAGCGGCGCAAAAAGTGAAGAACCCGTAGGGCCGTGACCACGTTTCATCTCCAGCCTCATCAAGGAGACTCAGCATGGAATATGGTTTATTCGGAACTCTGGTCCTGATCGCTGATATCTATGCGATTTACCAGACGCTCACCTCGTCGGCATCGACGGGCAAAAAAGTCGCCTGGACGTTGGCCATCCTGATCCTGCCGGTCCTTGGCTTCATCGCGTGGCTGATCTCTGGCCCGCGTGGAAACAAGTCGCGTGTGTAGGATCTATATGCCCATCAGATACGGAAAGAGCGGGCATTTGCCCGCTCTTTGCTATGTCGTACGACAGCTTACGGCGGTGCCAAGCCTTAAAAGTCGAAGATATCTTCCAAGAATCCGCCGCGCTTTTTCTTTCTGCGCGAACGGTCGTCATAGTCGCCCTCATCGCGGTATTCGCCCCGGTCGCGGTAGTCGTCGCGTCCACGCTGAGGCGCCTCGCGGGGCGGCGGAGGTGGGGGGGCCTGCGTCGCAGCCGACCGCTCGATGATTTTGTCCAGTTCGCCCCGGTCCAGCCATACGCCGCGACATTCGGGACAATAGTCGATTTCCACCCCCGAACGATCCGTCATCACCAGCTGCGCGCCGTCAATTGGACATTTCATCGGCATTTCCTTTCATGAGCCTGCATCATAGCACGATACATGTGGGCGCGGGGGCCGCCTGTTGCAATATCCGGACGGAGGCAGAATGCCGGGTGGTTTGCCGATTGGCGCAGGCGGGTCGCGCGGCTATGGTTCGGACATGATCCATGCGGAACCCACCGCGCTGATATGGCGCCGCTTATGAGTCTTCTGCTGCTGGCGGGAACCGGTGAGGCGAGCGCGCTAGCTGATTGCCTTGCGGCTGAGCGCGCACCTTTTGCCGTCTGGCTACCGGAGGGTCCAAGACTCGCGCGAGAGTGGCCCTGTTGTGTTTATCGCGGCTCGCTTTCCATATGTCTGGCCGAGGTGGCGCCCACCGCCATCTTGGATGCAAGCCATCCATTTGCGGCAGACATCTCGCACGCCGCGTCCAGCCATTCTGCCAAAGCTGGTCTGCCCTACTGCCTGCTGCTTCGGCCAGAATGGCGCGCGCAGCCTAGTGATCTCTGGACCCATGTGACCAGTGAGGCAGGCGCAGTGCAGCATATTGCGCCGGGCAGCCTGGTGTTCGCTGCGTCGGGCCGCGAGGGTCTGGCGCGTTTTGCAGCGTTGCAGGATTGCTATATCTACTGCCGCCAGATCGGCGCGCCGGATGCGCCCTTTCCTCTGGCGCATGGCGAGTGGCTGGTTCAGCAGCCCCCCTTTACAGTGGAGAGCGAGATTGCGCTGTTTCGCCGTCTGCGCATTGATTGGCTGGTGCTGCGCAACGCGGGCAGCGTCCGGGCCGAAACCAAGCTGACCGCGGCGCGCGCCCTTGGCGTGCAGGTGGCGATGATTGCGCGCCCCGTGCCGCCAGATGCGCCCCGCGTTCACACGGTCGAGGCCGCGCTGGCGTGGGTGGCGGCGCTATGAGCAATATGGCAATCGGACGAATTATCGAAACGGACGCTGATGTGGCGGCGGATGCGGATGCGGTCTGCGCCATGTGCCCGCGTCTGGCCGAGGCATATGCCCAAACTGGCCCATTGCCCCTGCGCCGTAAGCCGGATGGCTTTGCTGAGTTGCTCAGTGCTATTGTCAGCCAGCAGGTTAGCGTCGCGTCGGCCAACGCGATCTGGACGCGGATGCGGGAGGCGGACCTGACGGCGCCTGCGCCAATCCTGCTGGCGGGCGATGATGGCCTGAGAGCTGCAGGCCTCAGTCGCCAGAAAATACGCTACGCGCAGGAACTGGCCAGCGCAGATATTGACTGGGCGGCGCTGCGCACCGCGCCCACAGATGCGGTGCTGAAAACGCTGACAGCCGTGCCAGGCATCGGCACGTGGACGGCGGAAATCTATGCGATGTTCAGCCTTGGCCATGCGGATGTGTTCGCCCACGGCGATCTGGCCCTGCAAGAGTCGGCGCGTGTTCTCTATAATCTGCCGGGGCGCCCGAACGAGCGGGCGATGCGCGTCATGGCGGCCGGGTGGAGTCCCTACAGGTCGGTTGCTGCCCGCCTGCTTTGGGCCTACTACCGTATTGCAAAACAAAGAGAGGGCATCAGATGACGCGTGTTTTGAACGCTGGCCGCAAAGAGCCGATTTCGGGCGCGACGAAGTCGATCGTGGTGTTTCTTCATGGCTATGGCGCCAATGGCCCCGACCTTTTGGGTCTTGCCGATCCTCTGGCTGACCACTTGCCCGACACGCTGTTTGTCGCGCCCGACGCGCCCGAAAGTGTGCCGGGGATGCCCAACGGCTTTCAGTGGTTTCCCATCCCTTGGATCGACAACAGCAGTGAGGAGGAGGCTGAGCGCGGTCTGCTCTCCGCTTCGGACGATCTGAACGCGTTCCTCGACGCGTTGATGGTGGATGAGGACGTGCTGCCCGAGCAGGTTGTGCTGTTCGGGTTTTCTCAAGGGTCGATGATGGCCCTGCACATTGGGCCCCGGCGTGAGGACGCGCTTGCGGGGATCGTTGCATTTTCGGGTCGCCTCTTGCGTCCCGAACTGCTGGTCGATGAGGTGCTTAGCCGCTCACCGATTCTGCTGGTGCATGGCGATGCGGATGAGGTGGTTCCGGCGCAATCTCTGCCCGAGGCCGCCGAGGCATTGCAGACGGCGGGCTGGAAGGACGTCTATGCCCACGTGATGAAGGGTACCGGCCACGGTATCGCGCCCGACGGGCTTGAGGTGGCGCTGGCCTTCATGGCGGATAAGCTGGGACTGGGCTGATAGCCCGCTCCGGAATCCGGACAGCCTCAGCGCCGGTGGGGGCTGGGGCGAATTGCCGAGGCCCCTGGAGCTGGGGCCAAGGCGGGCATCTATCGCTCAGGCCGTATCCCGCCGCTGACGCATCACCAGCCAGATCAGCGCGCCGCCTGCCAAGATTAAGAACGGCGCCATTGCCAGATTGACGGATGTCCAGCCTGTTTGCGCATCACCGCCTGAGCAGTTCATCAACCCGCCTGAGGCCAGGGACGCTACGGTCACGCCGCCAAACACCAACAGATCGTTCAGCCCCTGCATCCGGCCCCGCTCGTGCGGGGCGTGGGCCCCGGCCAGCATCGTTGTGGCGCCAATAAAGCCGAAGTTCCAGCCGATGCCCAATAGGAATAGCGCGATGAAGAAGTTCGGTAGCTCCACGCCTTGCAGTGCGACGACGCCCGCAGCCGCCAGTATAGCGATGCCCGCTCCCATGATGCGCTCGACCCCGAAACGCGCTATTAGATGGCCCGTAAAGAAGGATGGCGCATACATCGCTAGCACATGCGCGGTCACCACGTCTGCGGCGCGCCCCGCGCCAAATCCGCAGCCAACAACCGCCAGCGGGGTGGAAGTCATCACAAGGTTCATCAGCGCATAGGACACCATCGCGCAGATCACCGCGACAGCAATGCGTGGCGTTTTCAGCAGCTCAAGCCGGGTGCGCCCCCGCGGTGCGTCGCGCGACGGCATGGGCGGTTTTGGGATGTTGAGGAACAAGAACAGCACCGATCCGGTGACGTTCAGCCCGATCACTGTGATATAGGTACCAAGGAACGGCACCACCATCGCCTCGGCCGTTACCTTGACAAGTTGAGGGCCGATGATCGCGCTTAGCAGTCCGCCGGCGAGGACGTAAGAAATCGCTTTGGGGCGGAACCCGTCGCTGGCGGTATCGGCGGCTGCAAAGCGATAGAAGCCTTGGGCGCTCATGTAGATCCCAGTCAGAAAGCTGCCGATCAGGAATAGCGTAAAGGATGCGGTGTAAAGGCCATAGGCCCCCACCGCGCCGCCGATCGCGCCGCCTGTCGTCCCGATAAAGAAGCCCACCTTGCGCCCGTAGCGCTGCATTATCGCCGATATCGGCGTCGCCGACAGCATAGAGGCGATGACAATCATCGAGATTGGCAGCGTGGCAAAGCAGGGATTCGCCGCCAGACCACCCCCAGCTAGACCCGCGACCACGAATATCATGGGCAGCTGCGCCCCCAGTATGGCCTGTGCCAGCACCAGAACAGTGACGTTTCGGTGCGCACGCGCGTCGTCTGCAAGCGGGGCTGTATGTGTCATGCGAAAAACTGCTAGACCTGTCGGCGCGCCTTAGCAAGGGCGTGGTTAGGTTGGGCGGATGCGCTGTATGGCTGCGATTCACGCGGGGCAGCGTGCCAAAGAGGGCCGTCCTTAATTCAGGGCCTGCGCGATCTACGCGCTCTCGGCGGACAGCCCGCGGCCCAGCGGATCCATATTACGCACAGGCTCGCCCTGCAGCTGGCCCTGCCAATCCAGCACTTGACGCATCAGGACAGACCGCCCGATGCAGAGCAGCGCGGGCGGCTCCAGCCCGCTAGTCTCGATGTCGGCGGCTAACCGGCTGAGTGTGGTTTCGATGACCTTCTGCTGCGGGGTCGTGGCGTTGCAGACCACGGCGCAAGGCTCACTGGGGTCGCGGCCATGTTCCATCAGGGCGGCTGAAATTTGGGCCGCGTGCTTCATCCCCATGTAAATCACCAGCACCTGACTGCCCTCGGCCAGCGCCTTCCAGTTCAGGGAGGAGGGCGCATTGCCAGATTGGTCATGGCCGGTCACGAAGGTCACTGATTGATTCACGTCGCGGTGGGTGACGGGGATGCCTGCATAAGCCAGTCCGCCGATCCCTGCGCTAATACCGGGAATGATGCGCACCGGCACGCCGTGCTGCACCAGTGTTTGCGCCTCTTCGCCGCCACGCCCGAACACGAAGGGGTCGCCGCCCTTGAGGCGCAGCACGCGTTTGCCTGCGCGCGCCAAATCGACAAGGCGCAAGGATATGTCACGCTGGACCGCAGAAGGTTTGCCGCCACGCTTGCCCGCATAGATCTTCTCGGCCTGCGGCGCCCAGTCGAGTATGACTTCCTGCACCAGCGCATCATAGACGATCACATCGGCCTGCCGCAGTGCGTTGAGGGCGTGGATGGTCAGCAGGCCCGGATCACCGGGGCCGGCGCCACAGAGCCAAACCCAGCCGGACTGCATATTTGGCCACTGATGGGCGGGAAGGGGGAGTGCATCGAACATGGACTAGCATATGCCGCAGGATGTTGAGCGCGGAAAGAGGCAGGCCCTGCGCGTGCTGGCCGGGGTGCGAAACGCGGTTCATCAAGGGAGGGTCAGGCTGACGCATTTGTTCGCGTGCCTACCCTGTTCCATGATATTGTTCTGATATGCATAGATGACCAAAACATCGTTTTAATTTGCAGCGTATATCATTCCGCTAGTCAGAACAGTATTCCTACCACCGCTTGGTCAAGGATCTTGCCATCAGCCCTAACGAAGAGCGAATCGGCGACGGCTCCAACGCGCCATTCATGACCAGCGCGGGATGCGCCGATGCGCGCCTCAGCACGCCGCCGGCCTGCCATCCGGCCAGCAAGGCCGGGCGCGCCGCGCCGCTGACATCGCCCCGGCGTGACCGCGCGGCCGCGAGGCGGCGCAAGCCATCTTTGGCCAAGGCGCGGATACCTTCAGGGCGGCCGTCCAGCAGCGGCACGCGCCCCGCCTCCTCTAATGCGGGGATCGCGCGCAGCCATGCGGCGACTCCGGTGGCATAGCCCGCGTCTATGACTGTGGACGGCTCCACCGGCCCCAGTGCGCGGGCGGCGGCCAGCATCAGGTTGCCGCTGGTCTGCTCGAGATAGCGGGTGAGGTGGGCCTCGTCCTCGAACGGGTCGCGGTAGATATCCCATTGACGCGCCGCGATCAGCGCATCGAGCAACGCCGCGCCCTGTGCATCCAGAACCTCAGCCAAGGGCGTCACCACCTCGTGCCGCCTGACGTTGCCACCTGCTGCTATCTCGCCCAGGGCGTCGCGCCACCATTGCAGGCGCATCTCCGCGATCAGTGCTTCTTGTGTCATCCACGGCGCGCGCGACACCTCGATGTTGAATGCGTATATCGGAAACAGAACGCGCCGCGCCGCTACGGGCGCGGCCATCGCGGCGCGGAAGCGGTCGGGGTCTCCACGGCGCAACATCTCGGCGCAGCCGGTCAGGTCTTGGCCTAGATCAGGCATTTTGCAGCAGCTTCCAGTTGATTGCATCCAGCAGCGCATCGAAAGAGGCATCGACGATGTTCGCGCTGACACCGACGGTAGACCATTGGCGACCCTGGCCATCCTCGCTGTCGATGATGACGCGGGTCACGGCCTCGGTTCCTCCTTGGGTGATGCGCACCTTGAAGTCCACCAAGCGCATGTCGTCAATCATACCCTGATAGCGGCCAAGATCCTTGGCCAGCGCCTTTGCCAGTGCGTTGACGGGGCCGCGATCGCACCCAGCCGTGTCCATCGACTCGCTGACCGACAGCTTTTTCTCGCCGTCCACCTTCACCACGACGACGGCCTCGGACAGGCTGACCATCTGGTCATACTTGTTCTTGCGACGCTCAACCGTGACTTTGTAGCGCTTAACCTCAAAGAACTCGGGCATTTGCCCCAGCGCGCGGCGCGCCAACAGCTCGAAACTGGCCTGCGCGCTGTCGTAGGTATAACCAATCGCCTCGCGCTCCTTTATCTGGTCGAGGATGAGGGCAAGGGCCGGGTCGCCGTCTGCGACAGCTATCCCTGCCTCGCTCAGGCGGCGCCGCAGGTTCGACTGGCCAGCCTGATTGGACATGGGGATGATGCGTGCGTTGCCGACCAGCGCGGGGTCGATATGCTCGTAGGTCGAGGGATCCTTGAGGATCGCGCTGGCATGCAGCCCCGCTTTGTGCGCGAAGGCCGACGCGCCGACATAAGCAGCTTGCCGCATCGGAACGCGGTTCAGTATATCGTCCAGCTTGCGGCTGATGCGGCTTAGGTTTTGCATCGCCTCGGGTGTGACGCCGGTGTCAAAGGTGCTGGCATATGGCTCCTTGAGCAGCAGGGTCGGGATGAGCGTGGTCAGGTTGGCGTTGCCGCACCGCTCGCCCAGCCCGTTCAGCGTGCCTTGGATTTGGCGCGCGCCCGCATCGACGGCGGCCAGTGCGCCCGCGATAGCGTTTTCCGTGTCATTGTGGGTGTGGATGCCAAGGCGCTCGCCGGAGATGCCCGCGGCGATGACCTCGGCCGTTATGCGCCCGATCTCGGTGGGCAATGTGCCGCCATTGGTGTCGCACAGGACGATCCAGCGCGCGCCTGCGCTGAGCGCGGCATGGCACACTTCCAGCGCATAGGCGGGGTTCGCCTTGTAGCCGTCAAAGAAATGCTCAGCGTCCAGCAGCGCCTCGCGCCCGCTGGCGACGAGATGCTTGATCGAGGCGGCAACGTTTTGAGTATTTTCCGCCAAGGTGATGCCCAAGGCACGTGTCACATGGAAGTCATGCGCCTTGCCCACAAGGCACACGGTGGCCGTGCCTGCATTCATCACGGCGGCGAGTACGTCGTCATTCTCGGCGCTGCGGCCCGCGCGCTTGGTCATACCGAAGGCGGTCATCTTGGCGCGCGTTCGCGGGGCCGTGTCGAAGAACGCGCTGTCGGTCGGGTTGGCCCCCGGCCAGCCGCCCTCGATATAGTCGACGCCGAGGGTGTCGAGCATCTCGGCGATGCGCTGCTTCTCGGCGGTCGAGAATTGGACGCCCTGGGTTTGCTGCCCGTCGCGCAGGGTGGTGTCGTAGATATAGAGACGTTCGCGGGTCATGTCAGCACCCCGCGCCCTAGACGTGATCCGGGGCCTTTGATCAAACATCCTGAAGCAATGAATGAGCCACAACGGCCCCGCCATTCTAGCCGTGCCTTCTTTGGCACGGCTAGCCCCCCCCCGCCCCCCCCCAGCGGTCGGGGGCTAGCCTGTGTTGGGAGTGCGGCAGTCATTTGAAGGCCTCAAGCTTGGAAGTCAGCCATTTAAGCACCTCTTCTCGATCGACACCAGTCAACCTCTGGAATCGCTCATCATTCTTTGACGCCAACATTTCGCTATACGCATCCGACCAGCGTAGTTTGATTTGTGTCCCTTTTGGGCCTGATCTCACCTGAGCACCAACTGACTTGAGCTGATCCTGCAAGAGATCAACTTTGCTGAAATCCTTGGTCTTTTTGCCTTCAACCCTGGCCAGTTCAAGCTGTTTCACGTACCGCGACATGTCGATGTATTGCCATTGGCTTTCCATTTCACCCTCCTTGGGAAGTAATCCAAGGAAATCTAACGATGCTTTTAAGGTTACAGCCACGCCTTCATTTGAAAGCTCACTTAGCCTTGCAATTGCCCTGGGCGTATCAAGGTCGTTAGCGATTGCCATCACGACAGCTGAATCCGGGCTGCCATCGGCCTCGACACCCGAAATCTGGTCATGATATTTCCCAAGCATGACTTTTGCGAACAGCGATCTCTCTTTTGTCCAATCCATCGGCTTGCGATAATGCGTGCTTAAAAACACAAACCGGATCACCTCGCCCGGGACGCCCTGCTCCAGCAAATCCCGCACTGTAAAGAAATTGCCCAGCGACTTGGACATCTTCTTGCCCTCGACCTGTAACATCTCGTTATGCATCCAGACCTGCGCAAATCCACCATCCGGATGGGCGCAGCAGCTTTGGGCGATCTCGTTCTCGTGGTGCGGGAACATCAGATCGTTGCCGCCGCCGTGGATGTCAAAGCTGGCGCCCAGCAATTCGTATGCCATCGCCGAGCACTCGATATGCCAGCCGGGGCGGCCATAGCTCCACGGGCTGCCCCAGCCCGGCTGGTCGCCAGTTGAGGGCTTCCACAGGACGAAATCCATCGGGTTGCGCTTGTAGGGCGCGATCTCGACCCGCGCGCCGGCGATCATGTCGTCGATGCTGCGACCTGAGAGAGCGCCGTATTTTGCATAGCTTTCGACCGCAAAGAGAACGTGGCCCTCAGCCTCATACGCGTGACCCTTGGCGATCAAATTTTCGATCATCTTCACCATCTGGGGGATGAACTGGGTCGCGCGGGGCATCATGTCTGGCTGCAATGCGCCGAGGCTGTCCATATCGTCCAGAAACCACTGGATCGTCTCGTCCGTGATATCGCCGATCGAGCGGCCGCTTTCGGCGGCGCGTGCGTTGATCTTGTCGTCGACGTCCGTAAAATTGCGGGCATATGTCACGGCGTCCTCGCCATAGACATGGCGCAAGAGGCGGTAGAGCACGTCGAACACCACCACAGGGCGCGCATTGCCCAGATGGGCGCGGTCATAAACGGTCGGTCCACAGACATACATTCGCACGTTTTTCGTATCAATCGGCGTAAACGGCTCCTTGCGACGGGTGCGGGTATTATGCAGCTGGATCGGGGTCATGGCGGGCCTCGCGAAGGGGGGCTGGGATGGTGCGGAATGGGCTGGACTTAGCAATTAAGTCGCCGGTTTGGAATAGCGCAGATCACCGCGCGCGGCATCGCGGCACCACCCCCACACGGCAATTTATGATCCAAAAGCGACACGCGTCGCAATCAGGACAGACAGGGCGCGCGCCCCATGTGCTGAATTGACGCATCAACAGCGGAAAGATGGCCATGACGCCATTTAGCAAGATTGCCCTCGTCGTGCGCACAATTGGTGCGGTGAGGGGCCGTGCGGCACGGGGCAGGCCTGCAGGCCGCACCTGACTGCTCGCCCGATTTCTTTGCACCCTCGCAGATGAGGCCCTCCTGATGAACAATATGTCCCCTCGCCGTACTGGCGGCCGCGCCGCGCGGCGCGCCGTCCGCTCCGCCCCTCCGTCGGACGCCATGCGCTCAATCCGTCCCGGCATGGATGGGGGGCGGTACAACCCTCTGACCGATGCCGAGGTGCTGCGCATCCACCACACCGCGCTGGACGCGTTGGAGCAGATCGGCCTTGCCGATGCGCCGGCCAGTGGTGTGGCCTACCTGACTGGTGCAGGCGCAATTCTGGGCGATGACGGGCGCATCCGCTTTCCCCGCGCGCTGGTCGAGGATGTTATCGCGCGCGCCAACCGCAGCGTGACCCTGATGGGCCGTGACCCACGCCATGACATGGTTCTGTCAGGCAGTCGCGTGCATTACGGCACGGCCGGCGCCGCGGTGAACATGATCGACGTTGATGGGCGCAATTACCGGGAATGCACAGTGCAGGATTTGCATGATGCTGCGCGGATCGCGGACGTTCTGGACAACATCCATTTCGTGCAGCGTCCAATGGTATGCCGCGATATCCCCGACAACCTAGAGATGGATCTGAACACGATCTACGCATGCTGCGCTGGCACGACCAAGCATGTTGGCGTGTCCTTTACCGAACGGGACTATGCCCGCAAGGGGATCGAGATGCTGCACCTGATCGCGGGGGGTGAGGCGGCTTGGCGGGATCGGCCGTTCGTGTCGAACTCCAATTGCTTCGTCGTGCCGCCAATGAAGTTCGCCACTGAGGCCTGCGAGGTGATGGAGGAATGCATCAAGGGCGGGATGCCCGTTTTGCTGCTGAGCGCTGGTATGGCGGGCGCCACGGCGCCTTCGACCATCGCGGGCGCTATCGTTCAAGCGACCGCCGAATGTCTCGCGGGTCTTGTCTATGTCGATGCGGTCAAGCCGGGGCATCCGGCGATCTTTGGCACTTGGCCTTTTGGCCTCGATCTGCGCACCGGCGCGATGACAGGCGGATCGGGCGAGCAGGCGCTGCTGACTGCCGGCTGCGCGCAGATGCACCGATTCTACGACGTGCCCGGCGGCGCGGCAGCGGGCATCACAGATGCGAAACTGCCGGACATGCAGGCTGGGTGGGAGCAGATGTGCTCAAATGTCATGGCTGGGCTGTCGGGTCTGAACATGGTTTATGAGGCGGCGGGGATGCATGCGTCCCTTTTGGGGTTCTGCCTTGAATCGTTGATCTTGGGTGATGATCTGATCGGTCATGCGCAGCGATGTGTGCGCGGGATTGAGGTGGATGACGAGACGCTTGGGCTGGAGCAGATCCGCTCGGTCTGTATCGGCGGGCCCGGTCATTATCTGGGCACCCCCCAGACGCTGGCCCGGATGGAGAGCGACTATCAATACCCTAAGACCGGTAATCGGATGAGCCCGAAGCAATGGGTAGAAGAGGACAAACCTGACCTGAATGCAGGGGCGACCGCCCGCAAGGAGGCGATATTGGCCGAACGGTCGGCAGCACGGTTCGCCCCCGATGTGGACGCCGCGATCAGGGGCGCGTTCAAGATACACCTTCCCTCTTGATCCGGTAAAGGTCTAGCGTTGCGCCATTATCTCGGAGCCATGCATGACCCCTACCGTTTTCATTGCCGTGATCGGCGCTGCCGTCTTGCACGCCCTCTGGAACGCGGTTGCCAAGGGCGGTGCTGATAAGCGCGCCAGCGTTGGCGCCGTGGTCATCGGCCATGCGCCGCTGGCTTTGGCTGCGCTTTGCTATGCTCCGATGCCCAGCTTGGCCAGCTTGCCTTGGCTGGGCGCGGGAATGGTGCTGCATTTTGGCTATCAGCTGGTTTTGATGCGAGCGTATGAGTGCGGCGATCTCACGCAGGTCTATCCCATCGCACGCGGGTCGGCGTCGCTGTTTTTTCCGTGGTGGTTCTGGGTGTGCATCTGGCCACTGCCGAGATGCTTGCCATCGTCATCATCGCCATTGGTATTCTCAGCCTTGCCGCCGTGCGCCGCAGTGATGGCCAGCGCAATGGGCGCGCTGCCGGGCTGGCGCTGCTCACGGGTGTTTTTATTGCGTCCTATTCGCTGGTCGACGGGTATGGTGCGCGGATCGCGGGCACTTCGCTGGGCTTTTACGGCTGGATGGCGATGGGAAATGTGGTGCTGATGACCGTCTATCTGGCTGTGCGCAGTCCCGGAACGCTGGGGCGTATTGCGCGGGACGGGCGCATGACCTGTGTCGTTGGTGGCGCCGCGTCCTTTGCCGCGTATGCGTTGGTCACTTGGGCGTTCACGCAGGCGCCCATTGCACTTGTCACGGCGCTGCGCGAAACTAGCGTGGTGTTTGCCCTGCTGATTGGCGTCTTTTGCTTCAAGGAGCGTCTGGATCTGGCCAAGGCGCTGGCCACCGCTGCGACGCTGACCGGCGCGGTCCTGCTTCGATGTGCACCGGTGTCCTGATCTGATGCGGATCCCTGCCTTTTCAGACCTGCACAGGGACTTGGACGCCGTGCGCGTGATCGCCTCTGCCAGTGGACGCGTCGATATCGCGACGCAAGGCTGGGGCGCGGCTGAACTGGTTCGACATCGGGCGCCAGGCAGGTCAAAATATGCGTAAGCAGCCCCGCAATCAGCCTCAAGGAGCGCATCATGCAACTGGACCATCTTGTCATCAATACGGCCCTCGGGATGGACTGTGCCGCTGCGCTCTTCGCGGACTTGGGGTTTCACCTAACCCAGCGTGGCCATCACTCGCTGGGCTCGATCAATCATCTGATGGTGGACCCCGTCAGCTATCTGGAGCTGGTTGGCGTGCCGGCCTCTGGCAAGCAGCGGCAGGAGGTGCTTGATAGCCCACTCGGCCTCAGCGGGCTTGTCTTTCGCTCGGATGATGCAAAGGCGACGTATGCCCGGCTGACCGCTGCAGGCTTTGCCCCGCAAGAGCCGATCCTGCTGGAACGGCCCGTCATGCTGGTGCAGGGCGAGGATATTGCCCGCTTTCACAACGTGCGAATGACGGCGGCCGAATTTCCCGCTGGGCGCGTCTATTTCTGCCAGCATCTGACCCCAGATCTGGTCTGGCGTGAGGAATGGCTGGGCCATCCAAACGGCTTTTGTGGCATTTCTGGCATGAGCGTCCACGACCCCGATCCCGAGCGCGCGGCGGCCCGCTATGCCGCGCTGTCGGGCGGGCAGGCTATGCTAAACGGTGCCGGTGCCGGTGGTGGCTGGTGCATAGAACAGGGCGGCTTTGCGCTGTGTATTGTGCAAGGGGCCAGCGCCTTTGCTAGCGCAACGCTGGTGTTCGGCGATCTTGATGATATCACGATTCGCGCTGAGGCGAGCAGGCACGCCGAGTGGCGCGGCGATGGCGTGGGTGGAATTCTGACCATTCCATTGCTGGCACTGACCCTGAAGTGCCGTGCGAAATGACATTCCATAAACGAAAGATCGGCCATGATTAACATCCCCGGATACCCCACACAGCGGACGCCTATGTTTGCACGGAACATGGTCGCCGCGTCCCAGCCGCTGGCGGCGCAGGCGGGGCTGAGGATGTTGGCAGACGGCGGCAATGCGGTCGATGCCGCGCTGGCCACCGCGATCTGCCTGACAGTGGTCGAGCCGACAGGCTGCGGCCTTGGCTCGGACGCGTTCGCGATCTTGTGGGACGGGGCGCGTCTGCATGGGTTGAACGCATCAGGCCGCGCGCCCGCCGCTTGGACACCCGGGCAGTTCGACGGAGGCGTGCCGCAGCGTGGCTGGGGCGCGGTGACGGTGCCGGGCGCGGTATCGGCCTGGGTGCTGCTGTCGCGGGATCACGGCAAGCTGCCATTCGCACAGCTGTTCGGGCCTGCCATCGGGTATGCGCGCAGCGGCTTTCTCGTATCGCCGACCATCGCGGGGCTGTGGGCCAAGGGGGCCGAGCTGCTCAAGGATCAACCCGGTTTCGCCGATTGCTTCATGCCGGGCGGGCGCGGGCCCAAGGCGGGCGAGACGTTCCGCAACCCTGCACTGGCCGCGACGCTGGAGGCAATCGCCGATAGTGGCGGGGCGGCATTCTATCGCGGCGCGCTGGCCGATCGAATTGCCGAGGCGGCGCGCACGAATGGTGCTGCGCTGGACGCGGCTGATATGGCCGCGCATGAGGCTGACTGGTGCGGCACGATCCAGATGCCCTTTCGCGGACATGAGTTGCACGAGATCCCGCCAAACGGGCAAGGTATCGCGGCGCTGATCGCGCTCGGGCTGGTGGATCGTACGGATGTCGCGGATTTTGGCCCTGACGATCCGATGGCGCTGCATCTGCAAATCGAGGCGACCAAGCTGGCATTGGTCGATGGCGCTGCCCATGTTGGCGATGCGGATGCGATGGCGGTTGGCCCCGCCGCGCTGCTGTGCGGCGAATATCTGGGCCGTCGCGCAAGATTGATCGACCCCCACCGCGCAGGTGATCCGGGTGCCGGCGCGCCGGTGTCGGGCGGTACGGTATATCTAAGCGCTGCCGATGCGGAGGGGCGCATGGTGTCGTTCATTCAGTCCAATTACATGGGGTTTGGCGCGGGCGTGGTGGTGCCGGGCACTGGCATCCACATGCAGAACCGCGGCGCTGGCTTTGTCGCTACGCCGGGCCATCCAAACCGTGTTGGCCCGTCGCGCAGACCGTTCCACACCATCATCCCCGGCTTCGTTACCAAGGGCGGCATGCCCGAGATGAGCTTTGGCGTCATGGGTGGCCCGATGCAGGCGCAGGGACATTTGCAGATGATGTTGCGCACGATGCTTTGGGGCCAGAACCCGCAGGCGGCCAGTGATGCGCCGCGCTGGCAGGTCGTGTCTGGCCGCAAAGTTGCGGTGGAAAATGCTATGCCGGAGGCGACTATCGAGGCACTGCAGGGCATGGGTCATGACGTGGTACGCGAGGGGACTGCGGCTGAGTTCGGCTTTGGTGGGGCGCAGCTGATCCGGCGGACGGGCGGCGGCTATGTGGGCGGGTCTGATCATCGGAAGGATGGATATGCGGCTGGATTTTAAGGTGCGTAGATCCGCGAAAAGGCCATGCGCACGCTCAGGGTGACTTCTTCCAGACGGCGCGAGATATGGCACGACATCTCTCGTGCTGCGCCGTCCTCGTCGCGTGCTGCGACGGCGGCGAGGATGCGTGCATGCGGCTGGGTGGTGATGGTGGGCGTACCGTCCCGTTCGCTGAGAGATTGTAGGTCGATGACGCGGATATAGTGGATGCGCGCGGCGGCATTATCCAGCAGGCGCACCAGCTCGGCGTTGCGCGACAGCAGTGCGATGCGGCGGTGAAATTCCTCGTCCAGCCTCACCAGCTCGACGGGTGATGCGCCGGGGCTGTATTCCGCCTTCGACTGCTCCAGAAATTCCTGTACCTTGGCCAACGCGCCCGGATCAGCGCGGCGTGCGGCAAGGCGTGCGGCCTCACTCTCGATCGCGGCGCGGGCCTCGTAGAGGTCCATGATCTCGGCTGGGTTGAGCGAGCGGCAGTGGAACCCCTGACCGCGCCGGAAGGTCAAAAACCCCTCTGCCGCCAGCCG
>Ga0307933_1001382_pt1 | contig 19183 bp, 18 predicted proteins | sample OrgLakmetageno88_FD_201811 | JGI IMG/M metagenome (GOLD analysis project Ga0307933, IMG submission 201811) | Saline water microbial communities from Organic Lake, Antarctica - #88 | ecosystem: Environmental > Aquatic > Non-marine Saline and Alkaline > Saline | place: Antarctica: Organic Lake...
GCAAACCGTTTTTGGTCACAAATTTTTGGTGTAGCATTCTCTAATAAGCGTTGGTTACATTTCTTTATGTTGTTTGTACCTGTAACAGGCTTATGGACTAGTGCGATCGGTATTGTTGGGTTAGCTTTAAATTTACGTGCTTATGATTTTGTTTCACAAGAATTACGTGCAGCTGAAGATCCTGAATTTGAAACGTTTTATACAAAAAACATTTTATTAAACGAAGGTATTCGTGCGTGGATGGCCGCTCAAGATCAACCGCATGAAAACTTTGTATTCCCTGAGGAGGTATTGCCACGTGGAAACGCCCTTTAATAGTAGTATAGCAGGTCGTGATATTGAGTCTACAGGTTTTGCCTGGTGGAGTGGAAATGCTCGTTTAATCAATGTTTCAGGTAAATTATTAGGTGCGCATGTTGCACATGCAGGTTTAATGGTTTTTTGGGCTGGTGCAATGATTTTATTCGAAGTTTCCCATTTTGTACCAGAAAAACCTCTATATGAGCAAGGTTTTATTTGTATGCCACATTTAGCGACACTTGGTTATGGTATTGGACCTGGTGGTGAAATTACAACAACTGTTCCTTATTTTGCTGTTGGTGTAATTCATTTAATTTCATCTGCTGTGTTAGGTTTTGGTGGCATTTACCATTCATTATTAGGGCCAGACACACTAGAAGAATCATTCCCATTTTTTGGTTATGATTGGCGAGACAAAAATAAAATGACAACAATTTTAGGAATTCATTTATGCCTTTTAGGTAGTGGTGCGTTTTTATTAGTCGTTAAAGCAATGTATTTAGGTGGTGTATATGATACATGGGCTCCCGGTGGTGGTGATGTTCGTTTCATTACAACACCGACATTGAACCCTATTGTAATTTTTGGATATGTATTCCGTTCTCCTTTCGGTGGCGATGGTTGGGTTGTATCTGTAAATAACATGGAAGATGTTATAGGCGGTCATATTTGGGTTGGTATTTTATGTATTACAGGTGGTATTTGGCATATTTTTACTAAACCATTTGCATGGGCACGTCGTGCTTTTGTTTGGTCAGGTGAAGCTTATTTATCTTATAGTTTAGCTGCAATTTCATTAATGGGTTTAACAGCTTCATTATATTCTTGGTATAATAATACCGCATATCCTAGTGAATTATATGGTCCTACTGGTCCCGAAGCTTCACAATCACAAGCATTTACTTTTTTAGTTCGAGATCAACGTTTAGGTGCCAATGTATCATCTGCGCAAGGTCCTACTGGTTTAGGTAAATATTTAATGCGTTCTCCTAGTGGAGAAATTATTTTTGGTGGTGAAACAATGCGTTTTTGGGATTTAAGAGCTCCATGGGTAGAACCTTTGCGTGGTCCCAATGGTTTAGATATTAATAAAATTAAAAATGATATTCAACCTTGGCAAGAACGTCGTGCGGCAGAATATATGACTCATGCTCCATTAGGTTCACTTAATTCTGTAGGTGGTGTAGCGACTGAAATTAATTCAGTTAACTATGTATCACCCCGTTCATGGTTATGTTGTTCACACTTCTTTTTAGGTTTCTTCTTCTTAATTGGTCACTGGTGGCATTCAGGTCGTGCGCGAGCTGCTGCTGCTGGTTTTGAGAAAGGTATTAACCGAGCGAATGAACCAGTATTGTCAATGCGTCCTATTGACTAGTACTTTTAAAAAGTTCGAAAAGTATCTCTATGTTAAATTAATTTAACATATAGATATTTACTCTTAGCTGCATTCGAGTTAAAAACGGGCAGGTTTAGGTATGAGTGTGATATTAAAAGTTAATTGTAAAATATTAAAAAAATTTATGTTACTGATTCATTATTAGTTTAGTATTATTAATAATATATTTATTATGTAATTTCATTAGCGTTTTTAAAACATTACTTCCTGTTGGTTTAACTTTAATAATTAATTTTTATAACTTAGAAATTCCAGAAATTAAGAAATTATGAATAAAAATAAACTAATAAAAGACTTCCCGTATGAATATTTCAAAGGAGAAGTGTTAACGGATCAAACGGCTAAGACCAACCGATTAAAATTATTTAGATTTCTGTTTTCATTCTTGCTTTTTGTACCGTTAGTACCTCATTCGGTAGAAGCGATGCCTTTACCGGGTGCTGACGCATTTGGTAATCTTAATCTACCCAAATGCCGTAATTACGGTACTAATTCAAGAGCTTCAACTTCATTAAGTAAATCTGACTCACCTAATATTAACAATCAGGATAACAAAATGACTATTACTGATTATAATTCAGAGTTTGATGTTTTGTTTAATAATAGGCAATTGCAGAGTAAATTCAAACATGCCGAATCTTTTGGAGTGGTAGGCAATTTTAACACCAATAATTTGAAATTATTTAAAGAAAAAACACTTAATCACATGAAAAATCCTTCTACAAAATAGATTCAAGGGACATGGAAAGGTAATGATGTTGATCACTATTTCAATTCTGATAATAGTTTAAATGTAATATTCGATGCTGAAACCAAGAACTTTATCAGTTGTTGGAAATTTGACGAGAAACAAATAAAAAATATAGAAGATCGAGGAAGTTTATAATGAGTCGACTAGCGAAAATAGAAGAACTTGGTTCCAAATGTTCTTTATTGTTATCAGATTATCACTTTTGGAAAAATTTAAATTCTTTCATATTGTTAATGGAAGAATTTTTAGACAAAAAAATAAGTGGTAAAGAATTTGAAACAAGATTTTATAAAATGCACGCCGCAGATGGCTATAGAATTCCTGAATGGGAAGAATTACTTTATGTAATTAAGAATTTTAAAGTAATCGACTTTGAAGATTTGACAGATTTAATATCAGATTTACTCATAAATTGTGATTCATTCGAAGCAAATCCAGCACTAAGAAATGAAGATAATCTAACAGAAGAGGATTTGAGAAATTGTGTGTGTGAGATTTTATTTTTATAAAGCAAGTATCGGGGGTAAGAACACCTGTTCTTACCCCCGAATTATGAAAAGAAAAATTCATAAAAATACAAAATATTGGTCTTTTACTTGTGGAACAACAGTAATGCAAAAAAAATTGCCAAATGAAGTCAAGTTAAAAAATTTTTAAACAATATCACAGAAATTTGTGTTTTTCAATTAGAGTGCGGTAGTGTAAAAAACAATTATTAAAATGGTTTCAAGAAAGATTTAATAACGTTAGTGGTTTAAGGTTAACTAAAACTTATGATTCAAAAGCAGCTATTAAATATGCGTCCAAAATTGATACTAGAGTAAAAATACCGTTTTAAGTAGGTCAAAAAGTAAATTATAGTGAAGAATATGTTAGTATGAATTTAAGGCAATGGCAAAAAGAACTTTTTGAATTTATTGTAACGAATAAGAATTATTCGTGAGCGTAAAATTATATCGGTTGAGGACAATAAAGGTTGTACAGGTAAGACTAAATTTCAAAAATGGCTTCGTTATAGAACTTGTAACGGATCGCTGAGAGCATATTTCATTAGGTGTACAAGGAATCCGTTCGCTTGATAATGAAGTAGATTCTGGAACATTAACATCTGGTGTCTTACTTGTTTGCTCCGGAACTTTACTTGATAATTAGTATGGTTTTCCAACTAAATTTTCAGTGGGTTAATTAGAACCACCTCCGCTTGTTGTTACGATTGTTTGACCTATCGGATTAATCTGCGATGATTTTTATAAAAATAGTGTAAACTCTATTTACAAATAATTTGGTGAAGCTTAAAGTTTACAATTGTATTATAAGTTTTATAATACAATTGAAGTTAAGGTAAAATGGAAATTAATCAAAGGTATGGCTACGTTCGTGTGAGCTCTAAAAGCCAAGAGTCAAATTATTCCCTTGAATCTTAAAAACACCAGTTGATTCAAAATGGAATTGAACCTGAAGATATTCGAATAGAAGTTGGATTTGCAGTCAATGAAATTAAAAATCGACCTGTATTTCAAAAGTTAATGAAAAAAGAATAAAAACCCAATGATCTCTTAATGGTGACTAAGATTGATCGATGCAGTCGAAATACTTTGGAGTTTTTAAAATTTCAAGATACTCTTTTCAACCAAAGTATCATCTTCGTTACTTTACATTTACCTACTTCAGTTGATTTAGCTATTAATAAGCTTATAGCTACCACTCTTTCTGGTACTGGGATTGCGGAATTTGAGAATAATCGACGAAAAGAGCTTCAAAAACAAGAAATAAGGGCTACTAAGCAAGAAAGAGAATATACCGGCGGAAAATTTGTCATTAATCAAACTTTAATTCAAAAAGTTAAAGGTTTGAAAGAAAAGAAAAATTTATCAGTTACCGAAACCCCAAAGTTGATAGGCATTTATAAAGTTTTGAAAGAGCATTTAGAGTACAGATCAAATCGATTAGTCAAACCGGAGGAAATAAATAAAACAAAATAAATTCACTTTTCAGTCTCAAAATCTAGTTGTAGATTATATTACATTTAAATTTCAAGATTTAGACAATCTTCATCAAACAAGAATTGCAAAGTATCTTTTTCAACTAGGATTTAATTCTTATAAAGAATCTGGCAAATTAGCCGGACTAATTAAAAAACCTATTTTGGTCAATTCTAAAAATCAATTTCAAGTTTATTTTGTCGGGGAGAACTTTTATTGACGCGTTACTCTACTTCACTTTTCTGGAATCAACGCTACTCGGTTTTACTTTTTTTTGAAAGAATAAATAATTGACTGGACAATCTTTTCTTCAGCTGTTTTTAATCGATTTGATCTCTATTACTCTCGAAATAATAAAACAAATGATAAAATCTTGGTCATAAATTTTTTGGAGAATTGTCACAGAAAACTAAAACAAACCAATAAAAATGTTAGCTCGGACAAAAATTCCAAAGGACTTATTTTAAAGATTGGAAGTCGAAGAAGTAATCATTATTCTCGTATATATCAAGCCAAAAATTCTTTAAAATTGGAGTATGAAATGAAAGGAAATTTTCTTTGAAAGTATCACCTTTTATTAGTCGAAAATCGCTTGAATGAATTTGAACACAAACTTTCTTCACACTTCTTGGTCCATTTTGCAAAATTATTGCCTCTTCAACATTCTTATCTTGATTGGTTAGTTTTTAAATTACGACCCATTCGAAAACAACCTAGTCTTCCATCGGGGTTGAATTCTGATTATATTCAATCAGAGATATTTGCGGATACAAGAAATTTTGTTATGCTTATTCAATTTTTAAATTATGCTCAAAAATTAGAGTTTGAAGTTCAATATATGGATCAAATTCCCTATTGAGTAGTGGTTTTCAGATTACAAGATTTTCTATCATTCCAAAAAAAGTCAAACAATTTTTTAAGAAACTTCAAACTGGAATTCTTATGACTTCATTCACTGATACTGATTTTCAAAGTTTAGTCGCTGTACCTCTAGTAAAATTTAATAAAATCCAAAAGTTCTGGGTAGGTTAGATTTGGTTAGCTCAAGAATTATTTTATTATAAGTATCCTTTTATTTATCTGATTTGTTTCAAAGTAAACTTACAAAAGATGAGTTTGAAGTCCAAGTTCAATTATTTAAACTTTTTAGTTTTGAGAATATTCAGTAGATTTTTCTCATTAAAGAGTTCTTCCAAAATTATAAGTATAGCTTATCTAATCAACAAAAAACTAAAATGAAAGGATATTTTATTCAATTCGTAAAAGCTTTTCAAAAACATAATTTAACCATTTAGTAATGCTTAAATTATGTAATATTTATTCTAAAATAGCTTCAAAGATATCTTATTTCATTTGACTCAAAGGTTTTTGACAAAATAAGTTGTTAAGAATCTTCTAAGGAAATCAAGTTCCAACTTAGCTATCATCAAAGATCAGTAGGTAATGGTAAAAAAAAACTATGCACTAGTGTAGACACTTTTTTATATAATAAAACCATTATCCAAATTAAGAGTAACGTTTACTCAATCATCTTATATAATTTCAATTTTGGTTACAATTTATAATTTTATTAATTAATATTGTTTAAGTAGTTTGAGACTTTCAGACTTTTCTATCTTAATCTTAGTGTATGGAGCGATAATTTATAATTTCTCCTTATTTAGTTAGAAATAAACCTGAGCGGTTTTGGATTTGAACATACTTCTCATGCTTCCAATTTTTCCACGTTTTTATATCCTATCTTTAATGAACTATCAATCAATTTTTTTATATTTAATGCAAGGCTCGTTTAATTGCTGACAGATTTTCTTACCTTTTTCTATATTGTTTTTTGAGAAACTTACAGTTATTTAATAAAAATTCTATTTAAATTATTGAGTCAGGTTTAACAACTACTAAACTATTATTTAACTTATACTGGTCATGTTATTTTTTTCTTTAACTATTAGATATAGATGTTTTGCTCTATAATTATTTTATGTTTTTAAATCTAATTGGGTTGCCTGGGATTCGAACCCAGAACTATTCGGTTAAAAGCCGAGTACTCTACCATTGAGTTAGCAACCCTCAAATATACAATAGCATGAAAAGAATAATAAATCAAAATATTAGATAAAATAATATTTCACTTTATGATTTTTAAAGTAAAATTAAATTTAACATTATTGGTTATTATATTACTTAAGATTTTATTAAAAATTAATAAATAAGGATTTTAAAAATGATTAATTGGCAAATTATTGGACAATTATTAGCGACAGGTTTAATTATGTTATCTGGACCAGCCGTAATTGTTTTATTAGCATTAAAAAAAGGTAATCTTTAATTTACTATACTCATATTTGTATATATTTAATTAAATTAACCATATAAAAAATTTTTAACGATATTTATGATAACTACTTTGACATCTTTATTAGTTTTAATTTCATTAGGTCTAATTGTAACAGTTCCAGTAGCTTTAGCTACACCAGGTGAGTGGGAGAACTCAAAAGTTAATTTCAATCGAGCTTTTCAAGTTTGGGTAAGTTTAGTAATCGTAATCGCTGCTGCTGATGGTATTGCATCAGCGATTTAATTAGTTAGAAATTATAGTTTATACTATAATTTCTAATTTTATTTTAACACTTGACATTTTAGCTAGTTTTTTCTAATATATATATGCGTATATAAGATTCAGATTGGATTAATTTGTAATAAACAAGCGGGCATAGCTCAGTGGTAGAGCGCAACCTTGCCAAGGTTGAAGTCGCGCGTTCGAATCGCGTTGCCCGCTTATATGCCCCCATCGTCTAGAGGCCTAGGACAGCTCCCTTTCACGGAGCAGACAGGGATTCGAATTCCCTTGGGGGTATAATTACTTAAATTATCAATAATACTTTCAATTAGATGTTGTTATGCATAATAAACTTGATTGAAAATCACGAATGTTGATCAAATATTAAGGCGTTTTTAATATCTTTTGACCTAAAAGAGTTTTTTAGTTTTATAAACTATGCTTTCGTTTACTCGTGACCTAAAAAAATATTGTATCCATTGAATATAAACTTGACAAATAGTTATCTAGAAGAGCAAAGTATTGGAATTTAAAATTAGCTAAATTAGATATTAAAATATGTTATACTTTCCCCGACTTTTATCTGTTTTAATTCACATTGATCAAGAGACAATATTAAATTGGGTTGGAATCGAAACCCGAAATGCTGAACTTTCAGCGGATATTAATCAATTTTCATCAAATATATTGTTAGAAACAATAGGACTAATTATAGAAAATTTATGGTTGAAAATTAATCAAGGTTTGAATTTGAGTGATATAGAAAGTTGTTTAGTTTTCATCCTTTTATTACGGTTTGTTATACTCGGTTTTCGTTATAATCTAAAAACTTCATTTTATATTAGCTGTATAGGATTTGTAGCAGGTTACTTATGGTATAGGCATTTAATTGATTTAATTTCAATTTATAGAAATAAGTTATTAACTGTACCGTTTTTAGAAAATTTAGGAATGGATGCTTTACAATTAAGAGAGTATCATTATCAAATAGCAGTTAGTAATAAAACATTAGGAGAAAATATTCATTGGTATGATTTTGGTCAATTAATTTATTATAGTTTTATGAGAGGAATTATTGATGTGGATCAAAATACAGGTTTAAGGTCTTATATTGATCCTCTTTCAATGATTATTTCTAATTTAGATGAATCAGCCCAATCTAAAATAGTTCCTTTATATTATAAAGTTTATAATCAGATTTTACCCAAACTTTTCACGACTTGTAGTAACTTTTGGAATCAACTTTCAGGAATTGCAGCTTATGGTTTAGTCACTAGAATTGGAAAACGATATTGTCCTTATTTAATAAGATGGCATTGGACTTTACTATTAGTAGTTTCTATTCTTGAACCATTTATTGAGTATTTCATTTTTCGTGCAGAATTCTTTGAAGAATTTATATTGTTACCGCGTTTAGTTTTAACAAACTCTCAATCAACTGTTGAGGAGATTACACAAGCTATTCAAATAGTTTCATACTATAATGTTAAACTGCCTGAAATAAATTCAGAGACCTATAATCGAATATTACTTCAAATTTTAGGTTTAAAGATCATTGTGAACATTATTCTAATAATTCATGTTGGATTAATTCTTTTAGCCTTATTTCATGCAATTTGGGGACAATATTTTTATTTACCCTTCCTTACGGAAAATGTTGAACTTCATATTGGACCACGGCCGAGAAATAGTATATACAGTGGTGGTAATACAAGCTGGCAAGATCCAAGCGAGAAAGAAAAAAACTTTAGTAGATTTTTCCCAAAAATTTGGTATGGTTGGTTTGGACGAGGAACTAAAAACCCAAGAACATTGGGAAACGTCATTACAATTTTTATAACAAATTTTTTTATAAAATTAAAAGTATTATTCAAACGATAAAATCAATTAGTCTCAATTGATTTTATCGTTTGAATAATACTTTTAATTTTATAATGATGAACCTAGACCTGAATATGCACCATAGAAAAATAAACTAAGGACTGTGATTGCTGCTAAACCTCCAACTAAGCCTACAAGCCATAAAGGAATTCTACCTGTATTTGCCATAAAAAAGCTCCTATTGTTTCTAAATAATTAATTGAAAAAGTAACTTGAGAATAATACTGCTAAAACAAAAATCAGCAAAAGTCCCCAATAAAGAGAAGTTCGGTTTAATTCTACTGGTTGTTTATTTGGGTTTGGACCTGTCATAAAAGATTACCCCTTATTTATTATATTATATTTTTATCGTTGAATAAATTGCATTGCTGTAATTCCACCTAAGAAGAAAACAGTTGGTACTGCTAAACCATGAACTGCTAACCAACGAAATGTAAAAATTGGATAAGCGACTGGTTGATTAATATTTTTTGCCATTATTTTTTCCTTTGTTTTATAAACCTTTAGTTAAATCTTCTAGCTCCTGTTTCGCACTGAATCGATCATTTACTAAGGGGATTTGTTGACGATCTTGTGTAAAGTACTCATTTGGACGTGGTGTTCCAAAAACATCATATGCTAACCCTGTACTTACGAATAACCATCCTGATACAAAGAGTGAAGGAATTGTAATACTATGAATAATCCAATAGCGTACACTTGTAATAATATCCGAAAATGGACGTTCACCGGTAGATCCACCAGACATATATATATTCTCCTATAAAAAATGATTGTTGCTCAGTCTAAAATTTAATTAACAGCGGGCAGGGGGAATCGAACCCCCATCGTTAGATTGGAAGTCTAAAGTTTTACCATTAAACTATGTCCGCATAAGGCTATCTTACACTAATACGGACATAAAAAGCAATAGAAAATTATAAATTTTCTAACTTTAAATTTAGAAATTTTGCTAGATCTGCTGCATTTTCTTCTAAATCAGAAATTGAGATTGGTTCTTGAACTTGTGTTAAAGGTATATTTCGTTCATCTTTTAAGCATAAATAAATACTACGGGTAGGATTTAAACCTTCTGCAATTTTAATACCAATTGATTTAATGCTTGAGACGGAATAGGTTAAAAAAATTTCACGATTTTTCCCTGGAAAACCTTTTCTAACAATTTTAACTAAATCTTCTACTAAATTGTATTCATTATAACCACTACCAATATCTAAAATTATTGTAATAATAATATAAATACTCAGTCCAAGACTTAAACCCCCATAAAATAACATAACTAAACCTTGAGGTATAAAGACGAGTTCCGTCGTATTTGCAAAAGGTAAGAAGTTTATTTTAAAATAGCTTGATATACCAGCTAACAAAAATCCAAAACCTCCAAGAAATAGAAAAAATGACCAAAAATAGTTACTAAAACGTCGGGATCCAATAATTTTATCGTAACGGATTGTGTTTTTCATTTGTTGGCTTCGAATATATAATTAGATTAATTTAATTGATTTTAATCCTAAAAATAGACCAGATGTTAATGCAAAGCAAAACCCTAGTAATAGAAAGTAATCGATAGCAATTGTCATAAAATTGTTTTACGTTATTTAAATGAAGTTTATAAAAATTTTTTTGTATATTAATATATATTATATAGTAATCTAGATAAAAATTTTGGTTGTTATTGAATTTATACTAACCTTATATTTATTGAATAAAAAATTTTATTATTAATTTAACAAGTTTTTACATTACTTTTATGGCTAATTTTATTAAACCTTATAATAATGATCCGTTTGTAGGTCATTTAGCAACTCCAATTACATCATCTGCTATTACACGCGCTATTTTACAAAATTTGCCAGCATATCGATTTGGTTTAACCCCTTTATTGCGTGGCTTAGAAATTGGTTTAGCACATGGTTATTTTTTAATAGGTCCGTTCGCAAAATTAGGACCTTTACGTGATTCGGATATTGGTTTATTATCTGGCTTCCTTTCAACAATTGGTTTAATTATTATTTTAACTCTTGGTTTAACTATTTATGGTGTCGCTACTTTTGGGCAGACCAAATCACAAGATTCAGATAATAATTTACAAACTAAAAAAGCCTGGGATCAGTTTAAAGGAGGTTTTTTTGTTGGAGCTTGTGGAAGTGCAGGATTTGCTTTTATTTGTCTTTCTAGTATCCCAAGCTTTATAATTAACTAGTTAGTAATTAAAAATTTATATATATTAAATTGTTTTAATATATATAAACATATTATTATAAAAATAAAACGAAACAAATTATGAATAATAGTCCAATTAATTTACAGGAAGAGTATGCAAAAACAGAAATATCAAAAATTTTAAATTTACTAGATGAAGAATTAGTAGGTTTAGTACCAGTAAAATCAAGAATTCGTGAGATTGCTGCATTATTGTTAATTGATAAATTACGAAGAAATTTAGGAATTACTTCAGCTTATCCAGGTTTACATATGTCATTTACGGGAAGCCCAGGAACTGGAAAAACTACTGTTGGATTAAAAATGGCAGATATTTTATATCAACTTGGTTATATTAAAAAAGGTCATTTATTAACAGTTACACGTGATGATTTAGTCGGTCAATATATTGGACATACTGCCCCAAAAACTAAAGAAGTTTTAAAAAAAGCTATGGGGGGAGTCTTATTTATTGACGAAGCTTATTATTTATATAAACCTGATAATGAACGAGATTATGGATCAGAAGCAATTGAAATTCTATTACAAGTAATGGAAAATCAAAGAGATGATTTAGTTGTAATTTTAGCTGGGTATAAACAGCCAATGGATAAATTTTATGAATCAAATCCAGGCTTATCATCTCGAATTGCAAATCATATCGATTTTCCAGATTATTCGACAAGTGAATTACTACAAATTTCAAAATTAATGTTAGAAGAACAACAATATCAGTTGACATCAGAAGCCGAAGTAGCTTTAAAACAGTATATTCAAAAAAGGAAAGAAAGACCATTATTTGCTAATGCTAGAAGTGTTAAAAATGCTTTAGATCGAGCTAGAATGCGCCAAGCAAACAGAATTTTTGACAGTCGTGGTCAAGTTCTAACAAAAAAAGAATTAGTGAATCTTGAAGCGGAAGATATTTTACAAAGTTCAATTTTTAAGGGTTAATAAATTTTAACATATGAGTTTACTTATTATTGGAGGAACGGGTACTTTAGGTCGCCAAGTTGTTCTTCAAGCTTTAACAAAAGGTTATCAAGTACGTTGTTTAGTTCGGAATTTTCGAAAAGCTAATTTTTTAAAAGAATGGGGTGTAGAGTTAGTTTATGGAGATTTAAGTAGACCTGAAACAATTCCTCCTTGTTTAAAAGGAATTACAAGCATTATTGATGTATCGACAAGTCGTCCAAATGAATTAGATTCACTTAAAAAAGTTGATTGGGATGGAAAATTACATCTTATTGAAGCAGCAAAAGTGGCTGGTATTCAACGTTTTATTTTCTTTTCTGCCCAAAATGTAGAACAATTTAAAAATATTCCTTTAATGAAGTTAAAATACAAAATTGAAACAAAATTAAAGAGATCTGGAATTCCTTATACTATTTTTAGATTAACAGGATTTTATCAAGGGTTAATTGAACAATATGCTATACCGATTTTAGAAAATTTACCGATTTGGATTACTAATGAGACAACATATATTTCATATATGGATACGCAAGATATTGCAAAATTTTGTTTACGATCTTTACAAATTCCTGATACTACAAACCAAACGTTTTTCTTAAGTGGTGTAAAAAGTTGGGTGTCATTAGAAATTATAAATCTTTGTGAACAACTAGCAGGTCAAACTGCCAAAGTTCAACGAATTCCATTAATTTTTCTAAAATTTGTTAGTAATTTTTTTGGATTGTTTGAATGGGGTCAAAATATTAGTGATCGATTAGCTTTCGTCGAGATTTTAAATGTAGAAAATAATTTTTCAAAATCTACGTTTGATTTATATAAACTTTTTAAGATAGATCCAACTGAAATTATTCTATTAGATGATTATTTTTTAGAATATTTTGTTCGTTTATTAAAACGTTTAAGAGACATTAATTTTGAAGATGTTCAGAAACAGAAAAATTTGATTATTTAAAAAATTTATTATGGGTGATACAAATTATATTTCAAGTATAGTTAAAATTTTAGAAATTCCAAAATACAAGACTACAAAAAATAATTATGTAACAACTCAATGTCGAGTTCAATTACCACAAATACGAAAAAGTAAAGTTATCAATTTAATTGTTTGGGGTAAATTGGCTAAAGATGTTATGCAATATTATCAAACTAATGATTATGTTTTAGTAGAAGGTTTTTTATCCATTTCTTCAATAAATTTAAATCTAGAATATGCACGAAAAACCCCAATCTTTACAGCTGTTAAAGTTTATCCTTTTCTCTTAAATTCGGAAAATTAACTAAAAAAATAAATTTTTAATAATTAAATAATTCAGAATTGTTTTATTTTACTATAATTAATAATATTACAAATAGTTTATATGAAAAATTAAATGCTAACGTTAAAAATTTTAGTTTACACAACAGTAATCTTTTTTGTTTCTTTATTTATTTTTGGACTTCTTTCTGGTGATCCTTCTAGAAATCCTAATCGGAAAGATTTCGAATAATTTAGATATAATTTTAAATGTAGTTTTTAGATAATTTTCAAAATTATCTAAAAATTATAACCTCGTCTATTATTTTATTGATAAAATAATTTCTTTTTAAAGTATAGTATTATGTATATTATTAATTGATAATTTTAATTTTTAAAAATTTTTTACCGAAGTTTAATTTATAAATTCTATTTAACCAATGAAGCGTTTTAACGTAATAAATCTATTTTTTATAGTTGTAGCAGCACTAGTAATTTTTACACCAGAACCTGTTTTAGCTGATATTGGTGGGTTAACGAAATGTAGTGAATCAGCAGCTTTTAATAAACGTTTAAAAACAAGTGTAAAAAAATTAGAACAAAGAATGGGCCAATATGAATCAAATTCAGCTCCATCTTTATCATTAAAACAACAAATCGATCGAACAAATGCTCGTTTTGATAAATATAGTAATTCTAAATTATTATGTGGTGCTGATGGGTTACCTCATTTAATTGCCGATGGTAGATGGAGCCATGCGGCAGAATTTATTTTACCAGGTTTTGGATTTATTTATATTTCAGGTTGGATTGGTTGGGTTGGACGTAAATATGTCCGGGCTGTTAGTACAACTAAAAATCCTACTGAAAGTGAAATTATTATTAATGTTCCATTGGCGCTAAAAATTATGACAACTGGCTATATTTGGCCTATTTCAGCTTGGCAAGAATTAATAAGTAATGAATTAATAGCACCAAAGAACGAGATAACTGTATCTCCACGCTAATCTTTTTTTATTCTCATATTAATTAATTAATTAATTATTCAAGTTTTATGGAAAATTTTCAAAAATATTTATCAACAGCACCAGTTCTTTTAACGATTTGGATGACATTTACTGCAGGCTTTATTATCGAAATTAACCGCTTTTTCCCTGATATGTTAGGATTATATTTTTAATTTTATAATTTTTCAAGAATTCCAGATCATTCTTGAAAAATTATAAATATTTTTTAATTATGTTGATCTAATTATTTTTGAATTACTTAAAATCAATTCAAATAGTATAAAATAGTAATATGAAAACTTGTAATTAATAAGTTTATTTATTAACGTTGATATACCGTTATTTTATTTATGAGAGTTTCATATATTTTGATCTCCCAACAAGGAGAAAATTAATGGCAATTAGCTCAACTGACCGTCGCGCAAAAAATGTACAAGTTTTTGTGGAAAAAGACGCTGTCGAAACTAGTTTCGCTAAATGGGCACAACCAGGTCATTTTTCTAGAACTTTAGCAAAAGGTCCAAAAACCACTACTTGGATCTGGAACTTACATGCAGATGCTCATGACTTTGATAGTCAAACTAGTTCTTTAGAAGAAGTTTCTCGGAAAATTTTTAGTGCCCATTTTGGACAATTAGCAATAATATTTCTATGGATTAGTGGGATGCATTTCCATGGAGCATATTTCTCTAATTATTCTGCTTGGTTAAATGATCCTATCAATATTAAACAGAGTTCCCAAGTAGTTTGGCCAATCGTAGGTCAAGAAATTTTAAATGGTGATGTGGGTGGTAACTTCCAAGGTATTCAAACAACTTCAGGTTGGTTCCAAATGTGGCGAGCAGAAGGAATTACGAGTGAAGTTGAATTATATTGGATTGCTATTGGTGGATTAATAATGTCTGCAGTTATGTTATTTGCAGGTTGGTTTCATTATCATAAAGCTGCCCCAAAATTAGAATGGTTCCAAAATGCGGAATCAATGATGAATCATCACTTAGCTGGTTTATTAGGTTTAGGTTGTTTATCATGGTCTGGTCACCAAATTCATATTGCACTACCAATAAATAAATTACTAGATGCAGGTGTAGCCCCACAAGAAATTCCTTTACCTCATGAATTTTTAATTAATCGTGAGTTAATGAGTCAATTGTATCCTAGCTTTTCTAAAGGTTTAATACCATTTTTTAGTGGGAATTGGGCGGAGTATTCAGATTTTTTAACATTTAAAGGTGGATTAAATCCTATAACAGGTGGGTTATGGTTAAGTGATATAGCTCATCATCATTTAGCGTTAGCTGTTTTATTTATTATTGCTGGACATATGTACCGGACAAATTGGGGTATTGGTCACAGTATGAAAGAAATACTAGAAGCACATAAAGGTCCATTTACTGGTGAAGGTCATAAAGGAATATACGAAATCTTAACAACATCATGGCATGCACAACTAGCTATTAATTTAGCGATGATGGGATCATTAAGTATTATTGTGGCACATCATATGTATGCAATGCCACCTTACCCATATATAGCAACTGATTATGCAACTCAACTTTCATTATTCACTCATCATATGTGGATTGGTGGGTTTTGTGTAGTTGGTGGTGCAGCTCATGGAGCAATTTTTATGGTTCGTGATTACACGCCAGCTAATAACTATAATAATCTGTTAGATCGTGTTCTAAGACATCGTGATTCCATTATTGCACATCTAAATTGGGTTTGTATTTTTTTAGGTTGTCACGCTTTTGGTTTTTATATTCATAATGATACAATGCGAGCATTAGGTCGTCCTCAGGATATGTTTTCAGATAAAGCAATTCAATTACAACCAATTTTTGCACAATGGATTCAAAATATTCACTTATTAGCACCAGGAACAACTGCTCCAAATGCTTTAGCCACAACGAGTTATGCTTTTGGTGGTGAAGTAGTAGAGGTAGGTGGTAAAATCGCTATGATGCCTATTAAATTAGGTACTGCAGATTTTATGGTTCATCATATTCATGCTTTCACAATTCATGTAACAGTTTTAATTTTATTAAAAGGTGTGTTATATGCTCGTAGTTCAAAATTAATTCCAGATAAAGCAAATTTAGGTTTCCGTTTCCCTTGTGATGGTCCGGGTCGTGGTGGTACATGTCAAAGCTCTAGTTGGGATCATGTATTTTTAGGTTTATTCTGGATGTATAATTCAATTTCAGTTGTAATTTTCCACTTTAGTTGGAAAATGCAATCAGATGTTTGGGGAACTATTTCACCAGATGGTACTATTTCGCATATTACCGGTGGTAATTTTGCTAAAGGTGCTATTACTATTAATGGTTGGTTACGTGATTTTTTATGGTCACAAGCTTCACAAGTAATACAATCATATGGCTCTGCTTCATCAGCTTATGGTTTAATATTTTTAGGTGCTCACTTTATTTGGGCATTTAGTTTAATGTTTTTATTTAGTGGCCGTGGCTATTGGCAAGAATTAATTGAATCGATTGTTTGGGCACACAACAAATTAAACTTTGCTCCAGCAATTCAACCTCGAGCTTTAAGTATTACACAAGGTCGAGCTGTAGGTTTAGCTCATTATCTATTAGGTGGGATTGGTACAACTTGGTCATTTTTCTTAGCACGTGCTATTTCTATTAGTTAAAATATAAAATTAAATCTTATGTATTTTTATTCACAACTAAATTTTATATAAAAAGGTATCGAACAATTATGGCAACTAAATTTCCAAAGTTTAGTCAAGCCCTTGCTCAAGATCCAGCAACTAGAAGAATTTGGTATGGTATTGCTACCGCTCATGATTTAGAAGCTCATGATGGTATGACCGAAGAGAATTTATATCAGAAAATTTTTGCTTCACATTTCGGTCATCTGGCGATTATCTTCTTATGGACTTCAGGAAATCTATTCCATGTTGCTTGGCAAGGGAATTTTGAAAAATGGGTTACGAATCCATTAAAAGTCAAACCAATCGCTCACGCTATTTGGGATCCACATTTTGGTGAATCTGCTTTAAAAGCGTTTAGTAAAGGTAATACATACCCTGTTAATATAGCTTATTCTGGTGTGTATCAATGGTGGTATACTATTGGATTTAGAACAAATCAAGAGTTATTTCTAGGAGCAATAGGCTTATTATTATTATCTTCTATTCTTTTATTTGCAGGTTGGTTACATTTACAACCAAAATTCCGTCCAAGTTTATCATGGTTTAAAAATAATGAATCACGTTTAAATCATCATTTATCAGGTTTATTAGGTGTAAGTTCTTTAGCGTGGACGGGTCATATTGTTCATGTTGCAATTCCTGTTTCACGAGGTATACATATTGGGTGGGATAATTTTTTAACGACTCCTCCACATCCAGCCGGATTAACACCATTTTTCACAGGAAATTGGACAGTCTATGCTGAAAATCCAGATAGTGCAACGCATGTATATGGAACATCACAAGGTGCTGGAACAGCTATTTTGACATTTTTGGGTGGTTTTCATCCACAAACACAATCTTTATGGTTAAGTGATATTGCTCATCATCAATTAGCTATTGCAGTCGTATTTATTATTGCTGGACATATGTATCGAACAAATTTTGGTATTGGGCATAATATGAAAGAAATATTAGATGCTCATCGTCCTCCTGGAGGTCGCTTAGGTGCAGGCCATATTGGGTTATTTGAAACGATTACGAATTCATTGCATATGCAATTAGGCCTGGCATTAGCATCTCTAGGAGTTGCAACTTCTTTGACAGCTCAGCATATGTACGCTTTAACACCATATGCTTTTTTATCAAAAGATTTTACAACAGAAGCAGCTTTATATACACATCATCAATATATTGCTGGGTTTTTAATGGTGGGTGCATTTGCACACGGAGCGATCTTTTTTGTTCGTGATTATGATCCAGAATTAAATAAAAATAATGTATTAGCTCGTATGTTAGAACATAAAGAAGCGATTATCTCACATTTAAGTTGGGTGTCTTTATTTTTAGGTTTTCATACATTAGGTTTATATATTCATAATGATACGGTAGTTGCTTTTGGTCAACCTGAAAAACAAATTCTTTTTGAACCAGTCTTTGCAGAATATATTCAAGCAGCATCAGGTAAAGCTGTCTATGAATTTAATGTTTTATTATCCTCTTCAACTAGTCCTGCGACAGTTGCAGGTAATCAACTTTGGTTACCAGGTTGGCTAGAAGCCATAAATAATAATAAAAATGATTTATTCTTAAAAATTGGTCCTGGTGATTTCTTAGTTCATCACGCTATCGCTCTAGGATTACATACAACTACTTTAATTCTAGTAAAAGGAGCATTAGATGCTCGTGGTTCAAAATTAATGCCAGATAAAAAAGACTTTGGTTATAGTTTTCCATGTGATGGGCCTGGTCGTGGTGGTACATGTGACATTTCAGCTTGGGATGCTTTTTATCTAGCTATGTTTTGGATGTTAAATACGATAGGTTGGGTAACATTCTATTGGCATTGGAAACATATGGCGATTTGGGGTGGTAATCCTGGCCAATTTGATGAATCGTCAAATTATATTATGGGTTGGTTACGTGATTACTTATGGTTAAACTCATCACCATTAATTAATGGCTATAATCCATTTGGTATGAATAATTTATCTGTGTGGGCTTGGATGTTTTTATTTGGACATTTAATTTGGGCAACAGGTTTTATGTTCTTAATTTCTTGGCGTGGTTATTGGCAAGAATTAATTGAAACATTAGTTTGGGCACATGAACGAACTCCACTTGCAAATTTAATTCGTTGGCGAGATAAACCGGTTGCACTTTCAATTGTACAAGCTCGTTTAGTAGGTTTAGTGCATTTTGCTGTTGGCTACATTCTAACGTACGCAGCTTTTCTGAT
>Ga0307933_1001387_pt1 | contig 19154 bp, 15 predicted proteins | sample OrgLakmetageno88_FD_201811 | JGI IMG/M metagenome (GOLD analysis project Ga0307933, IMG submission 201811) | Saline water microbial communities from Organic Lake, Antarctica - #88 | ecosystem: Environmental > Aquatic > Non-marine Saline and Alkaline > Saline | place: Antarctica: Organic Lake...
AATATTAGCAAGTACTTGACGATCTTTATATATTGATTTGCGAAGTATTTGTAGTTGTTCTTGGGCAACATGGGGTGGTACCAAAACTTGAATAGGAGAATATTCAACAGGTTGGGTAGGTGATTGAAAAATATCTTTGACTGGACTTACGATATGCTCTTTTGATGTTGGTATGTCTTGCAATCCTTTTGGTATATCTTGAGCTGATTCTTCTTGTGGTTGTTTTACATCAGCCGTTAACTGTTCTGGTCTATCATCCAATAAATATGTTATAAGAAAAACCCATGCTCATACGCATAGTCCTCATCATATGAATAAAATAGCTAAACGTACTTTTGGGTTTTCTCGCATATAGTCAATCTTATATAAATATCGATTTTTAAATTGAACCTATATATGTATGTAGACTACACCTTATTATATTGAATGGGTAATATATATACTCATATATTATATCTATAAAAGCAAATTATGTCAATTATTTAAGAAAAAAAATCTCCCAGATAATTCTGGGAGATTTTTTTTGAATAAACTGATGAATGTTTATTCAGCTACTACGTGTAATTGGAAAGTAGAACTTAGATCTTCATAGGTGAAAGCGATTTCAAACTCTCCAAGAGTTTCAATTTTTTCTTCCATATCAAAATTACTTGCTCATAAGCGAATATTGTATGTATCTTCTATGTATGATGCTATAGTTTTACTACTTATACTATCATATAATCCTCAGGTTTCAGTTACTGCTTTAGTGAAGGTGATACCATTAGATTTTGTTACTTCGTCTATCATATTTTTAACGCTAGCATGAATATCAGATTTGTTTTTAGCAATCTGTTTTATTTGAGCTGAACGTTGATTTTGTACTTGTTTTGTATTAAATACAGCTATTCCTTGAGGAATAAGTACATGTTGTGCGAAATGTATTTTTACTTCAATAACATCACCAGCATTTCCTTTTGGAGGTAATGGTTTTAGAAGTAGTACCTCTGCTTTTTTAGCCATAATAAAAATGAACGAATTAAACGAATGCTTTTATTTCTAGTGGTTTTGATGTAAAATTCAAGGTAAATTGAGTAGAAATACTACTTATTGCATCCGTACTACATCTCATTACGTAATTTATAGATATTTAGAATAATAAGAAGTGCTCATAAGGCTTTATTTTATTGATTAATTTGATTGCCAACCATAGTGGAGGTCTATTTTTATAAAATAGAGAGAGTTTTATTCAGAACAAATAAGTTGATATTGATCCAAACGGAACTTTTGTTTGTTTTTGAAATACGTTCGTGTAGATCGAAGTTGCCTTTCTTTATTGTATATTGGATTGTGTTGATTGAGATATGCTTCTTGTTCAGTTGCTTTCCATAGATATGCATCCATATTGTTTTTTCATAGGATGTGTCTTGCAAATATTTTTTCGAGATGACTAAATACATTAAAAAGAAGAAGCGATTCACTCATTTGTAGATGATGAGTTTGTTCATGACGTATCCGTGACTCTTCCATAGCAAATCATTTTTTTCTCAGAAGCACAAAAGGAGGTGGAAGCGCAATTCATTTTACTACTCATGTATCAAATCACATTATTATACCAACAATATTGGTTACTCTTTCACTATACATAACAATTGGTTGACGGTATTTGCTTCGCTGATATCAGAAAATACAATAGCTTAAAAACACAAGAAAAAACAGAACGATTTTTCTTTTCATGTTACATAAATGTTTTTAAATGACCAATAATCTTGCTTTTAGTATTTCTAGACGGTACATCTCCAAGCACCCAATCAAAACAATTTCTAAGTATATCTCAAATTTTAGGTCCTGGTTGTATATTGTACAATGACACAATATCATTTCAATTGATTGCTAACTGTTGGAGGGTAAATCTTCATTCTTGATCATGAAGAGTAATCGCTTTTTGTTTCATGTCTTGAAGTTCTTGTATTGCTGCTCCTTGTAATGGATTGAACTGTCATAGTCTATCTGCAATTGCTATATCTATGAGATTACAAGTTTTACTGATTCATCATTCACTAAGCAGTTGTCTTATCTTTTTTGTACGATTTTTTTGATTACTCGTTAATATTTCTCATGGTCTATGATGTCGTTTGATATACCGAAATATTTCTTCACATTCTTTTTTGGAAAATCACAGAGCTGCATATTCTTTTTTTGCTGTTTCTGCTCCAGAATCAGCATGATGAATATATCATGACATATCTATGTTGTTAGGGTTCATTTCTTTTTGTTCTTTAATATATGCGTATTGATTTGGCTTGCCCACATCATGATACAGCATAGCTAATTTTGCTAAGTAGTGTGTGTTTATTTTTTGTAATGCATGAAGGGTGAGTAATGTGTGAGTATATGTATCAAATGGATGGTATCTAATTGGTTGTTTATTTGCTTTACAGGCTTCAACGGAAGGGAAAAGTATAGGTAATAGTCATATTTCATCAAGTAGACAAATATAGCCAAAAGGATTATTGCGTGAGAATGCTTTTACAAGTTCTTCGTGTATACGTTCCTTAGCTATATGACTAACTAGGTTAGCATGTTCGCATAATGCATTTCGAGTTTCTTTATCAAAATCAAATCATGCATTTTGCAATTCCTTGTCTGGTAGGAATTGATTTAAGATGTTCGGGAATCTAATTCATCTGAGAATTCTTAGAGCGTCTTCTTCAAATCTTTTTTTAGGATTTCATACAGTTTCAATACGACGATCTATCATATCATGTATTCATAATTGTGGATCTAGAATTAATGTAAGCACTTCTTTGTTTTTTTGTATATCTTCATAAACTCAATGCTGAGATAGTGTTATATATTTTTCTATAGTCTCGCTAGTATTTTCTCATTGATAAAGAATTTCTTTAATAATTCTATGATCTTGAACAATATAGGTGTTACTACATGATAAATATATATGTTTTTCACGTTTTAATATCGTAGATAATTCATCAGTAGTAATCTTTTTTTCTTGTTTTTTTTCTTGTTTTGGTATAGGAAGGTGACACATGTAGACACAGTTTATGCGAAAGTCTCTTCTCATGCTGTCTAAAAGTAAGTCATGTGTCCAATGAATATCGTCTGGGTGACGTACGTCGCTATAATTTCATTCGCTACGGAAAGGAGTAAGTTCATATTCATACTTATTATCTCATTTGGGGAGTATCGTCATAGTTCCAAATTTTTCAGTACGGAAACGACTCATAGTTGTTTCGTCAAAGCACATACTTTCTCGTACTTTCTTAGGGTTTGCGGCCAGAGTAATGTCTATGTCTTTTGGATTTTTTTCTATTCACAAAAGTATATCTCTAATGCATCATCAGACAAAAAAGATAGGTGCTTGTTGAATAACTGAGGCGAGATACTCACTATGTTTTTGAAGTATCTCTAAGTTTTTTATGTGAAGCATGGGCAGTGAATATAGCAAATGTTGCTACATATATATTGAAGTTGTGGTGAAAATAAATTCTTTGTTTGTTCTTTGTAACTCCTGAACATTTACTCATAGATTACCTAGTATGTTTAGTAGTTTTTTTATTTTACTATGTGATATGAATAAAGATATATTGGCTATGTATTATAGTGCTGATCCTGATATGAAATTAAAAGATATTGAACACAAAAGCATCAATACTAGTGTTTCTTATGAATATATTGAAAAAAAGATGAAAGACTTTGGTATACGCGCATACATCAGAGAGTATGCATGATACCATTACAAGTTACATCATATACCTCAAAAGCCACGTATTATGTATGCATATTGAGATATTAGTTGTTTGGATTGCTGATTATTGTGAATAGTGTGACCTAGAAAACCATCTAGATACGCAGACCAAGTTATGTGAGATTTTTTTGATGATGTTTCTAAATATGATTTGTGCACTATTTCTGGGTGAGCACCATGAATTGATATGCTAGCTCATAAACATTCTATCTGATCTAATTTACCAACAATCGTAGTATTATGATGAGGTTTGCTGCATTATATGCAATGACATAAACGTTGATTCCTAGATAGGGTGGTAGAAAAGTGATGACTTATACTGTCTGAATTTAAACTCTTACAAGAACCTACCCCTTGGTCATTCCCACAAAGGAATAGAATTATTGCAGGTTTATGTGATATGTTATTTTTACCTGCTGCTGGTAAAAAATCCGGAAGTCTTATCACTGTTGATTTTGCTAGATGAATTGGAAAACCCGTGTACGCTGTTCCTTGATCTGTATATGACAGAACTAGTGCTGGAAGTAATGCTTATATCCAAGAATGAAAAGTGAAACCTATAACGACTTATTCTTCTGTTTTAGATGTTTATTTTCAAAAGAAAGATGTTCCTAAATTACTAGACACTTTTGTTTTAACTGACGTTCAAAAGCAAATAGTTTCCTTTATTGAGTCTTGAGTTGTCTCTGAAAGTTCAACTATTGCGGCTCATATTTGATATACTTATGTTGATACTTTAGCTGAATTGAGTATGTTAGAAGTAGTATGAGTTATTGTATATTTGTCAGATGAAGGAGTCTGGTGTTTGAGAAGATAACTTCTGTTATAGTACTGTTTTAATTGTTAATATATTACATGAAAAGAGTGCTAATAAAGGTTTCTTGAGAAATGTTACAATGATTAGACTGATCTATTTTTGATGTGTTCGCTGTTGAAAAATTAGCAAAGACACTCTTACGTATACAAGAAAAAAACATACAAATAGTGGTAGTTGTCTGAGGGTGAAATATACGAAGATCTAGAGACACACTGGATATGCAATTAGATGAAACAGTTTCTTGATTTTTGTGAATGACCTGAACTATTATGAATGCTGTAGTAGTTAGTAAAACAATTCAGCGTTTATGATGAAATAGCATTGTATTTAGTCCAATTACACAGATACCCAATTGAACACATGTGTATGAATCTGACTTGTGAAGGAAGGCTTTGGCTGAAGACAATATTGTTTTTTGTGCTGGAGGATTGTGAGTACCATTTAGCACAACTGATTCTGCTGCAATCCAAAGAGCCTTGGAGTTATCGTGTGATACGGTGATAAAAGCAACTAAAGTAGATGGAGTATATACCAAAGACCCAAACAAATTTTCAGATGCAACTAGGTATGATGAGATTACTTATGATGAAGCGCTCGAAAAACAATTAGATATTATGGATCATCATGCTTTTGCCTTGGCAAGAAGATATAGTATGGTATTGTATATCTCTCATATGGATATGCTTGATTTAGTAGGTACAAATGCTATGAATTGAACACGTGTATACGCAAAATAATTTTTTGAGTGTAGATCAAGCTATTTACCTATATTATCTAAAGAATGCATCGTACTATTTTTGCTATAAGTATTATAATTACTTCAGTATTGCCAGTATTTGCACAAACATCTTTGGTAGATGTTTTAGACGGATATGATACAACGTTTGAAGAGTTTATGGATAAAGCATATATTAGTCGTTTTGATATGACGAAATATCTTGCAGCAGTTAGATGTACAGATTGTCTCATCCCTGATATGCAGATGGTGAATGAGTATGATGATCTTTGGCTTAGCGATACACAAAATAAAATACAATATAATATAGATGATGTAGAAGCTATTATGTTATATAATGATGAGAACTATTATTATTGTTTGGCAGACACTGCAAGTGAATGATTGATGTATGGATATCCTAGAAATACGAGTCCATATTGTCCATGAAAATTTTGTGGTGAAAGTACAGCAAGATATATAGAGGTAGTTGAGAGTTTATATCGTTTGGTTCGTTCATACGTATATGAAGAGTATGCAACAAATTGGAATGATATGGAGGTTTGGTTAGAAGAAAATATTTCAACTATTCCAGTTGCTTGGCATAGTGTAATTAGAGAGAGAGCAGATGCATGTTGAAATGAGGTGTGTGATATTACTTCGGCAAGAGAGTTAGATGTATATATGTACTATTGTAGTATGGATATGAGTGCATGTAATCTACCTACATATAATACGTTTCCAGAAAGTAGTTGGCCAAGATGACCATTTACTCTTTTGATTAAACAAGGGATAATTCCTACTGCTCATGGGCAGGCATATACGTTGCATGATTTTATAGAACCTGAAGTATTCCTTTCATATTTGGAGCCTGTATATGCATTGCAAGGGTGTGCGTGGGATAAAGATTATGACGGTGATAATCGTGAAAATACGAAAGATAATTGTCCACGTAATTATAATCCTACTCAATATAACGAAGACCAAGATGAATTTTGAAATGTATGTGATAGTGATATAGATAACGATGGTATCTCTAATCCTATTTGAATTGTTGATGACGCAAATATCATCAATCCTAGACTTTGGCAAGAAAGTGAAGATAAATCTATCTTTACTCCCTGAGGCAGCGAGGAGGATCCTGGTGAGGATAATATGATGGCATTAAAAATAAATGCTGATCCTATGGTGTGACCAGCACCTTTACAGGTACAATTTTGACAAGAGTATGTAGGAACATTAACTGAGCTGGAGTGGAATTTTGGTGACGGAAATAGAGCTGTTTGATTGAATCCTCAGCATACATATCTTGTTCCAGGGCTCTATGTAGTAAAGGCTACTGCTACGATGTTTGAAACTAGAAAAATAGTTGCAAAACTTACTATTGAAGTACTGCCTAATGTTGACACACAAGTCGCATGTGCAAGCTCTGCAAGTTCTGCTTCTGTGGATTTATGATCTGAGGTTTCTTTTTTCCATGAGTATGCTTGAGATGTGCAAAAAGTAGTTTGGCAAATAAATGGAGATATTATTACTGTTAATCCTGATGATGTTGTATGATATATATTTGATGAGGCTGGGCGTTATCAAATTGATATGCAGTGTTATAATAGTCTTTGAGAACGAGTAGGGTTATCTCAACTAGTTATAGATGTAGATGCTGAAAATGAGTATCGATCCTATTTGGAGGCCTCAGAAATCTATGTTTCTTTATGAACAACAATAGATTTCACGACCTTATATGACGGATTTGTGTTAGATGAAGTAGATCGTGTTGTATGGGATATGTGAGATAGAAATGTATTAGAAGATGATCTAGAACTGTCATATACATATGCAAATCCTGGAGCATATTTAGTAAAACAAACCATAGTCTTTCTAGATGGAAGAGAGTCACTAGAAAATGCATTAACTGTATATGTAGTTGATTCATGATTATGAAAGACAACTATACTTGATGGAGGTCCATTGACTGCTAATGCATGAGAAGTATTTACGTTCGAACTAACTCCTGTGAATATACTTGAGGAAGAATATGCTTACTTGGTGTGGGAATGTGGAGATGTTTGACTTTCTAGTGAGTATAGTGAGAATATTGCTGATCATTTAATATATGAGTGCGTATATGCATTACCTTGAAGCAAAAGGGTGAAAGCATATTTGTACACTGAAGATGGTGAAGTATATCCATCAGAAATTAGTGTCTTTGTTTTTGGTGATACGACATGTTTAGATAATCCTCAAGCATATGTTTGTGATCTGGACGAAGATGGATTACCTGATATGTGTGATGATGATATAGATGGTGATGGTACTCCAAACTGTCTGGCATTATTGAACTTTGAACAAGAATGATGTGCTATTGATGAAAATAATATCAATGAAACATTATTAGATAATTGTTATGAAGCTATTCGTGATGATGCAGATTTTGATTCATGTCCATTTGTAGAAAACGAAGATCAGGTTGATAGTGATGGAGATTGATATGGAGATGTGTGTGATATTTCTCCTACTGATCCAGACGAACCAATTGAATGATGAGACTGAGATTGAGACTGAGATTGAGACTGAGACTGAGACTGAGACTGAGATTGAGATTGAGATTGAGATTGAGATTGAGACTGAGATGGAGATGGAGATTGAGATTGAGATTGAGATTGAGATTGAGATTGAGACTGAGATGGAGATGGAGATTGAGATTGAGATTGAGATTGAGATTGAGATGGAGATGGAGATGATGATGGAGATGGTGTAGAAAATGATAGTGATGCTTGTGCTACTATTCCTGAAAGCTGAAATGGACAACAAGATGGTGATGGGTGTCCAGAATTACCAGACCCAACAGATGATACGTGGCCACAAAATCCCTTTGTAGAAGCTGATACGTGTACGTCATGCCCTTGTCCACAGGCTGACTATGGTTCAGAATTATGGAAATGAGATCGTATTAGAGCGATATTATTGGATGAATGATGAGAAGTTATTTATAGATATACAAAACCAAAAATCATCGAGGCTGATATTCCTGATGAAATGCTGGGATGATAGTGAAAATTGATATTTTGTAAGACTTTTGTGATATATTTTCTACGTATTTTTTTTATAAAAATATAGCTTTTGATGTATCTAATTCTCCTGCTATGTTTGTATGCATAGTAGTTTTTACTTGTTCGTATGATAATCATTGTCCAATACATCGCATGAGTTTTGTGGTGATGCTTTCTAAACTCATATCGTAGATTCAATAACTCAGTAACAAAGCTTCTTTTCATATACTATAGATTCAAAGGATGGGTGTTCTTGCATAGAGAGAGTTCATCATTAGTATAGTACAAGTATTTTTTCATGAGATCAAATGTATAAACTCTATCATGGGGCGTAGTTTTGTATTTGCAAAATGATAACTATAGTGTTTTAGAAATTCTATACAGGTATGTTTTTCAAGCAATTCGAAATAATCATAATTGCCAACTTATTGGTATAATATATATTTTTCCTAATATGATTATTCATCACAGAATAATTAATAATCATCAATATTCTTTCCAGTTTCATTGAATGCTAATATGATAATTTGCATACATTTTATCTTTTATTTGCCTAATTCTGTACCATGGTATTCTATAGTTAATTTCTTTACTTGGTATGGGTAATAAAAGTAATAGGATGATTAGTTTAGTTCATATATAAACGAATAGATTACCAAGTGATATTAACATGAAGCTATTCAATCGTGAAAGTTTATTTATTGTGTTTATATATTCTCGGTCTTGCCAAAATACATAACCAAATATTATACTTGCCGATATCATAGAAATAATATATAAATATATAACAATATTTGGTTCTATTTGTTTATTAGGAAGTATGAAATAAAGGTTAACTATTGCTATCGTCAGCGCTATTGAGATAAATCGCAGTGAATTACTTATGATTGCAAATATAATAAGTCACATAGTTCGGTAGAAAAAGTTGTATTCTGTCATCGTGTAAATAAAATTTTTATAAGCTATGCTGACTACTATTATCAATGGTAAGGATAATAATCACATACTATATATAGGTCATATATCATTTATTATTTTAGGGATTTCAGTGAATAATAATGCTGAAATGATTGTTAAAATATAAATAATTAGTATTAAAATACGATTATTTCATGTGTTAGGTGAATTTTCTTTGAAGGAAGAAAAAAGACCAAGAATAGATCATAATAACCATAGTCATATAATGATATTGTCTTGTGATAAGTATATTTCTGAATTCATAATATTTATTTATATCAAAATTTCTCTCGCCTTAGCTCCCTCCTGAGGACCTACAATTCATCTCTCTTCTAGAATATCTATGAGGCGGGCAGCACGTGGAAATCAAACACCTAGTTTTCTTTGAAGCATAGTTGCTGAGGCTTTTTTTGTTCTAGAAATGATATCCATGGCTTGGAGAATAAGCTCTTCATCACCTTCAGATACATCTCCTCCTGCTCAAGCATATTCTCACTTATTCTCCAAAATACGAATGATTTCTGGATGGTAAATATCAGACTCTGTAAGATTACTCATATATTTATCTTGGATTGCTTTTACCATATCTTCAGTTTCACCCGTAGTAATAAGAGGTCATTGTACTCTTATCGGATGTTTACCTTTAGGATCCATATATAAGAGATCTCATTTTCCTACCAAATCTTCAGCTCCTTTCACATCTAAGATGGTTCTAGAATCAATTTGAGATACGACTCAAAAGGCAATTCTAGTAGGTACATTTGCTTTAATAAGACCCGTAATCACATTTACAGATGGTCTTTGAGTTGCTAAGATAAGATGAATTCCTACTGCACGTGCCTTTTGGGCAATACGAGTGATATAGTTTTCTGTATCTTTTTTGTTTCCGCTCATCATCAAATCAGCTAACTCATCTATAATGATGACGAGACGATACATTCTATCTTTTTCATTTACTTTTTCGTTATATTCAGAGAGGTTCCTAACCTTCTTCTCTTTCAAGAGAGAGTACCTTTCTTCCATATATCCCACTGCCCATTTTAGTACTTTGACCGCTTTGTCAGCTTTTGTAATGATTGGAGCAAGTAAGTAAGGCATTCATTCATATATACCAAGTTCTACTTGTTTTGGATCTACCATAATAAATTTGAGCTCACTAGGTGAGTTTTGGTACATCAATGAGGTAATAAAACCATTTACTCATACGGACTTACCAGATCATGTTGCCCCTGCAACTAAGAGATGCGGCATGGATTCTAAAGGTTTGACTATATGTCCTCCGTCAATACTTTTACCAATAGTAAGATTGGTAAAGTTATCTCACATTCCTCTCGTAAACTCTAGTCACTCCATAACTTCTCTAATTCTCACAAGTTGTGGTTTAGGGTTTGGAATTTCTATACCCACACTGTCTCCACCAGGGATAGGTGCCAATACTCTCAATGATTTAGTTTTGAGAGCTAATGAAAGGTCTTTTTTCAAATTTTCTATTTTTGATACTTTTACTCACGCTTGTGGTTGAATTTTTATTTGTAGAACTGTTGGTCATACATTAAATCATTCTATTTCTACATCTATATTAAACTCTGCTAATTTTTCTTTTATAGCTTGCGCTTTGTTATATAATCGTTCTTCGCTTACGCTTGCTGCTTTTACTTCATCTTTAGTAAGTAGAGTGCTATCAAAGGTTGGTTTATCTTTAGGAAAAGAGATGTGTAATTGCTCTAATGTTTGCGTATCCTCTTTCTTTTGAACACTCTTTTTTAGCTTATCTTTAATAAGAGATTTGAGGGTAGTATCGTGTTTTGGTGTTGTGCTTTCATTTTTATCGGAGTCGCCAAGGCTAGCCTTCGCCTTAGCTTTCAATGTTGATGACTTTTTTGCCGTTTTGACAGCAGAAGCTGCGCGTTCATAACGGTCTTTTACTTGCTCTAATTTGAAGGTGGGTAGTTTGACTTTATAGTACATTGCTATCCAAATAAGTACTCCAATAAGCAAAGCGATAACAAATACTTTAATTGCTAGTCCCTCTCATCAAAACATCCAATTTGATCATCGTAGGACAAGATATCATAGCCATCATCAGCTTTTTTCTATAATTTGAATGGTAGTGGATCATACATTAGAAAAACCTAAATCCAATAATTCAAAGTTGAGTATTGCGCATACGAGCATCAAGATAATGAAAGCAAACTTGAATAGTCGCTTGGTATAAAATCTTGGCCTGATAAGGATAAGTAATCATAAAAAAATTAGTAATCAAAAGAAGACAAAGCTTCATGCTCACCCAAATAATTGTGTTGTTACATAGGAAAGACCATTGAAGATAGGTGAATCTTTTGCCATAAAATATGAAAAATAGTATAATGCTCATAATACAAGCATTCCTGCACCTATTTTATATCTATCTAGAACTATATTTGCGGTTTTACGGGTTCTTCTACGAGGCATATAGAAAAGAGAAAGTGATAAACATTTTTTTTATATTTCTTCTATTTATATAGATATTCAGCCTTTATTTTCAATGAGTGAGTTATAATTGGTATTGACATATTATTTTTTTACTTTTTTAGAATATATAAAATTCTTTGCGTTTCATCATGTGGAAGATGATAATGATGGAGTTTTTTTAGCGTGAGATTGTAGCGTCTGGTGAGGGAAAGAATTGCATTATCTTCTTCTTCAGTAAAAAGTTTGTAGAGTACAAGTAGCCCTCAAGGTTTAATTAATGGTAATGATCGATGCATAAGTTGATCTGCGAAGGTAACTGCTCTAGAGGTAACTATATCTACTTGATATGTTGCTTCTTCTGCTCTCCCTCGATGAGTAGTTACATTGGATATTCATAGTTCTTTAGTCATATTGTCTATGGCGAGACATTTCTTTTTTCTGGCATCAAGTCAGATAAATTGTACCTTTGGGTTTTCTATCGCTAAGGGGAGTAGTGGAAATCATCCTCATGTTCATAGATCTAGAACTGTGCTATTATTTTTGAATGCCATCAATGTACATAGCTCTAAGGAGTCTACTATATGCTTGATATAGATATCATGTGCTTCTCTTATTGCTGAGAGGTTAATTTGACTATTTCGATGAATAAATGTTTCTACGAGAGGCATCCATTGGTTGGGTATGTTGCTATTTTTTTTAGGCATCTGATTGTATTGGATGAATAAATATATATGGTACGTGTATATTTACCTGTATTGTTTTGACTCACAGATGCAAGATCGAAAAAAAGTAATAGCATATATATCATTGGTTGTTTTCGCTTGACGAATTGTATTTTATCGAGTTGGCTGGGGAACAAAACTGCAAGATGCTGAATTTGATCAAGCCTTACTCCGAGCTGAAAAAACTGGGATTAAATGAATTGAAGAAATTCGTATGTACCCTTTTAGTCCGGTTACGAGATTAGAAGCTGCTCAGTGGTATGTTCTTTTGGCTCAAGATATATGACTTGTTCCTGATGGTACTCCAAGTGATTGTGTCTTTGCTGATATCTCTGAGGTAGATGATGTCACCAAAGATAGAGTGGTACTTGCTTGTATGTATGACTTTTTTAAGGGGACTGATGGGAATTTTTATCCATATGCGTATGTTACCAAGGCAAATTCCTTAGTAGCTTTGATTAGATGATTATCACCTGCAAGAGAATTTGAATTGACGCAACCATATCGAACACCATATGTAAATTTAGCATACGAACAAGGTATTACTAAACGTCCAAGTTGACCATATCTCATGTATTTGATCACAAAGTATGAATTATTGCTTCAGTTATGGAGAGTGCACGAATTGAAATCATAGGTAAATTTTTGACAAGTGTTAATTTTTTGGATATACTTACATATGATAAGTTTATGATTTTTTCATATGTATGGTAGAAGAGGAAAAGGATGATCTTATTATTGATTATGCCTCTGAAAATGAGATTACAAATCAATATATACAAGCATTGAAAGACGCAATTAATAATAAAGCTATTATTAAGATTTTTGATAATCTTTTAACTATTGCTACTGAAGATGGAGCTTCAGATATTCATATTGAACCATTTGAAGGTACATGTAGAATTAGAATTAGAATTGATGGAATTTTGATTGTATTGGTGTATTATCCTCAGCATATTCATGATAATATTATTGCAAAATTTAAAATTGAATCAGGACAAATGCGTCCAGATGAGAAAAGATTACCTCAGGATGCGCGTGTATCAACAACAACATTAACTGGTAAAGATCTAGATCTTCGTGCGAATACTATTCCTACTGTTCGGTGAGAAAAATTAGTAATGCGTTTGGTTGATAAATCGAAAGATACGCCTCCGTTGAGTGTATTGGGTATTGAGTGATTGAATCAAGAAATTATAAATAGAAATATTAACTATCCAAATGGTATTGTTGTAGTTACGTGACCAACAGGTTCAGGTAAAACAACGACACTATATGCTTCTTTGGATATTTTGAACGTTGCAGAAGTGAATATTACAACATATGAAGATCCTGTGGAAAAAAAGATGCGTGGTTTGAATCAGTCTCAGGTGAGAGCTGATATATGATTTACGTTTGCTTCAGGATTAAGAGCTGCATTGAGACAAGATCCAGATATTATTATGGTATGAGAAATTCGTGATTTTGAAACCCTGCAGACTGCTATGGAGGCAGCTATGACATGACATTTGGTATTCTCAACAGTGCATACAAACTCAGCTGCAGAAACGGTAACTAGAGTGATAAATTTGTGAGCAAAACCATATATGGTAACAGGTACATTTAATGTTATTGTTGCTCAGAGATTAGGAAGAAAAATGCGTGATGATTGTAAAATGGAGGTAAATGTAAAAGAAAAATATGCAGAACGATACGAGTCAGCCAGACAGTCAATATTGAGTATGAAGCCTGATGCTCTCCAAAGAGAAATGCGTATGAGAAAAATTACAGGGAAGATGATAGAACGCTTTATGGAAGACGGAATAGCTATGTGACCTGATCCTTCAAAGTGAATGTTGGCATTCAAGTGAAGAGTATGATTGTATGAAATGTTAGAATTCGATGATGAGGTAAGACAGATGCTCCTTGAGTGAGAAAAAGCGCTTGCAGTAGAGAAGTATGCAATGGAAAATAAAGGGATGATAAATCTAGAAAGAGATGCTGTATTTAAAATGATCCAATGAAAAATTTCTATCGAAGAGGTGTATAGGTTGGTGAAACATAAGACATATAAGTAATAATACATATTGAATAAGTATTTCTATATGTTCTTTCAGATTTTTTCAATATATATGGATAACAAAGATATAACCAATATTAGCAAAATTTTATTTGAGGCGGGTAGTATTGCTTTAGAATATTTTCAAGGATCATACACGTGTTCAACGAAAAGGAATGCATCAGACTTTGTTACTGAAGCAGATATAGTATTAGATAAGTTCCTTACGAAAGAAATATCTCAGCTTTTCCCGAGGATACTATAGTTTCTGAAGAATGAATACAGGAAGATATAGATTGGTCTGGTCGTGTATGGTCTATAGATCCTATAGATGGGACCTATGATTTCGTGCATGGACAGTCTGGGTGGTCCATTATGATATGACTTTCAATAGATTGAATACCGAAATTTTGATACGTTTATTGTCCTATGTATGATATGTTGTATATAGGATGAGCTACCTATGGTGCTTGGAAAATATCTAGATGAACAAACCAGAAAGAAACAATAATATTTAAGGAAGGTAGAAGGTCTGAAGCTAAGATAACGTACTCATCTAATTTCAATACCTATATGGAACCTGCTGAAAGAGATTATTTGCATACAGTGTTTCCTGCTTCTTTTTTAGATACAGATATGTGTTTTGATAGAATGTTCGTTGAAGAAGCTCAGTGACATGTCTGGTGGATAAATGATTGTTGACCATGGGATATTTGTGCTCCAGCAGCAATCTTATATGGTGCAGGATGATCTATGTATGATGAATATGGTGAGGAAATTGATTTCAAGCAAAGGTGTCGAGAAATGTGATGTATAGCAAGTGATGGATTTATAGATAACGTCTTGTTGGAGACAGTAGAAAACATAAGAAAGAAGTGTATTTAGACCTATGTATAATATATGCCTTGAATAGATGAATTTTCTGAAGTAACCTATCATAAAGATGAACGATTCTGACATGATGTGTGAGATACATCGAAACATATTTCTTACTACCAATCAGTAAGGGCATTGTGTTGTCTCAAACATTTATTACGTGAAAGTGGAATAGAATCGTGATGAATACTTGAAATATGACCTTTATCAATATACGATCCTCAGCATATTGCTCCTATTTCCATATTCAAAAAAGAATTATCAAATTTTCAATATATTGCTGTTGGAAAACATATGAAATCTGAGGAAATATTGAAACATGCATTGCACGATGTACATTTTATTGATGGTGAAATTACTCATTTTAATAAAAATTTACTTAAACAGATTCAATCATCAGTATGAAATATAGATATTATTTATTCACAGCACGTATTTGAAAACTCATCAACATGATATACAACAACTTTCCCACAATGACAAGAAAAAATGCTACTAGGCGCATACAATTTATTAGCTAGGAGTTGATTTTTGATTATTGATAATCATTGAGGAAGCATTTCTCAAATACCAGATAACGATCTTTTTTTGAGTGAAAATCTGACATTATATGCAAGATATAATTACAATGATGCAGAATCGAAAGAAACTTCAATTTTTGTGTTTCAAAAAAAATGATGATATTATAATGCAAAAAGTGATCTTATTTACAATTTATGATAATCTTATACCAATAGGCTTTCAAACGTATCTACATTTAGAATGCGTTTAACAGTTTCTCAATGGTTTTCAAGAAGATCATGTGCTGCAATTTTAACGTTTTCTAGTAGTTTCGTATCTGTAAGTATTTCCAAAGGAATATCTGTTTCTCCTGATTGTCTTGTTCCAAGAAACTCTCCAGGACCGCGATATTGAAGATCTATTTCTGCGAGTTTAAATCAGTCTGTTGTTGTTTCCATATGCTTTAGTCTCTGATAAGTATCGCCAGATTTTTTTTTGGTTTCTAGAAAACAATATGACTGGATATCTGATCTTCATACACGCCCACGAAGCTGATGCAATTGAGATAATCCAAAACGTTCAGCATTATAGATAATCATAACAGTCGCATCAGGAATATCTATTCCGACTTCAATCACCGTAGTACTCACGAGTATATTTGTTTTTCATTGTTTGAAATCGAGCATCACTTGATCCTTTTCATTTGCTTTGAGTTTTCCATGAAGGAGTCCAATATTTGATCATGATAAGCTATCTGATTCCTCCCCTGACAAGGGGCGGTGCCCGAAGGGCGGAGGGGTTTTTCATATATTATCTTTTACTTTTTGTTGATCAGTGTTGTAGCCTCATGATTTAATTTTCTCAATATCAGCGTTAAACATCTTTGTAATTTCACCATAGAGAGTTTTTACTGCTTTGATATGTTCAAATCATTCTGCATCAGACTCTTCAATAAGTGGTGATATGATAAATATTTTTTGTCCTTGTTGAATTTTTGTGAGTATCCAAGGTTTGAGTTTGTGGAATTCTGATTCTCAAACGATTTTTGTTGTGATAGGTTTTCTTCCTGCAGGCATTTCATCAATAACGCTCACTTCGAACTCACCAAAAAATGCAAGAGCCATAGATCTTGGTATGGGAGTTGCTGTCATTTGGAGTAAATGAGGTGAGCCATGACGTTGTAAATATGCTCTTTGTCTGACACCAAATTTATGCTGTTCATCAATAACAGCAAATTGTAAATTATTGAACTGCACATCATCTTGAAGTAATGCATGAGTTCATACTATGACTTGAATATGGCCTAGATGAAGGGATTGTTTGATCTTTTCTTTCTCAGCTTTTTTAGTGGCTCAAGTTATAAGTTGTACACTAATTCCTAGAGGGAGTAGAAGCTTGGCAAGCGTTTTGTGGTGCTGTTGAGCAAGTACTGCTAGAGGTGCAAGCACGGCTACTTGACCTCAGAATTTCTGGATAGTATACCATGCAGCTGCTGCAGCAACCACAGTTTTTCACGATCAAACATCTCACTGAAGAAGTCTCAGCATAGCTTTTGGTTCGTGAATGTTTTCTATAATATCTTTTAGAGATTTTTTCTGAGCATTGGTGAGTTCAAATGGTAGTGTTTTCGTAAATTGTTTGATAAGATCTCGATCGATTTTTTCTTTTTTTTCTCAAGAAGATCATTGATACAGTTGTTTTTGGATGAGACTATGTAGCTGGATACGAAGTAATCTCTTGAAGAAAAGTGTTTTCTTGGCAATGGTTGTATCTTGGATATTTTCTTGATAGTGTAGCGTATGCAGCATATCTTTTGTGGGCATCAAGTCATAGCGTTCATAGAATGCTGCAGGATATGTGTCTGTTACGTCATGAAGTGCTTGTGTTATGATAGATGGAATTTTCTTACCAAACCATGTAGATTTTATTCATCACATATCACTATATACTGGATAGATGCAACCTACTTGCCCAGCAAGTTCTTTGGTATCGATAGCTTCTATCAATTCAGGAAATCGAAAACTTACTTTTCATCATTCTTGTTGAGCTTTTCCAATAATATAATATCGAGTATTATTTTTTGTGCTTCTGATAAGATATTGTCCATTGAGTGCTTGGATATATCATTTGTTTTCTTGTTCATCTATAAATTCGATCGTTGCTAATCTTTTTCATCTTGGAGTTCTAATAAGTGATTTTTTGGTTATTTTTCACTTCGTGATTTCCACGCTATCATCATATTGCAGTAATGAGAGAGGTCTGATATCACGTCTATCTTCATATGTTCTAGGAAAGTACCAAAGAAAGTCTTTTGGCTCATGAATACCGTGTTCAGCAAGAATATTGATAAATTTGGGAGTAGTTCTAAGAAGAGATTTAAATTCTTTTGGATCCATATATTAACTAGTAGTAAATACTTATTTCGTTATACATAAGAAAAATGGAGTAACAAGGGAGAACCTATTTTTAAATTATTTGTATACTATATGTCTTGAAATATTCTTGGAGTAGATTGGTGAACGAAATATATTGGTCTTGCGTATCGAAACGAAAAAAGTGATATGGTTATGCCTATTTGATATTTAATGAATGATAAATCCTTGTTTTTCGATATGGGTGATGTTTTAGGTCGTTATCATATCAAGAAAGTCGTGGTGTGATATCCAAAACAACATAAAGAAACCCAAGCGAAGATAGATGAATTTTTGAAAAATATAACGTTTGTGGATCGTGATATTGTATGTGAAAAAACAGATGAAGAATATAGTAGTGTCATGGCAAATGCAACTTCTGGTACGTTTACTAAGGATGAAAAGGAAGACACGCTTGCGGCAATACATATTCTTGAATGATATATGAAAAAACGCTAGTAATTATTGCAAAGGTCGCTATATACAAAGTTATAGACATGGCTTAAATTAGGAATTACCTCTTTTTAGCTTGACTTACTTGCGCTAATCTGTAACAATAAATCAATGAGAAATTATTAAATATGTCAATTTATTTATTTATGCCTTTTTTTCATGGGTTTCAACGTGAAGATGGATGATAAGAAAATTAAAGTGAATCTAGATGATACACATGTAAAAGATGTGCTTCAATACTGTAAACCGAAAGAACAACTTGTATTATTTAGAAAATTTGGTTTAACTACTGGTCAAGAAACACCACTTCAAAGAATAGGTGAAAGTTATGGTTTGACTAGAGAAAGAGTTAGACAGATTGAAAATCAGTGACTTATGAGGTTTAGAAGATTGATTATCGGTAATGAAAAATACCTAA